>Ga0126370_10001596_pt1 | contig 10433 bp, 6 predicted proteins | sample PanSoiMetaPlot_3_FD_92586 | JGI IMG/M metagenome (GOLD analysis project Ga0126370, IMG submission 92586) | Tropical forest soil microbial communities from Panama - MetaG Plot_3 | ecosystem: Environmental > Terrestrial > Soil > Tropical forest > Bulk soil | place: Panama | collected 2016-02-17 | reverse complement strand
CCATCGCCCAAAGGCACGGATACAAAGGATATTTTTCGATGGAATGGGACAGTCCCGGCGATCCTTACGCGGGAACTGCCGGCCTCATCGAAAAAACGCTGAAGAACTTGTCCTGAAGCATTTTCAGTTTAAGCGAAATCTCACGGTCACGCTGAGATGCATGGCCGCCGCCTGTCCGTCCAACAGCGCCGGTTCATATTTCCAAAGACGCACGGTGTCCATTGCTGCTTGTTGCAGCAACACCGGTCCCGAGAGCGCTCTCACGGTAGTCACGTTCCCCTTGGTATCAATCCGCGCGTCCACAACCACATTCCCCGAAACTCGCATGGATTTCGCAAGCGGAGGATAAACAAGAGGAGCGGTTCGCATCAGGCGCGGCGGCTGAACCATTCCCCCAATGTAGGGGTGCACATCAGGGGCGGCTGGCTTCATTTGGCTGCCGAGCGGGCCACCGAACGGATTCGCCGAAGTCGGCGTCAGCTCAGTTGGAATCGTTGGAGCCTCGGCCGACGGCTGGCCAGCTCCACTTATGTTCTGCGCATGGCTGACGTTGGGGCCGACCATGGTAAACGTGTGAGTCGCTTGCGGCTTTTCCAGAGGGGCGGATTCCTGTCGTTTTGTACTTCTCCCCGTAGACGCAAGGGAATAAGTGGGTTCCGAGGGCCTGTAAGAAAGTTGCGTGTCCTTGTTTTTCGCTTCGCCGTGAACAAACCAAAGAATCCAGTCGCGGCCGTTGGCATCGAGCACGTCTACTTGGAAAGGCGGCTCACTCGCTCCGGAGCTTGTCGCCGGACTTGCGAAAGAACTGACCGAAGCTTCCGAAGAAGAACCCGGCGTAGGAAGGGGGGAGGAGACATTGACTTCGGTTGTGGGCTCGACGGTTGCCGGAGCGGGATTCGAAGCTCGCACCTCCGCGTCTGCCTTGTAAGCCGCCCTGGTCATATAGATTCTTACCCCGGCAGTTACTGCAAACGCCGCCAGGCAACCTGACACCACCAGGAACGTCCATCGCGCCACAGACGGATGGGAGGTCACTTGCAATTCCGGCGCATGCGGCTCTTTGTCTGGCTCTTCTCTCGAGCCTAGTACCGCGTAAGATTCCCTTGCAACGGAGGATTCTAAGAATGAAAAATCTGGCCTTTTCCCAACTTCCGCGAAAGGTACGGGCCTATCCAGTTCACTCAAGGCCTTCTTTTTTCCTTCCGCACTTTCGGTGTTGGACCCTGATTCTAGGGAACCGAGAAGCTCTGCCAGGATTGGCGGCGCCTCAAAGGCCAGCCATTCCCGGATTTGCTGGCGGCTGGTTTCCTCGAGGTCCACAAAATGCACTCCGGCGCCCCTCTCAAAATCGCGCGTCCACACGATTTCGCCGGGAGCTTCAAAGGAGTCCCCTAGGGCTTTTCCATTGCGCGGCATCGGCATGCAGCCCATAGCTTGAACCGTGAAGGTGATCCGCTCCCGCAAGGAAGGCGGTTTGGCAAACTCAATGGCCATTCCGCTTTCGCTCATGTTCGTGAGCTTGCCCCAATTGTCTTCGCCAAAGAAGACCAGCACCACATGGCGCTTGAGCGATTCCCTGGGGAAGCTGCGCCGCTCCTCGGTCTTCCCGCTCTCTCTCGAAGTGGCCGTTGCAGAAGACATTTGTGAATCTGCTGGCTCCTGGTCGCGCATCAATCGCTCTCTTGGGACGTCCCTTCAAGCTGCTCCCATCCGCTGGGCAGCTCCAACTGCCGGTGGCTGGCCTCGTCAAACAGCACAAACTCCCCGATGTTCTGCAGCCGTTGCCTCACAAAGCTCCTCAGCTTTTCAAGCGAGCCGGAGTCTGTATCCGATGGCCAGTTGAAAGGTTTCGTGATTTCAACGGCGAGCCGGGCGTGCTGCCGGGCAGGCAAAAAAACCGGATAGCTGAGCCGCATCGGCTGGTCCTGGCTGTAACTGCCGTCCGATTTCAAACGGCTGAGGATCACTACGCCGGGGCCGTCACTTAGGCGATAGTCCGAATCGGAGTTGTTTTCCAAATCATACGAAATGACCAGCGATGCGCGCGTTTTGTCGATTTCCCGGAGCTGGCTCCCAAGGTACCCTGCGCTGATCGTCCCTTGGTTCCAGGCGGCAGGCTGCTCGCGAGGGGCGCGCCTAAAGAAGGATAAGTATCCCTCACCCGATACCGCGCTTATTCCGAGGAGCGCTACTCCCGCGGAACCAACGACCCAGAGCACATCTTTCCACGACACGCTGCTCTCCGTCCGGGGCTGGGAAGCTCCAATTGACAGTTTCTTCTTCTGGATTTAGCCGACCTTCGGCGCTTACCACTGTTCCGTAACATTTCCGCCAGTGAGTGGACAAGATGGGGAAGTCTCCAACTTCGAATCCGGTGTTGACCCTAATCGAGTTAAGTTACTCGTCGTTTCCACCGTCTTCGGTGGTGGAGGGAAGCGCGGCCTCGAGGTGGAGTTCTGCCAGCCCCGCCGATTTGAGTTGCCGATTGAGCGCCGGAACGTCGCTGGCCTGGAACTCCTGCCAAAGCTTCTGGACCGCGGCAGCATCTTTTTCCGTCGCGTCAATAGCCGCAAGCTGCGCCGCGGTAGGCGCGGTATCGGCCCGGTCGAGTTCGCCGTACAGCCCCGCAATCGCCCCTGCGCTGCGCCCCAGCGTGGGCGAAGTCGAAGCAACCGCTCCAAAACCTCCCGCCCCGCCACCACCGAGCACGACCGTCAACTTTTTGTCGAATGCCGAGAGCGCGTCAGCCAACGGGCCGGGAATTTTCGGTTCCGAAGAAGGGGCAGCATTCGTCGTCGCTCCTCCTGACGCTTTGCCTGTGAGCTTTTGGATTTGCTCCCGAAGGGCCCGCGCTTGCATAAGGGCTTCCGTGTTTTTCGTCAGCATTTTCAGAAGGAGCTCCTGTTTCTGAAATTCCAGTGCCAATCCTTGCTCGGACGTTTTCACGCGTGGGTCCATTTTCACGATGATCGGCTCAGTGAAGGTCAGCCCGCGAACGGTCAGGCGTACCGTGTATTGCCCCGGAAGCGCCATCGGCCCTTGCGGCGACCTCGGGGTATCGCCCGGAACCGCAGAGATGGGGTAGTCCGAGCGCGCGGCTTTCGGCGCAGGATAATGCAAATCCCAAACCCACCGGTGCATGCCCGCGTCGCTCGAAAGTCTCTTCGGCATGCGAATCCAATACTTCGGTATCAGCTCTTTGGAAAGCTCTTCCGCCGAAAGCTCGGGGTTGTCCGCATCCGAGAACTTTCGTACCAGCTTTCCTTGCGCGTCCTGAATCTCGAGCGTCACCGGGGCCGTTGTGGGCTGCGCCAGAAAGTAATCGATGATCACTCCCTCTGGAGGATTCTGCGCCGTGGGCTCGTCCGGCGGAATCGGTGTGTCGGTATTCGTGTCGCGCCGCACGCGATACGCCGTGGCCGGCTTGAAGAGAAACTCCTCCGCTTTCGCCAGCGATTCCGTGATCTGCCGCAGCGGCGAAATGTCGTCCAGCACCCAGAACGACCTCCCGTGCGTGGCCACGATCAAGTCATCATCATGAATCCACAAGTCGCGCATCGAGGTGTGCGGCAGATTGAGTTGCAGCGACTGCCAGCGGTCGCCATCATCGAAAGAGACCCACACACTCGTCTCCGTCCCCGCAAAAAGCAGCCCTTTGCGCACAGGATCTTCGCGAACTGCGTTGACCGGCATGTCCGGCAATCCGCTGGTGATCAGCTTCCACGTCTTGCCGCCGTCATGCGTGCGGTAAATGTAAGGACGCAAATCATCAATGCGGAAGCGGCTCACCGAGGCATAGGCGGTTTCGTCATCAAAATGCGAAGCGGCAAGCTGGGTCACCTTGCTCCACGGAGTAGTTTCGGGAGGCGTGATGTTTTTCCAGTTCGTGCCGCCATCACGCGTCAACCACAGCAATCCATCGTCGGTCCCCGCCCAAATCGTATTTACGTTCTTGAACGACGGTGCCAACGCGTAAATCACCCCGCGAATTTTCTCCGCGTTAGGATCCTTCGCGGCTTTGTCTCCGAGACTTGCCGGAATCGCGCCGCGCTCGCGCGCGAGGTCTGGACTAATGGTTCGCCAGGTTTGGCCCCCGTCCGTCGTCTTGTAAAGAAAATTCGTCGTGGTGTAGAGAACATGAGGATCGACCGGCGAAAACACAATCGGCTGCGTGCGGTCGGCTCGCACTTTGGGATCGGCCGCAGGAATCGGTGTGACGTTCTGGAACTGCCCGGTGGAAATAGAAAACTTGGAGACCTCCCGCCGCCCCGCCCCGTAAACGATGTCGGGATTCAGAGGATCCGGCGCAGCGTAGCCGTATTCGATAATCCCCACGGGATGCCAGTCGCGATAGGTAATCTCGCCGTCGTTGCCGCGGCTCGAAACGCACACCGAGCCGCTATCCTGCTGCCCACTGCAAACGAGATATGGAAACGAGCTTGTAGTGACCGCGTGATAGAGTTGCCCGGTCGGCTGGTTGTACCAGGAACTCCACGTTTGGCCCGCGTTGGCGCTGACCAGCGCGCCCTGATCGCTCACCAGCAAAATAATGTTGGGATCGTTCGGATTGATCCACAAATTCTGATAGTCGTCACCGCCCGGTGCTCCCCGCAGGCTGCTCCATGTTTTGCCACCGTCGGTCGAACGCATCGTCACAATACTGGCGCTGTAGACCACGTCCGGATTCTTGGGATCCACCCGGGGCACCGGCAAATCGCCGCCGCCAATTCGCAATGCCGGCCGCGTGTCCGTTGTGATGCGCGTCCAGTTCTCTCCGGCATCATCCGAGCGATAAATTCCCACGTTTGGCTCGTTTGTGGCCACCGAAGCGTAAAGCCGGCGTGGTTGGCTCGCCGCAATCGCCACGTCCACTTGAATGATGCCCTGGGGCAATCCAGTCGTAAGCGCGCGCCAGGTCTTTCCACCATCCGTGGACTTGAACACTCCTCCTCCCGCCCCGCTGTACTGATTGCCGTCCTCCCAAGGTCCCAGCCGCACTTCCCACATAGACGCATACACAACTTCCGGATTCGAGGGATCCATCTCCACGTCCGAGCCGCCAACGTTCGCATCTTTTGAAAGAACTTTTTCCCAGTTCTGTCCGCCGTCCGTCGAAAGATAAATGCCGCGCTCTTCATTCGCGCCGTAAGGATGCCCCAGCGCCGCGGCAAAAACACGATTCGGATTACGCGGATCCACCGCCAGGGCGGGAATGCCCTGCGAATTGCGCAGTCCAAGATGCATCCACGTCTTTCCGGCATTTGTGGATTTGTAAACGCCATCGCCCACCGAAAGATCCGGCCGCGCCAATCCTTCGCCGCTCCCCACGTAGATAATGTTCGGGTCGGAAGGGGCCACGGCGATCGAACCAATCGATTGCGTGGGTTGGCCGTCGAAAATCGGATTCCACGTCCGCCCGAAGTCATCCGATTTCCACACTCCGCCGTTCACCGCACCCATATAAAATACGTTGGGCTGGCTCGCCACGCCGCAAGCCGCGCGCGTTCGTCCCCCGCGCGTGGGCCCGATCATGCGCCAGCGCATCTCCTGATAGGTGGTTTCTGGAATCTGCTGCGCCGCAGTGTGATTCACAACCGTCATCGAAACCGCTACGAACGCAAACGTCAAACGGCACATCAAGCGAGTCACGGCAACCTCCGAAAAACATAAATTTATAAGCCGCTCAGCATAAATCAAATGAGGGCGGAGAGGGAGCGAAACTGCCGAGAAAGCCCTTGTCCTTTTGGTTCTGCGAATCACCATACCGCAACAAAGGATTGCTTGCCGTTCGCCAAGTCCGGTGTTAGTCTGCGGGCCTGGCGCTGGGAGTGGGGGTAGTCTTTCTTGGCGCCGGAAGCGGGGAAACTCCGTTTTCCCGCGGGGCAGTTCTTTCCAGCAGGGATTGCACCTCACATCTGAACCACTGATTGCAGAGGAGGAAGAAGTATGAAGAAGCTGCTAGGTGCTCTGACGCTCGCAACGTTCCTGTGTGTTTCCGGCGCTGCCTACGCGCACGCCGCGAAGCAGGACGCTCCGAAGGAAGACACCGCCAAGGATAAGAAGAAGGACACCAAGAAGAAGGAAGGCAAGAAGAAGAAGGAAAAGAAGGAAGAGAAGAAGGCAGACGACAAAAAGCCCAGCTGACGGGCTTTTTTTGCGTCGTGGTTCTGGGCAGCCGATGCGCCATCCGCGTGCCGGCTGCCCGATTTATTTCTGGGAACGCAAAGAGTATGCTTTTGGAGCGCACCGAAAAAGGAGAATTAGCGATGACACGGAAATGCGGATCGTTCCTTGGCACGGCAACGCTGGCCGCTCTGTTGGCGGCAGGAAACGCTTGGGCGCAATCAGCGCCATCGAATCCCCCGCAGGAAGCGGCCAAACTGGGCCCCGTATCGAATCCCGTCAGTGGCGCGGTGAAAGCTCAGCTCCCGCGCTTTCAAAAGAACATGGTCGGCGCCGCGGAAGCGATGCCCGCGGACAAATTCAATTTCAAGCCCACTCCGGAGATGAACACCTTCGCCCACCTGGTGATGCACATCGCGCAGTCAAACAACGGCCTGTGCTCGAAAATTTCCGACACTCCCGCGCCAGACGCGAAACTCGCCGACACCGATCCCAAGGACAAGCTCGTGGCCGGCTTGAAAGCTTCCTTCGACTACTGCGCGTCAGCGCTCGAAAAAGTGGATGATTCCAAGCTCGGCGACCAGATGATGCTCTTCGGCAATCGCCCGTTTTCTCGCGCCGCGGTCCTCATCATCCTGAGCGACGATTGGTACGACCACTACGGCGCCCAAGCCACCTACTTGCGCCTAAACGGCATCCTTCCGCCGTCCGCCCAACCCGCGCAGCCCAAAAAGGACTAAGGTCACTCGTCGCAAGGATAAGGGACCGCAGGGCACGATCCGGTCAGGAATTGCTCTAAACCTTCAGGGTGTCGCCTTCGCGCGCCACAAAAAGATACAGTGTAGGACTCATAAAAAAGCCCAGCAGCAAGCGCGAAATGAGCCCCGCGACGATAACGATGGCGAAGGGCTTTTGCGTGTCGCTGCCCACGCCCGTGGAAAGCGCGGCAGGGAGTAAACCCAGGCAGGCAACCAGCGCCGTCATCATGATCGGGCGCAGGCGCAGAAGCGCCGCCGAATGCGTAGCTTCCCGAATGGACTGGCCTTCCAGACGAAGCTTGTTGATGTAGCTGATGAGAATGACCGCTGTTTCGACGGAAACGCCCAAAAGCGCAAGCAATCCCAGTCCGCTGGAAACGCTGAACGGCGTATGCGTAAGCTTGAGCGCGATGAACGCACCAACAGGCTCCGTAAGGACCACCTCCAGTGCGATGGCAAACGGAAATTTGAAATTGTCATAGAGCGCGAAAAGAATCATGAAGATGAGCAGGATGGCGAGCGGCCCGATGATGTAGAGCTGTGCTTCAGCGGCCAGAAGCTCGTCATACTCACCTCCCCAGGCAATGCGATATCCCTCCGGCAGTTGCACCGCCTTTGCCACCGCTGCCTGGCCCGCCTGCACGGTCCCCTTCAGGTTGCGCCCCTCAATCGAAAACTGTATGCCGATGTAACGCGAATTGTTTTCGCGATAGATGAAGGATGCCCCGGAGCTTTCCTTGATGCTTGCAAGTTCCGCAAGCGGAATTTGCTGGCCCCCCGGCGCGGGGACCAGCAGATCGCCAATCTGGCGCGCGCTCGAGCGGAACTGCGGTTCCATCCGAACGACCAGGTCGAATAGCTTCTCCCCTTGAATCACCTGGGTGGCCGACTGCCCCCCCACCGCGGCCTGCACCACAGCTTCGACGTCCGCCACATTGATTCCGTAGCGCGCGATCTTCGTACGATCGGCATCAATGAGCAGACTGGGCTGGCCGAGTTCACGAACGACTGTCAGTTCGGTAAAACCCGGCGTCTTGTCCAGAATGTTACGGATCTCCACTGCCTTCTTTTCAAGAATGTCGAGATCGGGCCCGAAGATTTTCACCGCCAGCGCGCTCTTCAGCCCGGTGAGCGCTTCGTCCACCGCGTCTTCGGCTGGCTGCGTATAGTTGAAAATCACGCCGGGATACGTCTCGAGTTTTTTCTGAACGTCCTCAATGAGCTCGGATTTCGAGTGAATCGCGCTTTGTTTCCACGCCTGGTCGTCATAAGGCTTCAGGCCAACATAAAACTCGCAGTTGAAAAAGCCCGTGGGATCGGTGCCGTCATCAGGCCTGCCAAGTTCGGAACCGACGACTGTTACCATCGGATATTGGTTCAGCACGTTGCGGATTTTCGGAGCAAATTTGGCGGCGTCCTCGTAGCTGATTGTGTAAGGCAGCGTGGCGCGGACCCACAACGCGCCCTCGTCGAGATGGGGGAGAAACTCGCCGCCGATGAAAGGAACCAGAAGTAGAGTGGAGCCGAAAATCAGCGCCCCGGCCAGCAGCGTTGTCTTGGGATGATCCAGACACCAGGCCAGCCGTCCGGAATAGGCTTCCCGGACCCATTCAAAAACGGGGTTGTGTTTTTCCGTGACGCCGCTCTTGAACCAGTAGGAAGCCAGCACAGGCACAAAAGTCAGCGTGAATACCAGCGCGCCCAGGAGCGCGAAGCCCATCGTGTCGGCCATGGGGTGGAAAAGTTTTCCCGCGGGGCCGCTGAGCGCGTAAATGGGAAGATATCCGGCAATAATAACGGCAACGGAGTAGAAGATGGGCCGGTCCACATCGCGAGCCGCTGCCAGAATCACTTCCTTGACGTCGTACTCCTCTCCATGCCGCAGGCCCAGCTCCCGATAGATGTTCTCCACCATCACGATGGTGCCGTCAATGATGATCCCGAAGTCGATAGCTCCGATGGACAGGAGATTGGCGGCTTCACCGGTAAGGTGCAGAAAAATAAACGCGAAGAGCAGCGCGAGCGGGATGGTCAGTGCCGTGATGATTGCGGCGCGCACGCTGACCAAGAAGAAGATAAGTACCAGCAGCACCAGGATCATGCCGCGAACGAGATTGGCTTCCACGGTATCAGTGGTGACGCGCACCAGGTCGCTCCGGTCGTAATACGCGCGTACCTTGACGTCGGGAGGCAGAACGCGGCGGTTCAATTCTTCAGTCTTCTTTTCAACGCCGGCAAGCACATTCTGTGTTTGTTCGCCGCGCCGCATCAGGATCACGCCTTCCACGGCGTCGTCGTCGTTTTTGGCCTTGTCTTGAAAACCGAAAATGCCCAGCCGCGGTGCGTTCCCGATTTCGACGTGCCCAATGTCCTTCACCCGAATCGGTACGCCGTTTGAACTGCCCACGACAATTTCGCCAATATCGTCCGTGGTCTTTACCAGGCCCAGCCCGCGCACGTAATAAAACTGCCCGCCTTGCGTATAGAAGCCCCCGCCGGTGTTGGCGTTGTTGGCGCTCAGGGCGTTCAAAACTTGCACAACCGGCAAGTGGTAGTTGTAAAGTTTCACCGGATCGAGCAGCACGTGATACTGCATCGTCGGCCCGCCAAACCCCGAGTCATCCGCGACCCCAGGCACGCTCCGGTACGCGCGCTCGATGATCCAGTCCTCGTACGTGTGCAGCTCCGTGGGAGTGCGGTCAGGGCTCTCGATGACGTACCGGTACACAAGTCCGCTGGGACTGAATAGCGGAGCCATGCTGGGAGTGACGCCGGTGGGAAGTTGCGCGTCGCTCAGCCTCTCGAACACCACCTGCCGCGCGAAGTACGGATCCACGTCTTCATCAAACGTCAGCCGCACATCGGAAAGTCCATAGAGCGAAATCGACCGCATGACGGCAAGCCGCGGCGTGCCATTCATTGCTAGCTCAAGCGGCAAGGTCGTCAGCCGCTCGACTTCTTCCGCCGCGTGCCCCGGCCACTGCGTAATCAGTTCGACCATGGGAGGCGACAGGTCCGGGTAGGCGTCCACGGGCATGCGCTGAAAGGAAATGGCGCCTGCAAAAATGATCAGAACCGTGACCATCAGCACCAGAAACCGCTGCTGCAGCGCGAATTGGACAATGCGATGGATCATCGTGGGATCTCTCGGCTCGTCTCCGCCTAGTGCTGCAAGGAGTTTTTGAATTGCAGGAACAGGCTGCCGTCTCCCACGACGCGCTCGCCCTCTTTCAGGCCATCGGTGATTTGCGTCCGGCCGTCCTGGCTGTCTGCGACCTTCACCAGGCGCCGAGCAAACTGGCTCGCGCCGGATTGCACGTACACAAACGGCATGTTTTCCGTGTCGTGCAGCACGGCTGCGTCAGGAACAGTAATGGCATTCTGAATCGTCCCTGCCTGCAGCACCGCGGTCACGTACATGTCCTTCTTCAGGATTTTTCTGGGGTTGCTGGTCACAATGCGCGCTTGCAGAGTGCGCGTATTCGGATCGAGCGCTGGAGCAACGTAGGAAATCCTTCCGTGGAATATCTGCGGATAAGTGTCCGTGGTGAT
>Ga0126370_10001595_pt1 | contig 10438 bp, 10 predicted proteins | sample PanSoiMetaPlot_3_FD_92586 | JGI IMG/M metagenome (GOLD analysis project Ga0126370, IMG submission 92586) | Tropical forest soil microbial communities from Panama - MetaG Plot_3 | ecosystem: Environmental > Terrestrial > Soil > Tropical forest > Bulk soil | place: Panama | collected 2016-02-17 | reverse complement strand
TTGACTCATCTCCTAGCTGCAAGCGCCCGCGAGAGCGGCCGATATCTCTCTGTGCGAACTAGATTTTTACCGTGGAAAGCCCACGCCATGCGCGGGCCGAGACGAGTCAAGCTTTGTGAAATCCGGTATTACGTCGCTAGAAACGTCTCTGGGAGACCAATATCAATGGAATATCGCATTGATTGCGGTGCGGGAACGGCAAAGCCTCTCGTGCGTTGAAGGAACAGGGGCATGCGCCTTTCGTTCGTCAGTTATAGAAGTCGAGGAAGCGATGTGTCGAAGTCCGAAGATACTGTTAATCAGCCCGCGTTTGCGATCTCGCTCCTGATATTTGCCGGAGCCGCGGCAGTCGCTGCCTTCAAAAAAGATACGGTGTCTCCGCAGTCGCGTTCGCTCGTTACTTCGCAAGGCAGCGACGAGCTACTGATGCGGCAATTACTCCGCGCCCGCGAGCCTCACCGAGGTCGCATGGCAGATTCCCCTACCCGTATCCCGCGGAAAGGTTGGAATGATATCTTGTGGCGAACTGTTAGTCAGGCATCACAGCACCGCCTGCTCGCCATTTCGGCGGCCGTCGTTTTCTACTGCCTGCTCTCTCTGTTTCCCGCCGTGACCGCGTTGGTGTCTTCGTATGGTCTGTTTGAAGCACCCGCTACCATACGTGAGCATCTGTCCTTTTTGGCTGACGTCATGCCAGCCGATGCCTATTCCATAGTTCATGACCAGGTGGACCTCGTGGTTTCGAAAGGCGGCGCCGAACTCAGCTTCACCTTCGTTTTCGGATTTGGAATGGCGCTGTGGAGCGCCAACGCGGGCATGAAAGCAATCATCGACGCGCTGAACATAGTTTATGAAGAAGACGAAAAACGCGGCTTCATCTGCCTCAATCTGGTGTCATTGGCCTTCACGGCGGGGGCCTTGGCAGCGGTGCTGCTCGCAGTCGGCGCTGTGGTGGGATTACCGTTGGTGCTGGAGCGACTCGGCTTGGCCGCGATGACGGAAAGCGTCGTGCGCATCGGACGCTGGCCGGGGTTGGTACTTGGCATGTTGGCAAGTCTTGCAATTCTCTACCGCTATGGCCCGAGTCGGCGGGAGGCGAAATGGGAGTGGCTCAGCCTAGGCGCCACCGTCGCGACATTGGCGTGGTTCGGTGGTTCCGCTGCTCTCTCCTACTATCTCGCGAATTTCGCCCACTACAACGCGATTTATGGATCGCTGGGTGCCGCCATCGGGACCATGATCTGGATGTGGATGTCGGCGATCGTCGTCTTGCTCGGCGCGGAGCTCAATTCGGAGATCGAGCATCAAACTGCAAAAGACACGACCGTGGGGGCCGAAAAACCGCTTGGTGCGCGCGGTGCCAAAATGGCCGACACCGTCGGCGTTGCTCGGACACCATAGCCGCTATCGATATCGGTACGGAGGAAGTCATGTGGCAGGGAGCTTCGCCTTCAGCTGTCGTCAACGGCGCTGCCGGCATGACCATTGCGGCACTCTTGATTATGGCTCTTTATTTTGGGCGTGATCTGCTTATCCCGCTTGCCACCGCCGGAATATTAAGTTTCATTCTTGCCCCGTCGGTACGCCGGTTGGCCGGATGGGGAATGCCCCAGGGACCATCGGTTGCAATCGTGGTGGCGGCCCTGCTGGTTTGCTTATTTGCCGGCGCAACGTTTACCGGTCGTCAGATTGCCTCTCTCGTCGAAGAGTTGCCTCGCCATGAGGCCAATTTGCGCGACAAGGCGAGATTCGTGCATGTCGCATTCGCTGGTTCCGGGATTTGGCAGCAGGCCGCCACGACGATCCGCAACATCGAGGATGAGGTGCGCGATCCGCAAACCGAAAGCAAACCAGTCAAGATCGAAGTCGCCCAAGATGCCAATCGCCCGTTTTTTGGTCTGTTCGAGTATATACGTTCATCGCTTCCCTCACTGGCGACGGCCGGCCTTGCGCTGATCCTGACGATATTCATGCTGCTTGAATATGGAGACTTGCGCGACCGCATTGTCCGCCTGATGGGTCCGGCCCAAATTGGCCGCTCGACGCAACTCATAGAAGAAGCAGGATCTGATCTGGCCCATTTTCTTTTTCTGCAGTCGGGTCTGAACGCAAGCTTCGGTATCTTTGTCGGCGGCGCGCTTTGGGCGATTGGCGTTCCGAGCCCAGGACTGTGGGGAGTTCTCGCTGCCATCATGCGATTCGTACCCTATGTCGGCTCCTTCCTTGCCGCGGTGTTTCCACTGGCGCTCGCCGCCATGGTCGACGCGGGTTGGTGGATGCTCGTGGAGACCGCCGCAGTGTTTGTGATCGGTGAACCTCTGGTAGGCCAAATCATTGAGCCATTCCTGTTCGGAACCCAAACGCGCCTGTCCCCGATCGCAGTGCTGCTCAGTGCTGTGTTCTGGACGCTGCTATGGGGGCCGGTCGGGCTGATATTGGCAGTGCCCCTCACCCTGTCCATCGCCGTGCTGGGTCAGCACATGCCTCGCCTCGAATTCATGCGCATTTTGCTCGGCAACGAGCCGGCGTTAACGCCGCCGCAGCAGCTTTATAACAGGCTGCTGGTGGGTGATGCCATGCAAGCCGCGAAAGATGCCGACCATTGGCTCGGCAAAAATTCCCTCGTAAGCTATCTCGACGCAGTCGTAATACCTTCGCTTCGCATCGCATCCGACGATCAAAATCGCAGCATACTTGGTCGCCAGCAGAGGATCGAACTGGCAGAGGCGATCGATGAATACATCCAGTTGGTCAAGGAAGCCCTCGATTACAAGTGCGAACAATCGGCCGCCACAACCAAGCCGGCGGCGCATCGCCGCAACGTTACGGCAGTGATCATTGCTGGGCGGGGAATCCTCGATCACGCCGCTTCAGAACTGGTCGCCGATGCGATCCGGCTTTATCTCGGAATTTCAGTGCAATGCCCCTCCTTGGGCGGATTAACCGCCATCAGTGCTGCGGCGCAAGCCTCTGATGAACGGCCGGATATAGTCGTACTCATCTCCGTCGGCGCAGTGACGCCTCCGCAACTCAATGTCCTGCTGCAACGAACCCGGCGCCACTTTTCGCAATCTGATGTTGTCGTCGGCTGCTGGGGCCAACAACACACTGGAGTCCAGCGACGTGATGCTGATCCTGACAGCTTGCACTTCGCTGCGTCAGCCAAGGCGCTCATTGAGTTGATCGGCAGAATAGCGGATGAGCGAAGTCACACCGCGCTCGACCGACGCCCAGCCCAACTGATTACTCAGCCATTGCGGATTTGAGCATTATAGCTGGGTGGTGCGGCGTCCCAAAAGCCAGCCGACTAATGCTGCACCGGAGAGAATGACGACGAGGTTTGCACGATCGCCGTTGCGAATCACGTTTGCGGCGCGATCAATCGCCTCATGGGTGATTTCTCGCGATGTGGCACGAAGGCTGGCGACGAGTTCATCCAGGACGGCATTTCTGGTGTCGGGATATTTGATGAGTTTCGACAGCAGAAAACCCAATGGTTCCACAAGGTCGGCTGCCTCACTTGTCGGATTTTCTGTTGGTATCGGGGAAGCTTGGGGATCGAGGCCGCGCGTCACGATGGCCTCAGATGCTACAGCGGTTGGCGTGATCGGAGGATACACCGACGACTTGACACGATTCGGTGCGAGCGATTTGCTCTTGATCATTGCTGTGGCTGCGAGAAACGCGGTGGCTACCAGCAGAACGGCACCTACCGCACCAAGCCCAGCGTATACCCCGTAGTAGCCAGCCACCCAGAGATAGAGACAAATTAGTCCCACCCCGACCGCTACCGAACCGGTGAGGGCGGCGAACGCGTAAAGAGCCGCGATCACCGCGGCTTCCTGCGCCACCTCTCCGATGTGATGCGTGGCAAGCTCAAGGCGTTGCTCGATCTGCCTCTTTGCCGCCTCGATCTTGGCGGGAACGTCGAGTCCAAGTAGCTTCAATATTTTGAGCAGCATCAGCGTCGCCGTTCCGGTACGAATCTTAACAGCATCAGCTTCGCCGTCCGAGCACGCCGATCAGCACGCCTACCATAATGGCGCCGGCCATGGCACCGAGCGGGTTCCGGCGCGCCATGCTCTCCAGCTCGACGGCAAAGGACTTCGCCTGCGCGCCGGCGGCTGACGCTGCGTTTGCGCCTCGACCGGCCAGATCGGTTGCAGCATCGCCAACCTGATCGACGACATTGGATGCAGCATCCCGCACCGTTTTGGTGGCTTCACTTCCAGCTTCCGAAGCGAATTTCGTGACTGTATCCTTTAGGCTGTTCAGGTCATTTCGCAGCGCTTGGATATCTGATTCAGCGGAGTTCATCGCTTCTGCTCCGGCGTTGGTGACGGCCTCCTTGCCACGCATAACCGTCTCCGACAGGGAAGGGCTTCTGGCATTTTCTCTGAACTGGCTGCTGGTTGGAAAGGATTGACTTTCCCCTCGCAACGCATTCGGATTTTTCTGCTCCATTGTTCCATTCCTTTAGTTGTTCGAAGCACGGCCACATCTCGTCGTTGGGAGACAGGCCTTCGGCCTTATTCAAGTACGAAGGGTGCAAAAGACGATTATTGCATGCGACTCATCGACCGATACCTGTCAATCTTCATTGGTCGCAAGAGCGTCAATTTACGTTGATAAACTAACGTTGGATCCCACTTTCGGTTCCATAACGCCTATTGCCGGACCCGCGCTCGACATCCGCGCCGGCGCCTTTCCGCAGATGATCTTCGACACTTCGGTGTCTGTAAGGCTGACCGAACCTGGCGCACATTCGAACTTCCGTGCGGCCACGACATCATGGTAGACATGCCAGAGCAGTTGGCGGAGGTGCTGGTGGGGGTTGCGTAACGGTTTATCCAAGAACTCGCCGCTCACCGCCCCGCCACGTTGCGATACACCTTGCCGCCCTTCATCACGAATACCACGCGCTGGAGCGCGGCAATGTCGCTCAGCGGATCGCCATCAACGACGATCAAGTCCGCTTCCATGCCCGGCGCCAGTGCACCGATCGTGCCTTGCAGGCCGAGCGCCTCGGCATTAAGCGAGGTCGCCGCCACGATAGCGTCCATGGCTCCTTGACCGCCCACCCGGACGCGATGGACGATCTCGTTGGCGTTGCGCCCGTGGGCGCCGGCCACGGCATCCGTCCCCATGGTGATCTTCAGGTCCTTGTGGCGGAGCGCCATTTTGAACATGGCGTCATTGAGCGGAATGCCCTCCTCCATGAACTTGAAGCCGGCTTCATTGTAGTTGCCGATGCCCATATAGCGCGCCTTGTTATCGATGTAGTTCTGCAGCAACAAGCCTGTCTGCGGCTCGAAATAGGTGCCGCGCGCCGCCATCAGGTCGGCCTCAGCGTCAGTGATCTGCGAGCCGTGCGTAACGGTGGTGCAGCCTGCCACCGCCGCGGCACGTACCGCGGAGGCCGCGTGCGCATGAACCCAGACGCGCTTACCCAGCGCCTTCGCTTCGCCGCAGGCAGCGTTGATCTGGTCGTCGCTGAGCGTCTGCCCGCCACCCTCCCGAATGCTTTTTGAGGCAAAAATCTTGATGACGTCAGCACCGTCGGCAACGGCCTTGCGGACATGGGCGCGGACCTGATCAACCGTCAGGCCGGTATCGGTAAGCGGCATGACGGCGGTCAACAGCCGCGGGCCCGGCAGCCGTCCGCGGGCGATCGCGTCCCGCAACGGCACGTCGCTCGGCGCCCCAATGCTTTGCACCGTCGTGAACCCCGCCATCAGCATGGCGTAGGCGTTTTCGACGCCGTAAAGCGCCGCTTCCGCCGGAGTCTCGCCTGAGGTCGAGGCACGGCCGTCCCTGCCGAAATGTGCTCCGATGTGAACATGCCCGTCGATCATCCCGGGCATGATGGTAAACCGCGGGAAGTCGTAGGTGGCGGTCTCCGCCACGCCATCGTCGACCTTGACGATCCGCGAACCTTCGACCGCGACGATGGCATTGCGCTGCGCGCCACCCTTGCCGTCAAGGAGGGTTCCGGCCCGGATGGTGATAGACTGCTGTGCGCTTGTCGGCACGATCATGCCCAAACAACCGGCCAGAGCGGCGAGCGCCGCGGTAACGGGCGCCGCAATCATCGATCGGGTGCGCATCGGAGGTCCTCCTTTATGGCGAGGCGTGTTTTGCCGCCTCCACGATAGCGGAATGATCGACGGCTATCTACGCTGCCGCGATCCCATCGGCCGCGACGCACGCTATCCCGCGCGCCGCAAAGCTTTCTCGCGTCGCTGCCACCGAGCCGCCGAGATCGATGCCGCGGCAGGCATCTTCGATGACAACGACCACGAACCCTTCGCGGGCGGCGTCCTCGGCCGAATAGCGTACGCAGAAATCGAAGGCGAGGCCGGCGAAGAATGCGCGCATGAGACCGCGCTCGCGCAAATAGCCGCGAAGGCCGGTCGGCGTCGTGTGGTCGTTTTCATAGAATGCCGAGTAAGAATCGATCGCCTTGCGGAAGCCCTTGCGCACCACCAGCGCCGCATGCGGGATATCGAGAGCAAAATGGAAATTGGCGCCCGGCGTTTCCTGGATGCAATGATCAGGCCACAGCACCTGAGGCCCATAGGGCATCGCAATCGTCTCGAACGGCGCGCAACCTGGATGCGACGAGGCAAACGACAGATGCCCGGCCGGGTGCCAGTCCTGCGTCAAAACCACGTTGGCGAATTGCCGCGCGAGCCGGTTGATCGGGTAAATGACGGCGTCGCCATCGGGGACCGCCAGTTGCCCGCCCGGACAGAAATCGTACTGCACGTCAACGACGACGAGAACGTCGGATGTACCGACCGCTATCGGGGTTGCCATGGCGGCGGCCTGCGCTGTTTAGGCCCTTCTCTCTCCCGTTTCCGGTGAAGGCCAGGGTGGGGCTTTTTCCCCCGCCACTGAGTTTGTTGAACCGAAACCCAACCCCGCCTTCCAACCGAAATCGGGTTTCCCCGATTTCGGTACGACACATGTCGAATTCGGCATCAGCCGAATTCGGTGGGACCGGGAGGGGAAACGCCTCCCAGCATGGGCATCCTTTGCGTTACAGCGGCGCCGGGGCGATCGCGGCCGCATCCAGGTTCGGGCCGGTCTTCGGCCCAGGCTTCGCCCAGCGGATTTCACCGCGCAAATTGGCGGCGGCGGTTGCGGCTTTGGACAGCGTTATAGTGATGCGCTCCTGATCCTTGGGAGCGCTACGTGGCACCTGCCACACAGCGACGCTGGCCTTGGTTTTCTCGTCGGTGCGAACGCCTTGATATCCGGTGCCCGTAGCGGCCACGACGTTTGTATCTGCCGGGATGTTAAGGCTGACAGTTACGCCTTCCGCGATCAGGCCCTTGCCTTGCAGGCCGCCGTTTGCGACGGTCAGTGTGTAGGTCACACCACTGGGTCCGGTTTCCCCCTTGCTGAGAACACCCGTCAGCGGCACGCGGGGACCGATTTCATCACGGGCCCAGAAATAGATCGACCGCAAGGTCCCAGCGGACAGGCGCGTCCTGGAGTAGTTGCCCATGTCCAGGTTGGCGGCATTGTTCCCAAGGAGAGCCCTGTGCTGCGGCATCGCGGTGGTGTGATTGTAGACAAGATTGGCGAAGTAATCGAAATCCATGTCGACCGCGCCGATATTGCCGCGCGGTCCGTTGAACGTAACGCCGTGGCACTGGCCGCAGCCCATATTAATCAGGTTCGCCTGTCCGGGCGGCGCTCCGGCAGGAACTTCAAACCGCCACTTACCCGGTTCTGCAGGCTTTGGCAACGACGCGAAGTACGCGGCCAGATCGGCGGCATCCTGGTCGCTGAGTTGACTCTCCACAAAGGCCGGCATGATGCCCCAAGGCTGGCGAACAGCCCGCACAACTTGTGCGGCGCTCAGCCCACGGCCGGCGAGATCCGGCCCAAATGCACCCTCGCCAGCGTCGCCATGACAGGTCCGGCACAGCGTCGCCCGAGGGGCTTGCCTCTCCCAATATGCCTTTCCCGCCGCGGGACTGCCCGCGGTTTGTGCGGAAACTCCACTCTGAGCGAGCGGAAGCGCAAGTAATGCGAAAGCCAGCTTCTTCATGGACGATGTTCCCCCTTAATTTACATCCGCGTCGCTGCGGATGGTCCGATTTACTGTACATCCGCGAATCGGGTCTGCCAACGCTGTCATTCCACACGGCGGGCCGCGCCAAGGGCCCCGAAATCGGCCGACCGGCGGCCGGCCCGCTTGCCCCGGCAGCCGTCAACGTGCCCGCAATGCCAGCTATTCTGGTTGTCCGGGATAAGCAAGAACCCATGAGCAGACGTACTGCCGACGGTGCCGTTTTATTGAGTCTTGGTCGCAGGGCTGCCTTGCATCATGGGCCGTGCTAACGTTGATGCGCGCTGGCCGACGACCTCGCTGCGAAATCGAGGAGCCACGATGACGGTTGCGATATCGAACCTTGATGCACCGCTTGGAGCGGAAATAAGCGGCGTCGATCTCGCAAAGTCTCTTCCCCGCAGCGATGTCAACGCCATCGCGGAAGCATGGCGCACACGGCTTGTGGTCGTGATCCGCGGACAAATACTCTCCGATTCACAGCTTCTCGCTTTCAGCAGATGCTTTGGCGAGCTCGATCAGCCTGGGCCCAATCCCTATGGCGAGCCGTTCAACAAGGCCTACCCGGAAATCAACGTGATCTCGAACGTGGTTGAGAACGGCAGGCCGATCGGCGGTCTCGGCGACGGCGAGGCGATCTGGCACGCCGACATGACCTATGTCGACGTGCCGCCCAAGGCGGCGGTCCTGCATGCCCTTGAGGTGCCGCCCGAGGGTGGCAATACCTATTTCGCCGACATGTTTGCTGCCTGCGAAACGTTGACGGACGCGCTGCAGAAGGCCGCCGAAGGCAAGGTCGCGGTACACGATGCCTCGCGCAACAGCGCCGGCATGTTGCGCAAGGGGTACAAGGAAGTCACCGACGTGCGTGAAACCGTCGGGGCGCGGCACCCGCTGGTCCGCACCGATCTGGACACCGGTCGCAAGGCATTGTTTCTTGGCCGCCGGCCGAACAGCTACGTGATGGGCCTGAGCGTCCCCGACAGCGAGGCGTTGCTCGACGCTTTGTGGGCGCATGCGACGCAAACGCGGTTTACCATGTGCCATGCATGGCGGGTGGGCGACGTGCTGATGTGGAACAATCTTTCCGTGCTGCACCGTCGCGATGCGTTCGATCCCGCGACGCGACGGGTCATGCACCGCACCCAGATCAAGGGTAGCGAACGGATTGCGTGAACGGCATCGCAAGCGTAGCGTTCAGTAACGTGTCGGTTGAGCAAAGCGAAGCCCAACCATAGTGAAACCCCGTCAATATCGCCGGCGGGTTCTACCCGTCGGGCCTCAGCAGCAATAAACCCGCGGCCTTGCCTGCACCGGCAAGACACGGGGGTTGGTCGGCGCGCCCGCAATCTCCTGCACCAGCTTGGTGCGGGTCGCGTCCTTGAATTGCTCGCGTTGCTTGATTGCGACGACGAAGGCGCCCGGACCGCCAGGCAAGCAACTTCGCTGTGATTAATAACAACGTAGACACGTCGCCTTGAACCCTACCGCGCGCACGAACGACTGACTTGCAGGATGATGAGAAACATGCATCCAGTCCAACAAAGGAGAGACTACCATGTTCCGTAAAATGGCTTTTGTTCTCGCTGCGACCGCTGCTCTTGGCACGGTTGCGCTTGCGCCAACTTCCGCATCGGCATGGGGTCACGGCTGGGGTGGACACCACTGGGGTTGGGGTGGCTTCGGCGTGGGCCTTGGCGCCGGGCTCGTGGGCAGCGCGATAGCGGCGGATACCTGCCTGCAGCGCCGGATTGTCGACACCGTTTACGGGCCTGTGGTGCGCTGGGTGAACGTTTGTTATTGAGACCGCCGCCGTATCGACCATCGATGTCCGACACGACCCCGGATGCCAGCATCCGGGGTGCTATCTCGTGTTGTCTGCGCTGAGAAGAAAATGATGGCAACGATTCGACTTGCACAGCCGGCTGATCGCCTCGCGATCGAGGCGCTGGTGTGCGCCGCCTATGTGGCCCGCATCGGGCGCGAACCAGCGCCGATGCTCGATGATTACGCTGCGCTGATCGACAAGGGCTTTGTTAACGTGCTCGAAGAAGCGGAATGCATCAGCGGCATCGTGGTGCTCGTCCCGGAAGGGCGGGCGATGCTGCTTGACAATATAGCGGTAAGCCCATCGGCACAGGGCGGGGGCCGCGGCCGCAAGCTCATCGCGTTCGCCGAAGCCACCGCACGTGCGGTGGGCTGCGAGGCGATTCGCCTTTATACAAACGTGTTGATGACCGAAAACCTCGCCATCTACCGGCGGCTCGGATTTACGGAGACTCATCGCGGCGACGAGAATGGCTATCGGCGCGTCTATATGGCAAAGCGTCTCCATCCTGATCGTTAATCCAGCCT
>Ga0126370_10001593_pt1 | contig 10444 bp, 10 predicted proteins | sample PanSoiMetaPlot_3_FD_92586 | JGI IMG/M metagenome (GOLD analysis project Ga0126370, IMG submission 92586) | Tropical forest soil microbial communities from Panama - MetaG Plot_3 | ecosystem: Environmental > Terrestrial > Soil > Tropical forest > Bulk soil | place: Panama | collected 2016-02-17 | reverse complement strand
GGTGAGAATACTGTCAGCGGCGTGCGCTGTGCGATCTCCGGTCGGCAATGCCGCCATGACCAGCACCAGCGCCAAACCGCACCGCAAAAGCCGCCGCATGACCCGCTCCTTTCTCGCCTGTGGACCCAGCCGGCACGCCTGGACAAACTCCTCCTTGGCGATCCCGCCGCGATTTTCCTGAACCTCCGACTGCGTTATTCCCATGATCGCCGGACCGCCGTAGCTCATGCCGCCGATCTCGAGAAAGACCCGAGCGATTTCCGTGAGTCGACCTGCCCGAGTGTTCGTGGATGGGGGAGCGTCGATCGGCATCTCAGTCATGTTCGGTCTGTCCTTCCTGCCGGATGGTTATCGATTCAAAAGGCCCGTGTACCGACCGTTCAAGATGCCTCGCGGCTGTACCGAATGGCCGTTTATGATGGTCACTTCACCGCGAAGCTGCTCGATGGGTCCTATGCCATAAATATCGGGTTGCCCAGCCAGAGCTCGCAGATCGAGCTTCGCCGCAAGCCTTCCATTTGCCATGGTTTCTCGCTGAGCACCGATAAACCAGAGCTCGTAACCCGCTCCCTTGACCCTTGTCGCCGCGTCAGCCCAAGCTCGCCTCGAACGTATTGCACCGACCCCACCGCATGAGGTCCAGCAACAAACGATCAAGCCGGACCTGAGAAGGCTACGGCGTGAAATTATCCGACAGCGGCTCATATCCAAGCGGCCTCGGTCGCTCAGCCACCCCAGAATCTGGCAAAACTCGCTTCCTCCGGGCTCGGCGCGGCAAACAACTCATCTACCGCATCCTGCGCGCGCCTAATTCGTGCCGCACGGGCATTGGCACATCCCTGAGATAGATCGTCTCGGGCGTACTCTGGCAGTCTCGGGGGCGCGAGACACCACCGCGCGATTGCGTACAGGACCGCTTTCACGGCTCCGAGCGGGTGCCGCGTGGAAACAATGGGCCCTGATGACGGTCCACCTTCATTGTCGCTATCAAAGACCAGCGTCAAAATTGGGTCGGTCATTTCGTGTGCTCCGGTTTGTTTATGCTTAGCGATTGTCTACGTCGGCTTCAGCTGGAAGCGGACGAAACGCAAAGTCGGCAAAGTGAGTAAGGCTGTCCGCCTTCGTCCAAAGACCAACCTTCCCGGGCACCGCGATGGTTGCGTCATGCGTTTGGATCAGCGGCGCGTCATCGAACGCGACTTCCAGAATGTCACCGGACAGCTTAAGGGAAAGGTTGTGCCAAATGCCGCTCGCGACCTCGATGTTATGACCGGCGATTTGGTGGCGGACGCCATCGGTGACTTTGTAAAGTCGGACATTGGCTTCGAGCGCGTTGGCCCGAGCGACGTAATAGTTCTGGGGATCTTGCACGCGCGCAATGAGGCCCGCGGCCTGATCTACCTGGCCATCGACGGCCTTGAAGCGAACGGAGACCTCGACGTCACGCGCAGTGAAGTCATCGAAAATACATAGCGGGAATCGATAGTCGGCGCTGTCCTGGCTCGTCTCCGCGATGACCTTGCCCCCCGACGCGGAGGCGTCTTCCAGGATCTCCCAACGGACCGGCTCGCCCTGGCCGGTCAGCGCCGCCGTGAAGCCGGAAGGCTTGATGCCGAGCGGCATCGTTGCGATGTTTATCGTCATGGCGTTTGTTCTCCCGTTTAGATGACGAGCGTGATGCCGGAGGCGAACAGCAACAGCAGAACCGCGCGCCGAAAGCCGGCTTCGTTGAGGTGGCCGAACAACTTCAGGCCCACCCAGGGTGCCGAGCAGCAGAACGGGCAGTCCGATGACAAACAGCCACATCGTGTCTGTCGACAGAGTGCCGCTCGCGCCCAGCCACAAGGCGCTCATTGCAAAGATCGCGACGCCGATCGGCTGAAAGACGGCACGCTGCTCGTCCCGCGGCCATCCACGCACGCCACACCAGATTATGGTCAGAATGCCCGCGAAGCCAGTGATGCTCCCGAGGACGCCATTGGCGAACCCAACGCCGCCGTCGGCTAGCGCGCCACCGCTCTTCACCGGCTTCATTGCCGGTCGCACGAAGCTGTAGACGCTGAAAAGGATAAGGATGACGCCGACACCGGTGCGCACGATGTCCGGTCGAGTCCATCTCAGAACCGCGACTCCTAACGGCACGCCCAAGGCAGCGCCAACGAGAAACGGCCACAGTCGTTGCCATTGGAGGGCTTGGCGCAGCTTCCACACGGAGTAGCCCTGCACTACCAGCCCGAACGCAATGATCAGCGTCGCGGTTTGCAACGGCGAAAGGATGTGCAGCCAGGTAGCGGCGGCGACCAGGCCAAAGGCAAAGCCGACCAGACCCGTAATGACCGCAGCGGCAAAGGTAGCTGACAAGAATATTGTGAGATTCAGCGCGTTTTCTTCCACCACTCTTCCTCAGTCTTCGAAGTGCGTATCGCAACAGCAGTTCCCCGACCGGCTCGGATGGGATGTTAAGGACGCTGCTTTAAGGCAGATTTATGCGTTCGAAAAAAAGCAGCTCTGACTGACAAGGCGCCTTAAAACTGTCGTAAACTTCGTATGCTGGAATCAAACAATTGGGATCGAGCGCGAGGCGATGCGTCTGCTGGTTGTCGAAGATGAGCCGCGCATGGCGCAAATCCTCCACGTCGCCCTGGAGCGCGCTGAGTTCACTGTAGACACTGTGGGAACCTGCGATAACGCGCGCGAGGCGTTGTCGTTGATCCCCTACGATGCCGCGGTGCTCGACCTGGGTCTCCCCGATGGCGACGGGCTGTTGCTTCTGCACGAGCTCCGACAAGCAGGCAACTGCGTGCCGATCCTTGTCCTCACGGCGCGCGACGCGGTTGAAGATCGTGTCGGCGGCCTTGATGCCGGCGCCGACGATTACCTTGTCAAGCCGTTCGCCATCCCCGAGGTCGTAGCACGGCTGAAGGCGCTATTGCGGCGACCGGGAGGTGCGCTCGGCACGACACTCGCGGCGGGCAACCTAATCTTCGACACGATTGGGCGCGACGTGCGGGTGGAGGATCGACCGATCCCAATGCCGCGCCGGGAGAGCGCAATTCTCGAGCATTTAATGCGTCGCCTCGGGCGGGTGGTGCCCAAGTCAGTATTGGAGGAGAAGTTGTACGGTTATGGTGACGAACTCGAATCCAACCCTATCCCGGTCCATGTTCACCATCTGCGGCGCAAACTGATGGATGCTGGCGCCAACACCGAAATTCATACGGTTCGCGGCGTCGGGTATTTGCTTACCGAAACCAAGTCCTAATGCATCGGCGCTTTCGTTCGCTGCAATTTCGGCTTGCCCTGCGCTTGGCCCTCCTCTTCGTTGCGGCGACCGCCATCACGGTAGGCGTTTTGGCCTATCGGGCGTACGAGACTGCGGGTTCCCTCCATGACCGGGAACTCAGCTTGCGAGCCGAGGATCTCGCAGGATCGGTCCGCCTTGACGATGCGGGGAACCCGCGTGTGGAGTTACCGCCGAGCTTGGTTCGGGACTATTCAGCCGGCGCTGGAACTGATGTCTATGCGATCCGCGCGGCTGACGGACATGTGATTGCGGCTTCGCCCCAGAGCTTCGCCGATCGCATCAAGGGGTGGCCCGCGCCCGGCGACGATCCCAGCTATTTCCGCCTGGCCGGTCACGACGGATCTTCCGAGAGCTATTACGGCCTCAGCATCGCATTGGACAGCCCCGCGGGGCCGCTTTGGGTATCGGTTGCCCACGCCGGCGAGGCAAACACGCTGGTGCAATCACTGCTGTGGGAATTTGGGACTGATCTCACCTGGATTATCCCGCTGTTCACTCTCGTTACGCTGGCGATCGGCATTTTGGCCATTCGCGGTGGTCTCAAACCTGTGAGGGCGGTCTCCCGGATGGCGGCTGAGATTGGCCCGCACACGACCTCGGTCCGGCTGCCGGAGAAACATCTGCCAAGCGAAATTGCACCGCTGGTCCACGCTATTAATCACGCGCTCGATCGGCTCGAACAGGGGTTCGCCGTGCAACGCCAATTCACCGCCAATGCGGCTCATGAGCTCCGGACGCCGCTCGCGATCATCACCGGCGCCCTCGATTCAATGGCCGAAACGAGCGAGCTCGCGAGCCTTAAACACGACATCGCGCGAATGAACCGCCTGGTCGAGCAGTTGCTACGTGTGGCACGCCTTGACGCCATTTCACTCGACGTGTCGGATCCGGTCGACCTCGAAGCGGTGGCCGGCGAAGTGGTGGCAATGATGGCGCCATGGGCCGTCGCCCAAGACCGCGCCGTTGCTCTTGCCGGATCGGGAGGGCCGGTCTGGGTCAAGGGGAATACACACGCGATCCAAGATGCAATTCGGAACATTGTCGAGAACGCGGTGCTGTATTCCCCCCGAGGCGACGAGATCGAGGTCCGTATCGGCCCGGCCGGGACCGTCTCGGTTGCGGATCACGGCCCGGGTATTCCCGCCGTTGATCGCGAACGTGTTTTCGGGCGGTTCTGGCGCGGGAAAGGGGCAGGGATCGAAGGTGCCGGGCTCGGTCTTTCCATCACGCGCGATATCATGACAAGGCATGGCGGATCGGCCGGAATCAAAGACAATCCGGACGGCGGCACCATCCTCGTGCTGTCGTTTCCATCGTACCGACCCGGGGTAGAAACGCGCGCCAAGGCGTCCTCCACCCTACGTCTGGACACTTGTTAAACGTCCAGTTTGCAGTTCGAAGACCCCATCCGCCCATTGCCTCGCCTGCCGATCGTGAGTTGCCATGAGCAGCGTTTTCCCGCGCTCGCGGCACGATCGACGCAGCAACTCCATGACGCGGCGAGCGTTATGGTCGTCAAGATTACCGGTCGGCTCATCGGCAATGATCAGGGGCGGATCATTGGCGAACGCCCGCGCGATCGCGACGCGTTGCTGCTCACCGCCGCTGAGCTCCGCCGGACGATGCCGGGCGCGATCGCCGAGGCCGACATGCTCAAGTAGCTCCAGCGCATACCGTCGATTGAGCCGTCCCCGCGGAAGCATCGGTACGAGCACGTTTTCCATGGCGGTGAGTTGTGGGAGCAGATTGTAGGATTGGAACACGATCCCAATGCACTGATTACGGTACCTCGCTGCTGCCCTAAGCGACAGCCCGGTAATATCTTCGCTTGCAATGATGATTTCGCCGGCGTCGGGCCGATCGAGGGCGGCAATCAGGTTGAGGAGCGTCGTCTTCCCCGAGCCTGATGGACCCAGCACAACAACGAATTCACCCGTGGTAACGGAGAGGGAAATATCCCGCAACGCCTCGACCGGTTTGCTGCCGCGCCGGTATGTCTTGCAAACTGATCGTAGGAGCGCGAATTTCGTCGTCATAACGCTGGCTCCGCCATCTCCCCGGTGACGACAGAATGCGACAGCCACCACGCGGTTGGGCTGAGCCCGAATCCGACAGCAGATATCGAGAGGCCAGCGACAACACCGCCGACCAGGAAAGTGAATTGCGGCTCGATAGTACCCAAATCGGCCATCAACGACGGCATCGCAAAATGCGCAGGTCCGGCGAGAACCGCCACGAATGTACCGGCCATCGCTCCCGCTAGGGCGACACAGAAACCTAGGGTGATCAGCATCAGCATATTACGACCTGGTGAAAAGCCGAGGGCGATCAAAATCGCATGCTGTTGCCGGCGATCGGCACAAACATCATGCAATAAATGCGCGACGAACGCTCCTGCTAGAGCGGCTGCAGCCGCGCTTACGATTGAGAAGAAGGCGAGGGATAACTCAAAGTCCTGGACCTTTCGGCGGAAGCGGCCAAATCGCTCGCTGACAAAAACGCCGGGCTCGAGCCGGAACGCTACCCGCAGCTTATCGACAAGGACCGGGACGCTGGCCGGGCGCGGCGCGATCAAAAGTGCGTCGGTTAGCGCTGATCGCCCGAAGATCTGCTGGCTCATACGCAGGGTGATAAAAATTCCACTCGAGACAAAATCGGCTGCCGGGTCAAGCGCCGCCGCCTCGACGGTTCGCGGCGGCGCATCGCGCAACTCCCACCCGTCGAGGATTCCCACGACGTTGATCGGCAAATCCAATCCATCCGCCTTCCGAATTGAAATCGGGTCTCCGACCTCGACGCCCAGCGCTTTAGCCGAGGCCTGATCCAACACCGCTACAGCCTCGTCGGCGGGCCGGAGGAAGCGCCCCTGCGCTACGGAAAAGATGCCTACCTGGCGCTCCAACTCAGGCTCGACGCCAAAAACATAGATGTTCAGGAAGCCATCCGGCGACACCACGTTGCGCAGCAGCGATTGCCTCATCACGACAACTGCGCCCTGACCAGCGCTGACAACCTCTCCCGGATCGAGAAGGGGCTCATAGACGGGCAACAAGAGCGGGGGGAGATTGCCGCGGCGCGGCGTCTCGAACACCGCCCGATTGAATCGACCTTTGATATGTACGATGTCGGGACGATCGTTGCGCTCAGCCCGCGACAGTGCGTCGTACGATCCAACGATAATCATCAATCCGCTGGCGACGATGGCGTTGGTGAGCGCAAGGACGACCGCCGCGGTGATTGCCTCCAAGCCGCGACGGCCGAACCCGCCGAAAAGAAGCTTGGCGTAAATCACCTCAACTCCTGAATGCGCTCTCCAGGAGGACCCCGTAAGGCCCAAAAAAGGACGGGTACCGTGACGCCGAGGGAGGCTGCGATTAACAGCCCGGACGCTGTCGCGAACGAAGCGATCGACCCGATGAACATGGCTGGCAGGGTCAGTGAGACGATACCGGCTACGGCAACGCCTATACCGAAAATGAGCAACAGCCGCAGACAGAAATAAACCAGCAGCTGAAGCGGCGCAAAGCCGAGCGCCTCCAGAACGGCATGCTCGTGCCCGCGCCTAATGACGGTCTGAAGTTGCAGGCCCGCGCTGCCGGTCGCGACCAGCGAGAGCAGCAAACTCGTGAAAAACCCAGCTCCGGTTACAAATGTAGTTTGCTCATGGAGGGCTGCTCTGAAATTGTTCCGCTCGGGCAACCGTAGGCAAAATGACCTCGTCTGGGTTGTCCAACAATCATCCAGAAGACCGCGCTCTCCGAGTAGTTGTTGGACGGCTTCCTCGGCGCTCGTAACGCTAACGACCCTACCCGTACGTATAACCATATGACTGCGATTTTGCATAGGCGCACGCGCCCTCCCAGGTGCCTTCAGCTCTTCGCGCACATACGTCATAAAGTCGCGCAGCAAGCTCACATTCACCACCACCGGGAGGGTGGTTTTCATTTCGTCGCCACGACCTGGACGGCGGACAGTGAGCACGTCACGTCCGCGCGCCGCGAAGCGCCAGAACGGCGCGAACCTTCCTTCGTCGGGACCGACAGCATCAAAGGTGCCGATCACTCGTAGGTTCTCATACCGCCGAACAATCGGTGGGCCAGAGCTGTCGACGTGGATCAGCTCCAGGGTCGCGCGCGCATCCAGCCGCACGCCGACATATTCGGCAACCACCGCGGGCACCAGCACTTCCCCCGATGCGGGCCCTCTTGCAATCCCGTCGGTCACGAGAAGTGGGATGCCGAGCGGGCCCCGCTGTTGATCAGCGGTCGTGGTGCCAATAGATTCATAGTAATCACGTCCTGGATCAAATTTATCCGTCACCCCGAGCACGGCGGTTGTCGCGCCCAAATATTCCTGCTGCTTCTCGTTTTCAAAGACGAGAAATGAGGTGTCGGCAGTGACACCAAGATCGCTGCCTCGGTGAGGAGCTTCCGCCGCTACTATGCCTTCAAGCTCTCGGACTGCTCTGACCAGCTCCCCGGTCTCATCTTCAGTGACATCGGCCAATTCCGCTACGAAAGTTGTCGCGCCGGCCTCTTCATAGCTGCGCACGATCGCGGCCTGCTGAACGTCCGCTTGCCGTGCCAGTATTGACATCGTGAGTATTGCCATGGCGACGGCTAGGGCCGTCAGGCCGGATCGCAACCCGGCCTGGCGCACCTCTCTAAACGCTAACCACAGCAGCCCAAACACGGGCAGGCTCTATTTCAGCTCGGCGCGGATATCATCGTTCAACTCCTCGATCATGCCGGTCACGGTGGCCTTTATTTCGGTGGCCGGTACGCTCGTCTTCAGCTGATTGCCGAGCGAATCGAAAAGCAACTGCTGCTCGCGCGCCTCCCGCGCGGAAATAATGCGCGAGATCCGATTCCAACCCGAGAGGGCCTCGCCGAAGCGCGCCTGAGCTTCTGCGGCGTTACCGGCCGCGTACGAAACATCGACGGCTTGCAAGGATTTGACGATCAGGTCGAGATCGCGCCGGCCGTCTGACTTTTCGGTCGCGCTGGCGGCCATCGTTTGGCTGCGTGCATCCAATGCAGAGTAGCTCACACCAAAGCAAGCGCCTCCAGCGAACACCAGAGCCGCGATCATGCTACCGAAGCGGATTTTGCGATTGTCCATGTCACTCTCCTCTGTGAATAACCACGGAGATCTCAATGTGCCGGTGATCGTTTAAGGCAGTTTTAGGTGCAAGCGCGAAGAGCGAATTTTTTTGGCCGGCGCCTTCTTGGAGTAGCTTTTCGAGCATCGGTGAACGGCTATGGGGTGCTATTCTATAGACGGCCCATCGTCAGTTGACGCAGCAAAGGCGGAAACAAAAGCGTGCCCATCCGCTTGTGGAGACGATCTTTGATAGTCCAGGCGACGACGTAACAGGCAGTTACCTGTCGGTCTTAATCGCTCCAGGCTTGTGAGGTTCTCATCGACCCGGCCGTTTCCAAGCCACCAGGCCTCTTGTGCCGCGACAAAAGCGGCGGTCAAATCCGGTCGCGATTGCTCGCAGACCCGGGTTATCGTCTCGACAACCGCAGCGACATCCAGCATTGCGAGCAGGCGGTTGCCATCCGGAAAAGGATACTGGAATCAAACTGGCAATGCCGACGGCTCCAAACCCGGGATTGACAGTCTCGCCCTAATTAGCGGCGAGCGTCCTAACGCAGCGCACTTTGCTCCGGCCTATAGATCCCGATGTGCGGCTTTCCAGCCACTTCCACCAGATCTAGCACCCCCTGATGATAGGGAGAAAAAACATAGAGATGGTCCGGTGGCACGAGAGCCGTTGTGGGTGCGTTGGCTGCCGTGGTGAGGTAGGTGCTCGTTCCGGTGCGCGGATCGAAGGTTTGAATCTGGCCCGGTTCCTCGATCGCCACATGCACCAAGCCGCTCTCAGGATTGAAGAAAGTCGCGTCCGGCGCGCCGGCCAAAGGCCACTCGCCCCGGAGCTCTCCCATGGTGCTGCTGACCGCGAAAAGCGCACCGCCATCGCAGGCGACGTATAGGCATCCGCGTCGGTGATCGATATCCAGCCCATGAGCACCGTACGACGGCAGGGGCCAATGCTGGACGTCTCTGAGTTCCGGCAGCCGGGCGACAAGGATAAGCGATGGGTCGCGGATCGCGAGAAAAATGCGCTCCCCGACAGCATCGGGCACACACCACCGCGGCCGGCCTGGGAGCGGGATTGCCCAGCGTTGGCGCCCGGCGAGATTGATCACCTGCAACTCGGGGCCATGCGCCTCGTCCCCGATACAGGCGACCACGGCCAGGCGTGATCGAGAGACGATTGCAACGCTGTTCGGCCGTGGAGCGGTCTCGAATTTTGCATGGGCTTTCAGAGTCGCCGCGTCCAACCACGCTAATTCGGCTGATCCGCGATTGGTCACAAGAACGTGCCCTTCGAGCGCAACGACGCCAGCAGCTTCCGGGAAGCCATCCAGTGTCGCAACATGGTTGCGCTTCTGAGGATCGATCACTTCGACGCGGTTTCGGGCAGTGTGTGCGACGAAAACGCGCCCGGTCTGCGGATCAAAGGCTCCATGGTCAAACGAACTGTCAGCAGCACCGGGTATTTCAATCACGCCAGCGCGTTCAAGTGGCATCTGTTGTCTCCTCCCCCGTGACTCCGTCTCCGCCGGCGATGTTGAATGTGCTTGTTTAAGACAGTTTTATGAGCACGCGCAAAGTTGCTGGTAATTCTCGTCACGCACAAGACGAGCTGCGCTACTCGCGTCGCGAGGAGTGCGCGCGCACATGGACGGATCGAAGCCACCTTCTATTTCCCTCAGGATTTGTAAGCCGTGTTCGTTTGCGGACCCCACCGTCGCTTCATGCGTGGTGTTCGACGCGGCGCTGAGATGTGAATTCCGGCGAAACTCAGCGCAGCGGCGAGGAGTGCGCGCACAACTGAAACCCCTACCCCCTTGCGTCCCGATCTCACGCATAATTTTTAGTGAATTCAAAAAGCGCCCGCTTGGAAAACGGATGCCGCTCCTTAACACTTTTCTTCGTTACTCTGTGTCTCCCTCCCCTAAGCACCTGCGCCAGTGATGACGCCGCTTCTGTATATTCAGCCTGGAGAAAATTGATCATGTAATGGTTGTAATATTCCTGGCAGTCTAGGCACATGTGAAAGCGAACGCT
>Ga0126370_10001592_pt1 | contig 10444 bp, 7 predicted proteins | sample PanSoiMetaPlot_3_FD_92586 | JGI IMG/M metagenome (GOLD analysis project Ga0126370, IMG submission 92586) | Tropical forest soil microbial communities from Panama - MetaG Plot_3 | ecosystem: Environmental > Terrestrial > Soil > Tropical forest > Bulk soil | place: Panama | collected 2016-02-17 | reverse complement strand
GGCCCAGCGCATCGCCTCGATCACGCTCTGCGGATTCGTGTCGGTGCCGAGCGACATGTTCACGCCGGCGCGCCGATAGCTCGCGAACGACTCCATGACGATTCCGCGCCGGGCGAACACCCACACCGCGTGCGCGACCGAGCAGCCGGCGTCCGCCATGATGGCGACGTCACCGGCTGGATAGTTCGTCCAGGACGAGCCGCCGATCACGATCGCGTGACCGAGGATCGCGTTGGGGCCGAGGACCCCCAGGTCGCGTAGCCACGCGACCGGCGTCTTGCCGTGGCGGCCGAGCATCTCGTTGAACTCGACGACGGACTGCGAGGTGTGGAGCTGCCAGGGGCGCTGGCGCTCGTCGGCGGCGCGCTTGGACGCCCGCAGCAGATCGGCAGTGCACGTATCGACCTGGGCCGGCGAGAAGAAGCAGCGCACGAGATCGCTATGGGCGCCGTCGTGCCGCTTGTGGAGCTCGATGGCACGGGCGAGGCCCTGCCGACCTTGCTCCTCGTCCCACTCCCATTCCACTCGCCGGCCGTCGCGCGTGAGCCAACCACCGGAACGGAACGCGAGTCCCACGTAGACGCGCAGGCCGAAGTCGCCGGCGCGCGCCACGACGTGCTCGCTGGCGCCACCGATCTCCATCACGGTCGTGACGCCGCCGCGGAGGAGCTCGACCATCGAGAAGTCGACGCACGCGCGGGTCGCTTCCTCGTCCTGCGCCGAGCCGCGGACCGGCAAGAGCTCGAAGAGGCCGGAGTAGTAGAACTGCGGGTTGCCGCGGTCCTCGATGAACGAGCGGTCGAGCGGCGAGCCGCCGATGTGCGCGTGGGTCGAGATGAGCCCGGGTGTCAGCACTGCGTCGCGGGCATCGACGGTCTCGACGTCGCCGCCGCTCGGCGCGGTCTGCCGTGGCCCGACCGAGACGATGCGGTTGCCGTCGATGACCACGGTGCCGTCGCGGAGCAAGCGGTGGCCGCGGCCGTCGAAAGCGATCACGTGACCGGCGTGGATGGCGATGCGACGCGGCATGGACGGTCCTCCTCGGGCGCGACTCGGATGCTGGCGAGCGATCCTACCGCGGTTCGGCGTGCCTTGACAGGCCCGCAGCGGCATGGTTTTCTTCCGGCACCATGCGCATCCCGGCGCTGGCGCGCAAGCGCGAGCAGTGGGAACCCCTGGCGGCCAAGGCCAAGTGAGCGACGCCGGCTGCGTCTTCTGCACCGTCATCGCCGCGCTCGAGCGCTCGGACACGTACCCGTCGTCGGAAGCCGGGCAGATGCTCCGCAAGGTGCGCGATCTGCCCGCATCGGTCGCGATCCTGGCGCCCGACCAGTACTACAAGGGCTACACGATGGTCGTGTCGAAGACACACGCCACCGAGCTCTTCGAGCTGCCGGAGCGGCAGGGCGCGCAGTACTACCAGGACATGGTGACGGTCGCGAAGGCGATCGCCGCGGCGTTCAAGCCGCGCAAGATGAACTACGAGGCGCTGGGAAACACCGTCGGGCACCTGCACTGGCACCTCTTCCCTCGATACGAGTGGGACCCGCACCCGAAGCGCCCGATCTGGGAGACGAACCATACGCCGCGCCTGCCGGGTCCCGAGGAATACGCGGACACCATCGCGGCGATCCGTCGCCACCTTGCCTGAGGCGTACGGCCCTGAGGGCCGGGAGTACTCATCATGATCGTGCCCCTCACCCTGGCTGATTTCCTGGAGCGCGCCGAGCACGTCTACGGTGATCGCGAGGCGATCGTCGATGAGCCGACCCCGCCGGGCGGTGGGCTCGGCCGCATCACCTATGAAACGTTCGCCGCGATGTCGCGCAGCCTGGCGGCGGCGCTCGACGATCTCGGCGTGGGCGACGGCGAGCGGATCGCGATTGTCTCACCGAACGCCGCGCGCTTCCTGGTGACTCTCTTCGGCGTCAGCGTCTTCGGCCGCGTCATCGTGCCGGTGAACTTCCGGCTGAACGTGGACGAAGTCCGCTACATCGTGGAGCACTCCGGCTCGACCGTCGCGCTCATCGATCCTGAGCTCGACGCGCCGCTCCAGCAGCTGGCGGTCAAGCATCGGTTCGTGCTCGGCGCCGCGACCGACGCCCAGCTGTTCGGACGGCGCGACGCGAAGCCGCGGGGACGCGTGACCGACGAGAACGCGACCGTCTCGATCAACTACACGTCGGGTACCACGGCCCGGCCCAAGGGCGTCCAGCTCACGCACCGCGGCTGCTGGCTCAACGCCGTGACGTTCGGCTGGCACCTCGGGCTCTCGGACCGCGACGTCTACCTGCACACCTTGCCGACGTTTCACTGCAACGGCTGGGGGTATGCCCTATGCGGTGACTGCGATCGGCGCGCGCCAGGTGATCATCCGCAAGATCGACGGCGAGGAGATCCTCCAGCGCGTCGAGGAGCACGGCGTGACGCTCTTCAACTGCGCGCCGGCGGTGATCGCGGCGGTGCTCGACGCGGCGGCGGCCCGCAGCCGGCGCGGCGAGAAGATTCCCGGCGCGGGCCGCGTGCGAGTCGTCGTCGCCGGGGCGCCGCCGCCGTCGAAGACCGTCGAGCGCATCGAGGCCGAGCTGGGCTGGGAGTTCATCCAGATCTACGGCCTCACGGAGACCTCGCCGCTGCTCACGATCAACCGGGCACCGCAGGAGTGGGATGGCCTCGACAAGAGCGAGCGAGCCCGCCGCCTGTCGCGCGCCGGCGTGCCGGCGATCGGCGTGCGCATGGCGGTCGACGAGAACGGTGAGATCCTCACGCAGACCAACAACGTCTTCGAGGGCTACTGGAACCAGCCCGACGAGACCGCCAAGGCCCTGGCCGACGGCTGGTTCCACACCGGCGACGGCGGCCACACCGAAGATGCCTACGTCGTGATCGCCGACCGCAAGAAGGACGTGATCATCACCGGCGGCGAGAACGTCTCGTCGATCGAAGTCGAGGACTCCCTGTATCAGAACCCGGCGGTGGCGGAGGCCGCGGTGATCGGCGTGCCCGACGAGAAGTGGGGCGAGACCATCAAGGCGCTGGTCGTGCTCCGGCCTGGCGCGCAGGCGAGTGCCGCCGATCTGATCACGTTCTGCCGCTCGCGCATGGCGCACTACAAGTGCCCGACGTCGATCGAGCTGCGCGACTCGCTCGCCCGCACCGCCACCGGCAAGCTGCAGAACTTCAAGCTGCGCGAGCCGTACTGGGCTGGGCGCGAACGGAAGGTCAACTAGCAGGGGCGCCGGATGGCTGATGAGGATCAGGAGGAAACGCTGTACCACGGGACGACCTATGATGTCGCCCAGAGGATCTTCGCCCGGAAGGCGTTCGAGGCCCGAGAGACGTACTTCTCGTCGACGCGAGAGCTCGCGGAGTTCTTCGCTCGGCGCTCCAGCGCCAAATCCCGAGCCGGACACGGTCCAGCAGTCTTGAAGATTGTGTGGTACCAGTCGGATCTGAACGCCTGGAAGCAGAACAGACTCGTGTTGTCCAAAGGGTTCAGCGAGGGCGACCGGCCAGACCTGCGGGGAAAAACGCAATTGGTGTTCAGCGCGGAGGCGATACGTCTCCTCAACCTGAACATGTTCGCCGACGATCTTCTGATCGAGCCGGTCGAGAGGGATGCGAGGAATGCGCAGCGCCGCTGAGCGCCGCTACGCGAACTTCGCGCGCTCCTCGCGCCGATACGAGCGCACGGCGAGCGTCAAGAACAGCACGGTGTAGCCCGCCAGCCACAAGAGGCTCACGCCAAGCGGCTCGCGCCCGGCGCCGAGCGCGCTCCACGCGAGCTGGGCGTAGTGATAGCTCGGCAGGTAGGGCGCCAGATTCTGGATGAACGCCGGCAGCTGGTTGAGCGGCACGAAGAGCCCGGACGCGAACGAGAGCGGCAGGTAGATCAGGTTGGCCAGCGCGGGCGCGGCGTGCGGGCCCGACCAGTAGCCGATCGCGAAGCCGAGCGCGATGAAGGGCAGCGAGCCGGCCAAAAGGCGCGTGATGATCGTCGCCCACACGCCCGGCGTCTGGTGGATGCCGCCCACGACGATGCCGAAGGCGATCAGCAGCACGAGCGCCACCAGCGCGAACACGAGCGCGGTCACCACCTTGGCGAGCATGAAGACCATGGGCGGGAGCGGGCTCGCGCGCATCAGGCGATCGATCTTCATCCCGCGCTCGTTCGCGACGCCGATCCCGAAGCCGTAGACCATCACGTTACCGACCGCGTAGGCGCCGAACGAGGCGAGCAGGTACGCGCCGATGCTCACGCCGCCGCGCACGAGATGCGCGACCGGCAGGCCGAAGAAGGTGAAGAAGACGATCGGCAGGACCAGGTTGGTGACGCTGAAGGCCGGCACGCGCCAGCGCATCAAGAGCTCGCTCCGGGTCTGGGCGAGGAACATCGTCACGAGCGGGGCGGCCGGTGCCGTCGTCACGCCCGCCTCGTCATGCTGAGAAACGCCTCCTCGAGGTCGGCGCCGGTCACCTCGAGATCGCGCAGGACCACGCCGCGCTCGAACAGCGCGCGTAGCACCGTCTCGGGCTCGTTGCTCAAGAGACGCACGCGGTGGTCGGCGACCTCGAGATTCCGCACGGGCAGCCCGCTGAAGGTCGCCTCGCCCACGGCGGTCTCGACGCTGAAGTTGACGCGCTTGCTCGGGATGCGCGACTTGATCTCGCGCGGCGTCGCATCCGCGATGACGACGCCGTGATCGATGACGACGATGCGGTGCGCCAGCTGATCGGCCTCCTCGAGATAGTGCGTGGTGAGCACGATGGTCTTGCCGGACGCGGAGAGCGCGCGGATGCTCTCGAGCACGCCGCGCCGCGCCTCGACGTCCATACCGACGGTCGGCTCGTCGAGGAAGAGCGCCTCCGGATCGCCGCACACGGCGAGTGCGAAGTAGAGCCGCTGCCGCTCGCCGCCGGAGAGGCTGCCGATTCTCGCCCGCGCTTTGGTCTCGAGCCCGGCCAGCTCGATCGCGCGCCCGGCCGGCAGGGGTGAAGGGTAGTAGGCACGGAAGAGGTCCACGATCTCGCGGACCGTCAGCACTCCTGTCGTCCCCGACTCCTGCAGCATCACGCCGCAGCGGCTCCGCGCCCGGCGATCCTCGGGGTCGAGCCCGAAGAGCCGCGCCTCGCCGGCGGTCGGCCGGCGGAGCCCCAGCATCAAGCTGATCGACGTGGTCTTGCCGGCGCCGTTGGGCCCGAGCAGGGCGACGAGCTCGCCGGTGCCGATCGCGAGATCGACGCCCTTCACCGCCTCGACCGCGCCGAACCGCTTTCGCGCCCCCCGGAGCTCGACCACCGCCGCCATCGCGCCCCGATTATCAACCAAGAGCGTGTTTTGTTCGAATGTCGGCACCGGCGCACCGACCGCAGGGATCTGCGCGGCGGCGCGGCCGGGACTTCCTGGAGAGCGCGTCTCAGGGGAAACATCGAGTCGGATTTTTTGAGATACACCGTAGTCGCCGCCTGGAACGGTTGGCATACTGAGATCAACGAGGAGCGCCAGTGGAATGAGATCCCGTCGCTGGCTCGTCGTCTCAATTCTCCTGCTGATCGTGATCGCCGCAGCGCTCTACGCGCTCCCGACGATCGCGCGCCACGTCGCGATCGCGCGGCTCCACGCGATCACCAGGCGACCCGTGAGCATCGATCGCGTGGAGGTCGGGCTACTCCGCGGCCGATTCGCGATCCATGGGCTTCGCGTCGCCGAGCCCGACGGCACCGCGCCGTTCGCGGCCTGCGAGCTGCTCGATGTGCGACTGAACCTGCTCGCGCTGCTGCGTGGCCACATCTGGGCCCGCGAGCTGGTCCTGCGCAGGCCGACCCTGCACTTCGTTCGACTCGACAAGCGATTCAATTTCTCGGACCTGCTGGAAGGCTCCGAGACGACCCAGAAGCGATTCGACGTCACCGTCGATCGGTTCGCGCTCGTCGACGGCACGATCGCCTTCGAGGACCGGGCGCTGCCCGAGCAGCGGACGTGGACGTCCGAGCGCATCAACATCGAGGCGCATAACGTATCGACTCTGCGCGACGACGGTACCGTCGTCGCAAGCTCCATGACCGCCGGTGCGCCCAATCGCGTCGAGATCGAGCAATTCAGGCTCTACCCGATTCATCTCAGAGCGAAGGTGACGGTGACGGGGCTCGACCTCGCGCTCGCGCGTCTCTACCTTCCCCCGGACGCGCCGGTGTTGCTGGATCGAGGGCGTGCGAGCTCGATGCTCGACGTCACGCTGGACGCGCGCGAGGAGGTGCGCGCCGACTTGAGCGGCGAGCTCGAGGATCTGGTGCTGGTCAAGCCCGGCGAGCGCGAGCCAGTGACCCGGATCCCGAAGCTGACGGCGCGGCTCACTGATTTCACGTTCCGGAACGACCAGGCACGCGTCGGCCGGCTCGAGCTCCTGGGCTCGGCCAGCGTGCGCGACCCCAGAGCGCGCCAAGGCTCGCGATATCAGGTGTCGGCGATTCGCGCGAGCATTTCCGACGTCACCTGGCCGATCACCGGGCCGGGTCGTATCGACGTCCAGACGGCGCTCCCCGGCGGCGGCACGCTCGCCGTGTCGGGTTCGCTGCAGCCGCCGCCCGCGTCCAGTCAGCTCCGTCTGCGCGCGAGTGACGTGGACCTGGCGGCGTGGAACCGGTTCGTGCCGCTGACGGCCCGGTTCACCGGGCGCGCTGAAGCCGACCTTCGCGTCGACGAGCCTCTGGTCGCAGGCGTGCCCGCCCGGGTGCGTGGCTCGGTCGCGGTGAATCGCCTGGGCGTGCGCGATGCCCAGCAAGAGCTCCTCGGAGCCCAGCGTGTCGAGGCGACGGGGCTCGAGCTGTCGTGGCCGGACCAGCTGAGCGTGAAGCGTGTGATGGTGAGTGGCCCCCGAGCGATCGTGGAGCGAGAGAAGCAAGGCGGCCTTCCGTTGACGGCGCTGTGGGATCGGCCCGCCGCGGCCTCCCCGTCGCCGGCGGCGAGCGGCGCGAGCGAGGCCACCGCGAGGCCGCCCCGCATCGAGATCGGCGAGATCGCGGTACGCAACGGCGTGCTCTCGTGGCGCGACGAGACGGTGGAGCCCAGGGCGACGCTCGACGTGTCGCAGGTCGACGCCACGGTCACCGGCGCCGGATGGCCACTGCGACCGCTAGGCGTGAGACTCGCGGTGCGGCCGCCCGGCGGAGGGCGGCTCAGCGTCGCGGGCCGGGTCGGGGTCGATCCGCTCAGCGCAGATCTTCGCGTCCACGCACGGGACGCCGAGCTCGCGCACTACCAGGCGTACGTGCCAACCCGGGCGCAGTTCAGCGGGCGAGCGGATTTCGATCTCGCCCTCGTCGTTCCCACGATGTCCGAGCCGCAGGCGACCGTTCGCGGCGACGCCGCACTCTCACGGGTCGATGTGCGGGATGGCCAGCGAACCGTGATCCGAATCGACCGCGCCGCGGCGACGGGCCTCGACGTCGACTGGCCGCGCACCGTCCAGGCGCATGAGCTCGCCCTCCGTCAGCCGTGGGTGCTCCTCGAGCGCGATGAATCCGGCGCGTTGCCGTTACGCCCGCTCCTGGTGCCCGGGACGGCCACGGTGGGCACCGATCGCGCCGTGAAGACGGCCCTCGCAGATGGGAACGACCAGGCCGGTGCGCCCGGCCGCACGCCGGCTTCATCGCCGCTCGTCGTGCGCGTGCGCCACCTGACCGTCGACGACGGCGGCGTACGGGTCGTCGATGGCGGCCTGCGTCCGGCTTTCGCGGTCGACATCGCCGGCCTCGAGTCGCGGGTCGACGGTGTGTCGACAGCGCCCGGCGCCCGGCCGGCCCGCATCTCCCTGAAAGGGCGGGTGGGGGATGGTCTCGTGGACTTCGCCGGCACCATCGGCCCCGTCACGGGGCCGCTCCGGCTCGATCTGCAGGGAGAGCTCCGCGAATTCGCCATCCCGCGGACGAATCCGTACCTGCTGAACCTCTTCGCGTGGGAGGCGCGCAACGGCCGGCTCACCACGGATCTTCAATGCCGGATCGACGGTGACAAGCTCCAGGCCAAAGCCGACGTCCTCGTGAGCCGGCTGCAGCTGGCCAAGGCCGGCGGCCGCGACGAGGCGCAGGCGCGGATCGGTCTGCCGCTCGGCATGCTCGTGTCGCTCATGAAGGACCGGCACGGTGACATCCGTCTCGCACTGCCCGTCGCCGGCCGCGTGACCGATCCGCGGCTCGACTTCAAGCAGCTGCTGTGGAGCACGGTGCGCAGCGCGACGCTCAAGGTGATCACGGCGCCGGTCAGCTGGATCGGCCGGGTGCGATACGACGCCGACTCCCGTATCGAGCGGATCGATGTCGATCCGATCGGGTTCGAGCCGGGCACGGCGACACCGACGCCGGAGGGCCAGCAGCAGCTGACGCGACTCGTGGCGTTTCTCGACCAGACCCCAGAGTCGCGGTTGACCGCCACCCCGGTGGTCTCCGGGCGTGACCTCGCGGCCGCGAAGCAGCCGGCCGTCGACGCCGCAATCCATCGGGCTGCGCGGGAGGGGCGAATCTCGCCTGATGAAGCTGCGGCGAGGCTGTTCCAGGAGCGTTTTCCGCAGCGCCCGTTACCCGAGACCGCCGACGCCATTCGCGCAGCGTTGCTGGAAAGCGAGACGTCCACGGCCGACCTCTCGACGCTCGCCGCCAAGCGGTTGGAGACCGTGCGCGCGACCCTCAAGAAGGCGGGCATCGACGGTTCGCGACTGACAGAGGCCAAGCAGGTCGAGAACGCCGAGACCGGCGCGCCAGAGGTGAGGCTGGACTTCGCCGAGCCCGAGAGCCCACGGCGCCGCGGATGACCATGCTCGCGACGATGCGGACCCGGGTCGTCCTCGTGATCGCCACGATGGCGGTGATCGGCGGGTGCGCGACGGTCGACCCGTGGACCGATACGCGAATCGAGTCCGAGGTGAAGGCGCGTCTTGTCGCGGAGCACGACGCGAACCTCACGCGCCTGGGAGTGGTGAGCCGGGAAGCGACCGTCTATCTCAGCGGCGCCGTGGAATCAGACGATCAGAAGGCGAAGGCCGAGACCGTCGCCAGGGGCGTGCCCGGCGTCAAGCGCGTCGTGAGCACGCTCGAGGTTCGCACACGACCGGACTAGGGGCCGTCGGCGTCCCCGTGGCCGAGGCGTTCCGACATCTGGCAAGGCTGCCTCGACAGGGTGAAGCAGAACGTGGCGCCATGGTCCGCGTTGTTGGTGACCCACAGGCGGCCGCCGTGCGCCGCCACGATCGAGCGGCAGATCGCCAGCCCGAGGCCGAGCCCGCCGTCCTTGGTCGTGAAGAAGGGCTCGAAGACTCGGTCGAGTCGATCGGCCGGGATCCCACCGCCACAGTCCGCGATCGCAACCTGAATGGCGCCCGCGCCATCGGGAGCGGTGACGACGGTCAGATGCCGGCGAGCCGCATCGTTGTGCTTCATGGCGTCGCACGCGTTGACGATCAGGTTCAGCAGCACTTGCTGTAATCCCACGCGATCGCCCTGAATGGCCGGCAGACCCGGCGCCAGGTGAGCGGCAACGGTCACGCCGTGGGCGATGAGCTCGCCGTGAGCCAACCGGAGCACTTCGCTGGTCACTTCGTTCAGGTCGAGCGGCTGAAGCACCGTCTCGCCTTTCCTCAGAAGGGTGCGCCACCGGTGGATCACCGCGCCGGCGCGCCGGTCATCGTTGACGATGTCCTTGAGGATGTCTTGTACCTCGGGCAAATCGACGGGCTCGCGCGTCAACAGTCGCTGCGCCGCCTGGGCGTTGCTCAGGATCGACGTCAACGGCTGGCTCAGCTCGTGGGCCAGAGCGCCGGACAGCTCGCCCAGAGTGGCCACGCGAGTCACGTGCGTGAGCAGCTGACGTTGCTGCTGGGCCTCGAGCTCCGCCTGTCTTCGCTCGGTGATGTCGACCAGCACGGACCGCAGGCGGCGCCGCCCATCCGCGCCACCCGGCAGGATGCGCACCATGTCGTGCATCCACCGAACGCGGCCGTCGGCTGTCAGCATCCGGTACTGCAGGACGTGGTCGCGGCCGTCCGCGGTCGCCTTCGTGCACAGCGCCAGCGCCCAGTCGCGATCGTCGGGATGCACGTGGTTGACCCAGAAATGCGGGTCCGCATACCACTCGTTGCGCGGGTAACCCAGGATGTCTTCCGCGCGATGGTTGACGAAGACGATCTGGAACGTCTCGGCATCGGCGTCGAGGACGATCGCGTCGAGCGTGTCGACGAGGTCGCGAAAGTCCTGCGCCGACGTCTGGGCTTGCGTCCTGGCGGCCTGCTCGGCGGCGAAGAGGCGGTTGTTCTGGAGCGCGGCGGCGGCATGGTCGGCCAGCCGGACCAGCACGGTCTCGTCGGCGTCGCTGAACGAACGCGGTGAGCGACTGCACACGTAGAGGAGCCCCTCGACGTGCCGCCCCACGATGATGGGCACGGCGAGCGCGCTG
>Ga0126370_10001591_pt1 | contig 10447 bp, 6 predicted proteins | sample PanSoiMetaPlot_3_FD_92586 | JGI IMG/M metagenome (GOLD analysis project Ga0126370, IMG submission 92586) | Tropical forest soil microbial communities from Panama - MetaG Plot_3 | ecosystem: Environmental > Terrestrial > Soil > Tropical forest > Bulk soil | place: Panama | collected 2016-02-17 | reverse complement strand
GCCGACTCGGAACTGGACGTTTGACAGCTCCTTCCTGGACATCACACGATGCCCGCCCGGCACGCCGCTGTTCCAGTTCGTTCAGACGACCGGATTCCGTCAAACCACCCGACAGGAAACTTAGAACCTTATAACAGCAGCATTCTTCTACTAAGGGAGAATGCCGGCATCATCCACAATAGGAGGTCTGAAAGGCTTTTCGGCGCCATGCAGGCCTCTGTTTTGTTATAGCACAACGCCAGCGGCATTTTGGGGCGATATAGTTGAAGAGCGCTCGGCGGTCCTGCCGTTGTCGTACGGATTTATCGTGGACCCGCGAACGCAGCTTTTGGGAAAGGAACTACTTCTCGGTGCCAAACTTGAACACCTGCTTCCCGACCAGAAACGTGTCGCCAGGCTTGAGTTCGACTTCGTCGTTGATGCGGATGAAGGTTCCGTTTCGGCTGTGTTCATCGATGAGGAAATACCGCCCGTCCCTCTCGACCACGCGGGCGTGTTGACTGGACATGTAGCCATCGTGGGGAAACTTGACGTCGCCTTCGACACGGCCGATACTGAGCTGGCCTGATGTGATCGCATAGACGTCGCCGACCTGACCGCCCTCGGTGATCATTTGGATGACCGCTCGCTCGGGCTGGGGTTGTGGGACAGGAACGCCAGGAGCAACATCGGGAGGGAACGAAGGTCGCTCTGGAGTGGTTACAAGCGGCCCCTTGTTCTCGTATTCAGTTGAAACGGTGCGACCACAGTTAGCGCAGTACATCAGGCCCGGAGGGACCAACACTCCGCAATTCGGGCACGTGGTGGCTGTCTTTGGACCCGATGCCGCACCCTGTGTGCCTGGCGGTATCCCCGGCGCTACCAGTCCTGGAGCGGGAGCATCTGCCGCTCGAGCCCCAGCCGGAGTGTTAGGCGTCCTGCCTCCTGCAACGAACGGTGCTCCGAGGCTCGAAGGCTTCATCTGAGCCGGCTCGGTCTGCGAATCCCCTGCCCCACTATGCCGGCTGCGGCCCTCTAGTGGAGCGCCGCACTGCTGGCAAAATGCCCAATCCGGTTCGCTTACTGCCTTGCAGTTTGAACACAGATTGTGGCCCGCATATGTCGAGGCAGGGGCGTGCTGGTCGGCAGGCTCCGGGCCTGAGACGATTCGGTCGGGGGGCATAGATCCTTCGAATCCTGTATCTTGCCGAGCTTCCAGCAGGTCGGCCGCGCTCTCGAGCGGAGTCGCACAAAGGCGGCATTCCGACGCAGTCTGTCTATTTTCAGCTCCGCACTTCGGACATGTCTTCATTCATCGCGCTCCTCTGAAAAGGAGTAGCAACCTCGTTCTCGATGTTTTCGACTCCAACACCGACGCACTTATGCAGCTATCCGGCGCCACGCAGCCGGGTCCATCAAGAGTTGATTCTAGCATCGCGAACCAGCTTTTGAAATTCGCGGTCGATCGCTTTGGAGATCCACGATTTGGCAGGATCGTATTTCTTAAGGTCAAAGCTCGACACCGAAGTTATGCCTCGCGCGGTCGAAGTCAGAAAGACCTCGCCGGCATCCGATAGCCGCTGGAGCGGGAACCCTCCCTCGATCACTGGCAGGCTGAGGCGGCGAGCGATCTCGATTACGAATCCGCGAGTAATACCGGCAATGCACCCCGTGCCCGCGGACGGGCTATACAGTTCTCCTCCTTCGGCCCAGAAGATGTTCGCGGCCGCTGCGCCAACTACCTCGCCGCGCTCATTCACCATCAGAGCCTCTGAAAACCCGCGCGACCGGGCTTCTTCAAGCGCCAGCAGATTCTCGAGCATAGCGGTTCGCTTGATTCCCGCCAGTGGCCCGTGGGAAGTCATCCGGTAGGGCGAGATTGTTACCGCTGTCTCAATTCCTGTGCGGGGACGTTCACTCGACGTAAAAATAAGCAATTCAGCTTGTCGCTCCTGCGCGCCCCATGGGCCCGCATCACCCTTTAGCACGGTAATTCGCGCGCGTCCCTCACGGACTCGATTGGCGGCGACCAGGTCTTCAAGCGCGCGAACAAGCTGTTCGCGATCCAAGGGAAGTTCGATCAAGGCCTGTTCGGCGTGCCGGGCAAGTCGCTCCCAGTGGCGGCCCATAGCGAATACGTTACCCTCACAAACGCGGAGAGTCGTGAATACCCCCCATCCATACAACAGCCCTGCATTTGTGGCAGGAACAGCCGCCCTGCCGGTCTCGATGATACGATCGTTGTAATATATGAGCCGGTCCATGTGGTTGCCAGGCGCTTTCTTGTGAGAGATCGTTGTCTGAGGCAGCAACTTAGGCAGGGCCGGCCGAGCGGTGCTCACATAGCAATTCGCGATATTTTTCCGGCAAGCTGGCGGGCCTGCCTTGCGGAGTCATCAGGACATGCAGCGTCTCGCCCCTGGCTATTCTGGCTCCATCGGACTCCCTGGTTATTTCATAACCGAATCTTACCGTTCGCCTGGTCAGCTCAATGATGCCCGTCGAGATGATCAGATCGTCTTCATAGCGGGCCGGCGCCAGATACCGGCAATAAGCTTCGGCGACTATCATATACAGTCCGGTCTCCTGCTCCATATCGCGATAAGAGAATCCGCAGTCAATGCAGAACTGGCTGCGGCCGACTTCAAACCAGACCAGGTAATTGGCGTAATAGGCGACGCCCATCTGGTCGGTTTCAGCGTATCTGACCTTGACACTTGATTTCGATACAGGCTCCCGGGAGCCAAATCGTCCCGGAGAATTGCCGCCCCGCTTCTCGCTCAAAGCATTCCTCTATCCTGTTTGCTCCAGACCTTGATACTCTATGGGCACAATTCCCACCGGTCAAGCTCCAGCAGCGCCCGCTCTGGCCGCCTAGCAGTAAAATTCTTCAGCGGAAGTTAAAGCATGCGCTTATAAGCGGGAGGGCGGCCAGAGTTGTCGGAGCACCCGATGATTCGGTCCGATAATCGAGTGCATTCGAAGTAGTCCGATGGTAAGGGATTCTTTGCCATTAAGGTTCAGAGGCTTTGTATCGCCGTAGTCTTCGCAGCATCTCATCGATTTGCGCGCACTCCCCTTCCGGAGTCAATTCGCGGCACTGCTCCAGCGAGACGATCGCCTGGTCAGCGTCTTCCTGTTCGATATGAACCAGCGCCAGATTGAAATGCAGGGGCGCGTACGACGGTTCGATCTCGCGCGCAATGTCGTAATGGAGGCGTGCCAGTCTCATGTCGCCTGAGTCGAAGTAGAGGTTGCCCAGATTAAAGTGGGATTCGAAATGACGGGGGTCAGCCTTCAGTGAAAGGGTAAAGCAATCGGCAGCTTTTATCCAACGGTCGGCTTCAAACTCCAGGATTCCCAGGTTGCAATAAGCGTCGGCAACGTATTCATCCGCGCGAATCGACTCCCGGTAGAGTTCCATTGCCCGCGGGTCCTGCTGTTCATGAAGCGCCAATCCTTGTTCGAAATAAGTCAATTTTCGGGGTAGCTCTATCAGTCTGCCCCGGGCCCCGCCGAAGAGATTCAGTTGGCCGGATATATGTGTTTCGATCTGGGCCGGCGTCATGCCGCCTGATCGCATTTCTCGGATTCGTCGAAAGACAGTGAGAGCGCGGAAGTCATACAGTGCGCCCTCGTCCTCGCCGCCGATTGATTCGACTATTCCTTGTCGCGTCCATCGGCGGACGAAGCGCGGCGATAAGCCAAACAGCTTGCATATTTCGGCGATGGTGTAAGTGGACTTTACCCGCTGGAATTCGAGTTCAGCGGGGACTTCGCCGGACCCGTTCATGCTACGCCGTCCTTAATGCGAAAGTGGAATGATACTTACTACCATTCCGAATCCGAAGTGCCGAGTTCTAGAAAACTCGGCTCCGCACTCCGCAATTCTATCAGCCTGCTTTGCGTTTCCCCCTGGAGCCTTTCTCGATTGTTGGTTGTTCTTCCGCGGTCTCGCGGCCCCCGGTTTCGGCCTCCTCCTGGTCGTCGCCGCCAGTTGCCTTTGCCATCGGCTTGCGCTGAGCTTTGACCTGTTCGATGCTCTCTTTCAACGCAGACATTATGTCGATAGTGGGTGTTTCCTTCTCAGGCGCGACCACGACCTCCCGGCCTTGTATCTTAGCGTCGAACATCTCGCGCAATGCTCCCGTGTACCTGTCTTTCATCTCGATTTGGTCGATCGAAGTCGCCATGGTATCGATCAGGCTGTGAGCGAGTTTTAGCGCGTTCTGGTCTACCTGCTGATGCTTGTCCAGTTGCGGCACGTCATCGATGGTCCGCAGTTCGCTGGGATAGTGAAGCTTATACATCACCAGACCTTCCTTATGCGGGGCAACCGCGACAATGTCTTCTCGATCGCGCAGGACAACCCGGCCGAGCCCAACTTTACCGCTCTCCTCGAGGGCTTCCCTGAGCAGGGCGTACGATTTCGACGATACGTCGCCATCGGGGCCGGTGAAATAAGTAGATTCATACATCATCGGGCTCAAAGACGAGCGGTCGACAAAGCCTTCGATCTCGATGATCTTGGTTGTTTTGAGCTTGACCTTTTCGAGGTCCCCCGGTTCGACCACGATGTATTGGTCTTTCTCGAACTGGTATCCCTTGACGATCTCGTCGTTGGTCAAAGGCTTGCCGCAGACCTTGCACTTCTTCTCGTAGCCGACCGGTCCACCATCCTCGCGATGGAGCTGGTTGAAATGGATCGTCTCGCTGGTGTTGATCGCGTTGTAAACTCGCACCGGAATCGTAACCAGCGAAAACCTGATGTGTCCCTTCCAAATAGATCTCATAAGCATCCCTTTACCTGAATTCACAAGGCGGTGCCGGCCGCCCTGTCATTCACTGACAATTTCCCCGGGCGTGCCCCACGAGGTACGAAACTCCCGTCGACATAAATAGGGTTTCCCTGTCATTGCAGCTTGATGCCGTTCCGACAACCTGAGTCATAAGCGAGCAGTATACATCATTCCGATAGTGAGGTCAACCGTTGCATGGTGACCGCCTCGTCCCAATACCACCAGCGGAAGCTTGTGGATCGTTCGATTCCAACCTGAGACAACAGCCTCCTCAGCCTTGGGGGCAGCCGATTGCGTTGCGCCTACTCATTTGTGCTGGCACTACAAAAACTCCCGGCGCGACCGGGCACGATGCCGCCGGCGACAGAGGTCTGTAATCCAACGCGATCAACTTACCGGCGACGAGCTGGCTGGCTACGGCTGTGCGCTAAGCCAAGCACCCGCTTAGAGCCGTGAACCCGGCTGGCGACTCCGCGGAACCAGACGATCCCCCTCGTTGGATTCCCCCTTACTCCAGGGGAATGCCTATTTCTTGCCAAGGAAGCGAAGACGGGCTGTGAAGGTGCGGTGCTGCGAACTGCCAAGCGTCAGGAAATTGGGTGAATTGATATTACTGTTGATCACATTTGCATTGTGTCGATTGGTAATGTCGTTGAACCCGGCCCGCACTGCGAGGTTGTAATTCAGGAACCGGAACCTGCGCTCGAAATGAACATCAAGTGAAAAGTATGGCGGGAATCGCCGCGACCCCGGCGGCTCCACCAGTTGCTGATTCTGGTTGAAAACGCTGAACGGGTAACCATCACGATATTCCATTAGATAGGCAACTGTGAATTTCTTTATCAGTGGAAGCCATCCCCAGGTAAGGACGCGGTCGGGCGTGTCCCACGGGAGCGGGCCGCCCTGCTGAGTGCTCAATATAGGGCTATCGATATTGTAATCGATAACTGCGTTGGACCGCGCACTCGAACGGACATAGGAAGCGAAGAACTCATATCCCTGCTTGAACGTTCGCCTCAGGGTCACTTCTACAGCGTGATACCTGTCCTGACCTATGTTGGCAAGCTGGAACTCGGCTCCAACGGGCCGCGGGTCGATTGTCAGCAGCACTCCCGGCACCGAGCCCGGCGCAAAAACAGGCGGCTGAAACAGATTAATGAACGCAAATCCATTCGAGCCGCGCTTGAGCATGACACTGGCAGTCAGATAGAAGGACGAGGGCAGCTTTCGTTCCAGCCCTACGTCAAAGTTTAGGAACCTGGGCCGTTTTAGGACCTGCTCATTAGCCTGAAATGAAATCAGGATTGGGCTGTTTGATAGAGTCCTCCCGTCCGTCGCGTAATAGACATCGAGTCTTTGTGCGTCCTCGGCGCGGGCCAGCAGTCCAAGATTGGCAGCATCGTGAAAAATCCCGGCGCCCGCGGTCAGTTTTGTATCGCCGTTGCGGGTTAGGAGTATGCTCGTGGCCAACCTGGGCGAGACTGAGAGGCCGCCGAGTGTCTCATCGCGGTCCAGTCTCACTCCGCCGTTCACAAGAAAGCGGTCAGAGACCTGCCACCGGTCAAGAATATAGGCGCCCTCCTCGATAGTATCAATGTCGACAACCTCGTTACCGACAAACGTGATCTGACGGGCCAGTGTCTGGTCGTCGCGCTCGATAAGGGTCGGGCGGCGCTGACTTGCTTCGTCAAGCGTAAGGCGGTCAGCATCCAGTCCCGCCTTGATCTGATGGCGCCCCTTCCAGTTGAAACTCGGGAAGATTGCGCTGGCCAACAGCTGTGTTCGTCCCGACCGGTCATCCGATGTCTTAAAGTAGCTGCCTCTCATTCCCTCAGGCGTTAGAAAGAACGGCTGCGAGCCCAGAGGTGTTCCGTTACTGTCGTAGCGGCTCAGCCCGACTCCCACCTCCATCAGGATTCCGCTCGGCAAATATACCTGGTCCCGGAACCACGCCATGTAAGCCGCTTGTCTGAGCGCGAGCGTACTGCTCGCCGGATCAAACCGCGACAAACCATTGCGATCTTCGCGAAACTCGTTGATCAAGAAACTGCCGGACAGTATGTTGCTTTCAGCAAGGTTGACCTGCGCCTTAGACAGGTTGCTTACCTCCCAGAACGAGTCCCGGTTCCCGCCAGGCGGCAGGGCGTTAACGATGTTGAGTTTGTATTGACCGTCCCCGGCATCAAAAAACCAGGCCTTCCTTCGCACAATGGGTCCGGATACCGTGGCGCGGGGGGTCCAATCGCTAAGGTTGAGTCCTCGTTGGAATGACGGCAAGAAATTGGTAGCAGAGAACCGGAGCCGCTCATCACCCATTCCGGTGGTCAGGCCGATCAGTCCTCCAGAGCCCTTGCCATGCTCTGCAGAATAGCTGCTGGTCAACGTCTCAATCGACCTGACTGCATCGGCGCTCACATGCAGATTTAGAGTGCCGGTGTCGGGTTTGGTCGCGTTGAATCCATCGATCTGGTCCTGAGTCTGGTCGGTCCTCGCCCCATTGACGTGAAAAGTGCCATCCTTGTCCTTTACAATCCCGGGCATCAAGATGAAAGCCTGCTTTATGTCGCGAGATGCCGGAAACGGCACATTGATCAGTTCCTGGCTGCTGAGGTGCTCTGTATTGGCTGTCTTGGCCGGGTCGATTGCCGGCGGGGAATACACTACGTCAATAACCTCTTTGAGCTCTTGCTGGTGATCCAGAACGATTTCGAGCGCCTGCTCCGTTCCCATCGCGGCTTCGTCTAGAGTCTTGGCGTAAAATCCTTCCTTCTCGATCGTGATCTTGTGCGGGCCCGCGTCCATGTTGTCGAAAGCGACCCGGCCTGCATAGTCGGTTTCGCTTTTGACCTTCTTGGATGCGGTCTGGCCCTCAATCGTCACCACGGCGGATGGAACGGCCACGCCGTTCTCGTCCACAACTTTAATCGTCAATTTGATGCCGGCCGATTGCTGAGTGGCAGCTGGTGATCGCTTCCTCGATGCACTCCCTCGGGCGTTGACGGTCGACCGCGATTCGCGCAGCCTCGGCACACCGTAAGCTGGCAATATGACAAGGAGCAAAGCTGACATGGCGGCTATCAGCGCTGCTACAATCGATTGCCGCATTCTATTCACTGGTGAGGCATGCCTAATGATCGACCGCTTGAAACTCCCGGTGCTTGCAGTGAGGGGCGTCATAACTATCTCCACAACACCCTGGTTTGCAAAAATGGTCCAAGTCAGGCCGGGCGCTTGTGCTTAAGTCCACGCGGTTGCGCCCGATTGAGCACGAATTAGTGGCGCCAGAGTACTTGTGCGATGAGTATACCACACTTTGCAAGAGATGAAACGGGCCGCACCCCTTCAAAGCAGAACTCAACTTCGACGACGACTTGACCCCGCCAGGCGGAGTTTCCGCGAAGGAACTGCGGACTTACCTGACCGGTTTGATCGACCGCCTGGCACGCCAGTCATTCCTGAGTGACGATGCGTAATTGTCACGGAAAACAGACGAAGGCTCTCTACTCTTCGGATTCTGCCCAGTTCTGTCGCGAGAGCCCGTCTCAAGAGTCTTTCACCGGAAGCACACATTCATCAGGGGTTTTGTCCGGCCGCATCCTGATGAACACCGGTTCGCGCAACTGCTCATCCATCGTGATAGAGCTGTACCGCACTTCGCACACCAGGCTGGGCTCGAGCCAAACAGTCTGGGCGTCGTCCAGCGGTTTTGTGTCAACTGGGCGCTCAACGGTTTTAAGCTCTTTTAGGATCTCCATCGTCTCGGCCATGCGGCGCGAGTCGAATCCCGTCCCGACCTTACCAACATAGGCGATCTCGCCGCGTTTATAACAAGCTAGCTGCAGAGCTCCGAACGCGTTCTCGCGATCACCTTTGCCGCGCGTATATCCGATGATAATGCAGTCCTGGCTTCTATGCGTTTTTACCTTCAGCCATGCCGGGCTCCTCCTTGCTGGCGTGTAAGGGCTGTTCTTGAGTTTGGCGACTATGCCCTCGAGCCCCATGGCGGAAGCGGCTTCATATAGTGACTTGCCCTCCGGGAATGCCTCGCTCAGCCTGTAGACCTGCTGTTCGCGGATCAGGTCTTGAAGCCAATCGCGCCGCCTTTCAAGAGGCTCTGCTACAACCGGGCGTCCGTCCAGATACAACACGTCAAACAAATAGCAGACGGCCGGGAATCGCTCACGCAACCGTGCGATTCCAGAGTCCGTCGTTTGTTGCAGCCGCCTGATCACGTTCTGGAATATCGGTTTGCCCTTGTCATCGAGACAAACGATTTCGGCGTCAAGCAGCGCGCTGGTAGCTCGGAATGCCTTGGCCGGAATATTAAGCTCGGGAAATTGCTTAGTGATTACTCGGCCGTTGCGGCTCCGGATCGTCAGTTCCTCTTCGTCGAGTGAGATAAGGGCACGGATTCCGTCCCATTTGACTTCGTAGAGATAATCCTCGGAGTCAAACGGCCTGTCGCGGATTTCGGCGAGCATCGGCTGGACGGGGCCGCGCAGCCAATCCACCTGGGGTTGGTCGACCCGCTCTAGTAACCACTCCTTGTCGCGCGTATTGATCAGGCGGTACTCGGCATTGACTTCACGGCTGTTGAGCCTGAAGTAAAATCCTTCCTTCTTCTGCTTTGTAAGGTCCCATTTACCGCGGGCGTAGATCCACATCATGCCTCCCCCGTACTGGCCTTTCGGGATTTCGGCTTCAAAGCTGATATAGCTCATCGGGTGATCTTCGACCGCTACAGCCAGGCGCTTGATACCAGGCCTGGGCGGCAGGCCTTTTGGCACGGCCCAGGACCGCAACGTTCCATTCTGCTCCAGGCGAAGGTCATAATGGAGCCGGGTCGCGTGATGCCTGTGGACTACAAATTCGTGGCCCCGGCCGGCAGGCAGCACCGGACCTGGCTCAGGCGTCTTGTCAAAGCTCCGCTTGCGGGCATAGTCGGTCAGCGATTCGGGCAGGTCGGTGCCCCCGTCATCACTGTGTGCCCCCCTTGCCGAAATATTGCTCTTCGAGCCTTCCCCTTCCGTACCTTCCCTCCCTGGAGTTTCATTCCCCGCTGTGCTTGCCGGCACACTGCTTTCCGAAACATCGGTCTCGATAGACGGGACCTGTACGGCTTCCCTTTCTCTAGCGGTATGAAGTTTCCCGGCATATGCGCCGATCGCCTCCCACGCATCCCCGTCAGAATTCAAGACAGCGGGTGCATTGGTCAGGTTGAACTCACGCGGGTCCCTAACCACTTCGAGCCGCTCCCAGGTCAAGGGCATTGACACCGGCGCACCCTCGAATCCGCGCACGCTGTAAGGAGAGATGATCGTCTGATAGGGCCGGTTTCGATAGACGTCGATGAGCACCTTGCCTCGGCGCGCCTCCTTCTTGATCTGCAGAGTCGTGTTTGTAGACTTATTCTCGATGAAATCCTTGGCAACGGCGTAGGCGGCATCTCGTGCGGCGTCGAACTCCCACAGCGGTTCAAGCGGCGAGACTATGTGGACGCCCTTGCCGCCCGTCGTCTTTACGAATGTGTGATAACCGTAGCCCTCTATGTGCTCTCTGAGGCTGAACGCGATCTCGACAACATCGACGAACGGAAACCCCGGCGGCGGATCTATGTCCCAGACAACGTAGTCAGGGTGCTTGAGATCAGGCTGGCGAGCGTGAATCTG
>Ga0126370_10001590_pt1 | contig 10455 bp, 9 predicted proteins | sample PanSoiMetaPlot_3_FD_92586 | JGI IMG/M metagenome (GOLD analysis project Ga0126370, IMG submission 92586) | Tropical forest soil microbial communities from Panama - MetaG Plot_3 | ecosystem: Environmental > Terrestrial > Soil > Tropical forest > Bulk soil | place: Panama | collected 2016-02-17 | reverse complement strand
TCTACTCCGGATCCTTCCCGGCGAAGATGATTTTGGAGACGATCTGTGAGTGCTTCCGATTAAGCGCGTAGAGCAAAACTAATACAAGCAAGAGAAGAAACCATGTCTGGTGCGGCATTACCAGACCTTCCCACCACCACGTGGAGAGCCAGGATTCAGGAATGCGTCCATTCCTTGCAAGTTGTTGCAAAACAGCAGCGCCGGGAAACAAAAACGGCACCATCAAAATGAGAGCGGCTCGCGCGACCGTTTTCATTTCGCCGGTCAGTTCGCTCATGCACCAACAAACGGGTATGGCCAGAATGGAGGCGTCGTAAAGCCGATGATAAACAGGAAGCAGCCCGATCACGGCGATCGCCGAAAGTGCGAGGATTTCCGCTTCCGTTGCGGTTAGTCTCACCGTCAGGCAGATCCACACCGCAACCAGCAACGCGCCTGTTGCCAAAGCAAGGATATTGGCTGAGGCTGCACTTGACGTGTAGGAATAGAACACAACTTGGAGGTTGATCAGCAGAAAACGAATCGGATTAGCAGAGGTAAAATCGTCGATCTTGTTATAGGTGGAGAGGATTTGAATATTGTGAAAATAGTCATGGACCCACGAGACTCCCGCGACCTGCGACCGCAGGATCACTATCAAAACCAACAGCGTCCCGAACGCCACGACAACGGTGAGAAGCAGCCAACGCCGCCGGAGCAGGTAATACAGCAGAAGAAAAGCCGCAATGTGTGGCTTGAGACTACAGGCGGCGCCGAACATTACGCCAGCTAGAACGTCGCGCCCCTCAGAACCCGCCAACATACCCAGAGTGCACAACGCCACCACGATAATGGTTTCGTTCCCACCGGCGATTCCTGTGTGAAGGGGCGCCAGAGCCAAACAGAACGCGACAAACCCATAAGCTTCTGGCTGATTCTTCGTAAATCCAACCAATCTGGCGAGAGACCAAATGATTGTCCCCGCTGCCGCTACCAACAGACCTTCCCATGCCAATTTTGCGGCGTCCCAAGGCAGAACCGCGATTGGTGCCAGCAGCACCAATGTTCCCGGAGGAGGAGCCAGATGAGTACGAATCGTTCCGGGGTTCAGGGTTTCGTGCACCTCTTCGTCCCAGAGGCTGGCGAAATTCTCTGGCCGCACAAAGTTCTGCCCTCTTAGCCAAAGTCTGGTAGCGGCGTAGTTTTGAGCCAGGTCATTCCAGTTTGCAGAGTAGGGAAAACGAAGAGGACCACGGATAGCAAACTCGCATACCGCAAGCAACAATAGCATCCACAGCAGAATCCGCGTCCCCTTGCTTGCTTGGCGTTCGGTTGCCGCTTTAGGGGCTGTCGCTTCCACTCTTAGCTCCATGGGTCACCTGAAGTGGAAAACATTTCTAATCCCAATCGCCGAACAGGCAGCCAGGAACGAGGCCAGCATTCCGATAAACCACAATATTCGCCGATCCTCAGGCAGCCAGCGCCGCAGGGCAAAAAAGACGAAAGGCATCACTGGAATCGAAAACCGCATGAAGTTACTGCGAGCCCATATCAGATAGTCGTAGCAGAAGATCGCGATGAGGAATAAGGAGACGAACACGGCCTCGTGTGGATTGGCCCACGCGTACCGGCGGTAATCCCGCGAGAACATCGCCCACACTCCTGCAAGTACCAATGCGATCCACGAAAAGCTCAGCACCAAATTAGTCCAAGGTGCCGGGTACACCAGCGTGCCAACAATAATGGCGTGAAAGGGCCAACCGAACAGGTGACCATGAGGTCCATGCACATTGGCCGCGCCGTAATCGCGCGAAGTGTAGCTGTGAACGGTGAGAAACGGGTCTCCGAAATAATGAGCCAGCGGCCACACATACAGCAGGCCGATTGCCAGTCCCAAACAGAATGCTCCAAGAAACTTCGCGTAGCGCTTCTGATAAAGCAACACCAACCCTATTCCGACCAGCCCAAAGACCATCAGGGGCCGAACTGTGGTTGCCAGCGATAAAAGAAGAGCTGCCCAGAGAGGATGATCTTTGCGGAAGCTCCAAAATCCACCCATCGCAAGTGCAACCGCCAACGGTTCAGAACCGCCCAAGAAAGATGCCTGGAGCCACATTAGATTCGTCAGTGCGAAATAGCCGGCCACTCGCATGCCAAACAACGACGCCACCAAAAGCGTACTAATGAGGGACGCTACGCTCGCTATAAGCAATAGAGTCAATTCAAGAGGGAGATGGAACAATAGTGAAACGGCGGCGATGGCATACGGGTAACCCATAAAATGCTGGATGTCGATGCTGCGAAAATTCCACTCACGAATCGCCTTCGCAGCCTGCAAGTACGCAGCGTTGTCCCCAAAATCGGCTACAACAGTGTGCCAACCACTGAAAGCCCTTTGAGTGATGTCAAACAGAACACCACCGACTGCTACCAATAACACAAGTTCCCACACCTGTAGTTCTCTTCTCCAACTTGAGGTGTGCTGACGATCCGTCCAATGCTCGACGGCAGGTTTCTTCGGCACAGCAAAATCTTCACCTGAGATTCGCACGTTTACCTGGGACCTTGGCTTCGCATTTCCAAGATACAACTATCGCATCTTTTTCCAACCGAGCGCTCCGAATATCATTCCTTGAATCGAGAAAAGCATCTCGAAAGCGAGCACAGCTTCGCGGCCACTGGCGTTGTGTGCAGAGCCACGCTACTTGAATTTCCTTTTCGTGCTCGCGGCGTCGTACGCGTCACCCAGCCAGCTCAAGGCATCGTGCAGGTCGGAGTCGGAGGAGAGTTCGAATGTGAACCAACGGGTGTTGTTCTTGTCGATTGATCCGATGCGATGATCGGAATCGAGTCGCGCCCGCACGGAGCGCTTGGGAACATCGATGGGGAATGCGATGGTATTCCTGGTCTCTATGCAGCGGGTGCGCGGCAAGATTCCGAAGATATTCTTGCCGCGGTAGAGGGCGGTAAAACCGAAGAACACTTTTTGACTGACCTGCGGCCAATCTCCGATTTCGGCGGCCAGGGCTGCCGACCAGGCTTTCATCTGCTCGGAGATCGGTGGCATGCTGGGTGAGGAAGTCTTCCGTGCCACGTCGTCCTCTTGGTCAGTTCCGGATATCGGCTAACAGGGACTCGACTTCAGCCTTCGTGTCCACCGTCAGCGGCAAGAATGGCAATCGCGCCGTGCCGCCGTAGTAGCCGTTGAAGTCCATCCCGTACTTGAATCCCGGGACGCCAAGATCGCCGACCCGTTGTGCCGCCCTCGCAATTCGTTCCTGCTTGATGCGCGCCAGTTCGGCATCGCCTTCCTTCCACGCGGCGTAGATCTCGTAGCAGGCCGTGGGCGCCGGACAGGCAAACGCCAAAATGGCTCCGACTGCACCTGCATCAAGCGATGGATGCAATTTGTGAGCCGCTCCGACGAGTACTTGGAATCCGACTTCCTTCTGACGTGTCTTCATCTTCCCCACAACGGTCACAGCCGCAGAAGATGGCTTTGATTCTTTTGCTCCGGAGAGTGCTCCGACGGGCACCAGTTCCCCTCCTCCGGATTCTCCTGCCACTGCGGCGGCAAGCATGCGTGGAGTGACTGCGTCGAACGTTTCCGTAACAGGAGCAACTCGTTTAATGTGGCGCGTAGCTTCAACCATCTTGCGCACTTTTTCTATATCGCCACTGGACTCCTTGATGCCAATCACATTGGGATGCTCTGCCAGTTCAATCACTACTTCGGCCGGCATATCGTACCCGGTAGCCTGCGGGAAGTTGTAGATGATGACGGGCAGCGGTGAGCGGTCGGCGACGGTTCGATAAAACGCAAGCTGATTCGCGGGTAACATCTGTTTCTTGTAGTAGTGCGGCGTACGCACCATGGCCACGTCGTAGCCGAGCTCGGCGGCATATTCGGTCAGCCGCAGCGTCTCGATGGCCGACTCAATACCAGTGCCAGCGACCAGAACCTTATTTGGCGCGGTGGTCTCCCGTGCAACTTTGAGCACATCGCGCTTCTCCTGATCGGAGAGCATGAGCGCCTCTCCGGTCGATCCGAGGACCACGATTCCGGCAACCGGCGTGCGCGAGTAGCGCTCGACATTGGCCTCGAGCTTTTTGTAGTAGACGTTGCCGTCGGGATAGAACGGCGTGGTGATGGGAGGAAGAATACCGTGAAGAAGCATGGGTTACCTCAATGCCCTATCTTGGTGGGCAAAGTATAGGAATCGTTTCCCGTTTATTGCGGCGATAGATCCGAAAATCTTCTTCGTCAACAGTAACAACAGTGTGCCGAGGAAAAAGTTCACTCATTCGAATCAGGCATAGATCAGCCAGATCAGGCTTGCGATCCGCGTAGCGTTGGGCAAGATCCCGCAAATGTTCCAGATTGCTCTCGCAGTCAAATGCCACCTGAATAACTCCGTCGCGTAACATCCCTAGGACGGGTTCACACGACTGAAGCTGGAAAGCAGTCTCCGCGAGAACAGCCTCGCAGGTCAATGCTGGCCAATCGATCTGAACCCCAATTTCAGATGCCCACTCATTGTATTGGTCATTTGCGCGCGCCATCGCGACTAGCAGGCCTGTGTCAGCAATGGCATTCATCCGCGCGAAAACCCTTTTCGGCTGGAAACGTCTCGCGGGCCGCCTTTGATGATTCCAATGTACTTGCGCCATGCTTGATTTTGCTGAGCAGGCGATTCCTCAGATAATCCGTTTTCAACAAACTGGCGCACAACCTGACCAACGGGCAATCCCGAACGGCGAGCCTTCTCCCGCAAGCGTTCCAAAAGCTCATCAGGAAACCGAATCGTGACTGTGTTACTCATGTGTCAGAATTGTAACACATTAACCAATCCAGCTACGCTCGTCCCCGCGCAAATTGATCCCACGCCGCCCAAATCCAAAACACCTCACCGGCGGCCATGCATAAAATCGGATAGATACGCACGCCCTTCAACTCCAAAGTGGATGGCCGAAACATCCCACAGACGAAAATAAGCGTCGCAGGCAAGATTACGACAGCAAGGGGCTGGAGTGTGGTGACAGCGAGGCAGAATGCCAAAAAGACTGAAAGGAGGAAACCGAGTACGCAAACTCCACGGGTTCGCTTAGCCGTTTCGGGCTTGGGAGCCGCCCTCAAACCATAAATGCAAGCTATGGGTGCTGCACCCAGCAGCAGCATCCACATCACTCCGTAGATAGTCACAAAGCGCGGTATACGGTTCAGAACTAAGATCGTCATCGCGACACGTTCGCCCGCTCCGCGTGCAACTCTTGTAAGGCGTGCACATTCACTTCACCGCGCTGAAGGGCGGCAATGCCTTCCGCAGCCGCCCGTGCGGCCGCCAGTGTCGTAATCGTCGGAATACGCGCGGTGACGGCGGCGCGCCGGATCGCTTTTTCGTCGAACCAGGGTTCCTGGCCGTGGGGCGTGTTGACGACGAGTTGGATGCGCTGTCCTTTGATGAAATCCACGACGTTCGGACGTCCTTCTTTTACCTTGTAGACCCGCTCCACATTCATGCCGGCTGCCTCGATCACCTGAGCCGTGCCGTCCGTCGCTACCAGTTTGAATCCCATCTCGACAAACTTCCTGGCCACACCCGCGACATGCCGCTTGTCTGTATCCGTAACGCTGAGGAAGACCGCGCCTTTAGTGGGCAACTTCTGTCCTGCAGCAAGTTGCGCCTTGGCGAAAGCCTCGCCGAAATTGTCGGCGACGCCCATGACTTCGCCCGTGGACTTCATCTCGGGCCCGAGCACCGTGTCGACGCCCGGAAACTTGCTCCAGGGAAACACTGGCGACTTCACGTAATAAAAGCTGCCGGTATCAAGATCGGCGCGGCGCCGGATGAAATCTGGCAAGAACTCGCGGAGTTTGCGTCCGGTCATGAGACGGGCGGCAATCTTGGCCATCGGCACTCCCGTCGCTTTCGACACGTAAGGAACCGTGCGTGAGGCACGCGGATTCACTTCGAGCACATAGACCTTGCTGCCTTCGGATCCGTTGCCGCTGCCGCCGTTTCCGCGCGGGATCGCGAACTGAATGTTCATCAGGCCAACAACCTTGAGAGCCTTGGCAAGCTTGAACGTGTACTCTCGCATGCGTTCTAACAGATGCTGCGGGATATCGACTGCGGGCAGCACGCAGGAGGAATCGCCAGAGTGAATGCCAGCTTCTTCGATGTGCTGCATAATTCCGCCGATGACGACATCTTCTCCGTCGGAGAGGGCGTCGACATCGACTTCGATTGCGTCTTCGAGGAAGTGGTCAATCAATACGGGGCGGTCGTGCGAGTACTCGACCGCGTCTTTCATGTAGCGCACTACCGATTGTTCGTCGTAGGCAATTACCATGGCGCGCCCGCCGAGCACGTATGAGGGGCGGACCAGAACTGGATAACCGATCCGCTTCGCGCCTTCGACCGCTTCTTCAATCGAGGTCGCCATCACGCCCGGGGCCTGCGGAATCTGGAGATCTTCGAGCAGCTTGTTGAAGTGCTTGCGATCTTCCGCGAGATCGATCGACTCGGGGGAGGTACCGATGATCTTCACACCAGCTTGTTTTAGAGGCAGTGCGAGGTTCAGTGGCGTCTGGCCGCCAAACTGGACGATCACGCCGACGTCCGCACCTTTCGAGGTTTCGTGCTGGTAGATCGCCCAGACGTCTTCGAACGTGAGTGGCTCGAAGTAAAGACGATCGCTGGTGTCGTAGTCGGTCGAGACGGTCTCGGGATTGCAGTTGATCATGATCGTCTCGTATCCGTCGTCGCGCAGGGCAAACGAGGCGTGGCAGCAGCAGTAGTCGAACTCAATTCCCTGCCCGATGCGGTTCGGTCCGCTGCCCAAGATGATCACTTTCTTCTTGTCGGTCGGCGCGGCCTCGTCTTCGTCCTCGTAGGTCGAGTAGAGGTAAGGCGTGAAGCTTTCGAACTCCGCAGCGCAGGTGTCAACGCGCTTGTAGACCGGCATGATGCCGTGCTTCTTGCGCATATGCCGGACCTTGTCCTGTGTCTCGAGCCGCCAGACTTGCGCCAAACGTCCATCAGAGAGGCCCATACGCTTGGACTCGCGCAGCACCTCGGTCGGAATCGATTCCATGGGGTGCTTTTCCAACTCAAGTTGCTGGTCGTTAATTTCTTTGAGTTGGTAGAGGAACCACGGGTCCATCGACGTCATTTTGGCAATCTGCTTGACCGTGTGTCCCTGTCGGAGTGCGTAGCGAACGTAGGCGAGTCGCTCTGGATGGGGCGTGACGAGTCGCTGTGTGAGAATCTTCGGCTCGATCTTGTCGGAACCCACTTTCTTACCCGTGTCGAGGGAGCGGATGCCCTTCATCAGCGCTTCTTTGAAGGTGCGGCCGATGGCCATCACTTCGCCCACCGACTTCATCTGCGGGCCGAGCGTGTCGTCGGCGCCGGGGAATTTCTCGAACTGCCATTTCGGAATCTTGACGACGACGTAGTCGAGCGTGGGCTCGAAGCACGCCGGGGTCTTGCGCGTGATGTCGTTCGGGATTTCGTCCAGCGTGTAGCCCACCGCAAGTTTCGCGGCGATCTTGGCGATTGGGAATCCTGTGGCCTTTGAGGCGAGAGCTGACGACCGGGACACGCGCGGGTTCATCTCGATGACTACCATTCGTCCGGTTTCAGGATTCACGCCGAATTGAATGTTCGAACCGCCAGTGTCGACGCCGATTTCGCGGATGACCGCGATGGAAGCGTCGCGCATGGCCTGGTACTCGCGGTCCGTGAGCGTTTGGGCCGGAGCGACCGTGATCGAGTCGCCGGTGTGTACGCCCATCGGATCGAAGTTCTCGATTGAGCAGATGATGATGACATTGTCGGCGGTGTCGCGCATCACCTCGAGCTCGAATTCTTTCCAGCCGAGGACGGATTCTTCGATGAGTGCCTCGTGAACTGGCGACAGATCCAGGCCGCGAGTCAGCACTTCGCCAAGTTCTTCTCGGTTATAAGCAATACCGCCACCGGTGCCGCCGAGAGTAAATGAGGGGCGGACGATAACTGGGAACCCGATCTTGTCTGCGAACTCCAGTCCATCTTTCGTATGCTTAACGAGCGCCGACTTTGGGACGTCGAGACCAATGCGCTGCATCGCATCTTTGAAGAACAGACGATCTTCGGCCTTCTTGATAGCGGCAACGTTTGCGCCGATCAGATCCACGTTGTATTTCTCGAGCACCCCGCCGTCCGAAAGTTCGATGGCAAGGTTCAACGCGGTCTGCCCGCCGACGGTCGGCAGCACGGCAAAACCGGCGCCGGGAGACATCTCGCGCTCAATGCGAATGATCTCTTCCAGATACTCCAGCGTGAGCGGCTCGATGTAGGTGCGGTCAGCCGACTCCGGATCGGTCATGATCGTGGCCGGGTTCGAGTTGGCCAGCACAACTTCGTAGCCCTCAGACTTGAGCGCCTTGCAGGCCTGCGTGCCAGAGTAGTCGAACTCGGCGGACTGGCCAATAACGATGGGCCCGGAGCCGAGGACTAGGATTTTCGAGATGTCAGTGCGTTTGGGCATTATGCAGTTTTGTTTTTCTTTGCCGATGGCACGGCTACGGCACGCGCGCTTTTGATCTTGTCATCAAAGGGGGCGGCGTCCGTCTCCGCTTCCCTGATGTTGTTTTGAAAGGGCGCGCCTTCAAGGCGCGCCGTAACTGGCTCGGATCGATTGATGGGCCTTAGCCCCTGAGGTGCAGGGTCGAGTTCGAATCCGGACCTTGCAGATGAATAGGGGTAATCTTCCGCGCGTTCACACAAATGCTTTCGAACAGGATTCTGCTGAACATAAATCTGATGAATTTGATAGTCGCTCGCGTCGCGAATGCGATGATCGGAAAATCCTTTTTGCCAGACTTCCATATTCGAGCCGAGTTCTTTTTTTGCACGATATGAAAACCCACCCTTGATGAACTGGACGGCTTTCTCCAAGCTTGTCTTCGGAGTCAAAATCACGTGGATGTGATCCGGCATCACTACGAATTCTTGGAGCAGATACGCAGAGCCGCGATAGTGATAAAGAGTGTCGATGAGCAGCTTGGCCCAAACCTCTCTCGAGAAGAGCGTGCGGCTTCCCCACGTCCGTGACGCGATCATGTACGTCTGTCCGTTGCTCGTCGCGTGCTCTCTCGTAGGTCTCACCCGTGAACCTCAGCGACTAAAGCCGCAAGTCTTTTGTCCACTCCAGCGGCGCGCCTTAAAGGCGCGCCCTTTCAAATCGCGATTCGTCGAAGCCCAGCGTCAGCACACATTCCGCAGGCAAGTCTTATCCGACTTCTGGTGGCGATTCATTACTTACTACCGACCACTGCCCTTCCACTCCTTCATCATCTTCGTGAACTCTTTGAACAGATAATGCGAGTCGTGCGGGCCGGGCGCGGCTTCCGGGTGATACTGCACGCTGAAGAGCGGCATGTTTCGATGGCGCAGACCCTCGAGCGTTTCGTCGTTCAGGTTCATGTGCGTGAACTCGACTTCGCTCTGCGCTAGCGAATCAGGATCAACCGCGAAATTGTGGTTATGCGCGGTGATCTCAATCTTCCCGGTCTTTAACTGCTTCACGGGATGATTCCCGCCATGATGACCGAACTTCAGCTTGAACGTCTTGCCACCTAGCGCGATGCCGGTTAACTGATGGCCAAGACAGATCCCAAAGATCGGCTGACGTCCCATCAACCGGCGGATTGAGTCGACCGCGTACGTACACGGCTCCGGATCGCCCGGACCGTTCGACAGAAAGACTCCATCCGGCTTCAGTGCGAGCACGTCCTCTGCGGGAGTCTGCGCCGGGACGACCGTGACTTTGCATCCTTCACCGCGCAGTTTGCGCAGGATGTTCTGCTTGATGCCGAAGTCATACGCAACGACGTGGAAGCGCGGCGGTTCGTCCTTCACTCCGACCACGGCGACCGGTTCGTGCGAGCGCTCGCCGACTTCCCACACGTACGACCGCTTCGTGCTGACTTCCTTTGCCAGGTCAGTGCCGTCCATCTTCGGAATCGAGCGAGCCTTGGCAATCAGCTTGTCGGTGTCACTCTCGATCGTCGAGATCACACCCCGCTGAACGCCGTGATCGCGCAGATGCCGCACCAGAGCTCGTGTATCGATATCGGAGAGCACTGGCACCTTGAACTGCTCCAGGTATTCTTCGGCTACCTGCTGGGAGCGCCAGTTCGAACTGACGCGCGAAAACTCGCGCACGATCAGCCCCTCGATCCACGGACGCGTGGCCTCGTTATCTTCCTGGTTGGTACCGTAATTTCCGATTTGCGGGTTCGTCAGAACGACGATCTGTCCGGAGTAGGAAGGATCGGTGAAAATTTCCTGGTATCCGGTGATGGAAGTATTAAAAACGACTTCGCCGTAGCATTCGCCTTTGGCGCCGTAGCCTTTGCCTCGGAAGACTTTGCCGTCTTCCAGCGCAAGGATAGCCTGCATTCTCGCTCCGAGGAGTGGATTTTAT
>Ga0126370_10001589_pt1 | contig 10455 bp, 12 predicted proteins | sample PanSoiMetaPlot_3_FD_92586 | JGI IMG/M metagenome (GOLD analysis project Ga0126370, IMG submission 92586) | Tropical forest soil microbial communities from Panama - MetaG Plot_3 | ecosystem: Environmental > Terrestrial > Soil > Tropical forest > Bulk soil | place: Panama | collected 2016-02-17 | reverse complement strand
GCTTTCCGTGCTCTCTCTGCGTGCGCCATAATCAGCTCGTGCTTTAGAGCCTTCAACACCGACCGACCAGGGGCAGCGGCTCTCGCCCGAACTCAGATAGAGTTCGGGTTGCGAATCCCTTTTGACAACTTACGTGTTTTGCGTAACTATATACGCAAAATGCGTACATCATCCATTCTCACGGCTCTTTTCCCGGCCGTTCGGCAGCAGATCCTCGCAGCGACGCTGCTGTCGCCCGAAAGGTCCTGGTATCTTTCAGAACTGGCGGCACACCTTGGGACTTCGCCATCGAGCCTTCAGCGGGAACTCGAAGCCCTTGCCGAAAGCGGTATTTTGCAAAGGAGGCAAGAAGGCCGTCGAATCTACTACAGGGCAGAAACTGCTTCCCCCGTTTTCAGGGAACTCCGCGATTTGTTTTCGAAAACGGCGGGGATGGTTCCCTTGCTTCAGGCCGAACTTGAGGTATTTGGCCCCAAGATCGCGTGGGCCGCGATCTATGGCTCGATTGCACGCGGTGAAGAGCGCGCGCAGAGCGACGTCGATCTGTTGATTGTTGGCGCGGTGACCTTGCAAGATCTCCTTCCTGCTTTGCGCCGAGTCGAGCGGCAATTCGGGCGCGAGGTCAACGTAACACGATATTCGGAAGAAGAATTCCGCGCCAAGCAGCACAACGGGAATCACTTTCTTAATTCCATCCTCAAAAGCAATCTAATCACAATCGTGGGGTCCCCAGATGAGCTGGAAGAGTCTGCAGGCACAAGGCAGAATTCGCGCACACAAAGCAAGCAAGAAGGAATTGGACGAGTTGCGGGCGGTCGTCGCCCGCGATCTAGAGGACGCGGCGGTCCAGGAGCTGTCTGACGACCGTCGATTCGCCACCGCCTACAACGCCGCGTTACAGTCTGCAAAAATGGCCATATTGTGCGCAGGGTTTCAACTGGCGAGCACACTTGGTCATCACCGGCTTACATTTGAAGCGGCCCGGCTGGCGCTTGGTGCTTCCGCTGCCGGTCACCTTGACTTCTTTGAAGCGTGCCGGCGCAAGCGCAATGTGATCGACTACGACCACGCCTCCGTGGCAACGCATACAGAGGCCGAAGAGATTGTGGCCGAAGCCAAGGATTTCTTCGAGCTGGTCGAGCGCTGGATTGCTGCAAGTCATCCTAAACTGATTCCTTGATTAGGAAAGCTCTGGGCGAAATCTCCCGTGAGGAATCAAGAGGTTATGGCACAACCGGCGACACAAATACGCTGTGTGCTAAAAACGACATCCGCAAATGATTGAAAGAAATGGGTGAATGGTAGGCTCGTGGGGACTCGAACCCCAGACCTCCACCGTGTCAACCTACCACGGTTTGCAAAGAGAAGGGCTTAGACCGTATCGAACGTCCTGTCTACACGTCTTTTACACGTTTCACAGGTAGAGATCACAGGTAGGAATCACAGGTTAGGTGAAATCGCAGCTCAACTATCCTGCGCTTCCGCAAATTCGGTTTCGAGCTAGCATGGTTGCCAGACCGCGTCGAACTCAAAAGTGGCACGGCTGACCGTGATATAAACGGCACCAACATGGCAACAACTGTCAGCACAAAGCGACGCTTGGCCGCTTCGATTAGCAGGGCCAGTTGGAGAGCGCTGGTCGCCTCATGGCTGGGCTGGATGTTCGATGGATACGAAACTTACGGGCTTGTGCTCGCAATGGCCCCTGCTGTGCATCAGCTGCTGACGCCCGAGACGCTGTCGAGAGCATCACTGTATATGGGCGGCTTGCTCGCAGCGACAATGGTCGGATGGGCAGCGGGCGGAGTAGCAGCGGGTGTGGTAGCCGACTACGTCGGTCGCAGGCGCACCCTTATGCTCTCGATTCTCTGTTATGCCGTTTTTGCGGGACTGGCCGCGATCTCGTGGGACTACTGGTCCTTGCTCATGTTTCGTTTCCTTACTGGGCTTGGGTTAGGTGCCGAGTGGGGACCGGGTGCTGCAATCGTCGCTGAGTTTTGGCCGCCCGAATCGCGCGGACGGGCTGGCGGCGCTCTTCATGCAGCTCACGGCGTTGGCTTTCTTGTGGCATCGGGCATATGGCTGCTGCTGAGCCCGCTTGGGCCATCGTCATGGCGTTACATGTTTCTTATCGGGATCATTCCAGCGTTCTTGCTGCTGTACCTTCGTCGTTGGGTTGACGAGCCAGCGTTGTGGGTCGCCTCAAACCGCGAAAGGAAAGAGGCGAAGCGACGGCTCGAGTCAGGCAGCAGTTCTGCAGAGGACAGAAAGGTCGTCCAGTTTACGTTAACGCGCATTCTGTCAGAACCCGACATGCGACGACAGGTAGGGATTTTGCTCGTGATGTCTATCACTACGGTCGTTGGCTGGTGGTCTGCATCCACTTGGATTCCTGAGTATGCCGCGCATGTGCGCACTCTCGGGGGAAGCCAACTCCAAATCTCGTCTTCCATGGTCGGTCTGATGTTCAGCATCGGTTCGGTCGCTGGTTTACTTGCATTGGGATTGCTGGCCGATAGTCTTGGCCGCAAGGCGACCATTTGGCTGTACTACTTGGGCGCACTTCTATTTTCACTGTGCTACTTTCTTCTTGTTCGGGAGCGCGGCGCATTGCTCACTATGGCAGCGGCGAACGGGTTCTTCAGCACCGGCCAATTCGCTTGGATGACCATTTATCTCCCCGAGCTTTTCCCAACACGTGTCCGTGGAACAGCAATGTCACTGGTTTTCGATAGCTCAAGAAGCATCGCCGGACTCGGTCCTCTGTTGGGGGGTTGGCTGATATCGTTCTTCGGTGGAATCGGAACCGCTGCGGCTGGGATGTCGCTAATTTATGTTGTCGGGTTGCTTGTCACTCCGTTTGCAGGGCCTGAAACCAAAGGGAAGCCATTGCCGACGTGAGGTCTATCCCACGGGCTGGTGAGAGCGTCGCCCCTTACAAAGGAAATGGCCCCGAGAAGGACAAGAGCGCGGTCATTGGAACCACAATGATCCCGATTCGTTTGGGAGCGCGGCCGGAGATTACGATACTCGAGTTAGTACGTGGGGTCTGAGCAGCGGCCCTTACCACCAGAAACAGAGAGAAGTCCGTCTCCGGACTTGGGCACTCAGTGATTGAACGCGATCTGCTTGCATCATTCGTTGCTTTTTCTGTATCCCACGCCAGAGCTAAACATCACTTTTAGACACATGTCCAAGGTCGCGGCGGCCACATCGCCACAGTGTCAACCTACCACGGTTCCGCAAGATAACGACTTAGATCGTATCGAGCATACTCTCCACCCGTCTTTTGCAGGTTTCACAGGTAGAGATCACTGGTAGGACGTGCAGGTTGCCGAGGCTTTCTTGCACTATCTAGTTCCAAGAGTTCCATCGTCAACTTCCGCGCAGCTTGTCCCTCCTGCGGACAGTGTCAGATCCCGTAGAAACGCGTTTAGTCTTTGACTTCCGTGTTTGCTGCAAACTAGCATTCGGGAATGAACCGTCGTGACTTTCTGGCCACCGTACCCCTAACCCTCACTGCGGAGGCATTGGGTATTCCACATGTCCGGGCCTCGGAATCCGCATTTCAACCCTCAGAAGCCGCCGCTCTAGCCGCACCACCTCCAGCTCTATCACCTTCTCACGACCTCGGCTTTGCTTCGGCATTACGGGCGGCGGAGGCGATTCGGTCGAAGGAGGTCTCATCCGTCGAATTGACACGGCTCATTTTCGAGCGCATTGACCGCTACAACCCTCAGCTGAACGCCTTCACTTATCAGCTCCGCGAAGAAGCGCTCTTCCAGGCGAGGAACGCGGACGAGGCTCAGTCGCGTGGGGAGTCGTTTGGAGTTTTCCATGGTGTTCCTGTTCATGTGAAGGAGTGCTTTGGCGTGGCAGGCCATCCGTCCACGTGGGGTCTCGTAGCCTTCCGTGACTCCAAGGCAGCGACAAACTCTGTGGTGGCGGATCGACTATTGAGAGCGGGAGCTGTGTTGATCGGCGCGACCAACGTCCCCGTCGCGCTTCACGATTGGCAAAGCTACAACCCAATCTATGGAACCACTAACAACCCTTGGGATTTGAAGAGAAGCCCAGGAGGATCCTCCGGCGGCAGCGCGGCGGCATTGGCTGCGGGGCTCGGATACTTAAGCGTAGGGACTGATGCCGCCGGCTCGATCCGTCTGCCAGCCCACTTCTGTGGAATTTATGGGCACAAGCCAACCCTCGATTTGGTGAGCAGCAAAGGTTCACTGCCGCGCGGGTCTTCGAGGCCGCCCGGTTTTTCGTCGCTGCTGGTAGTGGCCGGCCCCATGGCCAGAAGTGCCGCGGACCTGCTTGAAGTGCTGAAAGTGCTCGGTGGTCCATTCGATTGGGATGCCAAAGCTTGGAAGTGGGAGTTGCCTCCGGCGCGCGCGAAAAGCTTGCGAGAGTTCCGCGTCGGTTATGTTCTGAATGATCCGATCGCGCCGCCCACACCCGAAGTCGAAACAGTGTTACATAAGGCAATCCAGGGCCTGGAGCGGGCTGGCGCCACGCTAAAACCTGGTTGGCCTCCCGGAGTTCAAAGCGCGGAGCTGCTGGATAATTACCGCTTTCTCTTGGATGCCTACGCGTTCAGCGTTGCACCCCCAGGCGAGCAAATCGCTGTGCGGGCAGCATTCGCCAAATCACAAAAGCCGCAATCGACAGGGGGAACTAACAACTGGTTCCTCGGAGCCTCAGCGGCCCTTTGTTCGTTTGCCGAGTGGCAGAGGCAGAACTTGAGACGACTCGAGTTCCGGTCGCAGTGGCAGGCTTATTTCGATCAGGTCGATGTCTTCCTATCGCCGGTAACTTTCACCCCTGCTTTCGCGCATGACCATAGCGAACCGCAAGTCGGGCGCACCATCCTAACCTCAAGCAGTTTCAAACCGTACTTCGACGTGCCCAATTGGACTGCCCCAGCTACGCTTACAGGTCACCCAGCTACGGTTGCACCCATCGGTCAAACAAAAGCCGGGTTGCCGGTAGGAATTCAGATTATGGGTCCATACTGGGAGGACGCTACTCCAATAACTTTTGCTGGCTTGCTGGCGGAAGAATTGGGCGGTTTCACAGCTCCGCCTGGCTATGAAATGTAAGTCCGACGATAATCGCGTCGAGAACGTTTCATTCACGGGGACTGAGCCAGTGCGCTTCCAGGTTAGAGTACCAGTGCAGCATCTTCCGGTATCAGAATTTTGTGAAAGAGTGGTCGGCTACTCGGAAGTAACCACCAAAGTCCTGCTAAACGGCGTTACCGTCGAAGTTGAAAGGGTGCCGCGGGGTACTTTACCGATTTACGACTCGTCGCCTAGGTTCTTCAAGGTATTGCAAGCGGCAACGAAAATGGATTCATTGCGGCTCACGAATGTCAGAAAAGCAGCGCTATCCGCGATGAAGGACTCAGGCTGAATCCACTCAAGTTGTCTCCAGAAAAGACTGGTAAGGTCCGACATTTCGGGATTGTGCAAAGCGAAACCAGCATCATAGTTTACAAAGGCCAGACTTTCCCTGCCTGCAAGTCAGATTCAAAAACGTTACCTTGGCAAAGTCTACCAAGGTCGTGTGGTGAATCAAAGACGTACCATTCGTCGTATCCGGCGCATTGCCCGTATTGCCCCGCACTTCACTCCTTTAAGACAGCCATCTTCCGACAAGGTGATTTGTGGACTGTAAGCAATCTCATTCCGACTGTGCCAACCCAAACCTTTCTCCTCTTCCGTGAGAATCATAGGGCCGCTATCCAGGGAAGTCACAGCTACGTATTTGCCTGCTAGAGACTGCGGGCACGATTCAAGCAGCGTAGCGAGGTCATCTTCCCGTGTGACGAACCATCGATACGGACCGTGGGAGCCTGTGAATGTCGTTCGCTGAGCATTGTTCATTTCCTACGCCCTCGGGACAGAGTATAACCAGACAAATCGCAATGGTCCTGTGAAACAGCCAAACTTCCCAAGTTGATTTTGGGCCAGGGAACCTTGCCGATTAGGCTGGGCACAGGAGAGCTTGGAAGTTTCAGGCTCCCTCTTTTTGTTGCGAGGGAGCATATGACTTGATGTAGGTCTTCATAGCGTTTTCTTTTCATCAGCCTGGTTGATGCATTCTGGCCCGAACAATCCAAAACCCAACTCCGACCGCCGCCAAGAACGCGAACCAAAGAATCGGATTGTGAATGATGACTCCGACATCAGTGGCGGTTAGAGCTTGTTGGACCCAAGCTTCAGCTGCTTGCATCGCTTTATATCGTCCGAAGCCTGTTCTGGAGCGAACGACAAACAATTCTCCTGCCAAAACTAGTGACACTCCGATTACAAACCCGACCGCAAACAACCGATGTTTCATGTTTTTCCCTTCTAGAAAACGAGTTGGGGAGACCGCACCCCTCGGTCTCTGAATGAATTGTGTTCAATACTCGAAAAACGTTTCAGAGCATCTGGCGGAACGAAATGCCGTATCGGTACGGCAAGTCAAAGAACTCGCCGCGTAGCTGTCAGCTAGCATGGAAATCTGAATCCTTTATCCGATTCTTGAAATGATGGACGTCGAAAAGGGTGGCCCTCATGTCTTCCGGCGTTTTCGAGCAACAAGGCTGCGGACACAGAGACACAGAAAGCGCCAAAGGATTTGGACTCGTATGTGGCTTGAGCACGGCGGTTCGACGGTTACGGACCTCTATGTAAACGTCGAAAAAGGAAAAACTCTGGAAGGAGCAAGAAGCCGAAAGAGTAGGCGTCGGATTCACTCTTCCGATGTCAGTTGTCCCGAATGTACCGAAAATTCAGTAAGCCAGCGCAGTAGAAATTGCAGCATAAATGATTGAGAGAGCGGGAATTAAAAATCGTCGGGGCGAAAGGATTTGAACCACCGACCTCCTGGTCCACGACCAACCAAGCTTCCGCTTTTCTTGCTACTGTAACTCATTGGCCCTAAAAGGATTGGTCGGGGCGAATGGATTTGAACCATCGACCTCCTGGTCCCGAACCAGGCGCGCTAGCCAGGCTGCGCTACGCCCCGACCGACAAAGCTCGGAGCAACGAAACGCCCCAAGCACTCGTAACAGATTAGCACAGCCGCGCAGCCACGCCTAGACGCCGTCTTTCCAGTGTCTTAGCTCCCCAATTCTGTCACCTTGAACGGCAACATGAAAAATGTCACCTCTTGAGAACCGAACTATCACGTTGCGCCAGAACAAGTTCCCTAGCCTCGTCTACCACTCGCTTCTGGAACCGCGTATTCTTGCACTGCCGTAGCGAGAATCTCCTCGAGGAGAATTTCCTGTGAAGATCGTGTCGTTCTCCGTGATTAATTGCATCGCCTCCGCCTTTCTTCTGATGGCGCCCCTGCAAACCGCCGAACCCCCGCACATCCAAATGGTCAATGGAGCTGGCCAGCTCATCGTCAATGGCCATCCTTTTCTCATTCTCGGCGGCGAGCTGGGCAATTCGTCTGCGGGAACCGCCGCGCAGGCCGATGCAATTCTCCCCAAACTCGCAATCATGCACGTCAATACTGTCCTGATGCCCGTGGCGTGGGACCAGCTTGAGCCGAAAGAAGGCAGTTTCGACTTTAGCATCCTCGATCACTGGATCGAAGTCACGCGTGCCCACAAAATGCATCTGGTGCTCCTCTGGTTCGGGAGCTGGAAAAACGCATTCTCCAACTACGCACCCTCCTGGGTGAAGTCCGATCCCAAGCGTTTTCCGCGCGCCGAATCCGCCGAAGGACGGCCGCTCGAAATTCTCTCGATGCTATCGCAGGAAACGCGACGATGCGACAGCCACGCCTTTGGCACATTGCTGCATCACCTTCGAGAGAAGGACTCCGAACAGGAGACCGTGCTGATGGTGCAGGTCGAAAACGAAGTCGGTTATCTCGGGCCGGGACGCGATCGCTCTCCCGAAGGCAATCGGCTATTTCGCGGACGTGTCCCCGATGCATTGCTTCACTCCCTCTCCGCCAAACGCGGGCAGCTCTCTCCGGAGCTTGCCTCCCATTTCAATCAGAAGGGGCAAAGCTGGGCCGAAGTGTTTGGCGATACCGCGAACGAAGTATTCATGGCGTGGAATTACGCGAGTTACATAGAAGCAGTCGTTCACGCCGGCAAAAGTGAATACGCACTTCCCATGTACGTCAATGCGCAGCTTCCGGCGCCGTTCGAACGGGCAGGCGAGTATCCTAGCGGCGGACCGCATCCCTATTACCTGGAAGTCTGGCGCGCCGCTGCGCCGAGCATCGATTTCTATTCGCCCGACATTTATTGGCCCAATTTTGAATACTGGCTTCAGCGCTACGCCATCCCGGACAATCCGCTTTTCGTCCCCGAAGCCCGCATGGACAGCGCTCCCTACAACGCCTTCTACGCCTACGGCCAGGCGCGCGCTTTTGGATTCAGCCCGTTCGCGGTGGACAATCTGGCGCCGCCGGATAAGGATGGCGACCCGAAGCCGGCGCTCATGCAGGTTTACGAATTGCTGGACAGCCTGAGCGATCTCTTGCCGCCCGCACAAGCTGCTGGCTCGACGCGCGGCCTGGTCCTTCATGCAACGAGCCCGCGTCCCACGCAAACCGTTGCGCTCGGAGGTTATTTGTTCGAGGCCACGCTATCCCGATCCTGGCCGGCGCGAAATCTTCTTACTGATGATGGCGCGATGCTGATCCTGCAAGCATCCCAAGGCGAATTCTACGTTGCCGGAAGCGGCCTGACCGTAAGCTTCGCGCGCGACCCAGACGTGGATGCAGGAATCGCCGGGATTGAAAGCGCGGAAGAAGTTTCTGGCGCTTCCGGCCAATGGACCGTTGAGAAGCGCCTCAACGGTGACCAAACCAACCAAGGCCGCCAATTGCTAATGGACGCAAAACGCCCGCGCATCTACCGCGTCCGCTTGTATTCCGTCGCCTCAGAAAAAGAGCATTAAGCTTTCGCAACCGGCAAGAAAAATTCCGAAGCCTGGAGTTTGGCAATTTAAAGTTATTGCCTTCAGCTTCACTGCTTCTAGCTGCTGTCCGGTTGCTGGATGGCCTTTGCCTTGGCCCTTTCTCCAGGGTCCTTGAGCTTGCGCGCTAGGGATTTCCAGTACGTCGCAGGCCGCAAACGCTGAAGAATGTCAATCTGATAGGCGTCCATGCCGATGAGGATGCGCGGCTCGCGGCGCTCCACACCGCGCAGGATGACTGCGGCGGCCGTTTCTGGAGGTGTGCGCGCCAGCTTCTCAAACCGCTTGAGGCTTTCTTCGCGTCTTGTTGCTGACGTGGCTGCGCCCACCCGAGCTCGCTTCGCTATGGACGTTCGGATTCCACCGGGATGCACGCAGCTTACGCAAACGTTGCTGTGCGCGAGTTCGTGGCGCAGCGCCTCGGTAAATCCGCGCACGGCAAATTTGCTGGCGGAGTATGCGGCTTGCCCCGCCGGAGCGATCAAGCCAAAAACGCTGGACACGTTCACGATGTGCGCGCGCGGCTCCCGCTTCAGCAAGGGCAAAAAGTATTTCGCTCCATAAACTACGCCCCAGAAGTTGATGTCCATCAACCAGCGAACATCTTCCAGCGAAACTTCCTCGAAATTACCGTGAAGCGCGACTCCGGCGTTGTTGATGAGCAGTGTGACACGACCGTGCCGTGCGCTCACGTCGGCAGCGAAGGACTTCACGCTTTCTTCCTTGGCAACGTCCACGACGTGTGTGGTGACGAGCGCGCTGCCTTTTGGAAGAGATTGCGCGGTCTGCTGCAATCCCGTTTCGTCAATGTCCGCGAGCGCCAGGGCCGATCCTTCTGCCGCCAGCCGCTGCGCAAGCGCGCGGCCAATGCCCGAGCCCGCTCCGGTCACAACCGTCACACCACTGCTTAGAAAAGACATCAAAGGACTTTCTGATGGAAAGCGTTCATATCACGCCACAAGGAAATTTGCTACGAAGATTTGCCCACGCGTTTCTGGCAACGAGCCCCTTGCAATCAGATCGTGCAACATAGATATTCATTCTTTCACGCCGTGGACGAGCAGCGCGCCTTCGGCTTTGAAAGCGCGGAGTTGTGCGGCATCACGAAACCACCGGCCCGTGTAAGTCTCCGGCGTTGGCGAAGGATCGGCAATACGTTCGTACCGCGCTTTTCCGAAACCTGCGGCGCGGAAAAATTCGCTCCAATCCTCTGCCGAGAGCAAATGCGTTTTTACTGGGATCAAGTCGCCCCACTGGTGGCAGTGGGGATTGTCGTGGTAGTAGTTGATGAGAATCCACGCCGAACCACCGGGCTTTAGCACGCGAAAAATGTCGCGGATGCCGGCGGCGGGATCGGGCCAGTAATACGACGATTCGACAGAAATCGCATGAGTGAAGAAATTCGGCTCCCAGGGAATTTCTTCGACTTCGCCGGAAGAAATTCGGCTCCCAGGGAATTTCTTCGACTTCGCCGGTGACAAACATCAAATTCTCAAAATCCACGCTGGCGCGGCGCGCG
>Ga0126370_10001586_pt1 | contig 10462 bp, 8 predicted proteins | sample PanSoiMetaPlot_3_FD_92586 | JGI IMG/M metagenome (GOLD analysis project Ga0126370, IMG submission 92586) | Tropical forest soil microbial communities from Panama - MetaG Plot_3 | ecosystem: Environmental > Terrestrial > Soil > Tropical forest > Bulk soil | place: Panama | collected 2016-02-17 | reverse complement strand
TGGCGGTCAATCGCTTCAAGAAATCCGACAAAGTCGTTCTCTATTCGGAAATCTACGATTCGCTGCTCACGGATGAAAAACCGCCCCGCCTGGTGCTCGGCTACAAGATTCAGGAACGCTCGACCAACAAGGAGGTCTTCTTTACCGGCACCGTCCCCGCCGACAATTTCCTGCAGAAGGGAAGTCCGGTCGTTCCGGTCGGCATGATGGTGATGGTCAAAGACCTTTCCCCTGGAAGCTACCGCCTGATCTTGATGGCTGCCGATTCCGGCGGGCGGCAAGCGCCCGCTAAAATGGCCGACTTCGACATCGTTCCCTAGCGCTTGGCCCCAGCAATTGGCCTTGGAACACCTCGCTACTTGCGGGCCAGGTGGAAGACCATCAGCGTGTCTTTGCCTTTTGCGCGCCACGTCCAGCGCTCGGTAATGTGGCTCGAGTCTTGGAACTCGATCACTAGTCTGTGTTGATGCCCGGTAGAGGAATCGCGCAGATTGCCGGCTCCTTGAAATTCGAAAACCAGCTGCTGCACTTTCCCCGCAAGGGGCGTCGCACGCATGCGCGGCTGGTTGTTGGTCGGGCAATAATGCTGCAGCGCGATCGAATCGCCATCCACGCTGTACAGGCTCAGCATCTCCTCCATGTCCGCGTGCCGCAAGGTTTCAAGCACGGCCGTCGTGCCGGCGACCACGCGAAAGTTCGTATGAACCACCCTGCCCCCCTCGTCCTTTCCTTCCCAATCGCCTGCCAGGCTGCGTAACTGTTCAAAGGCGGCCTCGGCTGAAGAAGCCGGCCGCGCTACCGCCCAGCAAGCCGTCGCCGCCATCATGGCAAGTACAAGAATGATTTTCATGCCAGCCTCTCAGTTGCTTTCCTTCAATTTGTTGAGCGCTGCTTGCCAGCGCGGTTTGTTGCCAGCCAGGTTTTCCGGCGCATTGGCCAGCACCAGTTCCCAGTTGGCGATGGCGCTCTTCTTGTCGCCCAGGGCGGTGTAGCCGCGCGCCAACCCGAGCGACGTCCAGAATTTTTCTGCGGGATGCTGCTTGCGGTTGGTTTCAAAGATCTTCATGGCTAGAGAGTTGCGCTTTTCGCCGAGCACCTGCATCCCGTAGCGATAGATATCGACCGCTTCGGTGCCCGGCAGCGTCATGGCGGTTTCCATCATCTTGTCGGCTTCCTCCATGCGTCCCATGGCGCCGAGCACGGCGGCCTTGGTTCCCAACGTAGAAAAATCCTCGTGGCCCAGAACTGCGCCCCGGAACGGTTCCTTGATGGCCTTGTCCGCCCAGAGCAGGGCTTCGTCCAGGTTGATCTTGTTGTCCGCGCAGAATTGGGCTGCGTTTTGCCAGTTCTGGTAGTTGAAACCGGGCCAGGACAGGAGGTTCTTGCGGATCTGATCCACATAGAGCGCATTGACGTTGGGCACCTCGATCTTGAGAGGAATCCGTTTTTTCTCCCATTCGAGGAAAGCCACGGCGGACGCTGGCTGCCGTTCGTCGAATCCGTAGGTGAGAAATTCCGTGAAAGGCGCCGCGGCAGGCTCGACCGCTACACGCAACGCGTCGTAGTGCTGGTCATACTGAAAGCTTCCCCAGCCGGCCGACTGCGTCGAGAAAATCCACGTCCAGGGTCCTTGCTCGGCAGCTTCCAGGAACAGTCCGTAAGTGCCTGCTTTTAGATCGTGTCCTTCGACTTTTACGTCATGGGAGAAGGTGATGGTCGTGCTCTCATTCGCTCCGGCGCGCCACGGCGTGGCTTTCGAGGGACCAAAACCTTCATCGAAAAAGCCGTACTTGACCAATTCTCCCCAGATGTGGCCGGTGCGGTCGTTGTTTGCGGGGCGATGAACACGCGGCGAATGATAGGCGATGGAAATTCGCACCAGTCCGATCCATTGCGATACTTCGGCCTTCTGGGCGTCGCCATTGGGCGGCAAAGGGATTTCTGCTAGCTCCTGGCCGAGGCTGGCGGTAGCCAGGAGCAAGAACGCACAAGTTGCGAGCAAGGCTTTCATGGACCCTCCTGCTTCGTAAGTCCGAGGTCGGTGCTGCGGGGCTTTCTCGAGCGGTTAGACCGCTGCGCGGAAGAAAAAGTAAGCGGGCATTGCCAACTCGGCGCGCGCAAAAGCGGGTTCCAAAATGGCTGTACTAGGCTGCGGAAAGCGTTCTGGCCGACGGGCTTTTTGGGGGCGTATAGCGAATCGTGCCATTAGAAAAGCTTGTTTCGCGAAACCTATTCGTGCCGTAATGCGACCATCGGATCCACATGGGCGGCGCGTCTCGCGGGCAGATATCCCGCCAGGGCCGCAACCAGCGCGAGCATCATGACCGCGCACAGCAGATTTACCAGATCGGTAGCACCAACGCCAAAAAGCATGCTCGCGACCAGTCGGCCCGCGGCGATGGTCACGGGAATTCCGAAGGCGACGCCGGTTAGCAGCAAAAGCGTGCTTTCCCGCATCACCAGCCACAACATATTGGCCCTTGCGGCTCCGAGCGCCATGCGAATACCAATTTCGTTTGTGCGCCGCGTCACCAGATAGGACATCAATCCGTAGATTCCAATCGAGGAAAGGAACACGGCGACGAGGCCGAAAAATGCCGAGAGCTGCGCGATAAGCCTCTCGTCCGGCATCGAACCGGCGACCTGCTCTTCCATGGTTCGCACATCGGAGATCGGCAAGTTTCCGTCCACGTCCCGAATCGTCTGCCGAACCGCGCCCACGACCGCGCCCGGATCTCCCGAGTAGCGCACGACGAGATCGTTCAAATAGAAAAAGTCAACCTGTGTGCGGGAAAGGTAGTCGACGTACTCGAGCTGTTCATTGAGCGCGTGGACTTTCGCATCGCCCACCACACCGATTACCTCCGTGCTGCCGGCATTCTGCGGATCGTGGCTGCCGTAATGGCGTCCGATCGGGGAACCTTCTGGGAACAGATTCCGCGCCACCGATTCACTGATGACCGCGACGCGCTGGGAAGAAGCGGAGTCACGCGGCAGAAAGCCGCGCCCTTCGCGTATAGGAATGCCCATGGCCGTGAAATAGTCGTTGCCGACCACATTGTGATGCACGTCGCGGTCCCGATGACCTTGCACATAGCCTTCAACCCAGATGCCATTGTTCCAGGTCCCTTCGTCGAAAGTGAATAACGAGAAGCTGGCAGCGTCGACACCCGGAACTGCCCGAAGGCGTTCCTCCAGTTGCGCGTAGGTTGCATTGAGTTGCGCGCCGGGCTTGTAGCCTGCCGAAGCCGGGTCGAGATGCAGCAAAATGACGCCGTCCGGATGGAATCCCGCGTCTACATGCGCGAGGTTCACAAAGCTGCGCAAGAAAAGTCCCGCTCCCGTGAGCAGCGCCAGGGATATGGCTACCTGCGAAACGATGAGCAGCCTGGCCAGATGCGGTCGGCCCGCCATACCGGCAGGACTTCTGCCCTCTTTGAGTGAACTCGTAAGCTCGGTCCGCGTTGCGCGCAGCGCCGGCGCCGTGCCGAACAGCAGGGCCGTAGTCACCGTGGCCGCTAAGGCGAACAGCAGCAGGTTCGGGTCAAGAGGAACACTGAGCGGAACCGGCGTGCTGCGGTCTGAAATCATCCGCAGCAGGAGCCGGTCGGCGAGCACAGCCAGGCCGACGCCTAGCGCTCCGCCGGCCAGAGCCAGAACCAGGCTTTCCGTAAGCAGCTGGCGAATCAAGCGTGAGCGACGCGCGCCCAATGCCTGCCGCATCGCCAGCTCGCGTTCCCGCACCGTCGAACGGGCCAGCAGCAAATTGGCGATATTGGCGCACGCAATCAGCAGAACCAGCGCCACCACGACCATCAGGATCTTCAGAGGTTCGGAAAATTGCACGCGCAACTGGGAAAATCCGCGCGATAACGACTGAAGCTCGACGCGCGTGGTTTCGAGCTCTGTGAGATTTTGCGCGGTCAAAGGCACGTTGGGAAGGCCGCGCAGAATCTGGCCGAACAGCACATTGACGTTGGCGCTGGCCTCAGGGGTCTCGACGCCGGGCCGCAGGCGGGCGATCAGATGAAGCGACTCTGCCATGCTGTCCGCGTAGCCGTCGTTGCCGGGCGGAACCTCCTTTTGCATCGCAAGAGGTATCCACAGGTCCGGCGATTCGCCCAATTGGTGTCCGAAAAATTCCGGCGGCGCGACCCCGACCACCGTGAAAACAGTCGCTCCCAGGGTGAGTTTCCTCCCGACGACACCCCGATCGCCGCCCAAACTTCGCTTCCACCATGCATAGTTCACAACGGCAACCGGATGCGCGTCTTTGACCCCGTCGTCCTCCTGGCTGAGCATCCGGCCGAGCACAGCCCGCACGCCGAGGGTTGGAAAGTAGCTTCCGGAAACCAGCTTGATGTGCATCGGTTCCGGCGTCCCGTGACCCTCTACCGTACCGTGCACCAGGTTCAGCATGCTGGAGGCCGCGGCGACGTTGGCGAAGACCGCATTGCGTTTTTGCATTTCACGGTAGAACGGGTAGGAATAGAGTTCGCTGTTCGGAAATTGGTCGCTGATGCCGTTATTGAGCCCGCTGCCGAAAATGACCAGCTCTTGCGGGTTCTTCACTGGCAGCGAGCGCAGCATCAGAGCATTGATCAGGCTGAAAATCGCCGTGTTGGCTCCGATTCCTAGCGCGAGAGAGAGCAAGCCGACCAGCGTAACTCCCGGGCTGCGCAGCATGGCCCGCACACCGTAGGTTGCATCCTGCACAAACTGCTCAAGACGGTCCCAGCCCCAGGCCATTTGACTTTCCTCCTTCCACAGCGTGGCATTGCCAAACTGGCGCCTCGCCGCGCGTCGCGCCTCGCAGGGCGCCATTCCGGAGTCCACTTTTTCCTGCTCGCGAAGTTCGAGGTGAAGCCGCATCTCTTCTTGCAGCTCGGCGCTCATCCGTCGCCTCCGCCACAATGCCGCCAACCTTCGTGCCATTTCGCCCGGCCAGCTCATCGCTTCCTCCTCCTTAAGCCGTCTGGATGATCCGCGTGATGGCGCCCATCACCCGCTCGAATTGCGAGATTTCAACGGCTAATTGCTTGCGGCCGGCCGGGGTAAGCTGGTAATAGCGGGCCCGGCGATTGCCGGCCGTGATGCCCCACTGGGCGCTTACCCATCCCTTGATGAGCATTCGCTGCAGCGCCGGATAGAGGGAACCTTCCTCGACCTGGAGCACGTCGTCGGACGCGCGCTGGATGGCGTTCGCGATTTCGTATCCGTGCATCTCCCGGAAACGCGCCAAGCACTTCAAAATCAATAGGTCCAGTGTCCCCGGAGGAATTTCGTCCCGATGCAATGTCTTGCCCCTTGCCATAGATAGACTATGGCAGAGGTGAAAAGGTTAGAAGAGCCTCGAAGGCTTGGGTCGGTTTTCTTTTCCGAAAAAGGCGAAGTTGGGGCAACTTCCTCCCGTCCGGCGGGTTATCCTTGCCATAGCGGCAAAGCATGCCCCTGCAATGCCCGGATGCTTTGCCTGCGCGCCTCTGGCTGCTATGAAGACAACCCGCAAGAGCACCCCGACTCGCGCAATCTCCTATCCTTTCGCACGCCGAGCCGGGTCTTGCGCGCTGGCCCTGCTGTTGCTCCAGGCCCCCGGCCTCGATGCGGCTTGTTCGTTCCGGGCGCCAAACCCTGCAGGCGACAAGAAGCCAAAGCAGGATCTGGCACTCAAGGGGCTGCCCGTTACCGAGCTCAGCCCCGATGAGGCCATCCTCCACGCATTGAACCGCCTGGCTTATGGCCCGCGGCCCGGCGATATCGAGCGAGTCCGGCAGATCGGATTGGCGAAATGGATCGACCGGCAGCTCAACCCAAACGCCATCGATGACCGGGCGCTCGCGGCGCGACTGGAAAACTTGCCGACGCTCGGGATGAGCACGGCCACGCTGATTGCCGACTATCCGCAACCCAAACAAGCTGCCAAACAGGCCGCACTGTCGCGCGCTTCAGCTCCGGCCAAGAGCGCCCCAGAGGCCATGCAGGCACCGGCGAGGAGTGTAAGCGGCTCGGACGAGAGCGACGACGCTCCCTCGCCCATGAAAGAGCCTTCGGGCAATGTCGCCACCATAGGCGGGGGCAAGCGCGGGGCTCTGACCGCGGACCCGAACGCCGTGCCTCGCGCCATCGCCGACGACAGCAAGCGTCCTGCGCGCATCGTCGAAGAGCTGGCCATGGCCAAAATGACGCGAGCCATCTACAGCGACCGGCAGCTCGAGCAGGTGATGGACGACTTCTGGTTCAACCACTTCAACGTCTTTGCCGGCAAGGGCCAGGACCGCTACTACCTCACTTCCTATGAACGCGACGTGATTCGGCCTCACGCCATGGGCAAGTTCAGGGATCTCGTCAAAGCTACCGCGACGAGTCCGGCTATGCTCTTCTACCTGGATAATTTTCTGAGCGCCGACCCGCTGGCGGCCGAACGCCTGGCCAAGCAGCGCGCCATGCGACAGCCGATGCACGGGGGCTTTGGACGCTTCCCGCGTCCTGCGCCAAATCCCCAACCTAAAAACAAGAAAAAGCAAGGACGCGGCCTTAACGAAAATTATGGCCGTGAACTGATGGAGCTGCACACGCTTGGAGTCGACGGCGGCTACACGCAAAAGGATGTCACCGAAGTCGCGCGCGCGTTTACCGGATGGACCATCGAAAAGCCGCGCGAAAATCCGCAGTTCAAATTCGACGAACGCATCCACGATCCCGATCCCAAGATGGTTCTTGGCAAAAAGATTCACGCCGGCGGCATGAAGGATGGCGAAAAGGTGATCGAAATGCTCGCGAAGCATCCGAGCGCGGCAAAGTTCATCTCCACAAAGCTGGCGCGAAGATTTGTTTCCGACAATCCGCCGGCAGCGCTCGTTTCGCGCATGGCTGAGACCTTCCAGAAGACGGACGGCGACATCCGCGAAGTTCTCCGCGCCATGATCTACTCGCCTGAATTCTGGAGCCGGTCCGTCTACCGTGCCAAGATCAAAACGCCCTTTGAGCTGGTCGCGTCCACGGTTCGCGCCCTCGGCACCGACGTAGACTCGACCATGCCCCTGGTCGAATGGGTCGGCCGCATCGGCGAGCCTCTCTATCTCTGCCAGCCGCCCACCGGCTACTCGGATAAAGCCGAAGCCTGGGTAAACTCCGGAGCCCTGCTGAATCGCTTGAATTTCTCACTGGCGCTGGCTGGCAACAAAGTGCGCGGCTCACGTTCCGATTTGGCCGCGTTGCTCGGTCCATCGAGTTCTGCCGACGGCGGCGCGACTCTCGACCGCGCCCTGCAGTTATTCCTCGGAGGTCAGGCGGGTGCGGGCACCATCGAGACGCTCAAGAAGCAGCTGGACGACCCGCAAGTGATAGAGGCGCGTCTGGATGACCCTGCGCGGCCCGCTGACCTCGGAGTCATCACCGGATTGGTTCTGGGGGCACCGGAGTTTCAACGCCGATGACCCGCAAGCGCCTCAAAACGGCCTATTCCGCCGCAAAGCGGATGGAAAGAGGTGTATCGTGAGCGGAGACTGCTGCCAAGGCGCGCGCCCCGTCCCTTTTTCTCGCCGCTATTTCCTGACGCGCTCCGGCATTTCCTTGATTGGCTTTAGCACCATGCCGGCTTTTCTGCAGCGGGCGATGGCTGCGACTCCGTCGGCTGGCAAAAAACAGCTGGTGGTTTTGTTCCAGCGTGGCGCGGCCGATGGGCTCAATATCGTCGTGCCGTTCGGCGAAGCAGATTACTACCGCCTGCGGCCAACCATTGCGATTCCGCAGCCGCGCAACGGTGCAGCCGACGCAGCTTTGGATCTTGACGGATTTTTTGCATTGCATCCGAGCCTGGTGTCGCTCGCGCCGCTCTTTCAGAAAAACGAGTTGGCCATTGTTCACGCCGCGGGCTCGCCCGATCCTACGCGCTCGCACTTTGACGCGCAGGATTTTATGGAGTCGGGCACACCGGGCGTGAAATCGACCGATGACGGCTGGCTCAATCGCGCGCTCGAATCCGTTCCCGAGGAACGTGCTTCGCCCTTCCGCGCGGTTGCCATGGGTCCGAATCTACCGCGCATGCTGCGCGGCTCCGCTGCTGCGATTGCGCTGCCCGATGTCAAACAGTTCAGAGTGATGGCGCAATCGCCCGGCGCCGGGCAAATCGCCGAAGGCGGTTTTGAAGCCATGTACGCGCAAACCGTGGACCACGCGCTGCGCGGCACCGGCACGGAAACCTTTGAAGCGATCGACATGCTGCGCAAGGCCGATCCGGCAAAGTACAAACCCGAAAACGGCGCGAGCTACGGCAACAGCCGGCTGGGGCAAAGCCTCCAGCAGATCGGCCAGTTGCTCAAAGCAGACATCGGCACCGAGGTATTGTTCGTGGATTCCGGCGGCTGGGACAATCACGTCAACGAAGGCGGCGTGCAAGGGCAGCTTTCCAATCTGCTCAGGGATCTGGGGCAGGGAATGGCGGCGTTTCGCCAGGACATGGGCGACCGCATGGAAAATATCGTATTCGTGACCATGAGCGAATTCGGCCGCACGGCGAAGGAAAACGGCAACCGCGGCACCGACCATGGGCACGCGAACTGCATGTTCGTGATGGGTGGCGGGGTGAGAGGCGGCAAGGTCTACGGCCGCTGGCCCGGACTAAGCCAGGGGCAGCTGAACGAAGGCCGCGACCTCGCGCTGACCACGGATTTTCGCTCGGTGCTGGGCGAAATCCTCGCAAGACACCTTGGCGTCCGCGACCTAGCTCCCGTGTTCCCGGGCTTCGACAATAGCCCGCGCAAATTCACCGGCCTGATTCGGTCGGACGGTTAAGCTTGCTGCCACGTGAGCCACGGAGCCATTTTTCCCTCGGCTAAAAAATACTCGAGGGCGCGCACGGCCTGTGCGGCGGAGATGTCCCAGGAAGCCGGATATGCATCGCGCTGACCGTTTGCCAGGCGATACTCGATTAGAGCACCGGCAGAGCCTTGGTACTCTGGGTTGCGGGTAGAGAACCCTGAATCTCCTGCAAAACGCAGATACATGAGCCAAGCGGAGTTGGCGTTGATGAGCGCGCAAAGCGTTGGCCAGCCATCCGCGTTGTTCAACCAGACTTCCGCAAAGGGAGCAGGAGCCTCGGACAGAAGTTGCTGTAATCCCTGCGGCTCTCTAACCTCGTAAACCGCATGATTGATGGTTAGTTGCATGCGCGGAACGCGTCTCGGCAACCCTACAAATTGCGCAGCCAGATGTTGCGGTAGCGCACGGGGTGGTTGTGGTCCTGCAGGGCGAGCGGAAGCTTGTCCGGGCCTGGCTTGTAGGGCGGACGGACGTGATGGCCGGTTGGGCCTGTGAGTTCGACGTTGTCCTGCACCAGCACGCCGTTGTGAATGACCGTAACCTGAGCGGGACGCGTCAGTTTCCCCGCGGCATCGAAACGCGGGCCATGCCAGATAATGTCGTAGGTTTGCCATTCGCCGGGCGCGCGCGAAGCGTTTACCAGCGGCGGATACTGGCCGTATACGGCGCCGGCTTGTCCGTCTGCGTAGGTTTTGCTGTTGTAGGAATCGAGCACCTGAATTTCGTACTCGCCCATCAGGAACACACCGCTGTTGCCGCGGTCCTGATCTTCACCTTTGGGCGGCGACGGCTCGCGAAATTCCACGTGCAGCTGGCAATCGCCAAAGCCCTCTTTGGTCTGGATGTCGCCGGTCTTCGGCGCAACCTCCAGGTAGCCGTCGGCGACAGTCCATTTCGCGGGGCTGGCGTCTTTTTTCGAAACCCAATGGGAGAGATCCTTGCCGTCGAAAAGAACGACGGCGTCAGAAGGCGGTCGGCCGGGCGAGTCTTGGGCGCTCGAAGTTGCTGCCGTTATGACCGGAGGGTTTGGCCTAGTGCGGTCATGAATTTCCCACTTGGGATCGACTTGAGCGGCGGACCCGGCCGCGGTCAGAGCGGTTACAGCGCATAGAGTGAGCAATTTCATTGCGGCACCTCGCTTCGAGCAAAGCGGCGAGATTTTACATCGGAACGTACCGGGTTCCAAAGGCGCCTGCGGGGCAAGGCTTCAGGTATCACCAGACTTTTCCGAGTGCTGACCTTTTGCGATCTGTTAGAGAAGAAAAATACACTTAGTTGCTGCTGACTTCCCGGACTCCGAAACCCAGCGACACGACATAATTGACTTGTGTTAGCAGCGCTTTCGCTTTGATTTGTCTTGTGAGCGGAATACTCGATGCGGTAGCAGAATGACCTAGGAGGAGCGTGATTGGCATTGGTTCGGAACACACGAAGGGCTGCCTGGTGCCGCCCTAGGACCCTTGAGATGCTTGCGGGGGCCCGATCCGTTCCAAGAAGAGAACTTCTAACGGCGGGAGCCGACTGAGGTGTCGGCTCCCTCTTTCGTGCGGGCGACGCGCAACGACCGACGGGTGACCGGAGCTGGGTGGTAGGCTGCGTAGCTTGGCAGCCCCGCCGGAACTTTCTAGAGCGAAGCGCCAGG
>Ga0126370_10001584_pt1 | contig 10466 bp, 10 predicted proteins | sample PanSoiMetaPlot_3_FD_92586 | JGI IMG/M metagenome (GOLD analysis project Ga0126370, IMG submission 92586) | Tropical forest soil microbial communities from Panama - MetaG Plot_3 | ecosystem: Environmental > Terrestrial > Soil > Tropical forest > Bulk soil | place: Panama | collected 2016-02-17 | reverse complement strand
CGGCGATCTGCGGCGCCGCGCGGCGGGGGAGGTGATGACCTGGCCCGTTCAGCAGCTCGACGCGGGCGTCCGGCAGGCCGGTCGCGAGCCGGTGCGTTGCCCGGATCGGGATGATCCTGTCGTGCGGGTCGGCCATGAGCAAGGCCGGCTGCGCCACGTCGGGCAGGGACGCGGCCAGGTCATCCAGTTCCCGCGTCAGCGCGCGCTGCTCGGTGAGGAAGCTGCGCCACACCGGCCCATGATCATGGTGGGCGTAGCCCCAGGTCTGCCAGTTAACGTGCTCGTCCGCCGCCAGTGGCCGTCGGCGCAGCCGGGCCATGGCGGCCAGCCCGGCCCGCGCCAGCCAGGGCGTCATCCGCCATGCCATGAGCGCGCACAACTCGCCGCTCACCGGCGCGGCAAGCGGCCGGTCCGCCCCGGTCAGGCAGCCCGGGCCGACGCTGGCCAGCAGCACCAGGCCCGCCACCCGCTCGGGTGCCAGCCGGGCCGCTGCCAGCGCGACCCCGCCGCCGTAGGAGTGGCCCACCAGCAACGCCTGGTCGATGCCGCGGGCGTCCATGTCCGCCAGCACCGCGCGGGCACCGGCCGCGAACCCCCCGGCCGGCCGCCGGCTGGCCCCGTATCCGGGCCGGTCCGGCGCAAGCACGCCCAGCCCGCGCGGCAGCCGTTCCGTAACCTGCTTCCAGTCCGCCCCAGAACCCGGCTGACCGTGCAGCAGCACCACCCACCGCCCGCTTACCGCTACTCGCCCCACGCCCCGAGCCTAAATCGCCGCCCGCAACCCGAAAATAGGCTGCGAGTCACCAACACTTCCCAAAGAACTACGCATATCAGGACATTGCTCTTGTAACCCCCGTCTCACGAGGCGCGCCACGCCGGTGGTGAGACCTCATTCCGGGCTCTTGTGGTAACTCCGGGTTACCTTAGGGAATGTGTCCGGATGCGAAGTTCCGCCACCAGCCCCCGGCCGATCGAAGGCCGCATGACGTCTGTGAGTGACGCCAGCAAGCGCGGGGCGGCTCCAGCAGATCATGCCGGCAGTGTGCTATGCCGCCTGCTGATCGCCCACCCCGAAGTCGTCGACATAGAAATACTCGGCCAGTTGGACCTGCCCGAAGGGATCATCTACTCGCTCGGCGTGAAGCTGCCGGACGGCCGGGAACTGCTCATCGACGTCGGCGACGTCTGACGGGCAGTGAGCGCCTGACGGCGCAGTGAGCGGGTGACCGCTCGGCGAGCGGCCAGGGCCGGGCCGCGAAGCGAACTTCTCGGCCCGGCCCGTGGCTTACCTCAGCAGGTTTTCGGGTTTGGCAGCACCGCGCTTGCGAGGTCGAGCTGACCCTTGAAGAACCCATGCTCGACCAGGTGGGCGTACTGCTGGTCGCCACCGAACGTGTTGCCGTTGGACATGTGGCCGAACTCCCACGCGCACGTCCCGCCGGCGTTCGCCAGCGTGTAGTACGGGTAGAAGTGCCCAGGGCCGCCGGGCGGCGGGACCGCGCAGCCCTGTGGGTTCTGCGGCACGCAGGTGTTGATCTCGCTGGCCGGCGCGTCGGTCTCGAACTGGATGCCCGAGTACCTGGCCCCGGCCGTGGTCGGCTGTTGTTGCAGGACCGGTGACGGGAACGGCCCCGGCGCCAGCTTGTTGGGGAAGTCGGGGTAGTAGTCCGTGCCGTCGAAGTCCAGGTCACCGTTTTGCGTCGCGACGTCTATGCAACCGGTGACCAGGTTGGGCGGCGCAAGCCCGCCGTGCGTGTCCCCCTTCTTATAACAGAACGCGTCCGTGGGCTCCTGGCCGCTCGGGGTGGGATCCGGTGGACCGGCCGCCTCGTACGCGCCGTGGCAGAACAGCCAGGTCGTGTCGGTAACCCCCGGCGCGAGCCCGATGGTCACCTTGTTGGTGACCTTGCTACACGGCTCGAAGTGGCCGATCTCGAACTGGTTGAGGATGCCGCTGATCAGTACCGACCATCCGATCGAGTTCTGTGCCCGCGCGGTGTTGAACAGCGGCTGGAAGTTGAACGGAGTACCGGAGCAGTCGAACATGCTGGTGTTCATGAAGCCGTTGGCGGCCGAGGCGACCATGAACCCCCTCTGCCCGGTGGTCAGGTCATTGATCTGGACCTTGAACGCGCTCTTGCCACCGCCGATGCTCGCGTCCCACATGTGGGTGCGCACCAGGTCGCCGGGGTTCATCATCAGCGTCTGCTTGTTTGGCGTGAACGTTTGGAGAGTGGAAAGCTGCGGGCTCGGCGGGCCGGCCGGCATGCCGTTCCGCTGGATGAAGGCGAAGTTCACCGGCTCGATGCAGTTGTTGTTCATCTGCCCGGCGTTGTTGGCCTCGAGCGAGTCGATGTTGAGCGCCGCGCACCAGTGGGTGTTGTTACAGCTCACCGAGTCGGCGAATGGCGCGAAGCCGGGCGGGTAGAACTGCATCTCCATGAACGCCCCGCCGCCGCCGGGGAACGTGCCCTGGGGAGCGTTGCTGTCGCTGTTGGGGGTGCAGTTTGTCTGCGGGTACGAGTTCGGGTCGCAGATGCTCATCCCGAACCACGGCGCAATGGACAGCTCGAACCAGTGGGTGACATCGTGGCCGGGATGGCCGGTCGTCGGCATGGCCTTCGGGTCCATCGGAAGCCGCTCGGTAAACGTCACGTTGTTCCCGGAGCCCGGCCTGTTGGAGATGAAGCGGATGGACGGCTCGTCGTGGCCGATGTAGTGGCCGTTGTCGAAGAAGCGGGGGTAGCCGTTCATGCCGCGGATGTCGGTACAGAGCAGTTTGTGGCTCACTGCCCGCTGGATCTTGCTGTGGGCATTGCAGTCGAGCTCCCCGGTGGCGTTCGGGCGGACCCCCTTCGCCGCCGCCGGTGCCGCGCTGGCCGCCACGCCGAACAGAGACTGGCTCGCGACCAGCACGATCGTCGCGGCGGCTCCCACGACCGCCATCGACCACGTCCGCCAGTGACCATGGAAGTTCCCGGCCATGGCATCGCTCCCTTCGCTGGGACCCCACTGCTCTGCAGGGCCGTCCAGACCCGGGCACCGGCGGCCTAAATACCGGTCAGCCGGTGCCACAATCTGACACCTACGAGTCACCCGTAAATGAGCGTTACGGGTGACTTTGATTGGCCGCCGCCGGTGCAAGTCTCCCCCGGCACCCGTTACATGTCCAGCTTTTGCCTTTTCATTACCTATTTGCCTTTTCATTACCTAAGGTCGGGAATGCCGAGGTCAAGATTGGGACGCTCAATTCCGCCGTCCACCTCGAGAATCTTTCCGGTGATGTAGCCGGATGCGGGGGAGGCGGGGAAGACCACCGTGGCCGCGACCTCCCAGGGGTCGCCGATCCGGCGAAGCGGGGTCGGCTGCTCTATCTGCCGTCGCAGCGCGTCGTCGGTGAGCACGATGTCCAGCGCGGAGGTCGCGGCGGCGCCGACGGCTATCGCGGTGACCCGGATCCTGGGCGCCAGGCCGGCCGCGGCCAGCCGGGTGTAGTGAGACAGGGCGGCCTTGGCGGTGCCTTAGGCCAGGTAGCCGCGCCCCGGGCAGGCGGGCGCGCCCCGCGCCGCTGGAACCGGCTGCCCGGTCAGCCGTGGATGATGACCTGCCGGACGACGTCGCCGCTGCCCAGCGCGAGCGCGATGTCCACGTCGTCCAGCTTGAGCCAGGCTGCTGCGAGGTGATCCCCGCGGTAAGTAGAACAGGTTTCAGTTCGGTTCGGCAAGGCAAGCCGGACGAAACCGAGCAAGCGTTAGGGAGGTAGGCCTCAGTCCTGCGATAATGATCCCGTGCCTACCGTCAGAAAGGGCCAGGCCGGGGTCCGCGGCGCTGCCATGGGCAGCCCGAACGGGGCCTTGCGCTCGCAGCGCCGGGCCGACATGGTCTCGATCGCCGCCGAGCTTTTTGCGCAGAAGGGGTACCGCGCCACGACCGTGCGCGAGATCGCGGACGCCGCCGGAATCCTGTCCGGCAGCCTGTACCACCACTTCGACTCCAAGGAGTCGATCGGCGACGAGATCCTGTCGGGTTTCATCAACGAGGTGCTCGCCAACTACCGCGCCGCCCTCGAATCGGCGCCGGACCCCAAGGCGGCGCTGGAGCAGATCGTGCGCTCAACCAGCCGGACCCTGTCCCGGCACCGGGCCGCCCTCACCATGCTGCAAAACGACTGGAACTACTTTGCCGCGCAGCCGCGGTTCACCTACCTGCCCAAGGCGCTGCGCGAGATCGAGCGGATCTGGATCGGGCAGCTCGACCTGGGTAAACAGGCCGGCCTGTTCCGGCCGGACCTGGACGCCAAGCTCACCTACCGGCTGATCCAGGACGTGCTCTGGGTCCCCGCCCAGTGGCGCCGCACCCGCGGCTACAGCGCCGACCAGGTGGTGGACGGGTTCCTGCGGATTCTCTTCGACGGGATCACCGCGCCCGGTCCCGCCCGCACCTGATCCGCCCGCACCGGTCCGCCCTGCACCCGGCCAGCCCCGCACCCGGCCAGCCCCGCACCCAGTCCGCCCCGCGCCGGTCCGCCCGCACCTGACCTGCCCTGGCACCCCCGCGACCGGCTGCCCAGCTGTTACCCTCGCACCAAGCAAGCGTTTGGTTGACTCGCCTGGCGACCGGGAAGGACCATGGGCCGGCTCGACGGCAAAGCGGCGACTGTAACCGGCGCCGGCAACGGGCTGGGGCGGGCGGTCGCGCTCGCGGCGGCCGGTGCCCGCGTTGTGCTGAACGACCTGGCGGCCGATGACGTGCACGCGGTGGCCGACGAGATCATGGCTGGCGGCGGCGCGGATCACCGGCGAGGAGTTCGTGGTGCACGGCGGCGTCGCCGCGGTGATGGACCCGCCCCGGGTCCGACCACGGCGCTGGCCGCCGAGCACGGTTCGGCCGACGGAATGCGGGCCCTGGATTCGGTGCACCGGGCGCTCGGCCCGCTGTTCCCCGGCGCGCCGGACAGCGCAGACGGCACCGCGCCGCGGGCGGGTTTCTCCTGTGAGGACACGCTGGTCCCGGCGACCGAGACCATCGGCTTCGGCGCTCCGGGCAGCGGCGGCCTCGGTCAGGGAGCGGCCGGATGAAGCAGCGTGACCAGGTCAGGATGACGCCCGCGGAGGTCGCGGCGCTGCTCGCCGAATCCCGCAAGCTCCAGTTGGCCACGATCAACAGGGATGGGACCCCGCACCTGGTGACGATGTTCTACGTGATGCTCGGCGGGCAGATCGCGTTCTGGACCTACCGCTCCTCGCAGAAGGCCCGCAACCTGGCCCGCGACCCGAGGGTCACCTGCCTGGTGGAAACCGGGGAGGACTACTTCGAGCTGCGCGGGGCGCAGGTGGCGGGGCGGGTCCGCTGCGTCGAGGACCCCGCCGGGGTGCTGGAGATCGGCCGCGGCGTGGCCGGCCGGATGGCCGGGGTGCCAGCCGAGGCGGTGGAGGAGTACGTGGCACACGCCGCCCGCAAGCGAGTGGGTTTCGTGGTCGAACCGGCCAGGATCGTCTCCTGGGATCACCGCAAGCTCATCCAGCCGCCCGCTGACTAGCCCAGCCCCACGGTTCACCCGCGGCCTATGCCGCGCGTCGGCCCGGCGGGTTCGACCCAGCCCTCTGGGCGGACCTGGCGGGCGCCGGGATCCTGGACGCGACGCTGCCCGAAACGCTGGGGCGGGGCCGGGCTCGGCCTGCTCGCGCACTGCTCCGTGCTCACCGAGATCGGGCGCACCGTGGCCCCGGTCCCCTACCTGCCCTCGATCGTGCTCGGCGCCGGGGCGCCTGCCGCTTCGGCAGCGGCGAACAGCAGCGCCGGTGGGCCGCTCCGGCGGCACGCGGCGAGGTCGTGCTGACCGCCGCGCTCGCCGAGGAGGACGGCGACGACCCGCGGGCGCCGTCGGGCTGTGCGCGATACTGGCAGGGGAACCCGGCGCGTTCTCGTTCGGGCAGGCCCTCGAGGATTACCTCGGGATCGTTGGCATCCTCGGCACGGACCGGCTGGGCTGACCTGGTGTCCAGCCAACGCCCGGTGTAGAATACCGCCCGGTCAACGCCACACCGCACCCAGCTATGCCCGCGGCCGCTCAGCACGCAAGATCACTGCCTGACGAGTTGGTGCCAGGAGGGATTGGCATCGCGCATCGCCCGGTTCACCGTGATCTCGCTGGCGGGGCGGCTGAACGTGAGATCCCAGTCCGGGAAAAGCGCGGGGATCCTGGCCGGGTCGATGCCGTGCGGCGCCGGGCCGCGGCGACCGGGGGCGAACGCGAGCATGAGCAGCACCGCCCCCGGCTTGGCCGCGTCGGTGATGGCGGCGACGGCGCGCTGGAATGGCTCATCCCGCAGTCCGTGCAGGCAGCCGCCATCGAGCATGAGGGTGTAGCCAGCGCCTAGATCGGCGATGCCGGGGCTGGTGATGTCGGCGTGCAGGAAACGGATGTTCGCGCCGGCCCGGGCCGCGTTACGCCGGGCGGCCTTGAGGGCGGGGCCGACCGCGTCCACGCCGGTCACGGACCAGCCATGGCGCGCGCAGTAGATCGCATCGTGCCCGGTACCGCAGCCGATATCGAGCATGTCACCGGGCGGCAGCGCATGGGAGCCCTCGACCAGGTCGGTGAGTGGCACGGGCGGCTCGCGGTGCTCCCATGGGGTGACGCCCAGGCGGTACATGATCTGGTAGGCGAGGCTCATGACCAGTCCTTCCGAATAAAGTGTGACTCTATTGATAGAGGTTAACTCTATAATCAGAGTGTTACTCTGAAGTGTGCCCGAAGTCAAGGTGGCCGCCGCGGAAGGCAGGCGGCAGAAGAAAGCGAGGCAGACGCGGCGGCGCATTCTCGCCGCGGCCGCCGAGCTGTTCACGCGGCATGGCTACACGGTGACGACCATCCAGCAGATCGCCGAGCAAGCCGACGTGGCCTGGCAGACCGTCTACTCGGTCTTCGGGACCAAGGCGGCCGTCCTGTCGGCCGTGTTCGATGTGGCCGTCGCGGGCGACGATGAGCCCATCCCGGTAGCCGAGCGCCCGTTCGTGCAGGCCATCAAGGACACTGCCGATCCGAGGGAAAAGGCCGGCATCCTCGCCCGTCACCTGCGCGAGTCGGCCGCTCGCACCGCAGGCGTCCTCGGCGTCATTGAGTCCGCCGCCGCCACGGATCCCGAGATCGCCGCGCTCTGGCAGACGCTCCGCGATCAGGGCGTGCGCGGGATGACCCTGGCTGCCGGGGGCTTCCAGGAACAAGGCGCCTTGCGCCCCGGGCTGACCGTAACCCGGGCCGCCGACATCCTGTGGCTCTACGTAGGGCCATGGTCCTACCGCGTCCTGGTCACCGAGCGCGGCTGGACCTTGGACGAGTACGAGGCCTGGCTCGCCGACACCCTCTACACGCAGGTCTTGGACCCGGCTCCGCACGCCGGGCGGCGGCAGCGGCCCGGCCGCGGACCAGCACCGGCTGAGCCCGCTGCCCGGCGCTAGATGGCGCGGTCGCGGCCGGCGCATCCGACGGGGTCCCGACCACCGATGAGGTCGAACTGCCTGATACCGGCACCGTGACCACTAGCGGCGCGTTGTCCACCGCCACCGTCATCGAGCGCATCTCGTTGAGTGCTTGATAAATCGGGCGGGTCGGGGGAGGCGGCGACGAGGGCGTCGCCGAGCGGGGTGCGGCGGTAGAGGACCGAGCGCCCGGACCGGGCCCTGGCCAGCAGCCCAGCGCGGTGCAGGATCGCGAGGTGGTCGCCGACCGCGCCGGTGGCGAGCCCGAGGCTGCGGGCTAGCTGGGTCGTGCTGGCTGGCTGGTCCAGCGCGGTGAGCAGGCCAGCGCGGGTCCGGCCGACCAGGTCACCCAGCGCACCGGGGGTGGCCGGTGCCGGTGTCTGCCACAGCGCGGCGATGCCCCGGGCAGGGTAGATCAGCGTCGCCGGCCAGGGCTGGTCGATGTGCGCGGCGACCTGCGGCCACAAGAACACCGAAGGCACCAGCAGCAGGCCCGCGCCACCAAGGGGCACGGTGCGGTGTTCTGCCGAGCGCAGGATCTCGATGGCGCCGTCGCGCCAGCGGACCCGGGGGTGCAGCCCATCCAGCGCCGCGGCCCAGCCGGATCTGGTCAGCTGGCCGGCCCGGTGCACGACATCACGTTCGCAGAGGGCGCGAAGCTGCGGCCAGTCGGCGGCGAGCAGTTCGTGCCAGGCGGCCTCCAGGGCGCGGGCGGTGCGCTCCACGACGTCGTCGCTGCGCAGGATTGCCAGAATCTGTTTGTCGCTGACCGGCCGCAGGTTCAGGCACCGGGCGATCTCGCGCCGTGCGTCCGGCAACGCCGTGGCGCGGACGGTGGCCAGATCATCCTCGACGCTCTGGGCAAGGCCGTGCGGTGGCGGCGCGGCGAAACCGGGGCCGAGGGTGCGGCTGTACAGCGCGAGCACCACGTCCAGCTCGGTGGTGGCGCGCAGACGGTGGTAGGCCGGCGCCAGCCGGGCTGACCAGGCGGCCGGGAGCCGGTATGGCGATCGGCCAGAAAGCTTGCGGAGCAGGTTGTCCAGCTCAAACAGGGGCGAGATCGCGAACCGGCTCCGCAGCAGATCATCGGCTTCCACCGCAAACCGCAGCATGCCCCAACCTTACGTCCAGAAACGAAACAATGGCTGCCGCGGCGGTGGGTGCGAAGGCTGGCATTATGACCACGCTTACGACCACAACCGCCCCGGCGACGCGGCGGGCGACCTACCGGCAGGTGTTCGCCGAACCGCGATTCCGGCTGCTGTTCCTCACGCGGTCGCTGGCCATCGGCGCGGACACGCTGCGCACCGTGGCGCTGTCGGTGCTGATCTTCGCGGCCACCGGCTCGCCGCTGCTTGCCGCCGTCACCTACGGTATTGCGTTCCTGCCCCAGGCGATCGGGGGGACGCTGCTCGGCGCCATGGCCGACCGCCTCCGGCCGCGCCCGCTGATCACCGTGGGCTACGGCCTGGAAGCCGGCGTCGCGGCGGCATTGGCCCTGGCCGGCCTGCCAGCCGGGGCCAGCCTCGCCCTGGTCGCCGCCATCGCCTGCCTAACGCCGGTCTTCGCCGGCGCGTCCAGCCGGCTGATAGCCGAGGCACTGACCGGTGACGCGTACGTGCTGGGGCGCTCACTGGCAAACATTGCCACCTCCGCAGCGCAACTGCTTGGCCTTGCCGCGGGCGGCGCCACCGTGGCTGCCCTCGGCGCCCGGCACGCCCTGCTTGTCACCGCCGCAGGTCATCTTGTGGCCGCGGCGGCGATCTGGGCGCGGCTGCCCGGTCTGCCCGCGGCGGCAGCGCCGCCCGGCCAGCCGCGGGTATCGGTGCTGCGGCAAAGCTGGGCCGTCAACCGGCAGCTGGCCACCGACCCTGCCGTGCGGGTATTGCTGCTGGCAACGTGGCTGCCACCGGCGTTCCTCACCGCGGCCGAGAGCCTGATCGTGCCCTACGCCGCCCAGCACCACTTCGGCGCCAGCTCACCAGGCCTGATGCTCGCCTGCGTCCCGGCCGGGATGATCGTCGGCGACTTCGCCGCAGGCAGGCTCCTGCGGCCCGCCACCCGCGAGCGGCTGACCATCCCGCTGATGATGGTGGCCGGGCTCCCCCTGCTCGCGTTTGCCGCCGGACCCCCTCTTCCGGTCGCCGCCGGCCTGCTGGCCGTTACCGGTATTGGCCCCGCCTACCTCCTCGGCATCCAGCGCCGGTTCCTGGACGCGGTCCCCGCGTCCGTCCTCGGCCAGGCATTTGGCCTGCTGACAACGGGCCTGATGACCTTCCAGGGCGCCGGGCCGGCCCTGTTCGGCGCGGTCACGCAACTCGTCCCGCCCGGGCAGGCCATGGCCCTCGCCGGGTCGGCCATCATCATCACCGCGTTCGGCCTGCTTTCCGCACTCCGCAGATAGCCGTCAGTGCGCGGCGTGGTGGTAGACGCCGAACACGTTCCCGGCCGGGTCGCGGAACGCCCCGGTCTGCATGTGGTCGTCCACGGCCATCGGGCCGTAGATGCGGGAACCACCGAGAGATTCGGCCTTGGCCAGCGTCTGCCCCACGTCCTGGACGCTCGCGTAGATCGTGGCCCAGTGACCCTCGTCGCTGGAGCCGAGGCCGCCCTGGATACCGCGCCCGGCGCCGGTGTCGGCCATGCCGTAACCGGGCCCGCCACCGCCGACCGTCCAGCCGAACAGGTCCGTGTAGAACCGCTGCGTCCGCCCGGCGTCAGAGCCCAGCACCTCGAACCAGTCGACCGGCTCACCGGCGCCCGCTGACGGGCCGGGCTGCTCCCCGGCCGACGGGTCAGCGGCCTTCACCAGCCCGACCAGCAGGCCGTCCGGGTCGGTGAACATGGCGATGGTCACCGCGCCACCGAAGTCGGTGACGGGCATGGCCGTCTTCCCGCCCAGCGATTCGGCCTTGTCCAGCACCGCCTGGAGGTCGTCGGCCTCGACGTAGAACGTGGACCACGGCTCACCGGTCTGGCTCTTG
>Ga0126370_10001582_pt1 | contig 10470 bp, 10 predicted proteins | sample PanSoiMetaPlot_3_FD_92586 | JGI IMG/M metagenome (GOLD analysis project Ga0126370, IMG submission 92586) | Tropical forest soil microbial communities from Panama - MetaG Plot_3 | ecosystem: Environmental > Terrestrial > Soil > Tropical forest > Bulk soil | place: Panama | collected 2016-02-17 | reverse complement strand
TTCAATCTTCGTCACACCATGCTGCTTGTGAGTAATCTCGAGCGCACGGTGGACTTTTATACGCGGTTGCTCGGGATGGATATCCAACGGCGGAGGGATATCCCGGAACAAAGCGAACGAGTCCGCTATGTCGGCTATGGCAACGAAGATGATGGGCCTTCATTGGAGCTCATCGAGTCACCGAAAAATCGTGGAAACCCTGCGCCATGGACGGGCCACGTCGCGCTCTATGTATCGGATTGTTACAAGCTCTGTGAAACCCTGAAAGCTGAAGGCGTTGAATTCGTCAGCGGGCCTGCGCCCAACAGGCCTGGCAGCCGCGATATCTATGCTTTCATTAAAGATCCAGACGGATACGTTCTGGAATTGACCGAGCGCCATAAAAAAACGTAAGCCCTCGCAGTTCACATGGCCTCCAGAGAGGATTATTCAGCTTGAGTTGAGGTCCCGCGAAATTCTTTAAAGACACCTCTTCAACGACGACCCAGCAGGGAAGCGAAGCCGTATTTGAAAGCTTCTTTTTTGCCGAGCACCGCAGTGAAGCGATCGGAGTTGCAAATTCGCTCTACACCGCGGCGCCAAATCGGCCTGAAGAGGCCAGCGGCGCTGATACCGCTCCTGGTTTTGCTTGTCGCGGCGTGTGACCTGCCCGAACCACCAAAGATCTTCACGATATCCAACGCGCCAACGTTTAGGCCGTCGAGTCCGGAGCAAGTCCAAACGGTCGAGCAAGCCATGGCGGCGATCATCACCATCTGCCGTGGCGAGTTGCGCCTTCCAGTCGTCGATCCTGTGGAGATCCGTTTGTACAAGAACACAGCCTCGTTTGCATCTTATGGAACCAAGGCGTGGATTTTCCGAAATGATGTGGCCCATCTCGCCGCAACTGCCGAAAAGAACAAGATGCACATTAATCTGGAGAAGACCGAGCACCTACCGTGGGGCCAGGCAATGCATGTCTTAGCTCACGAGTATGGTCACAATGTAGAGAATGATCTCACGAGCGTCAAAGTCCACAGTAGATGGTTTAGAGAGGGATTCGGCGAATGGACGGCCGCGAGGGTGGTCGATGCGCTAGGTTGGCAATCGTACGAGCTGACGCTCCGACGCATAAAGCTCGAACTCGCTCGACAGCGTGAACTCATTCCTGCGTTGTCCAAGCTTTCCAACAATCAAGATTGGGAGTCTTTCATTCGGAAACCGAAGGAAAGTGTTATGGCATACAATCTCGCCGCTGCCGCTGTTGGTCGACTGATAGACAAAAACGGAATTGTCAGCGCAATAGAATATTTCAGGTCGGGAGATTTTGAATCCAGCTTTGGTGAATCCGAAGCTGACTTTCAAATTGACGTGGAGCATATCCGCCCAGAATTTGAGCGACGACAGCAACGCGAATTTTTGATGCATAGGCCGGACTGGAAAATAGGCTATCGCTGGATCTACGAGGAGACAGTTCCCGGAAAAAAAACTGCGCTCCTTGCACAAATCAACAAGGAAGACTCATTGCGCGGCCGGCTGGTCTTCATCGTCAGCGTCGGTGACGGCGAAGAACTCTACGACAAACACACGTTAGGAATCATTGCGACGCTGAAAAACGGCAAGCTAACCACCTACCGAGATGAACCTAACCGAATGGTTGATTGGCCCCTGCAGCCCGGTAAAGAGTGGAAGAATACCTACAAATTGCAAGATTTCGAGACTAATGAAACGAATGTGATCGACCGCATGATGGTCGTCGCCAGCTTGGAAAAAATTGCCGTACCGGCCGGCCGATTTCTCTCGGCAAAAATCGAAGCGTACAACAACAAGACCGGTCACTTGATGGCCGAGTACTGGTACGCTCCGGCCGCCAAGTGGTTTGTGAAGACGATCAACTACGACGCTGAAAACGGTTTTGTTCTGTTACGAGAACTGCGAAGTTTCAAGGTTGACCCATGAGAACAATAATGCCGTCCGCGCGGTTACCGTTTTACAAATAGAGACTCATACCGCCGCGTATAATCGGCGAGTCTTTCCGCCAGCTGCATGCGACTCGGAAATACTTTGAGATGGCCGGGATAACCCTCCGGCTTTAGCCCTACTCTCGCCGACTCCCGTCCTTTTTGAATGAATATATTTTGTCCCTCCTCGGAAAGCACGAAATCAATAAATAGCTTGGCGGCGTTCGGATGGGGCGTTCGGTTAATGATGCTGATAGGATGGGTTGCGACGATGGAAGGCTCTAAGGCGATCCAGTCCACCGGCGCTCCCTGTTTCTTCATCAAATACGGCCTGTACCAGTAGGCAACAATTTGCAGGTCATATTCTCCCGCCCCCAGGAGTTGCGTCACCATTCCGCGTCCGCCGCGAATGGCAACCTCTTGCTTTGATAGCGCCTGCATGAACTCCATGCCTTGCTTCTCACCCACGAGATAGAGCATATTGGCGAACCAGCGATCTTCATTCTGGTCCAATACCATCCGCCCCTTCCAACGCGGGAGCAACAAATCTTCATATCGTTTGGGCAACTCGTCGCGTTTCACGCGCGCCGTGTTATAGGCCGTGACGATCAAGTTGTCGTAAAGATCTGTCCAGTAACCGTTGGGGTCTTTGAACCCTTCTGGATAGGCACGAGCAGAGGGCGACTTGTAGGGTGCCGTAAACCCCAATTTTTGCAGATGATAGGTTTCAAACTCTCCAACACTGACTGTGTCCGCTGTATAGGTGCCGGTTTTGCGCTCGACATTCAGACGGCTGAGAATTTTTTCATGCGTAGAGCGATAAATGTCGGTTTTGATGAATGGATACTTGGCCTCGGAACCGCCTGTTAACGCCCGCGCAAACTCAGTTTCCACGGAAGTATAGAAAACCATCTTGGCTTCCTTCTTGGCGCCTTCGATGAACGGACGGTTGTGGCCGTTACCCTCAGCGCCCAAAACCAAGCGGCTGAAACACAAGAGAGCCAGAGTCCACATGCAACGCTTACTCGTCATTCCCCTATACTACCGTTCCCTCGCCGTTGACTCTCACGTTTTCGAGACGAATTGATTGCCCTTGATCAAAAACCGCCACGGTTTGTGCTTCCATTTGCCTGCGTAATCCACGCCTATCCGGGGCGTGGTGGCAATCTTGGGCGACGGCTCGCCACGGTCTTCTACGTAAATAATTTTGCCGCACATATCATCGCCATTGAGTGTCCGATCAATCGCAAAAGCTGTGCAGAGTTTACCCGGACCACTGGCGAGATTAGTTATCTTGTCCAGCCCTCTCCTGGCCTGCATCAATTCTATTCCCCCGAGCGGTTCCACCGCGCGGATCAGGACGGCGGAAGGGAAGTCCTCCTTCTCAGTAACAATATTCAGCATGTAATGAAAACCATAAATCAAATAGATGTAAGCGTGCCCTGCCCGACCGAACATGATTTCGGTGCGTGGCGTGCGGCCGCGCGAGGCATGGCAGGCCTTGTCTTCGGGTCCAATGTAGGCTTCGGACTCGACAATGCGACCAACGGTCACACCCGCGGGATGTTTGCGCACCAAATATTTACCGAGCAATTGGCGCGCAACTTCAACAGTCGGTTGTTGGTAAAATGAACGAGGGAGTTTCAAAACCGGATCGGAAGAAGAGTTTTCTATCGAGGGCTGCTTAGTCCAAATCGATATCTTTCAGTGGCTTCGTGATCGGTTCTTCTTTGGCCTTCTTGAGGAGCTCCTGAAATTTGGCTTCGAGCACCTTAGATTTATTTTTCTCGGCTTCAGCGAGTTGCTGATACTTTTCGTCGCGCCGACTGGCTTCCTGCTGCAGATGTTTGCCAACGTCTTTCATTTGGGCAACGACCTGCGGTCGCGCGGGCAGTTTATGATCCAAAACAGCGGGGAGGGCCGGGTCGATGGTTAAGATGGCATCGCAGCAGGGACAGGTCACTTGGATCGTGGCATTTGGTTTGTCAGGCATATCGTATTCCTTCTTTTCGTGTTCGTGGTTCGTGTTCGTGAACGATCACGAGAAACGAGCACGAAACACGGTGGTTCAACCGCGCAGTTCGATCTGTTCGCCGTCCGGGCCGCTAAAGACGACTCGACGCCAGCCGTTTTCCCGAGGCTCTCGAGCAGCGGTATCGTGAGGAGCGCGGATGAGCGCCACTCCTTGCCGCTGCAATTCCGCTACGGTTTGGTCGAAGTTATCGGTTTCGAGACAAAAATGAAAGCCGACCATGGCGCCGTCAGTTTTGTGCGTTAGCTCCAGAACCGTATCGCCAAGTCTCAGATAAGCAATCTGCAGTCCGCCGGTGGCGGCATGTTGGAAATATTTTTTAAAGCCAAAATGCTTCTCATAAAACGCGACGGAGCGATCCAGGTCCTTCACATGGATGGCGACGTGATCGATGCGCTTGAACATGACGTTTTCCTACCTCTCCGAATAACGAAGCATAAGCTCCGCAGTCCGAGTTTGCAAGCGGCGGTTGCCCATGTGAAAAAGCTTCTCGATCGGTTTAGAATTGTCGTTAGTAGTCTATGCCTATCTACCGATTAGTAGAAGAATTGGTTTTTCCCCCTCCGGAATATGCCGACCCGAGCGGTCTTCTCGCGGTCGGCGGCGACCTTTCCAGCAAAAGGCTTTTGGAGGCTTACCGCCTGGGCATTTTCCCTTGGTATTCGGACGATCAGCCGATTCTTTGGTGGTCGCCGGATCCCCGCCTGGTTTTGGAACTTAACGATTTCAAGCTGTCTAGGAGCCTGCGCAAGACCATCAAGAAAGAAACCTTCCGGGTTACTTTTGACCGCGCTTTCGAAGAAGTGATTCGCGCCTGTGCCTCAGTCCCACGGGAAGGACAGCGCGGCACCTGGATCACAGTGGAGATGCAAGACGCATATATCCATCTTCATGCTTTGGGGTTCGCCCACTCGGTGGAAAGTTGGGTCGACGGCGAATTGGCCGGTGGGCTTTATGGCGTTTCTTTGGGGAAGGCATTCTTTGGCGAATCGATGTTCCACCACAGATCCGATGGGTCCAAAGTAGCTCTCGCCGCACTGGTCGAGAGGTTAAAGCGGTGGGGCTTCCACTTTATCGACGCGCAGATGACGACCGAGCATATGCTTAGTCTCGGGGCGAGTGAGATGCCGCGGCGGATTTTCCTCAAGCGGCTTGCTTCAGCGCTGCGGCATTCGACGAAAAGAGGCAAGTGGCATATCGACGACTAACCAAACATATTTTGAAATTCTCGGTTAATATCGCCTTACAGAGCCGGAAAGAGATGACTCGGGTAAAGACGCGAAAAAATTCGAAGCACGAATTCCGAAATTCGAAATAATATTCAAATGACAAAAAGAGATAAAATTTCAAACAAGCTTCCTTCGATTCGCTGTTTTGGATTTTCTCGATTTGCGATTTATTTGTTTGTGAGTTTGTTTCGGATTTCGGAATTCGGATTTCGGGTTTTTGATTACAGTCTGCTTCCCGTGTTGGCTGAGAAAATGATTCCGTCAAACATTGCAAACGGAAGGATCTAAAGATTATCTCTCTCATTTTCCTTGGCCCATTTCCCGGTAGACGGTATCGATGAAGCCGTTCTTGTCGAGCTCAGCGACCAAGCTCGAATCCACCACGTCCTGTACCGTGAGCTTCTGAACTTTGGGATTGAATCTGGCCAGGAAATTGATCAGCGAGCTGACGCCTTCGTTTGTGGGGTAGGGCTTTCGAATGTTCAAGGCATAGCCGCGGAGGGACTTGTACGCGTCATCGATCTTCGCCGGATCATCGAATTTAAGATACTTCCCGAGCACCCGCTTCACATCCGCGGCGTTCCGTTCATGAGCAATGAAAGCGATACCCTCGATGATGCCTTTTACTGCCATTAATGCGGTATCCCGGTGTTTCGTGAGGTAGGCTTTGCTGCTGTCTAGGGATTCATGTTGGTAGGGAATGCCGAACTTTCCGAGATAGCCGAGATCTTTGTATCCTTCTTTGAGCATGAAGGGGACGAAACCGGGGTCCACCACCGTTGCATCGATGGAGCCGACGCGCAGTCCGGCTACCCGTGTCGTCATGGTTCCGCTCTGGACAAAGGCTATATTGTCGCGCTTGGCGTCCAGCTTGAAATGATCCAGCGCGATCTCGGCTGCCGCGTGGGACGAACTTCCGATGCGGCTCACGCCAATGCGTTTGCCCTTCAGGTCCATCAAGTCTTTGACCTGTTTCGTCGAGACCATGTTGTACTCCAGCGAGTTGACCAGGCCCATAACAATCGTCTCGCCGGAGCCCGAGGCATTGGAGATGATGGCGGGTGCGCCAGCGTTGTCGGCTATGCCAATTTCACCCGAGGCGAGTGCCTGTGATGTCAGTGTGCCGCTCTCGATTAAGATGATCTCGACATCCAGACCATGTTTCTTAAAAAAGCCTTTTTCACGCGGAATCCAGAGAAATGCGGTGCTCGGGCTTATGGCCGAGTAGCTGAGTCTGATTTTTTCTTGAGCAAACGCAGATTGGATGAAACCGACGAGGAGCGCAAGCGCGACCAAAATTCCGCGTCTACTATGTTTGCATAATACCAACATAGGATTCTCCTTTTTCATCAGTTGTCTCAGCCTCACGCTTCAGAACCGTGCCCTGGTTCTATTCTTTGGCCTCTTCGCCTGCCGCTTCGATCCTTTGAATAATTTGTTCAAGAGATTTTTGTGACGGATATTCGAGAGCCAAGAGAATCAAACTCAATGCGGAGAGCACGTACAGATCCGCAAAATAGTGTCCCACCAAGGCCAGAACCAACCCGTAGACTGCCAGCGCTTCAATGATCGCAAAGAGCACAACCCTGCGCGTGACATATGTCGAAACGGCTGCGGCGGCACGCTGTTCGAGGTAGCCTCTGTGTTCCTCCAAGGCGTGAAGTAGTTTGACCTGCTTGCTATTATCGAGAATAGCTTCAGGCGTGAGATAACGCTTCTTCCACCAAACAAAGTAACCGAGGTCCACTAACACGAGGAGCCATAAAACGATTCTGGCGGTTTCCGCAAAGGAAAAGCCGGCGGCATATTTCGGATTAGCGAGGACACTCTTGACGATCACGAGATACACCGCAACGGAGATCATGAAGCAGCTCCAAAGAATGATTGTTGCGCCGCGCTGATCCATCAGGAGCTGGCGGAATTCCGGTCGGATCATGGCTTACCTTCCCTGGTTTTTACCACATTTTTTCTTCTTCTGTCTCCCCATTTTCGAACGACCAGGACGATGGGGCTGCCAGGTTTCCGCAAGACGGGCTCCGTTACCGTGGAGTACCGTCACCATTGTTGTCGGTCGAGGAGCGTGATGTTATAGAGGCAGAATCGATGTAACGAGCGGGAGGTCTCGATGGCGGAGTTCGATATCGTAATTCACGGCGGGCGGTTGATCGACGGCAGCGGCAATCCATGGTTCTACGGCGATATAGCGATCAAAAACGGAAAAATCGCGAGCATTGGCAAAATCAACCCGAGTTCGGGCCAGCGAGCGATCGCCGCGAAGGGGCGGGTCGTGTCGCCCGGCTACATCGACATGCACACCCATAGTGACCAGCCGCTGATTGCTGACGGCAATGCTGAAAGCAAGGTACGGCAAGGGGTGACGCTGGATATTATCGGCGAAAGCCAAACCGTGGCGCCGTTGGAGGGCGCGGTATTGGAAGAATACCGGCTCGAGCATCGGCGCCGCAACGGCATCGAAACCGATTGGCAAACGTTCACCGGATACTTTAACAGCGTAATGAAAAACGGCATATCGATTAACGTCGCGTCTGGTGTATCGCCTCAGCAAGTAAAACGTGTGGTAGTGGGCTTTGATGAGCGGCCGGCCAATGGCGCCGAGCAGGAGAAGATGAATCGTCTCGTGGCGCAAGCGATGGAAGAGGGGGCGCTGGGCCTTACTGCGGCATGGCACGCCAAGGGGCCGGAGTATCCGGACGAGGTTGTCGAGATGGCAAGAGTCGTGCGCCGTTATGGAGGCTATTATGGTGTCCACGTAGGCAGCGAAGGTTTTGATATCTTCGAGGAATTGGCCAAAACGTTACGCATCGCGCGCGAGTCCGGCATTCCCATCCACGTTTATCATCTGAAAATGCGCGCCAAGAGCAACTGGGGACGGGTACGGGAAGTGGTTGAACAGATCGAGCAGGCGCGGCGGGAGGGATTAGAGATCACCGCGAACCAATACCCTTACACTGCAATGCAACATCCCTGGCGGCGGCTGTTTCCGCGTTGGGTGCAGGATGCGCCCGTCAACGAAACTATTTCGCAATTTGGCAACCCATCCTTTCGCGAACGGGTAATGAAAGATCCCGAGTTCGATCAGTACGTCAATGAGCACGGCGGATGGGAAGGGATCGTCGCCGCGCGTGTGGACACCGAGAGCCTCAAGCCCCTCGAAGGAAAAAGCATCGCAGAGATCGCCAAGATTCGCGGACAGGATCCCACTTCTGCTTGTTTTGATCTAATCTATGAAGAGGGCGCGTTCATTCACGGAGTCCATCACACCATGGCCGAGGATGACGTGAAATTGGTGCTGAAGACACCGTGGATTTCCATTGGGTCGGACGGCAGCGCGCTGAACCTAAAGTATCCTGGCAAGCCGCATCCGCGCAGCTTTGGGACGAATCCGAGGGTCTTGGGCAAGTACACGCGCGAAGAAAAAGTGTTGCAGCTGGAAGACGCGGTCCGCAAGATGACATCTCTGCCGGCGCAGGTGCTCGGTCTTAAAGACAGGGGATTGCTCAAAGAAGGCTATTGGGCGGATGTGGTTGTGTTCGATCCCGACACAGTGGCGGACACCGCAACCTATGACAATCCGAAACAATATCCGAAGGGAATTGACTACGTGTTGGTAAACGGGTTCGTCGTAGTCGCAGGCGGCCAGCATACAGGAGCGCGTCCGGGAAAAGTTGTCTATGGCCCAGGCAAGACCGGGTAGGGCTGGTGAACAACTACGCCGAGAGCTAAGGGCCAAAAGCGAGGTAGCACTTTGCGCTATGCTCCTTGCGCCTAGCGTTCTCTGACGTTGACACTAATTTTTGGATTCGATAGCTTTGCGAACTGCGTCATAGCATGATCGAGCAATTGGAGGGTTATGGAAACACCCAAACCGGTGAAAAGTGGCAAAGTCAAAGTCGATGACGTGAATCTTTATTACGAGCTTTACGGCGAGGGAGATACCCTGGTTTTAGTAGCCGGGACCGGCATCAGCCTCGCCCCCTGGCGTGTCTTTCAAGTACCGGAGTTTTCCAAGCACTACCAGGTCCTTATCTACGACCATCGGGGATTGGGACGAAGCGACAAACCGGACGTCCACTATACTACGCGGTTGTTCGCCAAGGATTGCGTAGGTTTGATGGACGCGCTCGGCATCAAGAAGGCCCACATGATGGGTCATTCCATGGGGGCGCGAGTGCTCCAATGGGTCGCTCTGGATTATCCTGAAAAGGTTCGCAGCTTGGTTCTGTCCGGGCCCGGCTCAGGAAAATACAGTGATAAGCTTGAGGACTATCCGCGCGGTGTTCCTTTGGACGCTGCTCTGGAGATGATCGAAAAGGGGTATCAGAAATACCAACACGATCACTGGGGTCCTGGATTTATGTTTACCGATCAATTCGTGAAAGACCACCCCGAGGTCGTGAAGCAGTTTCAGGAGCTTATCGTTGACGAGGTCCCACCGCTCAAATGTTATCTGCGCCACGTGGTTGCCCGGCAATGCCATGAAACCACCCATCTGATCGATAAGATCAAAGCCCCAACATTAGTGATCGTTGGCAGCAGGGACATCCATGAAGGGGGTACCGGCAGCCACGTCGAATCCGCCAAGGTCCTTGCCGAAAAGATTCCCAACGCCGAGTTGGTAATTGTGGAGGGCGGTGCCCACGGTTATCTGCGCGAGATCCCGGAGAAAGGCCACCCGCCGATCCTGGATTTTCTGCGCCGTCATTAAAGCGGAAGAGTTCAAATCGTTCAAAACGTTCCAGTCGTTCAAATCGTGCGCTAGCCGGATTGGCAATTTATGAACAAAAACGAAATCATTGAAAAGCAGAAAAAATATCTCTTCTCTTGTGTCGCGACATACTATAACGAACCGCTGGTCGTAGACCATGCGAAGGACAACTATGTTTATGACGCGGAGGGAAAAGAATATTTGGATTTTTTCGGCGGGATTCTTACTGTCAGCGTGGGCCATTGCAACGAAAAGGTGACTCAAGCCATCCATGAGCAGACCGACAGGCTGCAGCACATGTCCACGCTTTACGCCAATGCGCCTCAGGTCGAGTTGGCGGAAAAGCTGGCGCAGATCACCCCCGGCCGCTTGGAAAAGTCTTTTTTCACCAACAGCGGCACCGAGGCCAACGAAACCGCTGTGCTGCTCGCGCAGATCTACACGAAATGCCAGGATGTTATTACGCTGCGCCACAGTTATAGCGGCCGTTCGTACCTCGCTTTGAGCTTATCAGCGCAGTCCAGCTGGCGGCTCACTCCCAAC
>Ga0126370_10001581_pt1 | contig 10484 bp, 10 predicted proteins | sample PanSoiMetaPlot_3_FD_92586 | JGI IMG/M metagenome (GOLD analysis project Ga0126370, IMG submission 92586) | Tropical forest soil microbial communities from Panama - MetaG Plot_3 | ecosystem: Environmental > Terrestrial > Soil > Tropical forest > Bulk soil | place: Panama | collected 2016-02-17 | reverse complement strand
CGAGCGCATCCGAGCCGACGCTCTTGCGTCCGGGCGATCGCGTGCGCTTTCGCCGCATCGACTGCCGGGAGTTCGACACGATCGGCGCCGCGGTCGCCGCGCGGAGCTACCGGCCGGTGATCTCGTGATCAGGATCCTCGACGCCGGCCCGCAGACCACCGTGCAAGACCTAGGCCGCACGGGCCGGATGCGCTACGGCATTCCGCCGTCGGGCCCCGTCGACCGATTCGCGTTCGTGCTGGCCAATCGTCTCCTGGGCAATCCCGACACGGCGGCGGCGCTCGAGTGCACCTTGATGGGGCCGCGCTTCGAGATGACCGCGGCGGGCGCGATCGCGGTGACGGGCGCCGACATGCCGGTGACGGTGAATGGCCAGGACGCACCCGGATGGGCGACTATCGCCGTGAAGTCCGGGGACGTGGTCAAGCTCGGTGCGGCGCGCAGAGGTGTGCGGTCGTACGTCGGCTTCGCGGGCGGGCTGGATGTGCCGCTCGTCCTGGGGTCGCGCGCGACGTACCTGCGCGGCCGGATCGGCGGGCTGCAGGGCCGCGCGCTCCGGAAGGGCGACGAGCTCGCGATACTGCCCTCGGGCTCCGTCAACCCGCGACGGGTCGCTCGACGGGACATCCCGGACTACACCGGCGAGCCGACCGTGCGTGCCGTGCTCGGCCCGCAGGCCGACCGCTTCACAGACGAAGGCCTCCGAGCGCTCTTCGGCGGGCGCTACGAGGTGCTGCCGCAGTCGGATCGGATGGGCTCGCGCCTGCGCGGGCCGCGGATCGAGCACGCGCGCGGCCACGACATCATCTCCGACGGGATCGCGCTGGGGTCGATCCAGGTCCCCGGCGACGGGCAGCCGATCGTGCTCCTGGTCGACCGGCAGTCGACCGGCGGCTACACGAAGGCGGCGACGATCTGCTCGAGTGACATCTGGCGTGTCGGCCAGGCGCGGCCAGGCCAGTGGCTCCGCTTCCAGTCGATCGAGGTGGAAGAGGCGCACCGGCTGCTGCGCGAGTCCGACACCGCGCTGGAAGCGGCGGTAAGAGAGGAGAGCGCATGAGCGTCGACAAAGAGCTGAGCGAGTACACCGCGAAGACCGGCCGCTCGCGCATGCTGCACGAGGAAGCGCTGGCGGTCATGCCCGGCGGCAACAGCCGCACGACGACCTTTTTCGATCCGTATCCCTTCGCGATCCAGCGGGGCCAGGGGGCGCACATCTGGGACGCCGACGGTATCGATCGCCTGGACTTCAACGGCAACTACACGAGCCTGATCCTCGGCCACGCGCCCCCCGACGTCGTCAAGGCCGTGCAGCAGGCCGTGGAGCAAGGCCTGTCGTTCCCGGGACCGACCGAGCACGAGGTGCGCCTGGCGGAGCTCCTGACACGCCGTGTGCCGTCCGTGCAGGCGATCCGATTCACCAACTCGGGCACCGAGGCCACGATGAACGCCGTGCGGCTGGGGCGTGCGTTCACCGGCCGCCCGAAGATCGCCAAGTTCGAGGGCGCCTATCACGGCACGCACGACTGGGTGATGGTGAGCGTGAGCGGCGACGGCAAGGCCACCGGCAGCCGCAAGCGGCCCAAGCCCGTCGCGTGGTCCGCCGGCATCCCGCCGGCGGTGCTCAAGCACACCGTCGTCCTTCCGTGGAACGACGCTGACGCGTGCGCGGAGATCCTGGAAGCGGAGGCCTCGCAGCTCGCGTGCTTGATCGTCGATCCGATGATGTGCAATGCCGGCCTGATCCCGCCGGCGGAAGGGTTCCTGGCGCGGCTGCGCGAGATCACCGAGCGACACGGCATCGTCTTGATCTTCGACGAGGTCATCTCGTTCCGGACCGCGTGGGGCGGCGCCCAGGAGCGCTTCGGCGTCGCGCCCGATCTCACGACGTTCGGCAAGATCATCGGCGGCGGTCTGCCGGTGGGCGCCTTCGGCGGACGGCGGGACATCATGGACTTCTACGACCCGCGCAAGGGCGGCGCCCGCATCAGCCACGGCGGCACCTTCAACGCGAACCCGGTGACGATGGCGGCCGGTCTGGCAACCCTGAACGCGCTCACGCCGGACGCTTACGCGCGGCTAGACGCGCTCGGCGAGCGCTTGCGGGGCGGCGTCGCGCGCCTGTTGACGGCGACGCGGCGGCGCGGCCAGGTGACCGGGCTCGGGTCGCTGTTCTGGTTGCACTGGACGTCGGAGCCGCTGAGCGACTATCGTTCTGCGCGGCCAAAGGACGGCGAGACGCCGGGGCGCGTGTTCCTGGGGCTCTTGAACGATGGGATCCTCTTGACCCAGCGGGGGCTCGGCGCGTGCTCCCTCGCGATGACCGACGAGGACGTGGACCGCTTCATCAACGCGCTCGCGCGCGTGCTCGCGCGAGGATAAGGCAGTGCGCGCTGCAGGCCGTCGCGGGGCTGGGGCCCCGCCGGCCGAGGCGCGCATAGAAAAGGAGCTGACGATGGCCAAGTTCATCGATCTCAACGCCGACATGGGCGAGAGCTGGGGCCGCTGGACGCTCGGCGCGGACGAGGAGATCATGCCGTACCTATCCTCGGCCAACGTCGCATGCGGCTTCCACGGCGGCGATCCGCACGTGATGCGCAAGAGCGTCGCGCTGGCGCTGCGCCACGGCGTCGCGATCGGCTCGCATCCGTCCCTGCCCGACCTGATGGGCTTCGGGCGGCGCGTCATGGATGTCTCGCCGCAGGAGCTGAAGGATTACCTCTGCTACCAGACCGGCGCGCTCCGCGAGTTCGTTCGCGCCGCGGGTGGCGGCGACCTGCAGCACACCAAGCCGCACGGCATCCTCTATTCGATGATCGAAAAGGACGAGGCGCTCGCCACCGCGGTGGCCGAGTCGGCCCGCGAGTCGGGCAAGGAGCTGATCCTGATGGCGCTCGGCTCCGGCAAGTACGACCGGCTCGCGCGCAAGATGGGCGTGCGGGTGGCCTCGGAGGGGTTTGCCGACCGCGCCTACAACGTCGACCTGACGCTCGTCTCGCGCAAGCTGCCGGGCTCGCTCATCACCGATCCCGAGCGCGCGGCCGCCCAGGCAGTGAAGATGGCCATGGAGGGCAAGGTCCGCACGATCGACGGCGTCGACATCGACATCTCGGTCCAGACGATCTGCTGCCACGGCGACACCCCCGGCGCGCCGAAGGTCGTCCGCGCCGTCCGGGAGGCGCTCGATCGGGCGGGCTGCCAGGTCAAGCCGCTCCGCGACTTCTTGCCGAAAGCGTGAGCGCGCAGTGCGCGCCGCAGGGCGTCGCGGGGCTGGCCCCGCCGCCCCAGGAGCTCCTATGAAATGGTGATCTCGTGAGCACGCCGCTCAAGCGGACGCCGCTCTACGCGGAGCACGTCGCCGCCGGCGCGCGGATGGTGCCGTTCGGCGGGTGGGAGATGCCGGTGCAGTACACCGGCATCATCGAGGAGCACCGCGCTACCCGCGGCGCCGTCGGGCTCTTCGACGTGAGCCACATGGGCGAGTTCGAGGTGGAGGGTCCGGGAGCGCTCGCCGCGCTCCAGCACCTGACCACGAACGACGCGGCGGCGCTCGAGGTCGGGCAGATCCAGTACTCGGTCCTCTGCTATCCGAACGGCACGATCGTCGACGACCTGACCGTGTACCGCATGGGCGACACGCGGTACATGATCACCGTCAATGCTGGGAACATCGACAAGGACTGGGCCCACGTCACGACGTCGACCGCGCACATCAAGGACGCGCGCTGGCGCAACGCATCCGAGGGCACCGGGCTCATCGCGGTGCAGGGCCCCAAGGCGGAGGCGCTCGTCGGCCGCCTCGCCGAGTGTGACGTGACGGCTATCGGTTACTACCGATTCGCGCGCGGCAACGTGGGCGAGGTGCCGACGGTGATCTCGCGCACTGGCTACACCGGCGAGGACGGCTTCGAGCTGTACGCGCCCGCCGACGGGACAGCCCAGCTCTGGAAGGCGCTCCGGGCCGCCGGGCGCGCCGACGGCGTCACGCCGGTCGGGCTCGGGGCGCGGGACACTCTGCGGCTCGAGATGAAGTACGCCCTGTACGGCAACGACATCGACGACACGACGAACGCGCTCGAGGCTGGCCTGGGCTGGGTCGTCAAGCCGGCGAAGGGCGAGTTCATCGGGCGCGAGGCGCTCGAGAAGGTCCGCGCCGAAGGCGTGCGGCGGCGCCTGGTCGGCATCGAGATGGTCGAAAAGGCCGTCGCGCGCCACGGCTATCCGGTGCGGAAAGACGGTCGCCCGGTCGGTATCGTCACCTCGGGCTCGTACGGCCCGTCGGTCGACAAGTACATCGGGATCGCCTACGTCGAGACGGCCCTGGCAGCCATCGGCAGCGCCGTCGAGATCGAGATTCGCGGCCAGGGCAAGGGGGCCCAGGTCGCGCGGACACCCTTCTATCCCCCCAAGGTGAAAAAGGCGGGTTGAGGAGAGCATGGCCAACGTACCCAAGGACCTCAAGTACACGCGCGAGCACGAGTGGGCCAGGCAGGAAGGGGAGCGCGTGCGCGTGGGCATCACCGCCTACGCGCAGGAGCAGCTCGGCGACGTGGTCTTCGTCGAGCTGCCCAAGGTCGGCGCCAAGGTGACGGCCGCGAAGAACTTCGGCGTCGTCGAGTCGGTCAAGGCGGTGTCCGACCTCTTTGCGCCCATCTCGGGCGAGGTCGTCGAGGTCAACGGCGAGCTCGGTCAGAAGCCGGAGACCGTGAACCAGGATCCCTACGGCAAGGGCTGGATGCTGGTCGTGAAGCCCTCGAGCAAGGCCGAGTGGGACCATCTCTTGACGGCGCAGCAGTACGAGGAGCTCATCGCGCAGGGAGGCCATTGATGCCCTCTCGCTACATCGCCAACACGCCGGACGAGCAGAAGCGGATGCTCGGCACGATCGGCGCGGGATCGATCGAGGACCTGCTCGTGAAGATTCCGCCGAAGGCGCGCCTGCCGCGCCCGCTCGGCCTCACGCCGGCGCTGGCCGAGACCGACCTGATCCGGCACATGACGGCGCTCGCGGGCAAGAATGCCAACGCGGAATCGCACGTGTCGTTCTTGGGCGGGGGCTCGTACGACCACTACATCCCGAGCCCGATCAACCACATGATCCTGCGCGGCGAGTTCTTCACGGCGTACACGCCCTACCAGCCCGAGGCGAGCCAGGGGACGCTCCGGACGATCTACGAGTATCAGACGATGATCGCCGAGCTGACGGGCATGGACGTCGCCAACGCGTCCATCTACGACGGCGCGTCGTCCCTCGCCGAGGCGGCGCTGATGGCCCACTCGGTCACGGACCGGCGCGAGATCGTGCTCTCGCGCGCGGTGCACCCGCTCTACAAGCGCGTCACCGCGACGTATTGCGAGGGCCCGGGTCTCCGGCTGCGCGACGTGGCGGCGCCCGAGGGCGTCACCGACCTCGCTGCGGCGTCGCAGCTCGTCAACGCCAAGACGGCGGCGCTGGTCGTCCAGACGCCGAACTTCTACGGCTGCCTCGAGGATGTCGCCGCCGCGGCCGAGATCGCCCACGCGGCCGGGGCGCTCCTCATCGTGGTCGCCGATCCGGTGAACCTCGGCGTGCTGGAGGGCCCGGGGAAGCTCGGCGCGGACATTGTCGTGGGCGAAGGCCAGGGGCTCGGCGTGCCGGTCGGCTTCGGCGGCCCGAACCTCGGCGTCTTCGCCGCGAAGAACGAGCTCGTGCGCCGGATGCCCGGGCGCCTCGTCGGCGCCACCGTCGATCGCGATGGCAAGCGCGGGTTCGTGCTCACCTTGCAGACCCGCGAGCAACACATCCGTCGCGCGAAGGCGACCTCCAACATCTGCACGAACGTGGCGCTGTGCGCGCTGATGGCCACGATCTACCTCGCGACGCTCGGACGCCGCGGGCTCGTCCAGGTCGGCGAGCTGTCGACGGCGAAGGCCCACTACGCGGCCGAGCGCCTGACGAAAGTCCCCGGGGTCTCGCTGCGCTTCGCCGCGCCGTTCTTCAAGGAGTTTGCGCTCAAGCTGCCGAAGGCGCCGGACCGCGTGATCCCGCGCCTGGCCAAGCAGGGTTTCCTCGCGGGCGTCCTGCTCAAGACCTTCGACCGCGCCCTGGCCGACAGCCTGCTGGTGGCGGTGACCGAGAAGCGCACGAAGGCGGAGATCGACGCCTTCGCGGCCGCGCTCGAGAAGGCGGTGGCGTGATGGCCGACCCCTACGACAAGCTGATCTTCGAGCTGTCCTCGCCCGGGCGCGTGGCTTGGTCTCTGCCCGAGGCCGACGTGCCCGAGGCCGACACGAAGAAGCTCCTGCCGGCCAAATTCCTGAGAAACGACGCGCCCGATCTGCCCGAGGTGTCCGAGTTCGACGTGGTCCGGCACTACTCGCGCCTGTCGCGGATGAACTACGGCGTCGACACGCACTTCTATCCGCTCGGCTCGTGCACGATGAAGTACAACCCGAAGCTCCACGAGGACATGGCGCGGCTGGCCGGCTTCGCGAAGGTGCATCCGCTGTCGCCCGAGGCCTCGGCGCAGGGCGCGCTCCAGCTCATGCACGAGCTCGCGCGCGATCTGGCCGAGATCGCCGGCATGGACGCCGTGTCGCTCCAGCCAGCGGCGGGTGCCCAGGGCGAGCTGGCGGGCGTCCTCATGATCCGCGCCTATCACCAGTCGCGCGGCGAGAAGCGGACCAAGGTGCTCGTGCCCGACTCGGCGCACGGGACCAACCCGGCGTCGACAGCGATCGCCGGCTACGAGGTCGTCGAGGTGAAGTCGCTGCCGAACGGAGAGGTCGACGTCGACGCGCTCGCGCGTACGCTCGACACCGACGTGGCGGCGTTCATGATCACCGTGCCGAACACGCTCGGGATGTTCGAGCCGCGCATCGTCGAGGTCACCGAGCTCTGCCACGCCAAGGGCGTCCAGATCTACATGGACGGCGCCAACCTGAACGCGATCCTCGGCATCACGCGTCCGGGCGACCTCGGCTTCGACGTCTGCCACTTCAACCTGCACAAGACCTTCACGACGCCGCACGGCGGCGGCGGCCCCGGCGCCGGCCCGGTCGGCGTCAAGGCGCACCTCGAGCCCTTCCTGCCGGTGCCCGTCGTCACGAAAGACGGTGATGAGTACGCGCTCGACTGGAAGCGGCCGCGGTCGATCGGCAAGCTCCAGGCCTTCTGGGGCAACTTCGGCATGCTCGTGCGCGCCTACACCTACATCCGCACGATGGGCCCCGACGGGCTGCGCGCCGTCTCCGACAACGCGATCCTGAACGCGAACTACATCATGAAGAGGCTGGAGGCCGACTATGACGTCGCGGTGCCCGGCCCGTGCATGCACGAGTGCGTGCTGTCGGCCCGGCGCCAGAAGAAGCTCGGCGTCACCGCGACCGACATCGCCAAGCGGCTGCTCGATCTGGGCTTCTACGCTCCGTCGACCTACTTCCCGTTGATCGTCGAGGAAGCGCTGATGATCGAGCCGACCGAGACCGAGGCAAAGGAGACGCTCGACGCCTTCTGCGACGCGATGATCCAGATCGCGCGCGAGGCCGAGACCAACGCGGCGCCGATCCACGAGGCGCCGGTGACGACGGCGGTGCGCCGGCTCGACCAGACGAAGGCCGCGCGCGAGCCGAATCTGAAGTGGACGCGACGGAGCTAAGGTCGACGAGCGCGTTCTCTTGGGAGTGATCACTCGCATCCAAGGCCACAGCGTGAGCAGCGCTCTCGTGCGATGCTAGGGCCGTGATCGGCGGCCAGCGCGGACAGACCTGGCGGCTCCTGGTGACCGAGCCCACCGACGGCGCCACGAACATGGCGATCGACGAGGCGGTGTGGCTCGGCCGGCGTGCCGGCGCGACGCGGCCCACCATCCGCTTCTTCGCCTGGGCGCCGCCCACCGTCTCGCTCGGCTACGGCCAGCCGCTCGACGCGCACGTCGACGTCGCCGCGTGCCGGCGTCTCGGCGTCGGGCTCGTGCGGCGTCTCACCGGCGGCAGCGCCATCTACCACGATGGCCCGGAGCGCGAGCTGACGTACAGCGTCGTCGCCGCCGCCGACGACATCGGCGGGGGCGCGCGCGATCTCCTGTACAGCTACCAGTGGATCGGCCGGGTGCTGGCCGCCGGCCTCCGAGCGCTCGGCGCCCCGGTCGAGATGGTCGGCGCCGCGCGCGGCGACGAGCCGACGCCCGCGTTTTGCTTCGCGCGCACCGGCAGCTGCGAGATCGAGCTCGGCGGGCGCAAGCTCGTCGGAAGTGCGCAGCGGCGCTACGGCCGGACGTTCGTCCAGCACGGGTCGATCCTGCTCGGCGTCGACGCCGAGCGTCTGGCCGCGATCTTCCCGACGACCGACGATCCGCTCGCGACCCTGACGACGCTCGAGCAGGCACTGGGCCATCGGCCCAAGTTCGACGACGTCGCGGGCGCGCTCGCGGCGGCGTTCGAGCGCGAGCACGGGCTCGACGTGCGGCCCGACGGGCTCGACGCGGACGAGGCCGCGGCGGTCGAGCGGCTCGTACGCGACAAGTACGCGAGCGAGGCCTGGCTGACGGGGGCCGCGTGAGCCGCGAGTACCCGGACTATCCGCGGGTCGGCGTCGGCGCCGTCATCCTGCACGAGGACAAGGTGCTGCTCGTGCGCCGCGGCAAGGCGCCGTCCTTCGGGAAGTGGAGCCTGCCCGGCGGGCTCGTCGAGCTCGGCGAGACCACCCGTGAGGCCATCGCGCGGGAGATCCTCGAGGAGTGCGGGATCAAGATCCGGATCGTCGACGTGGCGGGCATTCTCGACCGCGTCGTGAAAGATGACGCCGGCCGCGTTCGCTATCATTACGTGCTGGTGGACTACCTGGCGTATCCCGATTCGCTGGACGTCGAAGCGGGCGACGATGCCGCCGAGGCGCAATGGTTCGAGATCGACCGCCTGGTCGAGCTCGACACGACCCAGGGCCTCCTGGACATGATCCGGCGAGCCGAGGCGCTGAGAGGAGGAACGCGCGGGTGAAAGTCGAGATCGTCACCAAGCGGCTCGAGGAAGTCCCGGCCGACGCGCTCGTCGTCGGCCTCTACGTCGGCGAGACGAAGCTGCCGGAGCGGTTGGCGCGGCTCGATCGGGCGGCGCAGGGGCAGCTCAAGCGGGCGCTCGACCTCGAGAAGTTCTCGGCGAAGGCGGGGCAGGTGACGCATGCACACACCGACGGCCGCCGCATCGTCGTCGCCGGGCTCGGGCCGCGGGCCGAGACGACCTCCGAGGTGCTGCGCCGGGCGGCCGCAGCGGCGGTGCGCCGAGCCCGCGACCTCGGCGCGCGCACGGTGGCCGCCGAAGTGCTGGGCGACCGGCTGACCGCGCGGCAGCGGGCGCAGGCCGTCGTGGAGGGCGCGATCCTCGGCACGTACGCCTTCGATCGCTACAAGCGCGAGAAGGCCGAGAGGACCGTCAACGAGCTTCGCCTGGTCGAGCCCGACGGCCGCCGCGCGCGAGAAGCGAAGGACGGCATGCAGCGCGGCGAGAGCTTCGCGCTGGCCACGTCGTTCGCGCGCGACCTGATCAATGCGCCCGCCAACGAGCTGCACCCGACCGACCTCGCGCGCGCCGCCACTGAGCTCGGCAAGGAGGCGCGCATCGAGGTGAAGGTGTTCGAGAAAGCCGAGTGCAGCAAGATGGGCATGGGCGCGTTCCTCGGCGTCGCCGCCGGGAGCGAGCAGCCGCCGAAGTTCATTCACCTGACCTACAGCCCGTCCGGCCGGCCCCCCGCGGGCCGCAAGCGGAAGAAGATCGTCCTGATCGGCAAGGGCATCACGTTCGACTCCGGCGGGCTCGATCTCAAGCCCCCCGACGGCATGCTGCGCATGAAGTACGACATGGCCGGCGCCGCCGCGGTGCTCGGCATCATGCGCGCGCTGCCCGCGCTCAAGCCCGTGGCCGAGGTGCACGGGCTGATCGCGGCGACCGAGAACATGCCGTCAGGCTCCGCCATCCGCCCGGGCGACGTGCTGCGGGCGATGAACGGCACGACGATCGAGATCGGCAACACCGACGCCGAGGGGCGCCTGACCCTGGCCGACGGGCTCTGCTACGCCAACACGACGATCCAGGCCGACGAGATCATCGACATGGCCACCTTGACCGGCGCCTGCGTGATCGCGCTCGGCCAGCTCTGCTCGGGGCTCATGGCCAACAACCAGGCGCTCGCCAACCGTCTCATGAAGGCGGCGGAGGCCGCCGGCGAGCGGCTCTGGCAGCTGCCGCTGATCGACGAGTATCGCGACAACCTCAAGAGCGAGGTGGCCGACCTCAACAACGTCGGGCCGCGCGGCGGCGGCGCCATCACCGCCGGCTTGTTCCTGAAAGAGTTCGCGGGCAAGACGCCGTGGGTCCACCTGGACATCGCGGGGCCGGCCTTCACCGAGAAGGACCTGCCGCTGGCGCCGAAGGGCGCGACCGGATTCGCGGTGCGGACGGTCCTGACCTACCTGAGCGAGTAGCCGTGGCGGGCGCGGTCGACCTGCATT
>Ga0126370_10001579_pt1 | contig 10485 bp, 8 predicted proteins | sample PanSoiMetaPlot_3_FD_92586 | JGI IMG/M metagenome (GOLD analysis project Ga0126370, IMG submission 92586) | Tropical forest soil microbial communities from Panama - MetaG Plot_3 | ecosystem: Environmental > Terrestrial > Soil > Tropical forest > Bulk soil | place: Panama | collected 2016-02-17 | reverse complement strand
TCAGGCAGTTCATCAGCAGGCCCAGATACAACGCGCGAAAGCCGCGCAAGAATGCCGCGGGCTTCCCGGCGTAGCGCATTTCGGCGAATTGCACGTCGGTCAAAAGGCCCGAGCGCCGCCACAATCGTGCGAAAAGAAAAACGGTCATCATCCCGGACGGCAGGAAGCTCCACCAAAACCAATTGCCCGCGATTCCGTTTCGGTAGACAAGCCCCGTAACCACCAGCGGCGTGTCCGCGGCAAAGGTCGTCGCCACCATCGAGGTTCCTGCAAGCCACCAGGAAACGTTGCGCCCCGAAACAAAATAATCTTCGGTGCTTTTCCCCGAGCGGCTCCGGAAATACAAGCCGAGAATCAGCGTGATAAGCAAATAGCCGACGACAGCGATCCAATCGGCAGCGGCAAATGTCACAGTGAATCCTTTCCCTACCCGTTCCACTACCGTTTACAAGGACGGCGTGCGCAGTACTATATAGCACTTTCCAGTCCGGGCGCGCATGCTGTTTTTGAGTTCCTGCACTGCTTCAGCTCCCTCCAGGCGCGCTCCTTGAGCAAGGCGCAAGTACCAATTGGGGTTGACATCTTACCCAAGCAGACTTACGCTTAGGGTTAAATGTCTACCCGAGAAGACCGCGAACGGCTAGAACTCTTGCAAGGCACGCTGGACTTGCTCATCCTGCGCACGTTGATTTTTGGATCGCAACACGGCCAAGGCATCGCGCGCACCATCCAGCAAACTTCCAACGAAGAACTGCTCGTGGAGCACGGCGCTCTCTATCCCGCCCTCCAGCGCCTCGAGGAGCGCGGCTGGATTTCCGCGAAGTGGGGAATCTCGTCCAACAACCGTAAGGCGCGCTTCTACTCGCTGACCGTTGCCGGCCGCAAACAACTCGGAAAAGAGACCAGCAAGTGGAAACGGCTGGCGGCAGCCATCGGGCGCATTCTGGAAGCCCAAGGAGGCTGAAGCGAGGGGGCTCCGGCCATGTTTTGGCGCAAACGCAATACCAGCGACTTCCGCGATGAGATCGCATCTCACCTGCAGATGGAAACCGAACGCCTGCGCGAACAAGGTCTAACCGAAGATGACGCCCGAGCCGCGGCGCGCCGCGCTTTCGGCAACGTGACGCAAGCTCAGGAGCGCTTTTACGAATCCCGCCGCTGGCTCTGGTGCGATCATCTCTGGCAAGACCTCCGCTTCGCCCTCCGCATGTTGAGCAACTCTCCCGGCTTCACGGCGACGGTCGTCCTCACACTCGCCTTCGGCATCGGAGCAAGCACCGCCATCTTTTCGGCTGTCTATACCGTTCTGTTGAAGGCCCTCCCGTATCCGCAAGCCAATCGCCTCGTGATGGTCTATGAAAACGTACAGCTTCCGACCTACCAGAACAGACGCAATACTCCCTCGCCCGGAAATTTCTCCGACTGGTCGGTCCAAAACACCGTTTTCGAGAATATGGCGGCATACACCAGCCGCAGCTTCAACGTAGCAGGCAACGGCGAACCGATGCGCCTCGAAGGTGAACTCGTTTCTGCCGGATTTTTCTCCACCCTCCGGGTGAATGCAAATCTCGGCCGCGTCTTTAGTCCCGAAGAAGACCGCCCGGGTAACTCGCAGGTTCTGGTGATAGGCGACGCGCTATGGCGCGGCACCTTCGCTTCGGATCCGCACGTCCTTGGCAAAAAGATTTTTCTCGACGACCAAACCTACGTAATCGTCGGCGTCATGCCGCCGGGCTTCCATTTTCCCGATCCCGACGATCAACTCTGGGCTCCGCTGGCGCTGTCGCCTGATGAACGAATCAATCATGGCAGCCACTATTTGAATGTGTTCGCGCGGCTCAAGCCGGGCGCGACCATCGCGCAGGCGCAAACACAAATGAACCTGATGGCCCGCCGTCTTACCGAACTCTATCCCGATTCCAACACCGGCGTTGCGGTTGCAGTGGTGCCTTTGCTCGAGGATATCGCCGGCCCCGTGCGGCCTGCGCTGCTTGTGCTTCTTGGCGCCGTCGGTCTGGTGTTGCTGATCATTTGCGCCAATGTCGCTAGTTTGTTTCTTGCGCGGGCATCTGCGCGTTATCGAGAGATTGCCGTGCGCGTTGCTCTGGGAGCCGGCCGCGGGCGCATGATGCGACAGCTCCTTACGGAAAGCTTGCTGTTGGCTCTGCTCGGCTGCGTTTTGGGAGTCCTGCTGGCGCATTGGAGTTTGGGCGCGCTGAAAATCCTCGCGGCCACGAATCTTCCTCGCGCCGAGGAGCTCAGCCTGAGTTCGCCGGTTCTTCTATTTAGCCTAGCCATTTCGCTGGCGGCGGGCGTCATTTTCGGGATATCTCCCGCCTCCGGGGCTAATCGCGGCAACGTGCAAGACGCGCTGAAGTCCGGCTCGCGCGAATCCGGAGTCGCTTCCCGGCTCCGCACTCGTAGCCTGCTCGTCGTTCTCGAAACCGCTCTTGGCTTTGTGGTGGTAATCGGGGCGGGGCTTTTGGTTCGCAGTTTTCTGCATATCGAACAAGTCCGCCTGGGATTTCAGCCTGAGGGCCTGCTCACGTTTCGCGTGATTCCGCGTGGCGGAAAATACTCTCAAATCTCCGAGCGCACTCTGTTTTACGAACAAGCCATCGAAAAACTGCGGGCGCTTCCCGGAGTAAAGGCCGCCGCCGCAGTGACGTTTATTCCACTGACACTAGCGAAGGGCCGCAAGGGTTTCACCATCGAGGGCCGTCCGCCCAGCGGCCCCGGGCAACTTCCGATGGCCGGCTATGAAGTCGTAACCCCAGAATACTTTCAGACCATGCGCATCCCGTTACTAGAAGGGCGCGATTTTTCCTGGAGCGATTCGCCCGAGACTCAGCCCGCGGTCATCATCAATGAATCCATGGTAAAACGCTATTGGCCAGCCGAGAATCCGCTCGGCAAGAGGTTCCACCAGGCCGGGCCCGACGACAAGTTCCCCTGGATGACGATCGTCGGTGTCGTTGCAGACGTCCGCGAGTTCAGTCCGACCGTAGAAGCCGAGCCGGTCATATATTTCCCCACCGCGCAATTCACTTATACCAACGGAGTCTTGCGCGATTGGGTCGTGCGCACCAGTGGCGATCCCGAGCGCATCGCGTCAAGCGTTCCCTCCGCGATCTGGTCGGTGGATAAGAATCTCCCTGTGACGCGAATCCGAACCATGGAAGAAGTTCGCTCGATGTCCTTAGCCGGGCAGCGAATGAATCTTCTCCTCTTTGGACTCTTCGCCGGGCTCGCTTTGGTCCTCGCGACGATTGGAATCTATGGCGTGCTTGCTTACAGCGTCTCGCTGCGCATGCGCGAAATTGGCATCCGTTTGGCGCTTGGTGCACGTCGCACTAACGTGCTCCGGCTCGTGATCACCCAAGGAATGCGCTTAGCCGCAGTCGGCATTTTGCTCGGATTGTTCGGATCTCTTGCATTCACTCGTCTGATGGCGGGCATGATTTACGGCGTCAGCTCGACAGACCCATTGACCTTCCTTGCCGTAGCAGCTCTCGTCGTTGTCGTCGCCGTTGCAGCGTGCTACATCCCCGCGCGCCGGGCTATGCGCGTCGATCCTGTTGAGGCCCTGCGTTATGAATAGTTCGTGCTACCAGCTCCTTGCATCTTGGTCCCCTGCTCGCCGCGCATCGTGCGTCGAACCAATGGTTGCTCTGAGGTACGAGTAACTGAAAGTCAAGCGCACTTAGCAGCGACTCTCAACCATCACGATGTAATCGGCGCGCGCATGCCGCGGCCGTGGAATACGCCAGGCTCTCAATTCACTTGCAGCCAGTCGGTCCTGCCAAGAAAAACCTCCAGCTGCACTCCAGGCCTTCGCTTCGTTATAGGTAATACTTGCCTGCGGCTCCTTTTGGCGGGAGAATGCCCGCTCTTGATCGGTCTCTGATCCCGCGACCAGCGAAAGAAGGAGATCTCCTCATGTACCTTCGCCCTATCACGTTTGTTGCGGCGACTGCGATGCTGCTTTCTCCGGCATTCTCTGGACTGCAGGCGCAAACAAGTCTGAACTATCAGGAACCTCCCAAGGCGCTCGTGGAGTTGGTCGACACGCGTCCCACCCCGAATGTGGAGGTTTCCCCCCGGGACAAAGACGGCAGGCAATGGCTGCTGATCGAAACCATTTCTGGTCTGCCGACTGTTGCAGACCTGGCGCAGCCCGAATTGCGACTCGCGGGCTTGCGCTTTAACCCCAGGACAAATGGCCCGAGCCGCGGACGCTACTTCACTTCCTTGCGGCTTCAGGCTTTGCCGGATGGCACGGAAAAAATCGTTTCGGGAGTGCCCGATAACGCGAAGATCCGATTCGCGGCATGGTCGCCAGACGCACGCCACGTATGCTTCGTGAATATCAGCGACAATGCAAACAACGCGGGCCTGCGTTTGTGGATTGTCGATGTTGCGTCAGCCACTGCCAAGCCGCTCACCGGAATTGACCTCAATGGCGTTTTCGGCCCGCCTTGCGAATGGAGGGCCGACAGCGCAAGCCTAACCTGCAAAGCGGTGCTCAAAACCAGAGGGCCAGCTCCTCATCGCAGGGAAGTTCCCACCGGGCCGGTGATTCAGGAAAATTTGGGGCGGGTGACGCCCGGACCTACGTATCAGGACCTGCTAAGGAATCCGGAGGACGAGCAGTTTTTCGACTACTACGCGACGTCCCAGGTTGAGGTCGTCTATCTTGACGGGACGATCAAAGCCGTTGGCAAACCGGGAGTCATTCAGGGTGCATCGCCCTCTCCGGACGGGCGTTACGCCATGATCGAAGAGCGGCACCACCCGTATTCGTATTTGCTCCCGTTCTCCTTCTTCCCCGAGCGACTTACAGCCATCAACTTGACTACCGGAGCCAGCAAGCAACTCGCCGATCGGACGCTACAAGACACGATTCCGAACATTCATGATGCGGTGGAAGCTGGGCCACGCGAGTTCGACTGGCGCGGCGACGCAGCCGCAACAGTTTTTTGGGTCGAAGCCGGCGACGGCGGCGATCCGCGCAAAGAGGTGCCAGTTCGCGACACGTTGTTCTTGCTGGATGCGCCATTTGACGGGCCTGCGCGCAAGATGGCCGAGATTCCAGTGAGGTTCAGCAGGGTGACGTGGGGAAATGGCAAGCTGGCGCTTGTGGAAGAAGAACGCTGGAAAGATCGCAAGAGGATCATGCTGGCGGTTTCACCCGATGCCGGAGGCGCTTCCGTGAAGCTGTTCGAAGGATCGTTTGAGGACCGGTATCAAGATCCGGGGCGTCCGTTCGAAGTGATGAACGCAAGCGGCAAGCACGTACTCCAAATGACGGGGGACGGGAACGGCATTTACCTGCATGCCGAGGGCGCCTCGCCTGAGGGAGACCGTCCATTCCTCGCGGTGATGAGCACGGGGAACGGCGAGAGCAAGCGGTTGTGGCAGTCCGCCGACAAATTCTTCGAGTTGCCTGCCGCGGTCCTCGACGCATTGCACCCGAGTGTCCTGATTCGGAGAGAATCGCCCGATTTGCCACCCAATTTCTATCTGAAGAGTCTGGCGAAGGGCGACTTCAAGCAGGTGACGTTTTTCCCCAGCCCTTACGGCAACGCGCCACTTCCCAAGAAGCGAGTACTCAAGTACAAGCGCGCCGATGGCGTGGAGTTAAGCGCCAACCTCTACCTGCCTGTGGGTTACCAACCCGGAGGCGGACCGCTACCAACGTTAATGGAAGCGTATCCGACCGAGTACAAAACGAAATCCGCCGCCGGGCAGGTTATCGGCTCTCCCTACGAGTTCCCGTTTCTGTGGTGGGGCTCGCCGATACCATTTGTAACGCAGGGTTACGCGGTGCTCGAGAGCGCGACCATCCCGATTGTAGGAGAGGGGCAGGCAGAGCCGAACGATACCTACGTTGAGCAACTGGTGGCCAGCGCCCAGGCGGCGATTGACGAAGGTGCGCGGCTGGGAGTGGTAGACCGGAACCGGGTTGCGGTGATGGGACATTCCTACGGCGCGTTCATGACCGCGAACCTATTGGCCCACAGCGACCTGTTCAAAGCGGGCATCGCTCGCAGCGGCGCGTACAACCGCACCCTCACGCCTTTCGGATTCCAGAATGAGGACCGCACCTACTGGCAAGCGCCAGAGGTCTATTACAAAATGTCGCCGTTTTCTTACGCCGACAGAATCAAGACACCGATCCTGCTCATCCACGGCGAAGCCGACAACAATACCGGCACATTCCCGATGCAGAGTGAGCGCCTGTTCAGTGGCATCAAAGGCGCAGGCGGCACGGTGCGCTTCGTCCTGCTGCCCCTTGAATCGCATGGTTACGCCGCGCGAGAGTCGGTGCTTCACATGTTCTGGGAAATGAACAACTGGATGAGCACGTATGTGAAGAATGCGCCTGCGACCTCGGCTGCAAAGCCTTGATCCGCGTTGTGGCTATAGGCTGGACCGGCAGACGCCGACTCCGGCGCAACGCCGCCTCTCGGGCGATCGCGTGACCCCGCGGGATAAGTGAGTTCGCTTAATTCTGCGCCTGGAGCCATCGCAAAGTTGATGAAATTGCCGAGTGCTACTGAACAAGCGGCGCCCGCACCCCATGGCCGGGGAATACTCCGTCCACCAACTGCCCGTCCTTGACCACCGAAACGCCATGCACCAAAACAAAACGAATTCCCTCCGCGTATTGCAGCGGCTTCTCGTAGGTGGCTTTGTCAATGACGGTGTTGGCGTTGAAAACGGTGATATCCGCATCCGCGCCTACTCGAATCCGCCCTTTATCCTTGAAGGCGGGCGCGCGTTTCTCCAAACGCTGTGCCGGCATCAGCGTCATTTTCTTCAGTGCGGTCATCAAGTCGAGCGTTTTCTCTTCACGCACGTAATGCCCCAGCACGCGCGCGTACGTTCCGGCAGTTCGTGGGTGCCCTTTTCCATTAAAGAGCGCGCCATCACTGGCAATCATGGTGAGCGGGCTTTCGATCGCCGCGTCAATATTTTCTTGCGTATTCGAAGGAAGAATAATCATCCCGCCCTGTTTGCGATAGCGCAGGAAGGACTCCCGTGTTAGATGTTCTCCCGTCGCGGGCCAGAGCATCGGAGCAAAGTAGCTGTCCGGCTCGTTCTCTTTATGGTCGAGAAACGCGGCTTGAATGCTCGTCATGCCCATCGTGTAGGGATAAGCCTCGCTAGTCACATCCATCCCGCGCGAACGCGCCTCGGAAATCATCTGAAGCTCATAAGCTACATTCGGGCCTCCCGTGCTCTGGATGTGCACAATGTGCAACGGCGCGCCGCTCGTTGCCGCAGCCGCCATAGCCTCTTCAAAACCAGGGAAGTTTCCCGCCGGCTCTCCGACCTTCGGCGCTCCCGCGCGGATGTGAATGTGGCAAGAAGCGTGATACTTCGCCGCCACCCGAAACACCTGCACGATTTCCCAATTCGTCGCCGCTTCCGTGTAGGCCGGGCCAACGCCAACCGCCAGTGCTCCTCGCCGCAATCCCTGGTCAAGAAGCGCCATGATCTGTTGCATTTCCTCCGGGGTCGCCTCGCGGTGCGCTGCATCTCCGCTTGGCAGGAGTTGCCCCGGATCGTGCATCACCGCCATTCGCGCGGGAATATGCCCTGCGCTCGCGCCAAAATTGATAAGTGCCTTCCCTTCCCGCCCTCCGTACCACTGGTCGACGTCCGCAACGCCAACTTCCAGCTCCAGCGCGGTAGTCACTCCGTCGTGCGCCTTCGCCTGGTAGTTTTCCTCGTCCTGTCCGTGCTGATGCAAATCAATGAAACCCGGCGCAACAACGAGTCCTTTCGCGTCAATCGTCTGCTTCCCTTTCAGCGCGCCCGCGCTGATCGCGCGAATTTTCCCGCCACTGATTCCCACGTTGCGCACGCCGTCAAGTCCCGACTCCGGGTCCATCACCCGCCCGTTCGTGATCACGACATCATACGAACCGTCCTGCGCGAGCACAGATCTCGCTCCCCCCAATCCCAAAGCAAAGGCCAAAACGCCAGCCGCCAACTGCAAACTCCTAGCGTATCTCGCGAGCTGAATCATGATTCGCACCTTCCTTACTTCTTGCCTTCTCGCGCCGCCAAGTTTCTTTGTGTCTCGAGGCCCTGTCAAATAGTTTTGGGGTTGCTGTGTGAACGCACACCCGCAGCGCGCGGCTCGAAGTTATAGGACAAGTCCAACCGGCAGATGATCGCGGTTATGAAGGAACTGACGAATGGGCAGTTTCGAGACGGAGCCATAGCGCGAATTCTAGCCGAACCCGCGGCATCGCCGAAGGAACTGCGAGCCAGGAAAGCGGCGAGCGCCTTGAAGCGGCTCCGTCCAATCGCTCGGCCCTAAACGCCACGCAGATTTTAGTCTTCGTTGGTTCTCGACAATCCCGGGCAACCGCCGCACGCGCGCCCTGCGGCGCAGTGTTTATCAGGGCTGTAGTTCGTCTGCGCGAGGACGCGCCGCAAGCTACTTTGTCTGGCAAAGCCTAAAGCTATACTTTAACTGCGCCCCTAATCGATTGAACTGAAAGGCGTTACGCCGAAACGAAAGAAAAACCCGGGTCGCTGGGGGGAGCGACCCGGGTGGGGGTACTGCTTGAGGGGGGCCGGAGGAAACTCGTTTTGTCTTGGGCGCCTGCCTTCCACAGCTTACCTGCTCCAAGCAGGGCAGGGTTTGCGCGCGGTCCTGATTTAGTGCACGTGGTTCACAGCCAACATGCAAATCTGGCGCAATTCCTCGTAAGTGAAATAGGTCTCTTCTTCCTGGCCGAAAACCTCTGTGTGGCCGAAGCCTGACTCGCTCGAAATCCGATTCAATTCCTGTTCGGAAAGACCCAGCAGCACTGCCGCGCGCCGCCGCGTCACATATTTCAGTTCTTGTGTCTTCATGTCAGCCCCCTCAAGATGGCAGGAGGACCATGGCGTCCTCTTCCACTGCCAGGATCATCGTCTTGTAAATATCCACGTCCCAACCTTCTCCAATTCGCATCCGGACCGTGTCGTTTCCGTCCTTCAGAAGCCTTCCTCGCAGCGGCACTTTGATGTCGCCTAATGCCACCTGAAGAACCACCGGCTGCCCAATCCAAGCCTTGAACGCTCTGTCCATTCTTTCGACCCCACAGAACTTCAGCGTGACGGGAAGAGAATCGCGCACAAAACCGCGGCTCACAATGGTACAGCGGGGATACAGGACTAGTAAGTTCGTACTGTTGGATTGGAGCTGCACAAACTCATAAGGCGCTCCTAAGGAAGTACATTCGTACTGTTTCCTGAGGACGGCCGGACCATAGGTCGAAACGCTTGCGGCTGGCATCCTTGTGCGGATGAAGGAGCAGCACAATCCCGCGCAGGAGAAGATGGCCCCTGGGACAGGCACGCCGTCCCAACGGGCAGGCGTTGGTCTGGCCCTTGGCGGGGGCTTTGCGCGCGGCTTTGCGCACCTCGGCGTCCTAAAGGTATTCGAGAAGTACGACATAAAGGTTTCCCAGATCGCCGGCAGCAGCGTCGGCAGCATCCTCGGCGCGGCTTATGCCAGCGGAGCCCCGCTCGAGCGCATCATCGAGGCTTGCCGGACGCTTCGCTTCCGCGACATCGCCCGCTGGCGCGTGTCCCGGCTGGGCCTGGCGAGCAACCAGCGCCTCTCCACGTTGATGGAGCGCGTGTTCGGCTCCCGTCAATTTGAAGATCTCAAGATTCCTCTTGGGGTGGTTGCAACAGATTTGTCCAACGGCGAACCGGTGGTCTTTACCCAGGGCAATTTGGTGGATGCCATTCGCGCGAGCTGTGCTTTCCCGGGCTTGTTCGAGCCGGTCGAGATTGGCACGCGCTGCCTGGCCGATGGCGGATTGGTGGCTCCGGTTCCCACGCAGGCGGCCCGCTTCATCGGCGCGCAAACCGTGATTGGAGTTTCTGTCGGAATGCAGGATGGACGTCGCGGAGCGCCAACCAATATTTTCCAGGTCGTGAGCCGCGCGGTCAGCGCCGCTCAGAAGCACCAGCTCGAAGTGTGGGAACGTCATGCGGACCTTGTTCTTCGCCCCGACGTGCAGTTCCTGGCCTGGGACGATTTTGCGCGCGCCGACCAGGCCATCGAAGCCGGCGCTGCGGCGGCGCTTCGGGCGTTGCCGCGCATTGAGAGTCTGCTGGAAAAAAGAGCAGATGCGGAAATGCCCGCGGAAGCGCGGCTGATGTTGAAGAAGAGAAGTCAAATGTGGCTGACGGAGGTGCAGGCATGATTCGTCCCAGCATGCTGCTCGTGGCCCTTGGCAGTCTGATCTTCCTGTGGCACGAATGTGGCGAGGACTTGCCCGTTTTCTGCTACCGTATAGGACTGGGTGCCGTCACGGGCTTGCGCAAGCACGCGCTCGTTCTGGCTCCCGCAGGATTTTCAACCTATTTTGCCGGTGGGAGGAACAGGTCTGAGTGCTTGACGCCGTCCGTCACTTCTTCTATCTGCTTTTCAACCCCGAGGGACTCAAGCAATTAGTCCACAGCGGC
>Ga0126370_10001578_pt1 | contig 10485 bp, 8 predicted proteins | sample PanSoiMetaPlot_3_FD_92586 | JGI IMG/M metagenome (GOLD analysis project Ga0126370, IMG submission 92586) | Tropical forest soil microbial communities from Panama - MetaG Plot_3 | ecosystem: Environmental > Terrestrial > Soil > Tropical forest > Bulk soil | place: Panama | collected 2016-02-17 | reverse complement strand
CGCGCCGGTCGGCGGAGCAACAGTAGGATCGATCGGCAAAGACGAAATCGGAAATGGCTTGGTGGCGCTTCCTACGCTGTACACCGGATTGAACGGTGCGTTCTGATCGGTGCGGTAGCCGAGCGCATCCTGCAAATCGTTATACATCCCGAACCCCGCACGAATCACCGTCTTCTCGTTGAACGGACTCCAAGCCAGGCCGATTCGGGGTTGCGGAAGGAATTTGGCATTGTTGACAGTAAACAATGACTTGCCGACATTAGGAGTGTCTGAGATCACCGCATTCGGGAAGGTGTAGTTGGCGGCGCGACCATGCGCTTCGTTCCAACCAGTGGTGAACTCGGATCGAAAGCCGAGAGAGAGGGTTAGCCGCGGACGAACACGGATCACATCCTGTGCGTACCATGCCCCAAAAAGAGACCGCCAGTTCATCTCGGTCGGCGAGGGATCCCAGAGGAAACTTGAGAGCGATCCGGCAAGGAAGTTCGACAAGCTTGAAAACGTTGCCTGCCCGTACTGACTGAGCGCGATGGTTTCATTGGACTGAAATGGCTGGAACCAGGCTCCAAAGGTCAGTTGATGACGTCCGCGGGTCAAGGCGACGCGATCCTCGAACGTGAAAAGATTTCTTGCGATGCGGAGGTTGCTTCCATTGTTGCTGCCCGCCAGACCAATCGCAGCCTGCGGATTTGATGCTGCGCTCCCACCCACCACAACAGCGCCGATTTGATGACCCACTAAGAATCCGTTCACGGTTGACGCTGGCGTCCCAGGAGTAGGCTCGCCGGTGAAGAAATAGCCGGCTCGAGAATATCCAACTCGCGCAACGTTGACGGTAGAGGCCGAGAAGGAATGCGTTTGGTCGAGGCTGAATACCTGCTCACGCAAGGTAAGGATGTCCGCGCTATACGGATCCAAAGGAGTCTCCGTGAAATCATTCCCATCGTCGATCGTGTAGACGCCCGAGAGAGAATCGCGTGAGGAAATGTTGTGGTCAAGTCGCAGAGTCCCAAAGTCCTCCCGAATGGTCTGCAGAGGGCTGCTGAAATACTGTGCGATTCCACACGCAGGATTGCACGCTTCGATCGGCGATTCAGGCCACAAATTCAAGAGAGGCCGAACCTCGGCGACAGCGCTGGCCCGCGATGCGTCATCAGGAACGAACGCCGCTGAGGTTTGGTGCAAATGCTGGCGAAGTCCTTCGTAATTGCCGAAGAGGAAAGTCTTACCATTTTTCAGTGGCCCCCCAAGAGCCGCGCCAAACTGATTGCGCTGGAAGGGTGGGGCAGAGCCCTTATCAAAATAATTCGGTGCGTCAAGTGCGCTGTTTCGAAGAAATTCATATACGCTGCCGTGAAGTTCATTGGTTCCGGATTGAGTCACGATGGTGACTTGTCCACCGGGGCGCTTGCCGTACTCGGGACCATAGGAATCGCGCAGTACATTGAATTCCCGCACTGCGTCCACTCCCAGCAACTGCTGACTGCTCCCACCCGGCTGCATGTTGTTTTCGGCCGCGCCGGTAAATTCCACTCCATTGAGCAAGAAGATGTTCTGCTGCGGGCGATTGCCGGATACGGCAAAGTTGTTGCCTGTCGTGGAATTCGAGACGCCAATGCCGCCCGTCTTCTCCCAGGTGAAGTTCACAACTCCGGGATTGAGCGAAAGCAGCAGATCGTAGCTGCGCCCGTTGAGAGGCAAATCCTTGACTTGTCTTTCACCTACCAGGCCCGAAATGTCTTGTGTCGTCAGATTCACAACCGGCGCGTCCTCCGTGACCTTTACCTGTTCGCTAACTTTTCCGACACGAAGAGTCAAATCAGCGCTTGCGTCTTGTCCGACTGCTAGACGAATACCTGATCGGATGCCTTCCGCGAAGCCATCTTTGGTGACCCTAACCTCGTACAACCCAACTGGTAATGCAAAGAAGGTGTAACGGCCACTCGAATCGGTTGAAGCGATACGAGCAACGCCCGTATCAAGACTCTTCTCGGTGACGGTTGCCCCGGACACGGCAGCTCCTGACGGGTCAGTGATGACCCCAGACAGCTTTGCTGATACTTGAGCATCTGAGAAGGAAACAGATAAGCAAAAGAAAAACAATGACCAAGCCAATGAGAACAAAGTCTTATGTAGAACACTTGATTTGAAAAAGATGGGCGTAGTTCCAAGCATTGGCGATTTCATCGATTGCGTAACACAATGCATTCTTCTTGCTCCTAAGACAGTCGCGTCCAATATTTTAGGAAGTGTATATTACCGATGGTTATTACGTCGAATTCGATGCGAGTGTGAGCGATTCGCTGCCGGAGCAAGATCAATCAATGGTTTGTCGGTTTGACCGGGGTCGCCTTACGACTGTAGGATTCCGTTCCAAATGCCCAAGAATCGGAAGCCTCAATCGTCGAAAGCGCAGGCAGAGGAGTTGCTGAAGGTGCGTAACGCAGCTGTAGAGCTTCGCGTCAGTTACCCAACGATAAAGCAGTGGATCTATAGGAAGAAGATTCGCAGCATTCGCACTGCCGGCGGACATCACCGTATTCCACAAAGTGAAGTAGACCGTTTGCTGTTTCGGACCAGGGCAAAAACCGCACCCGAGCGGAGGCTCGTAATGCGCCGACTCAGTGGAAGAAACCAACTGGTGGGAAGAATCGAGAGTGTACAAGTCAGTGGGCTTATGGCAGAGGTTGTCATTTCAATCGGTCAACAGCAAATTACTTCGATTATCACGGCGCGATCGGCACGTGAAATGAGCCTCAAACCGGGTCAGACTGCTGCTGCCCTTATCAAGGCAACGGAAGTGATGATTATTCGAGTGTGAGATATGAGAAGACTACTGGTAGCCAGTTCGTTTTTTCTTCTTTTGTTTGTCAGCACCGCTCTCCAGTGTCAACAGTTGATTGTGCAGACGGATGGCGGAAGGCAAATCCTGAGTCGCGCCGACCTTGAAGCTCTGCCGCATGTGAAAGTGACCGCTTCTGACCACTCCTCCCTTGCTGTGAGTTTTGAAGGAGTCACTGTAAGAAGCGTACTCGAGAAAGCGGGCGTGACTTTTGGGGAATCTCTGAAGGGCAAACGACTCGCCAGCTGTTTGCTCGTTGAAGCTGCCGATGGTTATCGAGCAGTGATCGCTTTGCCAGAGTTGGACCCAGCGTTTGCGGAACGGCAGATACTGCTTGCTCTCATGCGGGACGGTAAACCGCTTCCAGAAAAAGAAGGGCCATATCGGATCGTCATCCCTGACGAAAAAAGAATGGCCCGCTGGGTGAAGCAGGTCACCACACTGAAGATAGTGGACGTGCAATGACGCTCAATCTTTTTGAATCATCACTTCGGTGGCTTTTACGACTGCGACGACCGTGTCTCCCTTTTTGAGTTTCAACTCGGCGGCGCTGCGTCGTGTAATGGCACTCTCTATTAGATTGTCGCCCACTCGGACAACAACATGGGCCATGATATCGCCCAACTCGACTTCCTCAATTGTTCCACGGAGTTTATTTCTGGCTGAGATTGGCATGAACTCATTATAAAACTCTTAGGAGAGAACGCATGAATGTCCGAAGATCTATTCTGCTTGTGTGCCTCGCCCTCGTCTTACCCCGACTATCCTTCGCGCAAGAAATCACCGTTGCAGCGGCAGCTGATCTTCAGTTCGCAATGCAAGACATTGCCGAACAATTCCAGAAGGAAACAGGCAACAAGGTGAAGTTGATTTTCGGGTCCTCCGGCAGCTTCTTTCAACAGATTCAGAATGGCGCCCCGTTCGATATGTTCTTTTCGGCAGACCTCAACTATCCGAAGAAATTGAGAGAGCCGTGATACGATGTCCCTGTCTGGAGTTGGAAGTCAACATGCTGCGACCGCTCCCATTTAGCGCCGCATTGGTATTAGCCGCCACAATCGCCTACGCGCAGTCGCGCACCTCGAGTATTGAGCTACATGCCCAACCTGGGTCTCTGACCATCAACCCGAAGCAAACTGCAGTCATCGTGGTCGATATGCAAAACGACTTCGGTGGTAAGGGAGGCATGTTCGATCGTGCCGGCATAGGTATCGAACCGATCCGCGCGATCGTCCCAGCCGTCGCGAGGACAGTTGCCGCCGCGCACGATGTCGGCATACAAGTGATCTATCTCAAGATGGGTTTTCAACGTGATCTCTCGGACGTTGGGCCTCACGACGCGCCAAATTTCCTCAAGCATCAGTGGTTGCACGTGGGCGAATCGAATGTTGCACCTGACGGGACGCCGAGCCGCATCTTGATTCGGGACACGTGGGACACTGAAATTATCCCTGAGTTGAAGCCGACCACCGGCGACATCGTAATCTGGAAACATCGCTTTAGCGGCTTCCACGAGACGGATCTCGACGTGACCCTCAAACGTCTGCGCATTCGATATTTGATTTTGACTGGAGCGACAACCAGCGTTTGCGTTGAGTCAACGATGCGGGATGCTATGTTCCTCGACTACATTCCGGTGTTGTTGACCGATACGACGGCCGAGGCGCTCGGTCGTGAGGGCAATTACAAAGCGTCAATTCAAATCTTAACGGCGCTGTTTGGTTGGGTTACAGACTCGAACGAGTTCATTCACACATTGAAGAACGAATCAGCAAGAAGATAGCAGCACGTTAAATAATCCAAGTCGCACTTTTCCTTCGCCGTTTTCTCGACGATGGGTGTTATTAGGATTTTGCATCCCACGGGCCGTATCCAGTTTTCGAGTGACCACAAATGACACGCGATGGTCAGACATTTCAATTCTCTTGATCGGGAATTTTTCCTCTAACCGAAATGCCTACCCAACTGGCTCCAGGCCGAGTCAATCTCCGAAACAGTCTCACGTGCCGACTGGGACTATAATGTCGCGCAAATGGCCCTTTCCCCAGGTACGAAACTCGGGCCGTATGAGATTCAATCTCGCCTGGGTGCAGGCGGCATGGGTGAAGTGTATCGCGCTCGGGATACACGACTCGGACGCGATGTTGCCATCAAGGTTCTACCTACCCACCTCTCTTCTGACCCGGATTTAAAAGCGCGATTTGAACGCGAAGCGCGTGCAATCTCGACGTTACAACACCCTCATATTTGCACGCTCTATGACCTCGGACACCAAGCTGGAATTGACTATTTGGTGATGGAGTTGTTGGAAGGCGAAACATTGCAGCAGCGGCTGCTACGAGGAGCCTTGCCCGTGAAACAGGCCGTGGACCATGGAATCGAGATCGCCGAGGCCCTCGATTGCGCGCACCAAGCAGGGCTTGCACACAGGGACTTGAAGCCGGGGAACGTTATGCTCACGAAGTCGGGGGCGATGTTGCTGGACTTCGGCCTCGCTAAGCCGCTGGCCGCAGTTTCCACGACAAACGCCACGGGATCGTTGGCCCCTTCGACACCCACGATGACCATTGCTTCGATGACACAGCAGTCGGTTGCGTTGACGCAGCGCGGAACTGTGGTGGGCACATTCCAGTACGTAGCACCGGAGGTTCTGCGAGGCAATGACGCAGAAGCCCGCAGCGATGTGTTTGCTCTGGGAGCGGTTCTGTACGAGATGCTAACCGGCAAGCGTGCATTTGAAGGCAAGAGCCAGTTGAGCATTATGACCGCCATCCTGGAGAAGGAACCGGAACGGATACCAGCCGTGTCAGGGCGTTTGGAGCACGTGGTCCACACCTGCCTGGCCAAGGACCCGACGGAGAGATGGCAGAGTGCTCATGAGGTGGCGCGGGAACTGCGTTGGGTGAGGCAGAGCGACTTCGAACGCAATCCGACGGAAACCGCTACGAAAACCAGGAGGCTACGCTCGTTGGGTGTCTGGATCGCAGGCGTATTGGCGGCAATTGGAATGACGTTTGCGGGGACATATTACGCGACGCGATCGGCTCCTAGCCCGCGTTGGACCGTTTCAGTTCTCTTCCCCGCTGGAGTGATGCCCGCGACTACGGGACGAAACGGTCCGCCACAGATTTCTCCCGACGGCAGCCGCGTTGCTTTCATTGGGTGTTCAACGGTTGAGTCTGCGGCGTCCATTGTGGGAAGTAAGACCTGCTCACTCTGGCTACAGTCCTTACGCTCGCACGATGTACACGAGATTCCAGGCACTAGTGGCAGCAACGCTCCCTTTTGGTCGCCCGATGGGAAGGAGATTGCTTTCTTTGCTGAGGGTAAGCTGAAGGCTGTACCTGCCGACGGCGGTCCAATACGGATTATCTGCGACGCCCAAGACGGCCGCGGGGGAAGTTGGGGAATTTCCGAGACGATCCTCTTCTCACCCAGTCGTGGTGGTCCTGTCTTTCGCGTGCCCGCGGAGGGAGGTTCGCCGGCTCCGGTTACCAGTTCCAGCCTCGAATCAAACATCGCTTTGGTCGGTAGTCATCGCTGGGCACACTTCCTGCCTGACGGTCAGCACTTTATTTACAGCAATGAGCCAAACGGTGCGTGCAACAACCGTACCGAGATTCACTTTGCGTCGCTGGATGGCAGGCAGGATCACCCGTTGCTGCACATCTGCAGCAATGTGACTTATGCCAATGGACGCCTGATCTACTGGCGCGATGGCAACGTTGTGGCGCAGCCATTCGACCCGCGTCGTGGAATGCTCACTGGAGTCCCGATCGCAATTGCGGACCATGTCGCATTTGACGCTTTGTTCGGTTTCGGCACCTTCTCCGCCTCAACGAACGGCGAACTGCTATACCGGACAGGTGAGGGCGCCATCAAGGCCGGGCTGGTGTGGTATGACCGTAGGGGCAAACAGTTGGGCACCATCGGGGAAACTGATAAGTACACGGACGTCGCAGTATCTCCCGATGGCTCTCGTGTGGTTGCAGACACTGTCGGTGGAATCAACAACAACATTCTGGTCCTTGACGCACGGGGGACCAGGACCTTGTTGACCGCTCCGAGCACGATCATGTCACCGGCCTGGTCTTCCGACGGACGGCGGATCTATTTCGCGACCAATGCAAGTGGCCCATTCGATGTGTATGTCAAAGAAGTAGACAACTCCGCCAGTGAGCAGCCGCTCGCGGTTGAGAAGGGTCAGAATATAGCTATGTACCCCACAACTTCGCGTGACGGAAAATATCTAGCCTATATTGCGGAGGACCCGGCGACGAAACGATTACGCATCCACATCGTTAATCTGACCGGTGATCGCACTCCAAGGGTCTTTCGATCCGTGCCCGCAAACGAAATCATGCCTTCTTTTTCTCCGGATGGGAAATGGCTTGCATATGAGTCGGATCTGAGCGGCAAGCAAGAGGTTTATGTCTCTCCTTTTCCTTCCGGTGGTGAGCAACACCAGGTTTCGACCAACGGCGGCGAAAGGCCAGTGTGGAGGCGGGATGGCAAAGAGATCTATTACCGCTCAACCCTGCGGATGATGGCAGTCAAAGTGAACGAGAAGGGCAGCACCATCGAACTCGGCAATCCGGAAGCGCTGTTTGAAGTGGCGGTCCGCAATCTCGCGGGCCGCTGGTACGATGTCGCGCCGGACGGGCGGTTTCTCATGAATACCGCCCCGGCTGGCACGCAGTCGCAGAACTTTGAACTTGTGATCAACTGGCCGGCAGGTCTGAAGAAGTAAGCTTGCAAAAAGGGCTGCCCTTAGCGTTACCTCATGCGCTCCGAACGACGTGAAATCGGGAATGCTAGGTGTTTTGGGAGGGCGCGTCAACGCCAACGCTCGTAGCTAACGAAAGCAGGCGTTTGGCACAAGCTTGCGTTTTTTTTTCTTCGGCGGACTCGCGCTCTTCCTACACACTCGGTCGCGCCCTCGTATCGCCTGTTTCTATGCCGCCCGCCGCTCGTCGCTACGCCGTTCGCCGCGCGCGTCCGCTCTCCCCACGTGTTTAATAATCAGCTAATAGTTGTTAACTCGTTGGTTACTCTGGCCCCTCGCCCCGCGCGCCAGGCAAGCACACGCACGCGCCCCCCCCGCCCCAGGCATTTTCCGGTGGGTGTAGGAATTTTCCCGCCCTGTATATCTCTCCCCGTCAAGCAGAAGGGGTCAGCCGCGGTGTCTAGTAAGTGTGACGTTCGTTAAATCAGTTGGCGCAGGTACGCTAAGTGGAGACAAGCCGCAGGGAAATAGGTTACTCTGGCCCCTTATGAGTTCCGTTCAGGCTCCTGTTGCACCTGCTTTCAACGGGTCTGCGCGTTCCGTAGTCGGCGATGCCGTTCAGTTGAGTGGCGTCCGCAAATGTTACGACGAATTTGTCGCGGTCTCTGATCTCACCCTCACGATCTATCCCGGCGGAATCTATGGTCTGCTCGGACCCAACGGCGCTGGTAAAACCAGCACGATCCGCATGCTCATGGGCATCACCGTTCCCGATGCCGGACAGATCACGGTCTTCGGCCAACCATTGAGCCGCGCTCACATGGATCAGTTCGGCTACCTTCCCGAAGAACGCGGGCTCTACAAGAAGATGAAGGTGCTCGACCACCTCGTGTTTCTCGGCCAACTGAAAGGGCTGAGCAACACGGAAGCTACCAAGCGAGCCAACACTTGGTCGGAACGGTTTGAGTTAAGTTCGTGGGTGGAGAGAAAAGTCGAAGAACTCTCTAAGGGGATGCAGCAAAAAGTACAGTTTATCGCCGCGATCCTCCACGACCCGCGGTTGATCATCATGGATGAGCCTTTTACGGGCCTTGATCCTGCTAACGCGGTCGTCTTGAAAGATGTTCTGCTGGAAATGGCAAAGAGCGGCAAGACCATTCTTTTATCGACTCATCGCATGGATCAGGTTGAACGCCTTTGCCAGTCGATTTGCCTCATCAATCACGGCCGCGCCGTTCTGGAAGGCGATCTTAACCAGATCAAGGCCGGATGTGGACGCCACAACGTTCAAATCAAGTACGACGGCGATGCCCGCTTCCTGCAAGAAAAGCGCCTGGTGCAGTCGTTTAACGATTATGGAAACTACGTGGAAGTGCGGCTCGCTCCTGGAGCAGACTCGCAAGAGTTATTGAGGCTCGCTTATGCCACTGCACGGGTTGATCGGTTCGAAGTGATGGAACCTTCTCTGGAAGAAATCTTCATTGATGTCGTAGGCAAGTCCAATGCGTAACACCTGGGTCATTCTGAAACGCGAATATCTGGAACGTGTGCGCACCCGCATCTTTCTGGTGCTCACATTGCTCGCACCCGCAATCATGACCGCCTTGATGGTTCTGCCGGCGAAACTCGCGACCATGGGGGAGAAGCCGGAGCACATCGTGATCGTGGCTTCGACTAAGGAATTTGGCGCCACTGTCCGTCAGCAGCTCTTGGCCGAGCCGCTCGTCAGCGAAGAAAACGAAGACGATGCCGCAAAACGGAAGCCGGAAACCTCGTACACGATCGACATAGACACCACAGCGAGCGAATCTGGGCGCACAGTACTGCGCGGCAAGATTACTACGCGTGAAATTGACGGCTTCCTATGGCTCACGGACGACGCCATCGCCGCTCACACGGTTGCGTGGGATGGCCGGGAAAAGGCTGGATCGCGGGAGAAAGCGTGGATCAGGGACGCGGTGAACCGCGTCGTACAACAGCAGGAACTGGGCAAGAAAGGTCTTACAGCGGAGCAGTCAGCGGAATTGCTCAAGCCCGTCGAGATTGAGACTTTTCGCATTGAAAACGGACGCCAAATCAGGAGCAGCGGCTCGGGCAGATTTATGGAAATTATCGTCATGGTGATGTTGATCTATGTCGCTGTGCTCCTCTATGGAATTTCAGTGATGCGATCCGTGTTGGAAGAAAAGACATCGCGCATTATGGAAGTATTGCTGTCTTCCGCAAGTTCGACAGAACTGATGACGGGTAAACTGCTGGGCGTGGGCGCGGTCGGCCTGACACAGATTGTGGCTTGGACGGTAATGGCGGGCGTGATTGCCTTGCCCTCTCTCGCGACACAACCCAACTTTAGCGAACTGCAACTCTCGCCTCTGGTGATGATCTCGTTTGTTCTCTACTTTCTTCTCGGGTACCTTCTGTACAGCACAATGTACGCCACGGTTGGCGCCATCACCACCACCGAACAAGAAGGTCAGCAGCTTCAGTTCATCATTGTGATTCCGCTGGTATTGTCGGTATTCATGCTCGCGCCTGTGCTCCGGACGCCCGACTCGGCTGCGGTTGTCTGGATGTCAATGATTCCCTTCTTCGCCCCGATCGTGATGTACGCGCGAATCGTGGTGCAGACGCCGCCGTTGTGGCAGATCGGCCTATCTCTGGCCTTGATGGTGGGGACGATCGCAGGCTTGGTAGTTCTCTGCGCACGAATCTATCGCATCGGAGTGCTGATCTACGGCAAGCGCCCGAATCTGCCCGAGATCATGAAGTGGCTGAAGTACGCGAAAGCCTAGGAATCTTCGTCTACGCGCTAACACTATGTAGGCTGGGGGCCGCCGAAATGCGGATTTCGGCTGAATCTTGCCCCAAGTCAGGCGCATCTCTTACCATTAAGCTTATGAGCAAGATTCACATCCCT
>Ga0126370_10001577_pt1 | contig 10486 bp, 7 predicted proteins | sample PanSoiMetaPlot_3_FD_92586 | JGI IMG/M metagenome (GOLD analysis project Ga0126370, IMG submission 92586) | Tropical forest soil microbial communities from Panama - MetaG Plot_3 | ecosystem: Environmental > Terrestrial > Soil > Tropical forest > Bulk soil | place: Panama | collected 2016-02-17 | reverse complement strand
TTTTTCTGCCACTGGTAACTCAGTGGAGCAGTTCCCGTTGCCACTACGCTGAATGTGGCTGTTTGTCCCGGCGTCACTGTCTGGTTCGCCGGCTGCGTTGTGATTGCCGGTGCTACTGCAGCGGCATTCACAGTCAGCGTTGCCACTGTGCTCGTTACACTTCCTGCGCTGTTGCTTACGACCACATCGAACGTTGACCCGCTGTCCGCCGTCGTCGTTGCAGCCGTCGTGTAACTGGACGAAATGGCGCCCGAGATGTTCGCCCCGTTCTTCTGCCACCGGTAGCTGAGCGGAGCGGTTCCTGTCGCCACAACGCTGAAAGTGGCTGTCTGTCCCGTCGTCACCGTTTGATTCCCCGGCTGCGCAGTGATGGTTGGCGCGACAGCTGTTGCGTTGACCGTGAGCGTTGCCGCTGTACTCGTTACACTTCCTGCGCTGTTGCTTACGACCACATCGAACGTTGACCCGCTGTCCGCCGTTGTCGTTGCAGCCGTCGTGTAACTGGAAGCAACCGCCCCCGCGATGTTCGCTCCGTTTTTCTGCCACTGGTAACTCAGTGGAGCAGTTCCCGTTGTCACTACGCTGAATGTGGCTGTTTGCCCCGCGGTCACCACCTGGTTCACCGGCTGCATCGTGATTGTCGGAGCTACTGGCCCGGAGTTAGTAGTTCCATTCACCAACCCCGCGCAACCGTCGAGCAAGAAAGGTGCTAGGGGCACAAGAGCTAGCACCAGAGTGCGGCGGAATAGGATCCGGGTCTTTCGAGAAGACCATGTCGTTCGCATCCCCGTCTTTTCTTCTGAAATATGCCCCATAGAACTCCGACACGAGGAAAAGTAAGGCCTGCATGGGCACACTCATGCCGTCGACTTTTCGCTCTAATTAGCGTTGGTTATCCCTAAGTCAGATCAATCGCTGGGCATGGTCCAAACAAACAATTCGTTTGGTCTGACCAAGTGTTAAGGAGACGTTAAGAAAAAATGCGAGATTGGAACTACTGGTGGCGCGGCCAGTTTTGGTTCAGGTGCCAGCGTGAACGGAATAACGTTCCATGTACTGTCCTTGGGACAAGTGCTCTTTCAGGGCACTCGAATAAACAAAAAAGACAAAAGTGAAGGACCGCGCTTGCACACCAAGACTCCTCAGTTCCAAATCTTGCCGTGTGAGCAATCGAGGGCTTCTCTATTATTCCGCGGATGAAAACAATCGAGTTGATTGGAAGATGAATTGTGAATCCTTTACGACTACTCACGTTTCAGTTCCGCCCTCAGAGGAGTTGCTTCAAATGAAGGCCGACGACTCAAGAAATACCTACCTTTACGGGAAGCGGGCTTACCAGGACCCACTGATATTTCTACCAGTGGGCTGAAAGGGAGGTAGCGCTTAGGAGTTGGTGAGTAAGCAGAAACCTCGAGAAGCCGTATTCTGTTTCCATGTTCTTTTGCGGAGTTTTCTTCAGTGTTCAGCTTGATGCCTAGAGGTGCCCTGATTGCCTTGCTGCTGGCGAACCTGGCAGCGAATTCCTGCACAACGGACAATTCCGTTACCGCGGTTCGTCGTAACACAACCGTAGCATCCGCTTCTCGGCAGAGTGCCGACAGCTATATTCGGGACATCGTGAGTTTAGGGCAGCTTTCCGATCTGCGCTGGCCGAATTTCACCGACTACCGGATTCATCTCGAGAACTTCTACAAACCCTCTGGGTATGGTCTGGCATGGATTCGTGCGAGCCAAGCTACTCCGCAAGCGCAAGCGGTCATCGAAGTTCTGAGACAGGCAGATAGCAAAGGCTTGCGCTCCGAAGACTACGATGCCGACCAGTGGGACGCCCGGCTTCAACACTTGGACCAACCAGCCAGTGCAGCACGCTTTGACGTCGCTCTTACCATCTGCACCATGCGTTACATCTCAGATCTGCGGATCGGAAGAGTAAATCCTCGACATTTTAAGTTTGGAATCAATGTGGAGCGCAAGAAATATGATTTAGCGCAGTTTCTTCGCGATCGACTCGCGAACAGTGACGACGTTAAAGCAGTACTGGAGGAGGTCGAGCCTCCGTTTCCCGGGTACAAGCGTACACAGGCCGCACTGCAGCAATATCTCAAGCTATTACACGAGGATGACGGTGAGAAGTTGCCCGACGTAACAAAGAGTGTCGATCCCGGAAAGGAGTACTCGGGAGTTCCACATCTCACGCGGTTACTTCGTCTGCTCAGCGACTTGCCCCCATCACCGGATGTGCCTGCTGGGAATGTCTATCAAGGACCACTCGTGGAAGCCGTGAAGAATTTCCAGGCTCGTCATGGCTTATCCCCAGATGGGCGGCTTGGACCGCACACTCTGAAACTGCTCAATGTTCCGTTGAGCGACCGAGTCGAGCAACTGCGACTAACATTGGAGCGCTGGCGGTGGGTGCCCAACGAGTTCCCGCAACCACCTATCGTCGTGAACATCCCGGAATTTCGCCTAAGAACCTATAACACTGAGGGCGGGGTCGTCCTGAGCACAAATGTCATAGTCGGAAAAGCTTACCGGCACGAAACGCCAGTATTTGAAGAGAGTATGGAATATGTAGTGTTTCGTCCCTATTGGAACGTGCCTCAGGGCATTCAACGATCCGAAATCGTGCCCGCCATTCAGCGCGATCGCAGCTACGTTGCCAAGAATGACTACGAAGTCGTAAAGCAAGACGGGCAAGTCATAACATCAGGAAAGATAGACGATGACGTTCTCCGGCAGCTACAGTCCAGAAAGCTAGCACTTCGACAAAAACCTGGCCCCACAAACGCCCTTGGTTTGGTCAAACTAATATTCCCCAACGAGCACAACGTTTATTTGCACAGTACTCCATCGCAACAACTCTTTTCACAATCCCGGAGGGACTTTAGTCATGGATGTATACGAGTCGAGAAGGCCGACGGATTGGCTGCTTGGGCATTGGCGGCAAACAACAAGGAATGGACGCTCGAAAAGGTTCGCGCCGCGATGGAGGGTCAGCAGGATAATGTGCAGATCAACCTCGCGAAGCCCATTCCCGTTCTGATCCTATATGCCACTGCAATCGTTGACCAGAATGGAGTCGTGCACTTTTTTGAGGATCTCTACGGACACGATAGGGAGCTCGAAAAGGTTCTCGCCAAGGGTTACCCATATCTAAGCTCGACCATGCATTAAGTACATTCATGTTGGAGGCACGACTCTCCGCGGCGAGAGTTAGCCGTACTCGGCTGAGTCGGACTAATTGCCCTCAGCAAGGCTAGCGGAGCAGTTGAAGCACCACTGACGAACGCGACCAGTGTCAACGTGAATGAAGTCTGAGTGTGGATAGTAGCCAACGCCACCCCTACCCAGAGCTAAAGCTGCATGGCGAAGTGTGAGAGTTGTGATACCCGGTATGCGTAGGTCAATGGCTTGCGCTTGAATGTGAAGGCTATTCTTGGCGACGCCCGCGGTACGAGCGCGAAGAGATTCGTTTGTTGACGGGGTGCGATAACCACAAACGATGTCGATTTCTGCGTCGGAATGCCCAACCATTCCGGTGAGGTCCGAAAGAATATCGTAAAGGCGCGGATCGAAATGGCGGACGTCACCCGTCCGATGGTCGCGCAGGAAATAATCGAGCTTGGCGATCGCGCTTGGAATGTAGTTCTCACCCTGTCGGTAAACAACATGAATCCGCTCGCCAGTGTGCGTGTTGTGAAGGAGCAGAAGATGGCTCTGGCTTGCATCGACGGATGATTGAGTGGACAGTGCATGCAATTGGGTCGACTGAGCGCCCGGCGAAATCTGGAATAGCATGGCACTCAGAAGAACAAGGAACGTCGCAATCTTTGGTGGTGCATACATATAATTGCTCCGAAGTTGGTTTGGCACGGGCCGGTCCGCTGCTGGCCGTTAATCAGGTCAGACTTTTTTCTTTTTTGTTTGAGTTAGGCGTAGCCAGCAGACGCTTGTTCATGTTCACATGTGCAGAATTGAACCGTCGCTGCTCTAGAGCAGGTATGGAAAATGAGACCGGTGCTGTGCAACGCTTGGGAGTAAACGGTGTCATCCTTCATAGACAACCTCAACTACGTGAGTATCCAGCCACGCGGTGCCGCCACCGGAAGAGTCAAAGACCGTTGAAGCCCAGTGTCCGCTAAGCAAACTCGCCCGGACATTGTTTACTGTATTAAGCATTTTCCACTCGGGCCAATCAGCACTACAAAGAAATCAGCACAATTGTGCGTCTTCTCTGAAACTCGAGTTAGGTCACCGCAGGTTCTGGTTACCTTTTTAACCCACCACTCTAGCGCCGCGCTGCATCTTCTGCATGGCGGGCGTTTATCCCCAGAGACTCTCGAAGACCTTCCGGCGACAGTGTCCATCAAGAAAGTTTCCGCATTAAATCGAATTAATTAATGATGTTGACAAGAAAGAATAGTTAGATTTACTTGTTGGCGAAATGAGTCGCGCGTAGCACGGTCGTGCGACTCAGAACCCAAGGCTACAGGAGTCCCCGAGTGGGAAGCGTGCCGGACACTCAACTTTTCCACGATGTTTTCAACGCAAGCCCCATCGGTATTGCAGTGGAGAACCTGGATGGGCAACCTCTCTTCGTAAATCCCGCCTTTTGTTCAATGCTGGGTTTTAGCGAAGAGGAATTGCGCGGCAAGCATTGTGTTGACTTTTCTCCTCGTGAAGACGCTGAGAAGGACTGGACTCTTTTTCAGCAATTGCGAGCAGGTTCGATAGACCACTACCAACTAGAGAAGCGCTATTTCCGGCGGGATGGCTCGGTAATGTGGGGGCGCTTGAGTCTCTCTTTGTTGAAGCATATCCCTCCCCTGATTGTTGCAATGGTTGAAGACATAACAGAAAAGAAGATTGGGGAACAGGCTCTTTCGGAAATGAGTCGAAAGCTGATTCAAGCACATGAGGAAGAACGTGCCCTGATCGGACGAGAACTTCACGACGACATCAGTCAAAAGGTTGCACTACTGGGCGTAAGTCTCCAGAGACTGAGAGAAGATCTCCCTGCTTTCGTTGAGAGAGCCAGCGGTCAAATCAATGAACTTTGCGAACGCATTGCCGATCTCGGAAGCGATATCCATGCGCTATCACACCGTTTGCACTCTTCAAAACTGGAATACCTGGGGCTCGTAGCGGCGTGCAAGGGCTTTTGCAGAGAGTTGTCAAGACAGCAAAATGTCGAGATCGATTTCCACTCCCAGGATATTCCGAAAGAACTGCCTCAAGAAATTGCACTCAGTCTATTCCGCGTCCTACAGGAAGCCCTGCAGAATGCCGTCAAGCACAGTGGCGTTCGGCGGTTTGAGGTGTCCATCGCCAGTGCATGTGATGAGATCCATTTGAGTGTCCATGATTCAGGGGTTGGTTTTGATCTGCAAAAGGCTATGAGCGGGCACGGACTTGGTTTCGCCAGCATGAAAGAGCGGATGAAGCTAATTGACGGGCATATTTCTATTGATTTAAAGCCACACGGTGGAACAACCGTTCATGCTCGCGCACCCTTAAGCGTCAAAACGATGTCCAAAGGAGCAGGCGCGTAAACAAGAACCCACTTCCGTTTCGCCGATGGCTTCCGACACTGCTAACCAAAAGACTTGTAGTTTATTCGGGCGCTAACCTTGGTTGTGGTTTCTTCCGTCATATGAGAATCGGGAGCCCTTCGCTTTCTTGCCGCTGTTACTCTTTACAGGAGCAATCACCCTAAAGCAGAAGCTGGTATTCACTCGGTTGTGTGCTTGGTCCTTTTCAGCAAACTGGGCTCATGAATGGGGGGAGTCCAGGTTTGGTGAGCGTGGTCATACAGCAAGTTCTCGAACTCTCGGCCGATGCTCATATTGCGAGACGTCTTACGGTCAAGGAGTCTCCGGCGTTTCACCATCTTACGGAAGTGATCACTGCGTATGGAAAAGCCCTTGAGATACTCGTCGCTCTGAAAAAGCCGGAAGAATTCTACGCGAAAATCGAGCCGCTTAAACCTGGCTCCATCCATCTATCGGAATCTGATTGCTGTAGAGCAGCGACGTGAGCGGCGTTAAGGAACTAGTCTCCTACTGGAGGAGGGGATTTGCTCGAATGAAGGTTTCTCAAGTTTTGTGCGGCGTGCTGCTGGTTGCGACGGTTCCTGCGCTTGCTCTGCAAGGGGTGGCACAGAATCCCGACACTTTGATGCCGGAACAAAGCGCAGCCAAAGGCAAGCAGATTCTCGATGAGCTGATCAATGGGCTCGGCGGTCGGGGCTACACGGATGTGCGCGAAAGCGAATGCTCGGGGCGTCTAGCGACGTTTGGCCACGACGGCGGGCTGATGGGCTACATCGACTTCAACGATTTTCGCCACTTGCCGGACAAGATGCGTATCGAATACGTCAGCAAGGGACGCAACACGATTCTGCAATCGCTTATTGGTGTGGATGGCCTGGATTTCAAGCACGGCGGAATCGTGATAACGCTGTACAACGGCGATCACGGATGGACGTACGACAGTAGCGGCGTCACTGAACTGCCGGTGACGGCGGTCGACGAATTTCGGGAACAGGTTGAGCGCAATATCGACATTCTTCTGCGCGTGCGCTTGAACGAGCCAGGTATGGAGATTCGGTTCGGCGGAAACGATCTTGTCGACCTCAAGAAAGTGAATTGGGTGGAACTGACCGACACGGGGGGGCGCAAGTTCCGGCTGGCGGTGGATCGCTCGACGCATTATCTAGTGCGCGCCGTGGTTAGCACTCAGGATTCCGAATTCAACCAGATCAATGAAGATGTGACCATTTATGCGAATTATCAGTTGAAGGAAAGCGTGTGGACGCCGATGCAAGTGACGCACGAGCATAATGGGCGACGTGTTTCACATTTCTTCTACGATACGTGCCGCTACAATCCAGGCTTTCCGGATGACCTGTTCAGTAAAACGTCGTTGCAAAAGCACGGTTCCGGAGAAGCGCTGAAAAGGAGGTAATAGGCGCAGCGCCGCGTTGAGCGGCTGCAGCCCTGTGTTTTTCGGGGGTGAGTGGTCGGTTGCCAGGGGCTACAGCCGCCTATAGAGGAGTATTCAACGGCAGCCTAAGAGAGCCTAAGCAGGGGCCGCAACTGTCAAAGCCGACAGAGCGGTAAGTTTTTTATCCTCACCTGTCACTTTTGACAGGTGATGGCTAGGCATAGCGCTGTACTGTCTGCTTTGTGCGATGTATGGAGGCGGACGCAAATTTCCTTTGCCCCATTGGAGCTGGGGAGGCGGAATTGCACCGCCTCCATGGTCGGCGACCCGGTCTCACCCTCCTCATGCAGAAAGGCCCAACAGGCTAGCCCTCCCCTCACACCGAGAATTTCGCGGCAGAAGGCGCCTCTGATGCGTCGCTAAACAGGAAAGGGCACTTCCAGGACCAACTTCGTCGGTAAGGCGCCTTTACCGGAACTTGTGCGGGTTCGTCTGTGTTGTGGCTTAGGTTTTCACTACGTACCAGTGTTGGTCACAGTGAATTACGCCTGACGCATCTGCAATTCGGAGCTTAGCATCTATCGTTCGCTCTAGTGTCTCGAAGGGTGTGGCATCTCCGATGGTTTGCACCCATGTCGGTTGTGTGAACGGGTCGGGTAGCGACTGATCTAATCTAAGGAACGTCATAGGTTCCCTGAAACCCAGTACAGGTGACCTGCGGGAAGCACGAGCAACAATGACTGGCAACCCTTTTTTGCGTAGGTTCCCATCCGTACGCAATCAGCGGGCCGCCAGATTGTGCGACTCAAAAGGAATTCTTGTGCAGCAACTAAATCGAGTCGTTGCTCCAGGGCATAGAAGCAGACGCTCACTGTTAGTTTTGACAGTTTCGACCTGCTCGCAGCAAGAATTACGTTTGGTGCCTCATCGAGGCGGTGCGCTGGAACAACCCCAATGGGGCAGGCTAGGGACAAAGTCTGCCATCCTCCGAAGCGCGCCGCCCCCTTCTTTTTACCCGCTAACGTCCTTTAAAAAACCTCCTCACTCTGTGAGGCAGCAGGTCTAAAGTCGCCAAGAACAAACGTCACGGTTGTGGTTTCTTTCAGATACCAATTGCACAACCTGTCAATTTTGACAGACGAAACTCAAACAAAAGGGCTCTACTGTTTCGTTTGACATAGCGCATGGAGGCGGACGCAATCCTGTCCCACGTGCCAACACCCCAGGATTGCGACGCCTCCACCTTGGTCAGCGCATGTTGCTTCGAGTATGGATGATTGGGCCTGAAGCTCCCGCAGCGAGGCTTGTAAATGGGGCATGATGCGAGTCAAATTTGTAATTCAAAACTATGATGACTTCCTGTTCGCCCACATGACTGCTATACGACCTGGACGGCAGAGATCTGAGGCGCGGGAATCATCACGCGCGTCGATGCACTGTCCTTCCTCGAAAAAGTCAAAAAAGGGTTTTCCTCAGCGACATCGTACGAACCGAGCCGCATAACCGGAATGTTGCTCCTACTAAGAACATTTCCGATAAGTCTTATTCAGGAAATGACCACGATAGAGCACGCGCGAGTTGCTCGGCCCTAGGGCGATTTCTTTTTGGGCTTGGCTGCAGGTGGTTTCTTTAGCAGTGGAATACGTAGACGTTTCCAGAGCGTCCCGTAGCGTACCCAAACTGAGGCAGTTCCTTTTGGGCGTGAGACGGCGAATGAGAGCGCGTCTTGCAATTGGGCGAATCCTTTTCGCTTGCGCTTTTTAGGTTTGCTTTTGGGAGCGACGAGGTAGACGACCGCGAAGCAGTCTCTTTCGTGGTGTTCTTTGCAGACCACTGATTCCTGTTTCAGCGATGAGAAGGTACGGGTGTTACCACAGTCGCGTTCGTGGCTGTCAGCTCCGACTGTTTGTATTTTGGCGCGCTAACATATCCGTGAACGCGATCCTTTTCAACGCGATTCACAACAACCTGTACAGGCTGCCCTTCATTTTCCGTGTGGATCCAGATCGGCTCGTAAAGATTCACTTTCTTCTTTGTCAATTGGTTGTCGTCCACGATCATTTCCAAATCGAAGCTCTTATGCTTTGTATCCGCCTTCCGTAGGGACAATGTGAGGGGTCCAATGCGCTGGAACTGTTTCGATCTTGCGAGGTCAAACTCGAAGTAGTTGCGCTCTCCACGCCTGGCAAGAGCGACCAATTCCTCATGTGTTTTGGCAATAGAACCATTCAGCTCGTCACGCGTTGAGTTCAAGCTTCCCTCAAGGTCTGCACGGTTCTTGGCCACCAGACCCTGTGTTTCTCTCAGCTGTTTTTGGTGCTCAGCCAGTTGCGCCTGCAGCCGTTCATAGCGCCTGTCGATTGGGGCGTCCGGTTTGCTCGAGACATGTGCTTCAGCAACCGTTTTTGCGTTTGGTTGCGGTGCTGCAATCAAGGTGTTCAGCTTGTCTGTCATCGTGCTCAGTTGTTTTTGCAGGTCGTTGAGGGTTTCTTTAGCCACGGATTCTTGAGCCGCCAGATGGCTGAGCTTGGTCTCCTGGTAACCAAGATAGAGCATCATCAGAACAATGGCCGATGTTGCTACGGCTACTAAGAGCCAGCGACTTCGTTCAATCGACGCAAGCGCCTCTTTGTCTCCGTCCTCATTTACTTCCCGATGACCCTCCATCTCAGACCTCCTCATGGTTTCATCTCCCCGGCTTACCCTGCCAAATTCCCGCAGACTTTGACTCGCTCCCAATCACTGTATTGCGGACACAATTGGGTCAGCGGTTGTGATGCCGGGCGAGGTACACAGAAACAAATCTGGGCAGAACGTTTCTACAGGATGCCGAGATCTCCAACACCTGTCATTACTTACAGTGCGCTCGGAGGACGACTTCCTCGGGGTAGTCGTCATCAATGCTGTCAAAACTGACAGTTGGCCGCTGGTTATTCCGTTAGTAGAAAAGCGCTACCCCTGCTAGTGCATCCGGGGCAGGCCCGCAATCGATTCTTTGGGGTGCAGCTGAGGCTTCTGGCTGTTTTAAGCCGAAGCATCTTGATTCTTGTCTTCCAGAGATTCTTTCCCCGAGGTAGGTAAAATGAAAATCGAACTTTCGAAAGCTTACAAAAGACTGAGCAGATCCCGGCCCATTCTTTTTCTTTGTTGCACGCTGCTGCTCTCACTCGGAGCTCCCTTTGCCACGCAAGCGCAGGTGGTAACGGCAACCGTCCGTGGGACAGTTGTTGATGAGCAAGGCGGTGCCATTGCTGGTGCCGAGGTTACCATCACAAACGTGGAAACGTCGTTGAGTAGAACAACGACAACCAGTGCCGACGGCGGATATAACTTTCCGGATCTTCCCTTAGGTCTCTTCAAGATCCGCGCTTCGCACTCGGGATTCAACGGCACTGAGCAAACGGGGATCACCCTTCATGCGAATGACAGTCTGGTCGTCAACATTTCTCTAAAGATAGGGTCTGTAAGCGAATACGTCACCGTAGAAGCCACACCTCTCGCAGTGCAGACTACCAGCGGGGAACTCTCCAGTCTTATTCAG
>Ga0126370_10001576_pt1 | contig 10490 bp, 9 predicted proteins | sample PanSoiMetaPlot_3_FD_92586 | JGI IMG/M metagenome (GOLD analysis project Ga0126370, IMG submission 92586) | Tropical forest soil microbial communities from Panama - MetaG Plot_3 | ecosystem: Environmental > Terrestrial > Soil > Tropical forest > Bulk soil | place: Panama | collected 2016-02-17 | reverse complement strand
GTGCATGGTGAGCAGGCTCAGGTATTGCTCGGGCTTGATGTCACCAAAGAATGGAATGCTCGCGCTGGGCCATACCAGGTGGATGCGCATCAACAGCGACAGAAACATTCCAGTGAAAACTGCCACTAGCGCAAGGAAGTAATACTGAAGTCCGATGACCTTATGGTCGAGGCTAAAAATATACCTTCGTATGAATCCCTGAGGTGCCGCGTGCGCATGCACTGCATGCTCGTGCGTAGCCATGTTATTGCTTCTCCGCCTCCCGCTCGGCCAACCATTTGTCAAACTCTTCCTGACTGACAACCTTCACGATTCCGTGCATTTTGTAGTGCCCCAGTCCGCAAAGCTCCGCGCAAGCAAGTTCAAATTCGCCGGTCTCGATGGGAGTGAAATGCATGTGAATCGCGAGGCCGGGCACGGCGTCCTGCTTGAAGCGCATAGCCGGTACAAAGAAACTGTGAATGACGTCGTGCGAGCGAAGGATGACTTCGATTTCGCGATTGACTGGAACCTCCATGACTCCGGTGATCACGTCATCTTTTGAAGCTGGGTCGCTCGAATCGAGACCGAGAGCCCCAGCGCCACCGAGAGATGCGTCTTCCAATTCAGGGCGAGTGGCACCAAATTTTCCGTCCGGGCCCGCGTACCGGAAATACCACGCAAACTGCATCCCCGTGACTTCCACCTGTACGGCGCCAGGTTGTGCCGGGTCGATGCGCTCGGCCGCCCAGATGGAGTGGCTGGCGAGGTTCAATCCGACAAACAAAATGATCGTGAGAACAGTCCACACCGCCTCGAGCGTGGTGTTGCCGTGCGAATAGTGCGCCGCTTCGGTCCCGGCCCCACGGTCGCGGTATTTCCACACAAACCATCCCAGCGCCAATTGGGCCAGGATGAACACGCCTCCCATAAGAATGTAGGAGACCGTGAAATGGTGATCGATTCCCGCGGCCGCCGCGGAGGCGCCCACCGGCAACCACCACGTTTTAGCAATGATGAAGTACGAGCCGAGCAGAGTGATCAGCCAGATGATCACCAAGAGAACGAGGCCCATTGAGCGCGAACCTCCCGCAGATTATTTCAATCTTTCCCCACAGAGCACCGCAATCCCTGCCACTTGCAGAGTGGGGAATTCAAAACGGGGGGAATATATCACAGGTTCTTCTGAGCGCAAGCGTGTTCTTGTGTCTTAATCTCTGGCGATCCCTCCCAATACCGTCTCCTCCGTCGCCTGAAAAAATTTGTATCGCATCTCAACTTGCATTTGACGAATTTTTTTGATTTGAGTAATATCCGGGCGTTCGCTGGGGGGCCGGTGAAAATGTTTGGGGCCTCGCGATGTTCTCAAAAAACGCCTTTTCAATTCGATGGGCAACCGGCGCTGGGAGCTGACTTGCCCTTCGGGTGTGATTTCCCTACTCTATTTCTCAATCATTCAAAAACTTTTTCGCAGTATCTGAAAGCAGTTGGTACTTTCACGCTTAAAGCTCCGCTCTTTTTGCTCGCTGAGGGGAGCCACCGGCTCAAGACTTAAGGGAATAGAACTTCGGCGGCGTAAGTGAGCCGCCGAACCGGAACGACCAAGAATTTCGAGTAACACCTAAAGTTGAGGAGGTTCTGCATGGCGGCCCCGGATTCGGAAACGGTTAAGCCTAAGCCGGAAGCGGCGAAGTCACCCGCCGCTGGCGGCACGGACGCGACGAAGTACGTCGGCACTCCTGCTGTCGGCACTTCCAAAGCCGCTCCGGCCGGTGGCGTGGCCAGCGTCGGCCCAGAACCCAGTGCTGCCAACGAAGGTCGCCGCCGCCTGGTCTGGTGTGCGGTCACAGCGTTCCTGGGCGCGTGGTTCATTGCCTTCCTTCGCTTTTTCCTCCCGCGCACTCTTTTCGAGCCACCCACAATTTTTAAAATTGGCTACCCGTCCGACTTTGCCCTCGGCGTCGACACCAAGTTCCAACAGAAATACCGCATCTGGGTAGATCGTACTCCGGACCGCATCTTTGTTATCTACGCACGATGTACGCATCTCGGCTGTACTCCGGACTGGAAAGCCGGAGAAAACAAATTCAAATGCCCCTGCCACGGCAGCGGATATGACAGTGAAGGAGTGAACTTCGAGGGCCCTGCCCCGCGCCCAATGGACCGCGCCAACGTCTCCTTGGCTCCTGACGGCCAGATCGTCGTGGACACTTCGCGCCTCTATCAGTGGCCCAAGGGGCAACCGAGTCATTTCAGTGATCCCGGATCGTTTTTGCCGGTGTAGGAAAGACGAAGCAAATAAGTATGCACATAACGAAGCAAGGAAAAGAGTCATCGGGGCTGCGAGAAACGGGGGAGTGTCACGATGCCTGAAGAGACCAACAAGGGAAACGGCGGGAACGGCAAACCTGGCTTGCTGGGGCAACTCAAGGAAGACCTGAGCGCCCTGAAGACCGATCTGCCTGCCAAAGCCAAAGAGCAGGTGGAGATCCTCAGCAAACCGACCAAGACCCAAGTCTACACCTCGATCTTCCGCCACAAGCACGACGACACGCCGCGCAACCGCGCTCTCGGCGTCCTCTCCAACGTCTTCCTGCATCTGCATCCCGCGAAAATCAATCGGGACGCGGTGCGCTACAGTTACACCTGGGGCATGGGCGGCATCACTTTTTATTTGTTTTTCGTGCTGACGCTGACCGGCGTTCTGCTGATGTTTTACTATCATCCCAGCAAAGTACAGGCATTCCGCGACGTGCTCTACCTTGAACACGATGTGCCCTACGGCAAATTGCTGCGCAACATGCACCGTTGGGCCGCGCACTTGATGGTCATCGCTGTCGAACTGCACATGTTCCGCGTTTTCCTGACAGGCTCCTATAAAAAGCCGCGCGAATTCAACTGGACCGTCGGCGTGATTCTTCTTGTCCTGACCCTGCTGCTCTCCTTCACCGGCTACCTGTTGCCCGACGATCAACTCGGCTTCTGGGCCGTCACCGTCGGAACCAACATGGCGCGCGCCACTCCGTTATTAGGTCATGAAGGACCCTTTGGCTCGCAGTTAGGAATGACTCCCTATAATGACGTGCGTTTCGGCCTGCTTGGCGGGTCCATCGTGGACGCCAACGCGCTCTTGCGCTCTTACATCTGGCACTGCATCGGCATTCCCATCATCGCTTCGGTCTTTATGATCGTGCACTTCTGGCGCGTGCGAAAAGACGGTGGCATCTCTGGACCTGCGGCTGTGGTGCTCGACTCCGAAATCAAGGAGGCGAAGAAGTAGCCATGGATTGGAAGCAACTCTGGGAAATCCTCTCCGCCGCGGACAACGTGCCGATCATCGCTATGATCCCCCTTCTGGCCTTCTACATTTATTTGGCTTGGAAGCAGGCGCATGCCAACGACAAACTTATTGATGAACTGGCCGCCAATCCCGCTCTGGCCAAAACGCATCATCGCAAAGCCTGGCCGTTCAAGCCCGGCTGGCAAAAAGAAGTCCACGTTTGGCCGTTCCTTCTGCGCGTAGAATTCCTCGCCGCCATCATCGTCACCATTATTCTGATGGTGTGGTCCATCACGTTGAACGCGCCTCTGGAAGAACCCGCCAATCCCAACCTCACGATGAATCCAGCGAAAGCGCCGTGGTACTTCCTCGGTCTCCAGGAAATGCTGGTTTATTTCGATCCCTGGATCGCTGGCGTGGTGATGCCTACTCTCATCATCATCGGTTTGATGGTGATTCCTTACATTGATACCAATCCGCTCGGCGGCGGCTACTACACCTGGAAACAGCGCAAATTCGCCATCGGCACTTTTCTTTTCGGCTTCGTCATTTTGTGGGTGTCCATGATTTTCATCGGCACCTTCATTCGCGGTCCCGGCTGGCAGTGGTTCTGGCCCGGGCAGACCTGGGACCACAATCGCCTCATTTATGAGGTCAACCGCGACTTGCCGGACCTTTTCGGCATCACGTCGAATTTGTGGAAGGGCGTTTTCGGTGCGATTGTCGTCGGCGGATATTTCCTTGTCGGCGGAATGCTGGTCAACAGCATGTTTCGCCGCACCAATCCGAAAGACTACAAGCGCATGAGCTTGTTGCAGTACTCCATCATGATGACGTTTTTCCTCATCATGGTGGCGCTCCCAATCAAAATGCTCATCCGCCTGCTTTTTCACATCAAGTACGTTTGGATTACGCCGTGGTTTAACGTTTAGCGTGCTGGGGCGCGCTTTGGCGCGTCCCCTTTGCAATTCCAGTGCGCTTTGATTTTGGTTGCGGCTCCGGCCGCGAATGTTTAGGAGGACCTGGTGCCCGAGAAGCCCATCTCCGAAGACGATCCGATTGTTAGCCAATCCCTTGCACCGCACTATGTCATTTGCATGGTCATTCTCATGGCCACGCTTTTCTGGGCGCTTTGGGACGAAGACTTTGGTCAGCGCCCCTGGAAGGCTTTCCAGCACGAATGGAAGAGCCGTTATTCCGCCTTTCTCAAAAGCGCGCGCACGCAATCGGCAACATCGGAAAAAGAAATCGAGAGCAGCGCCGATTACCAGAAATTGAAGCAGGACTACGAAGCCGCAAGCCAGGCCGCTGCCCCGCGCATCAAGGAAATCAACGAAAAGCTTCGCGGCCTGGGCGCAGACATCCTGGCGGTGCAGAACGTTTTCACTGATCGCCGCGCCTATGTGAACGCCTCCACCTACGACATCGAAACAACCAGCAGCGCCTCGTCCAAGAAAAGCAAGCAGCAGGACCTCGACGAATACAAAGCCAAACCCAGCAGCGTCGAAATGCCCGACGGCAAGGAGCGCCCCTTCAAGAATTTCACGGAATTGGAAGACACCTACAACGAACTCAAGAACGAGCGCACGCAACTGAGCGCTGAGCTTGGCGAACTTCTCAAGCCCGTCACCGAGAAAAAAGAATTGATGGATGCCTACGTCAGCGATCATATGGTGACCCTGACGCCTTCACAGATGGCCGGCTTGCAGAACGCGGTGGAATCGCTGACTCCGGCCGTCCGCCAGATTAACGTCAATGAGCACGCGGCCAACTTGGAACGAGAAGATAGCGCGCAGATTGTTGATCGCTGCGAATCCTGCCACCTGGGTATTCGCGAACCGGTGAAGCTCACCGCGGCCGCGATGTCTTTGAAAGGTAAGAGGCCCGACGAGTATGCGCGAGCCTTCACCAGTCATCCTGAACCGGACTTGTTAAAAATCCACGACCCGGAGAAATTCGGCTGCTCGCCGTGTCATCAAGGGAATGGCCGCGCCACCACCAGCGTCGAGAAGGCTCACGGCAATTACGAGCATTGGCTCTGGCCGACCTTCACATCACAAAACTACGAAGCAGGCTGCCAGATTTGCCACTCGGCCGACATGGTGTTGACCGTCAACGACGTCGGCTGGGTAGTCAGCGAAGGCAAAGACCTCTTCCGTCAGCGTGGCTGCGTCGGCTGCCATCGATACGAAGGTTACGACAAGGAGCCGGAAGACCTCCTCTCGATCGGCCAGGAAATCAAGCTGTCTGAGCAGCGCAAGAAAGACAATCTGAAACAGGCCGGCGATTATATGGCCCAGGCCGACAAGGCTCAATCGAACGAGGAAGCGAATCACTTGAACGAGCGCGCCGTCGCCTTGAAAGTGGAAAACAGCAAAGTTGATCTGCGCATCATGCAGCTCGACCGCACTACCAAGAGCCTTTTCCAGGATATGAAGAAGGTCGGACCTAACCTGAAGGACATTCGTCTCAAGCTGAATAAGAACTGGATTCCCGTTTGGCTGAAAAAGCCCACGGATTTTCGGCCCACGACCAAGATGCCGAACTTCCGCCTAAACGACGACCAGATCCGCTCAATCTCCGCCTTTATCTGGCAATCAGGTCTGACCGATTCCTTGTCCAAGCACAAGCCCGGCAATGCCGCCCACGGCAAAGAGCTGTTCGAGACGCGCGGCTGCCTTGCCTGCCACTCCATCGGCGAAGGCGATCAGATACAAGGCGGCACGTTTGCTGCGAATCTCACGCGCGTCGGCGAAAAAGCGAATTACGATTACCTGGTTCGCTGGGTCCACAACGCCCGCGAACGCACGCGTCCCTATTGCCCTTACGAGAAAAAGGACATCGGTCCTGAGGATTACAAGAAAAAGGGCCTGCCCTACGTTTTCGACCTCGATCACAGCAAGTGCCCCAACGACGGCCACGAACTCCAGGTCCAGAACATGACCGTTATGCCAAGTCTCCGCCTCTCCGAGACGGACGCAGAAGACGTTGCCAGCTATCTCATCACCCTCAAGAAAAAGAGTCCCTCCGAATACGGGGATGCTTCGTTCCTGGATGATCCAAAGCTCAAGGATGAGGGCAAGAAGTGGGTGAAGTTCTTCGGCTGCTTCGGCTGCCACGAAATCTCCGGGCTCGAAGACGAAGGGCGCATCGGCACCGAGCTAACCACCGAAGGAAGCAAGCCGGTCGAGCGCCTCGACTTTGCGTTGCTCACCGAAGTCGCGCAGCGCGGCGGCAAGGAGCCCATCACCGATTCCGAAGATCTCTCGCGCTTGCCCGAAGGCCCCGCGAAGGAGCCGTGGTATGACCACAAGGGCTTCTTCGAGCATAAACTCGCCGAGCCGAACATCTGGGATCAGGGCAAAATCAAACCGCCTTCCGAGCAGTTGCGCATGCCGAATCTGCATCTCACCAAGGAACAGGTTCGCGCGCTCACCACGTTCCTTCTCGGCAGCCAAGAATTCCCTCTTTCTCCGGGCTACCAATATCGCCCGCTCGACTATCGCAAAGACATTCAGGAAGGCTGGTGGGTGGTCAAGAAGTACAACTGCATGGGCTGCCACCAGCTCATTCCCGGACAGAAAACGATTCTCATGGGCATGGCCCGTTATCAGGACGCGCAAGAGCAGTTGCCGCCGAAGCTGCTCACCGAAGGCGCACGCGTCGATCCCGAATGGATGCTGCGCTTCCTGAAAAATCCATCGCTCAACGACAAGGACACGAATCGCAACGGCATTCGTTCCTATTTGCAGGTCCGCATGCCGACGTTCTCGTTCTCCGAGAACGAGCTCGGCAAACTCGTGCGCTTCTTCCAGGCGCTCTCGCGCCAGCCGTTCCCGTATATTCCAGAAGAAGTGCCCGTGCTCACCGCCAAGGAAACGGAAATGGCGCGCAGCCTCTTCAGCAGCACGGCTGCGCCTTGCCTCAAATGCCACGCGACCGGAGATCCCGCGCACGATCGCACCGCAACGGCGCCGAATTTCCTGCAGGCCCGCGGCCGCCTAAAGCCCGACTGGATGGAACAGTGGATGCTCGATCCGCAAGCCATAAGCCCCGGCACGTCCATGCCGTCAGGCCTGTTCAAGCGCCAGAACAATCATTGGGTCTTTTCCGGCCCGACTCCGCCATCATTCCAGGGCTATGATAAGGACCACACGCGGCTCCTTGTGGATTACATTTTGCAGCTCACGCCCGAAGAACAGCGCCGCGTCTCTGCGTCAATGGGCCGGTCGAGCGCTGCGAGCGGTTCCAAGTCTTCCGGCGCGAATGCTGGCGGTCACGGAGCCGGTAAATAAATTTTGTGACATTCCAATTCTCAGGAGAGAGCAAATAAAATGAAAACGAAAACCTGGATGAAAATTCTTAGCCTGCCTGCGATGTGTGGACTCGTCCTCCTCACGGGCTGCGGCAAGAAAGAAGAAACGGCAGAGCAGCCCGCGGCCGCGCCTGCTGCGGCTCCCGCGGCCACGCCTATTGATCCGGCCACGGTTGCCAGCGTCACCGGCACCGTGAAGTTTGAAGGCACGGCACCCGCCGCCGCAAAAATCGACATGAGCCAGGATCCCGCCTGCAAGGGCACGAACACGGCAGAAGCCGTCGTCGCCAGCGGCGGCCATCTTGCGAACGTGTTCGTTTACGTGAAGGACGGCCTCGGCGGGCGCACGTTCGACATCCCTAAGGAAGCCGTGACTCTCGATCAGAAAGGTTGCAAATATAATCCCCACATGCTCGGCGTGATGGCGGGCCAGGATCTCAAGATCGTCAACAGCGATCCCACCACGCACAACATTCATCCCCAACCGAAGGACAACCGTGAGTGGAACGAATCGCAGCCGCCATCTACGGCTCCGCTCGATAAGAATTTCGCGCGTGAAGAAATCCTTCTCCCCGTGAAGTGCAACCAGCATCCGTGGATGAAGATGTACATCAATGTGGTGAAGAGCCCGTTCTACGCGGTCTCCGGCGCCGACGGCAAATTCGAAATCAAGGGCCTGCCGCCGGGAGATTACACTCTGGCCTTCGTCCACGAAAAGTATCCGGAACAGGACGTGAAGGTGACGCTCGCGGCGAAAGACGCCAAGACCGTCGACGTGACCTTCAAGCCCTAGTTTTGCTGGCGAAGGATGTGCCTTGTCATTCTTCGGGCATCCGACGAGGATGCCCGAAGAACTTCTGCCTCTCCGCGCGATTTTCGCGCGGAGAATCTCGGCTGAGAAGGTGGCAACGCGTTTGAATTTCATTGTCTCGTGGGGCACGGAAGGCCGCTGCCGAATTTCGTAAGGAGGACTCTTGGTTGCCGTGATGCTCTTGATCTCCATCGTGCTTGGCTTGATTCCGCTCGCCGGAATTGCGTGGATTGTTGTCAGCGGCACCATGACTACGGTGGACGGCCTGTTCGAAATCCTCATCATGCTCAGCCTCTCGGCCGTGTTCTTCTTGAACGCCTTCTGGGAGCTGCGCGGCAAAAACAAATCCGCGGGCCCGGCCAAGCCCGGCGCCTCCTCCGACGAAAGCTAGGATCAGAGAAACCTGTGGCCCTTCCTGCTCCACCGCATCTTCGAGAAAATGTGTCATCCTGAGGCTATCCGACGAGGAGCCGAACCTAGACGTTCTACCTGAAGTCTTCGTTGAGATTTTGTCGCCCATCCTCGACGGATGTGCAGAATGACAGTTCAGTTTGTTGCGAGCTACAAATGAATAGTTCTTCGCCTTCTCCCACTAACGGTAACGCGGAAGCACCCTCTGCGGAGAACTCTGCTTCAGGGCCTGGCGCATCGTCCGAAACATCTCCACATGGCATGTCGACGCGCACGCGTCTGCTTTTTTATCTCACAGCGTGGCTCATCGTGCTGCTGCCCTTCCTCTTTTGGTGGAACACCTGGTTTGGGCGCCAACTTCCCGACCAACAGATCACCGCATACCTACGCGACGACCAGCGCCCCCGCCACATCCAGCACGCGCTGGTGCAAATCGGAGAACGTATCACGCGCCACGACGCGCGCGCGGCACGGTGGTATCCCGAACTTGTCCGGCTCGCCACGCATCCCGTCGAAGAAGTCCGTAACACTGACGCCTGGGTTATGGGCCAGGACACCAATGGCGCGGGGTTCCACGAAGCGCTCATAAAGATGTTGCAGGATGGGTCTACGATGGTGCGCGGCAACGCGGCACTTTCCCTGGTTCGGTTTAAAGACGATTCCGGCCGCGAGCAAATTGTCGCACTGTTGCAACCCGAGCATGTTTTCGCGCCGAGCGCCGGACGTATTACCGACACAGCGCGCATGGGCACCGCGATTCACCAGGGCGGAATCGTCGCGAAGCTTCAGTCTGTCACGCCGCCCGCCGCCAATCCTTCTTCCGGAGCATCAGCTACAACCGAAATTCGCTCGCCTATCAGCGGCCGCATTCACTCGATTTCTGCCCCAACAGGAGCAACCGTCCCCGCCGGCGCAGAGATCGCCATCGTTGATCCCGGCGACGAGCAAGTTTGGGAAGCTCTGCGCGCGCTTTATCTCATTGGCCGCGCCGAAGATCTGTCCGCGATTCGACCTTACGAACGCGAATCGCGCGACATCCCCGATCGTGTGCGCGATCAGGCTCGCCTTGCCGACCAGGCTATTCGTTCTCGCGCTTCCTCACAGCCTTAACGTCGCTTGCCGGTAGCGGCCGTATGGTGTCGTCGGACCAACGCATCGCACCCAGAATGTCTGTGTGCGCCAAGCCGTTAAATCTCTGCAAAATGGACCACGGGATATGCTTGTCCTGAAACCTAAGACCGACGAAAAAGCGGTCTTTCCCGGATCTCTGACAATACACCACTTCGCCGAGCATGGCGCTCTCCCCTTTTGCGGGGGTAATCTCAGCCCGCTCGCCCATTCGCCAGGCGCTGGTGGCGTGGATGCGAATTCCGTGCGGGCTGATGTTGTCCGTAAACGTTCGCTCGCACCTCTCCGCCCTCGCGCGTCCCGCCGGCGCGAGATTCACTTCCATCATGATGGGGAGCCTTCGCTCTTCTCTGCCGTTTAGGCGGCCTTGCAAGCCCATTCCGCGTACACCCTTTGCGCAGCAACGCGATATTTGAACTGCACTACAGGGCTGGTGGACGTTGAACGAGAGCCTTCTCTGGGCTGATTTGTTACACGGGCGGCCATTGGGCGAGGCGGCCCGGCTCGTCCGGCTGATTTTTCTCTGATAAACCCCACATAGAGCATAGACATACCCTCCAACTATG
>Ga0126370_10001574_pt1 | contig 10491 bp, 13 predicted proteins | sample PanSoiMetaPlot_3_FD_92586 | JGI IMG/M metagenome (GOLD analysis project Ga0126370, IMG submission 92586) | Tropical forest soil microbial communities from Panama - MetaG Plot_3 | ecosystem: Environmental > Terrestrial > Soil > Tropical forest > Bulk soil | place: Panama | collected 2016-02-17 | reverse complement strand
GCCGATCGAAGTGTGGGACGAACGGCATTTGCTGAGGTTCGGAGTGACGGCCAATCCCGCGCCGCTGAATGAGCTAACGCCGTACGGCCACATTGACGCGCCGCACTTGCACGGATATTTCGTCTCGGAAGAAGGTCAGTTCTTGCTGACCGCGCTGCCTGGTGGCCACACACGCGTAGAAGGCACCACTTGGTATCACAACGCCATGTGGCCCGCGTCGTATTGGCATTTGTGGTCGGACTACATCATTCACAGAATCCACCTGCGGGTGCTGGAGCACATTCGAGCCGAAGCGGAAACGAGCCATTGAAATGCCTTCAGGTGAGACGGTTGCCATCACCGGAGCGTTCAGTTACACGGGGAAGTATGCCACTCGCATCCTGCTCGATCGCGGATACCAAATTCGCACACTGACTTACCATCCCGAACGCGAGAATCCCTTCGGCGACAAAGTTCAGGTCTTTCCCTACAGCTTCGAAAATCCCGAGCGGCTTACGGATACTTTGCGCGGCGCTTCCACGCTGATCAATACGTATTGGGTGAGGTTCCCGCGGGGGAAGTCCACGTTTTCCACTGCCGTGCAAAACACGCGCACTTTGATCGCTGCGGCGAAAAGCGCCGGCGTTCGGCGAATCGTTCACGTCAGCATCGCGAACCCATCATTGGATTCGCCGCTGGGTTATTACAAGGGGAAAGCTCAACTCGAAAAGGCAGTCGTCGAATCCGGTCTGGCTTACACGATTCTACGGCCCACGGTCATCTTCGGCCTCGAAGACATTCTCATCAACAACATTGCGTGGTTCGTGCGCAAGTTTCCAATGTTTGCGATTCCTGGCGATGGTCGCTATGGGATCCGCCCGATTTATGTCGAGGATATGGCGAGGCTTCTCGCGGATGCCATCGAGGGGAAAGGGAATTCTGTGCTCGATGCCGTCGGCCCCGAGACTTACAGTTTCGAGGAGCTCGTCAAACTCATTGCCGAGCAACTAAGACGCCGCACCGGCGTCGTTCACGTGCCGACTGTGGCGGCCTACATTGCAACACGCGTGGCCGGGTGGTTTGTGGGAGACGTAGTCCTCACCTGGGAAGAATACAAAGGTTTGATGGCAGGTTTGCTCACACCTGAAGGACCATCCACCGGTAAGACTCGCTTAAGCCAATGGCTCGCCACGAATCGAAATCATGTTGGCAGGCGCTACGCATCAGAAGTGGCGCGTCACTATGCGAATACAGGTCCAAGCGCCGACGACACAGCTTGCTCTTCACGCGCTTAACTCGGACCGAAATACTTCTCGAGCGGCTCCCAATAGTTGGTCCTCCAGCCTTCGGCAAGGTGCTGTGCCTGGCCTTGCGGGAAAGCCGTATGGTCGAAAACCAATTTGGTGCCGGAACCTTGTTCGGTGAGTTCGAATCTGGCTATTGAGTACTGACCCGGTTCCCAACTGCCCGCGCGCCAAGCTTGAACAATTCTCTGGTTGGGAACGAGTTCGATCTGGCGTCCCGTGATGTGTCCGCCAAAGGCAGAGAAGGCCCCGCCCGCTTCCGCGATAATGTCGACAGGCTTGCCGGGCGGAACCATGCCGGACTGAACGGCCGCGCTGAGTTTCACTACTTTCTCGAATTGCTTCGCTTCTGTTAGCGCCTCATAAACGCGCTTGCGCCCCACCTGGAAGACGACTTCTTGATGAATCGCCTCGCACGCATGTGAAATTTCGTCCCCGCCTGCCCACAACTCGATGGAACTCGTACTCAGACAGCCGAATAAGGCCGCGCCTCCTATTAGCACTTGTCGTCGCGTTGTCGTGTTGGCAAGCATCGGTTGGTGCTTCATGTTGCCTTTTGTTTCCTCGTACATCATTTTCCTCCGTAATTTGTTCCTTGCGGCTGTTGCCGGCAGCCCTCAGCGTCGGCATGAAAACACGAACTCAAAATATGTTCAAAGTAATATTTTGCCAGGCGTGGTAGCGTTTCCTGCGCATGAACGCCCGCTCTACGATTGAGGAGGACCCATGCCCTATCCCGCAGGACACCGAGCCGCGGTAAAGACCAGGATCATCGAAAGCGCGAGAAAGCTCTTCAACAGGTATGGATTCGAGAATGTCTCGCTACAACACATCATGGCAGGAGCGGACCTGACCACCGGCGGGTTCTACAGCTATTTCAAAAGCAAGAGCGACCTCTATGCCGAAGTCTTGGGTTGCTTCTTCACCGATCCCAACTGGAAAAGCTGCTGGGAGGGAGTGCATGTAGATTTGTCATCCACTGACGTGGGTCCACAAGTCGTGCGCGCCTATCTTTCGCGCCAGCATTATGAAGACGTCGAAAACTCCTGCCCGATGGTGGCACTGCCGACTGACGTCGCTCGCAGCGGAATCACTGCGAGACGAGCGTTTGAGACAGTTTTCCGTGCAATGGTAAGCGTTCTGGAACGCAGCCTGGTGGATAAGAAACGGCCCCGCCGTATCAAGGCACAAGCCATAGCGGCGATGTGTGTCGGTGGAATGGTGGTGGCCCGGACCATGGTGGATCGTGGCCTCGCGGACAACCTCCGGGGCGGCTGCACGTTGATGGCTCTTAAGTTAGGCGGCTGGGACAAGAGAGGCAGCCGGCGAGCCAGGAAACCGAACGAGACTTGATTCCTGGCGCTGCAGGCACGAGGGAGCACACCGCGGATCTCAGCAGAATTGCGGCCGGGAGGGTGGTCGTCCGTCAGCCAAGCCGAAATGTGACTTCAATATTGACGACACAGGCCACGGGCTTGCCGTCCGGTCCGGCTGCGGGCGTGAACCTCCAATCTTGGATGGCCCCGATGGCTTGCTGCTCTAATCCATAGCCGGGTCCCCTCAGGGCCACCGCCTTTTCGACTTGCCCTGTGGCGGTGACGACGACGCTGAGTATCACGGATCCTTGAACTCTAGCGGCACGGGCTTCTTCGCTGTAAGAAGGATTCGGGCAATATGTGCATCGAGGCTGCTTAACTCCGCCGGCGCCTGCGCGAGCAATGCCGGCTGGCAGCGCCCCGTTAGAACCAGCGGGGCTCCCTGCAGTCTGTGTTTGCTGAACTGTTTCCCGTAGCAATTTGTAGGCTTCGGGAATGGCAAACATCGCCAAGTCTGGCTCCTGTCTTACCAATTCTGTGACGCGAACGGAGCGCTCGCCGTAGCGAGGATCGCTTCGCTTGGTAAGCAGATTTATTTTGAGCGCCTCCGAATACCAATACTCCGTGACGATCGTGAGTGGGCGGTCATTTCCGAGGGAGCCTGTAGCGTAGGTTTGGCTGACGCGCACGCCGCGAACGGGGAGGCCTTCGATGGTGTCGGTGCCGATCTCTTCCCGCAAAGTTTCCGGTTTGGCCAGCGGGTTTTGAGGGGAAGCAGCGGCGACGGGGCCGGGAGTGCCTAGAGGCCATTGCCGCGCGATTTTGCTCAGCGGATACAAGTTCGTGCGGAGGCGCGTAGAGGGATCGTACAACTCGATGCGCGTCAGCCTCGGCTCAGCGCCGGTGGTGAGATCAACCCAGTTGCGCGCTTCATTGTGCGTGCGTCCCAGTTCGTCGCGAGCGATCAGATTGTAAGTCTTATGAGTAATCAGCGTGCCGTTTTGAAGCTGGTTCACCGATTCGAGTTCCGCTTTGGCGGAGAAGGGCAAGTCTCGAACCGCTGGGATGTGCTCGCCGTACATCCATTCGGCAACGCGCCCATCACCGGGAGCGCCTGACGGCGCCGTGGCTGTTTGCGCCGGCGCCTGAGTAGGTGTCTGAGAAAATAACAACGTCGAAGGGCAGAGTGCGAGGAGAAGTAGCTTCAAGCGAGGCAGATGGGGCATTTGTCAAAACTCCCGGGGAGACAGGAAATCGTGGGTTATTATAGCATCCGCTTGGTTTCTTTGAGGGGCTCCAAAAAAGCAAATGAAAGTCCATAAGCTGTATCTCGCGAAGCCGCTTTTAGTCTTTTATCTCCTCATGTTTTCAATGTTCCCTTTGGCCGGGATTATTGGAATCGTCCTCCGTCCAGACGGGCCCCCGGTGTGGGTGTTCGTCATTGTTTTGGGAATTGGGTTGTTCCAGGCCTATATGTGGTTAAGGTTTCCGTTTGAGATCAGTGTTCGCGACGACAACATGATCGAATTCCGAAGTATCTTCCGTCGAGTGACCCTCTCGCCTAGCCAGATCAAAACTGTACGGGCGAAACGGTATGCATTGGGGTTCGTGGACGTCATACACGAAAGGGGAAAGGTCCATTTGATCAACCAGATGGAGGGATTCCACGAATTTCTCACCTCGCTCAAGTCATTGAACCCTGCGGTGGAGGTACAAGGGTGTTGAGGACTACAGCATGAATCCAAAGGATTTTCGACGGATTGCGTTGAGTTTGGAAGGCGCGGAAGAAGGTTCGCACATGGGCGCCGTGGACTTTCGGGTGGGTGGCCGGATTTTTGCGACGCTGGCGTCCGTTAAGCAGGGCTACGGCAACTTGATGCTGACGCCCGAGCAGCAAGCCGCTTTCGTTGGCGATCTGCCGGAAGTGTTCTTGCCTGTCCACGGCGGATGGGGAAGAAATGGCGCGACGCACGTCCGCCTAACTGCCGTAACGCAAGACGTTCTGGAAGGCGCCCTTCGCACTGCCTGGAAGCTGCGAGTGGAAAAGAATGCGAAAGGGGTTAAGAAGAGTCGCAACCGACCCAGTGCGTTGCAACGGCCGAAGAGCGGCAAAGGAAATAAGACTTGATTGTTTATCAGAACGCACGAGTACTATAGTGAACGAGATAGCGGGCGCTTAGGCTAAGAAGACTGGCCTCAAGGAGCGCCTGACATGGGGGAAAAACGTCGATTCTGGTTTTCCCGTACGTTCCTTGCGATTGTGGGAAGCATATTCCTTTTGGTCTTCCTGGCATACGGTTGGGGCTTCCAGATTGTCATGAGTTGGAAATTTCGGCAGGAAACCAAAGCCAATCCAGTGCTTGCCCTTACTCCTCAGAAGTTGCCGGAAGTTGAGCCCAATTTGACTTCGGGAGCTAAGCTCTCCGATGCCGGGTTTTCATTTGAAGTGCCTTGGGATGACCTTGACACTCAAAAGACAAGATTTGTGAATCAGATGGCGGTCTATGCGTTCCGATCCGGCAGGGCCCTTATGTTTTTTGGGCCAAGTCCTACCCATGAGGACTTAATGTCGACGGTGCAAAAGAGCTTTGGGGGAACGTCAATCTCGACGATCTTTGGTCCCGAGGCCACAAAGTCAAATTACAACTTCCACAAAACAATGCTTGATTTAACTCCCAGCAAGGTGACTCCGTGGATGAATCAGCGCGATGCGGTTCAGTCGAGTGTGTTGCTTATGTTCAAAGCAATCTCGTCGGTGGGTGGGAATACTGGAATTTTCGTCGCTGAGGCAAACAATTGGAAGGGATTTCAGTTTGATGACCCAGCTAGAAACCCAAAGCAAATCACGCTTGAGCTTTACGATGACCAAGACCGGCACGTTGAAGTGATCTTCTGTCCAGGACGAGAATCGGCTGCTGCAATCTCGCAGGCTGATGTCAATCGGGTCATTTGGACTCTGGCTCCTGCTGATACGCTTTTGTCTAAGGCAGAATTAAGTAGGGTAAACAGAGGACGCTGAAGAAATAAACAAAGATTCGGACACGATGAGCTTGTAATACGCCTCATACACGGGGATGACGTCATTGGCGCGGAATTTCTTCTTGACATTGACGCGCGCGACTTTGCCCATCTTGCGTCCGCGGTCGCGCTGCGAAAGGAAACTCAATGACGATAGGTGTCGCGGAACCTACGCGTTAGGAAGAGCAGCCATAAGAAGCGTTGGAATTTCATACCCCAGGCGAAAAGCCCAGAAGAACGCTTTTACTTGGCTTCTTTCAGCTTTTTCAGCGTAGCTTCAAAACCTGGAACGCCGGATTGCGCGTTCGGCGGTACGTTGGCGAGCGCGATTTCCCAGTTTTTGATGGCGTTGGGCTTATCATCGAGCGCCGTATAGGCATTGGCCAGTCCGAGATAGGTCCAGAATGTTTCTTCCGGATGACGCTGGCGGTTTAACTTGGCAACCTCCAGCGCTTTTTCTTTCTTGCCATTTCTTAGGAGCCTTGCTCCATAAGCCTGAAGCAGTACGGCGCTGGTGTCAGGCAACGCAAGGGCCTGGGCCATAACGGCATCCGCCTCGCTCTCGCGATTCAACGCTTCTAGAACGGCGGCCTTCGTCCGAAACGTCAAAAAGTCAGGGCTGGCACTGCGCGGCACGCCACGAAACGGCTCGTTGACACCCTTGTCCGCCCAGACCAGGGCTTCCTCCAGGTTGATCTTATTGATGACGCAAAACTGCGCAGCGGTCTGCCAGTTTTGGTAATTGAATCCTGGCCAGGACTGCAGGTCCTTTCGAATCTGTTCGACGTACAGCTCGTTGATATTGGGGACTTCAATCTTGAAGGAAATGCGTTTCTTCTCCCATTGAAGAAAAGCCACTGCCGAATTTGTGCGACGCTCATCGAAGCCGTATGTCAGGAACTCGGTGTATGGCGCATCTTGCGGATTCGCTGGAACACGCAGCGCGTCGTCTTTCGGGTCGTATTGATAGCTGCCCCAGCCGGTCGAGTTCGTCGAAAAGATCCAATACCAAGGTCCCGTTTTCTCTAATTCAAGGAACAGCGCGTAAGTGCCTGCTTTTAGGTCTTTCCCTTCCACCTTCACGTCGTGCGAGAAGGTGATGGTGGTGCTTTCGTTGGCGCCCGCCCTCCATGGCATGGCCTTCGAGGGGCCATAACCGTCGTCGAAAAACCCATATTGCACTAGCTCGCCCCAGATGTGGCCCGTGCGGTCGGCGCCGCCTCCGCCATGAACGTTCGGGCTGTGGTAAGCGATCGTGATTTTAGCCAGACCGATCCATTGCGAAACTTCGGCCCGTTCGTTGTCGCCATTGGGAGGCAGCGTGATTTCTGAATGAATTTGTGCGCAAGCGAATCGCAGCGGAGCAAACAATGCCAGGAACGCGAGAACAGTGACTAACTTTCTCATCGAAGCACCCCAGTTTTATAGAAGAGATGAGGAGGAGCCCGGTACAAAAGAATTTGGCACTCTCTCATTGCCCCTTTGGACGCTGGGGGCTTTGGAATGTGAGCGGCGAACAAAAATCTTAGGATTCCGAGAGGATGCGCTTGTAGTAGGCCTCGTACGCGGGGATGACGTCGTTGGCGCAGAATTTTTTCTTGGCGTTGACGCGGGCGGTTTTGCCCATTTCGCGGCCGCGGTCCGCGCGAGACAGAATTTCGACGGCGTAGTGCGCCGCTGCTTGCACATCCCCGGGTTCCACCAAATACCCATCGATTCCGTGCTCGACCACTTCAGGCATGCCGCCGGCATTTGTTCCGATAACGGGAACCTCGCAGGCCATGGCCTCCAGGGCCGCGAGACCAAATGACTCGAGCTGCGACGGCAGCAAGAAGAGATCTGCAGCCGCCAGCTTTTCGTAGACAGCGTCCTGCTTGCCAAGAAAGAAAACATCTTTCTGCAGTTTATTCTTGCGCACGAGATACTCTGCGGCGCCGCGGTCCGGACCGTCACCGATCAGCACCAGCTTGGCGGGCATTTTCGCGCGCACCAGTGCAAAAATCTCCACCGCGTCCGTAAGCCGCTTGACAGGACGGAAATTCGAAAGATGCATCAGAATCGGTTCACCATTGGGCGCCCACTGCCGGGCAAGCCCTTTATCGGCTGCGCGGCTGTAAAGATCGCAGTTCACAAAATTGGGAATCACTTCAATCGGCCTCTTGATGTCGAACTCTTTCAGCGTTTGCCCCAGCAGGTAGCGCGAAATGGAACTAACGCCGTCGCTTTGCTCGATGGAAAACTTCGTGATGGGCAAATAGCTGCGGTTGCTGCCGACCAGCGTAATGTCCGTCCCGTGAAGCGTGGTGATAAACGGCAGCCGGCGCGGCGCCGCCATCGAACGAGCAAGCAAAGCGCTAACGGAATGAGGGATCGCGTAATGAACGTGCAGCAAATCGAGCGTCTCCGACTCGAACACCTCAAGCATTTTCGTGGCGAGCGCCAGCGTGTACGGCGGATGGTCAAACAATGGGTAACTTACGACTTCAACCTCGTGAAAGTGAATACGGTCAGTATTCGGGTTCAGCCGGATAGGCGGCGCATAGCTGATAAAATGAACGTCGTGTCCGCGAGCCGCAAGCTCGATGCCAAGCTCCGTCGCCACGACGCCGGAGCCGCCGTAAGTGGGGTAACAAGTGATTCCGATGCGCATGGTCTGGGTGTTGTGGCTCCGCCGCCTTCTTGAGAACCGTTACGATACATCACATTAATTCGTTCTGGGTACGTTCGCGTCGCCCGCCGCCGAACCATTCGCACAGCTTGCAGGCTCGCGAGCCGGAATGCTAGAGTCGCGCGCACCGGGTGGGACAAGTCCCGATGACGTGGCATCTTAAGAGACGCCCTCATTAGACGCTCCTATTAGACGCCCTTGTTAGACGCACGAGTGGGGAAAACCGTGACACGACTCGCAGGCAAGGTAGCCTTGATTACCGGCGGCGGCACAGGGATTGGCCGGGCCATCGCCGCAGCTTTTGCCCGCGAAGGCGCCCGTGTAGCCTTGGCCGGCCGTCGGCTGGAAAAGCTAATGGAAGTGTGCAGCCAAATTGAAAAGCTAGGCGGCGCGGCAATCGCCCTTCAATGCGACGTCTCACGCGCCAAGGACGCAGACCGCGCAGCGACCGAAACGGCAAGCAAATTTGGCCAGCTCAACGTTCTGGTCAACAACGCCGGAACACTCAACGTTTCCACCGTGGATACCATCGCCGAAGAAGACTGGGATCGTGTGATCACCGTTAACCTAAAGGGCCCGTTTCTCATGTCGCGCGCCGCCCTGAAGCAGTTTCGCAAGAATGGCGGCGGCACAATTGTCAATATCGGCTCTGTGCTTGGCCTGGTCGCGATGAAAGACCGAGCTGCCTATTGCGCCTCCAAAGGCGGCGTCACCATGCTCACGAAAGCGATGGCGCTCGATCACGCCCACGAGAATGTCCGTGTGAATTGCATTTGCCCTTCCATCGTCGAAACCGAATTGGTCAAAGGACTCTTCGACGACAGCGAACAGGGCAAGCGCTTAAAGCAGTCGCGAATGGGAACGATCCCCCTGGGACGTTTCGGCAAACCTGCCGACGTCGCCGAACTGGCCGTGTTTCTCGCTTCAGAAGAATCGTCCTGGCTCACCGGCGCTGCGATTCCGTTAGATGGAGGTCTGACCGCGTTTTGAACTCTCAGCTCCCAGACATGAAAACAAAGCCAAAGCCACCGCCAAAGCAATCTTCAAGATCCGTGGACGCCCGCTGGGCCACCAACCTGGTCCGCGAGCGCATGAAAGAAAGCCAAGCCATCACGCACCTCGGCTTCGACGTGGAAAGAGTGGAGAAAGGTCGCGCCATTTTCTTGCTCGACGTCCGCGCCCACCACAAGCAGCTTCATGGAGTCGTCCACGGCGGGATTCTCGCTGCACTCGCAGACACCACCGCGGCAATCGCCGCTTACACGGTGGTCCCGCGTGGCACTGAAATCGCCACTGTCGAGCTCAAGATCAACTATCTCGAGCCAGTACCCGGCGGGCGCATCAAAGCGGACGCGCGAGTGCTCCGCGCTGGCAGGAATTTTGTTGTGTCCGAATGTGAGATCTGGAATGAAGACAAGTCACTAGCGGCAAAGGCGCTGCTCACTTTCGGAGCAGCCGCCGGACACTCGATCGAGGAACAGCAGAAGTAGAAGATTACTCTTCGCCGCCCTGCGCGGATTCCTCTCCATCCTTATACACGTATTTGATGACGCGCTTGAAAACCAGCAGGTTCGGGCTGCCCTGCCGCGTCAGCTTGATACAATCGCGGTCATACCACTCGACGGTTCCGCGAAGCACCTCGCCGTCTTCCAAGACCACGGCCATCGGCGTGTGTGACTGCATTTGTTTGACCCAGTAGAAATTTTCGGCGTGCGTAGTCTCCGGCGGCGCGGGTTTCTTGCTGGGGACAGGGCCATTGTGTGGCCCATTGTGGGGTGGGCGCGGAGCGCTGGGCTCCTTCACGTCCGGAAACCCCGGACGAAACATACGGCGATTCACCATGACTGCTCCTTTAGAACACCTCAGGGTTGGAGTGACTGACCTTAAGATGCGCGGGCGTTGCGTTAGGTTTCAAGTGTACGCGATTCGCAGCCGCCGATGCCAGTCTTAACCTGCAAAAAATCAGAAGCGCCGATCGGAGCCTCCGGGAGACGCAGGAGAAACCGCCGCAAGTGACGCTGCGAGAGCGTCCAGGCCAAGCTGCCGGTTCAAATTGCGGCGCGCCCCCGCGTAAAGTTCGTCAAAGCCAGCTATGGCGCGAAGTACCCAAGCCGAATCCACCGATTTACGCAGCGATTCCAGCTCTTTGGCAAGATTGGCGTTGCGGAGAACAGGTTCCTTTATTTTGGACGTCAGCTCGAGCAGG
>Ga0126370_10001572_pt1 | contig 10495 bp, 5 predicted proteins | sample PanSoiMetaPlot_3_FD_92586 | JGI IMG/M metagenome (GOLD analysis project Ga0126370, IMG submission 92586) | Tropical forest soil microbial communities from Panama - MetaG Plot_3 | ecosystem: Environmental > Terrestrial > Soil > Tropical forest > Bulk soil | place: Panama | collected 2016-02-17 | reverse complement strand
TGCCCCCGGCATCCGCGGTAAGCACGCGATCGAACCCCGCGGCCCTCGCGAGCAGGCTCGCGCCGAGCGCACCCGCGGCGGGCCCGCTCAGAATGGTCGTGATCGGCTGCGCCGCGACTTCGCGAGCCGAGATCACCCCGCCGTTCGACTTCATTACGTAGAAGGGCACGCCCGCGCCGAGCTCGGCGTCGAGGCGCGACTGGATCGCCCCGACGTAGGCGGCCACGCGCGACTTGACGAAAGCGTCGACGAGCGTCGTCACCGTACGCTCGTACTCGCGATACTCGGGTAGCACCTCGGAGGAGATCGACACGTGCGCCCCCGGGTGCAGGCACTCGAGGACCGCTCGCATGCGCTGCTCGTGCTGCGGGTTCGCATAGGCGTGGATGAAGCTCACGCCGATCGAATCGATGTCCTGGTCCCGGAACCAGCGCGCGGTCGTCGCGGCGGCTTCCTCGTCGAACGGCCGCAAGACCTCGCCGCGGAAATTCAGCCGCTCCGGAACTTCGCGGACCAGGTGCAGCGGCACGATGCGCTCGGGCTTGACCCAGAAGTACGAGTTGCCGTAGCCGCGCGGGACCGCCTGCCGAGCGATTTCCAGGACGTGACGGAAGCCCTGCGTGGTGACGAGGCCGAGCCCCGGGAAGCGCTCCTGGAGGAGCGCGTTGGTCGCCACCGTCGTGCCGTGGGACACGGCCGCGACGGTCGGAGCCGGCGGTGCGGCGTGATCGACGAGGCGGAGGATCTTGCGGATCCCGTCCAGCACGCCCACCGAGGGGTCGTGCGGAGTCGACGGCGTTTTCGTGGTGAAGATCTCGCCGCTGGCCTCGTCGACAGCCACGACGTCGGTGAACGTGCCGCCGGTATCGATGCCGATCCGGAGCCGGCGGCTCACGAGCGCGGGCGCCGGCGGTGCTGGCCGATCTTGATGTTCGCGACGTTCAGCGCGGCGCGGCGCTTCCAGCGGGCGGCCTCGAACCGCCGGCCCGAGGCCTCCCAGTGGTGGGCGATCAGCGACGCGTACTCGCCGAGCCGGTCGCCGTGGAGCTTCTCCAGCGCCGCGGCCACCGCGGCGTGGAGCGCTCCTCGCCGCTCGGCGAGCTGCGAGCGATAGGCGACGTCGGCCATGAGCGGGTGCTTGAACGCGTATTCCGGATGCGGGGAGAACCCCGCGGGCCGGATGAAATCCAGATCCTCCAGGTCCGCGAGCGCCGCATCGAGCTCGCGAGGCGCGGCGACGCCGCTCGCCTCGCGGAGCAGCGGCTCGTCGAACTGCTTGCCGATGACGGCCGCGGCCTGCAGCACGTTCTTCGCGACCTCGTTGAGCCGGTCGATACGCGAGGCCAGCAGCGCCTGGACGGTAGCCGGAAGGGCGAGCGCCTCGACCGGGGCGGTCAGCCGATAGGCGCCGCGCTCGCCGACGAGGCTCCCGGCGCCGACCAGCGCCTGAACCACCTCTTCCGTGAAAAACGGATTGCCGCCGGTGCGCTCCAGGATGGAGTCGGCCAGCTCGCCGAGGGCCCCGTGCGAGCCGAGCAGCTCATGCAGCAGCTCTCGGGCGGCCTCCGCACCGAGTGGCGACAGCGCGAGCTGGTGGTAGTGCGATCCACCGGTCCAGGCCGGCCGGTACTCCGGTCGAAAATTCGTGAGCAAGAGTGACCGGGTGCCGCGCACCGCCGCCGCCAGCTCACGGACCAGATCGTGGCTCGCGGGATCCAGCCAGTGCGCGTCGTCGATGAGCACCAGGGTGGGCTGCGCGGCGCTCCGCGATCGCAGCAGGCGTCGCATGAAGCCGGCGAGGTCCAGGGTCGTGCGCGAGGACGACTCGGCGGCGACGCCCAGCACGTCGAGCGCCAGCGGCACCGCATCGGCGAGGCTCGCGTCGAGAGCGCTGAGCTGCTCGGCGACGCTCTGTCGCATCGCCTCAACCTCGTCCGTCTGCGTGAGCCCGAGAAAGCTTCGCAGCAGGTCGCGGATCGCGAAGCGCGGCACGGTGACGGCGTGAGCGGGGCAGTGGGCCTCGTACAGCGCGACGCCGCGCGCTCGGGAGCGCCGCGCGAACTCCAGGCACAGCCGGCTCTTGCCGATTCCGGCCTCCCCGACCACCCCGACGACCTGCCCGTCCGATTTGATGGAGCGCGCCAGGACGCCTTCGAGCCACGTCAGCTCCGCGTCCCGTCCGACCAGTCGCGTCAGGCCTCGCCGGCCCGCAGCGTCGAGTCGTGAGCGTGCGGGACCCATCGCGGAGAGCTCGAGGACGCGGACCGGAGCGGTGACCCCCTTGACCGAGCGGAGGCCGGCGTCCGAGAGCAGGCAGAATCCCTCGACCAGCCGGGCCGTGTTCTCGGTGACGAGGACCGTGCCCGGCGCGGCCAGCTGCTGCACGCGCGCCGCGAGACCGACCGACTGGCCCTGGGCTGTGTAGTCCATGCGCAGGTCGTCGCCGATCTTGCCGATCACCACCTCGTCGGAGTTGATGCCCATCCGTACGGCGAGCTCGACGCCGCGGGGGCGGAGCGTCTCCGCGTAGGCCCGCAGGTCCTCACGCGCAGCGAGCGCGGCCTGGCACGCGCGCCGGGCATGGTCCTCGTGGGCGATCGGCGCGCCGAACAGCGCCATCACGCCGTCACCGGTGAACTGGTTGATCGTGCCCTCGACCGCGTGGATGGCCGCGGCGAGGATCTCGAAGACCCGGTCGAGCACCCGATGCCACTCCTCGGCGCCGAGCTTCTTGGCCAGGGTCATGGAGTCGACCACGTCCACGAACAGGATGCTCAGGTGCTTTCGCTCGCCTTCGAGCGCGCTCCGCGTCGTGAGGATCTTCTCGGCGAGATGGCGGGGCGTGTAGCTGCGTGTGTCGCGTGGCATCGGGGCGCTCCGGCGTCAAGATAGCACGACGGTCCCGGTCACCGCGGACGCCGGGTCACGATTGGTGGGTCCCGCGCGCCTCCGTCTCCGACATCTCGAGCCAGTGCGTCATGCCCATATCTCTGAACATCGCCGCGGCGGCGGTGAGGTGCTCCCGCGCTTCCGCGGGCCGGTCGGTGCGGCGAAACAGCTTGCCGAGATCCAGCCGGCACTGCGCGACTAGCGGCCGCATGGCCAGATCACCCGCCAGCGCGAGGGCCTGACGCGAATACTGCTCGGCCTTTACCGGTTGGAATCGATCAGGATGCGAGGTCACTTCAGCCAGGAGACGAAGGGCCAGCGCCTCGAAGCCTCGCTGCTTCCGCTCTCGCGCGAGGTCGAGCGCCTGCCGAGCGTGTCCGAAAGCCTCGGACGGCTTCCCGGCCAGTAGATGGATCTCGCCGAGCTGACGGAAACGCGAGCTCCGCACATCGCCGACGGCCTCCCGGCTCGTCTCGCGAGCTTCGCGGAAGAGGGCGAGCGCCTCCTCGCAGCGTCCCGATTGGGCGTACGCCACCCCGAGGAATCCGGCCGTCGACCAGCCCACGCGGCTCCAGGTTCGCGCCAGAACCAGGCTGCGCTCCAGCTGGGGGATCGCCCGGTCGAGATCGCCTTTGATGGCGTAGAGGCTCCCCAGCGTGTTGGTCGCCATGATGCAGTCGAACTCGTGGCCGCCCGACTCGGCGATGCGGATCGACTCGTCTCCGAGCGTGATCGCCTCGTCGAACTCGCCGAGGTAGCCGAGGGTCAGGGTGAGCCAGGCCCGCGGCCTGACGAGAATCATCGTCGGGCCCAGTCCGAGCCCCGTCATCCCGAGGCCTGTCAACGTCTTCCAGACCTCTCGAGCCCCTTCCTTCCGCTCCCCCTCGTCACGCCGAACGCGGGGATCGGTAACGCTCGCGAGTCCAGGACGCATGGCGTCGACGACCCAGCGCAGCAAGTCGCGAGCCCGGACAAGCTCGCCGAGCTCATGGCACGTCACGCCGAGGCCATAGTGAATGATTGCCTGCAGGTCGAATTTGCCGAGCTCGGTCGCGATCGTCAGGGCTTGCTGGCCGGCCTCGATCGCTCGGTCGAAATCGAGCGTCGCTCTCGAATGAATGCACTCCAGCGCGAGAATCCGGGCCAGCCGACTGCGGTCCTCGAGCCCCACCGCGAGATCCTTGGCCCGGCGCAGAGATTCCTGGAGCTTCTGGAACTGTCCGAGCGCCGCCAGTGGCCCCTGCAGCTCGAGCTGGAGATCGATCGTCTGGGCGATCGCGTCGCGCTCGGGGAGATGCGCGACCGCCGCGAGGGCCTGCTCGAAACAGCCGACGGCCTCGCGGTAGGCCGAGCGACTCGCCGCCCGGGCTCCCGCCTGACGAAGATACGCGACGGCCTTGGGCCATACCTCGCCGCACACGGCGTGATGCGCGAGCTGATCGGGCTGCTCGGCGAGGCGATCGGGATATTGCCGCTCGATCGCCTGCATGATCGCCCCGTGCAGCTCGCGGCGCCGATCCGGAAGCAGGCTCGCGTAGGCGACCTCGTGCGTGAGCACGTGCGTGAACGTGTACTCGCGCTCGGGGTACTCCTGCGCCTCCTGGATGAACTCGGCGTGACGCAACGAAGCCACGCTCGCCTCGAAACTCGCGTCGGCCATGCCGGTGATCACCCGGAGGATGGGTACCCGTATGTCCATTCCAATGACAGCCGCTGACTGCAGGACGAGCCTCTCCTTCGGGGACAGCCGGTCGATGCGAGCCGCGATGACCGCCTGGACGGTCATCGGCAGCACGAAGTCGGAAGCGGGCCCGCCGAGGCGGTACCCCGAGGGCTCGCCGACGACGTCTCCGGCTTCGACGAGGGTGCGGACACATTCCTCGATGAAGAACGGATTGCCTTCGGTGCGCTCGACGAGCCTCTGCTTCAGGGCGCCGAGGCTCGGATCGGTGCCGAGCAGCGCGCCGAGAAGCTCCTCGACGCCTTCGGTCGTCAGGGGATCCAGCCGCAGCTGGCTATAGGCGCTGCGGCCGCCCCATCCGTGCTGATACTCCGGGCGGTAGTTCACGAGGAGGAGCACGCGCGAGCCGGCAATACTTTCGGCCAGAAGATCCAGGATCGCCTGTGTCTCGGAGTCGATCCAGTGGAGATCCTCGACCATCAGACAGAGCGGCCGTGCGTGGCTCGTGGCGAGCAACAGCTGCTTCACCGCCGCGTGAGTGCGGCGTCGACGTTCGGTGGGATCGAGGGCTCGAAATGCATCGTCCGACGGCAAGGCGCCGAGCAGGTCGAGCACGGGGGGCGTGAGCCAGACGGGATCGCCCGCGGCAGCGGGCAAGGATCGCGCAACTTTCTCCTCCACGTCCACCGCCGCATCGGTCTCCGCGATCCCGCAGAGCGTCCTGAGCATCTCCGCAATCGGGAAATACGGCGTGTTCCTCGCATAGTCGGCTCCGCCCGACGACAGCACGAGCCAGCTCGTAAGCCGACGGAGACTCTCGTGCAGGAGACGGGATTTGCCGACGCCGGCTTCGCCGACGATCCCGACGATCTGACCGCGATGCTGCTCGGCGCGCGCGATCGCCTGCTCCAGTGTCTGGAGCTCGGCGGCTCTCCCCACGAAGCGAGGAGAGCTCCAGGGGGAACGCGCGTCCCGGCGGCCGCGGACCAGCCACGTATCCGGCTCGACTTCGCGCGCGGGCTCGAGTGCAAAGCGCCGCGCCAGGAACGGCGCGACGGCGCCCGAGACGACGATCGCGCCGGGCGGATCCCTCGCGATCAGCGTCTCGAGAACCGACCACGTGGCGGCCTTGCCGTCGACCCCGATCCGTGCGGTCGATTCGCGACCGCTCACGACGTGCTCGGCGCAATGAATGGCGACGTTGACTTCGGTCGCCGCCTTCTGGATCGCCAGGGCGGCGAGCGTCGCGTGGCTCGGCGCGTTGTCGACGGGCTCGAGGCCGAAGACGGCGACGATATCGGTGGGCCCTGATTCTTCGAGCCGGCCGCCGAAGCTCTGGATCTTCTCGATCGACCGTTCCAGCACGCGGGCAGCCTCGCCGGTGGTTGCCCGCCGCATCCGCGCACGCAGAAAGGACAGGTGGCGGCGCTCCCACTGAACCGGCGTGCTCGGCATCGGCCTGGGAGTAGGCCGAGCGGATCCGGTCCGAACGGCGCCGGCCTCTCGACCCCGATGTCGCAGACCGTACTTGTCCAGGCGGGCGCGAAGCGTATTGCGGGAAATGCCGAGAGCCATCGCGGTGCGCCGAATGTTGCCGCCGTGACTCTGGAGGGCCGCCGCGATTCGAGCTTTCAGCGCGGCGTCGAGCGACTCCCCGATCGCCGTGTCGGCGACGTCGCCGGCCGCAACCGCTGGTGTCGCCGGTCGCGCTGTGTCGGCGAGGAAATCCAGCAGCTCCGCCGTGATCGTGTCTCCATCCGAGAGCAGCACCACGCGCTCCATCGCGTTGGCAAGCTCGCGGACGTTGCCGGGCCAGGAATGGGCGAGGAGCCGCTTCCGCGCCTCGGGTGTCGGCGCGCGCGGCGAGAGACCATAGTCGGTGCACGCCCGAGCGAGGAAGTAGTCCGCGAGCTCCAGGACGTCGGAGCCGCGAGCACGCAGCGGCGGCAGCTCCAAGGTGATGACCGCCAGGCGATGGTAGAGATCGGCTCGGAAGCGCCCCTCGCCGATCGCGCGCTCGAGATCGACGCTGGTCGCCGCGACAAGAGCGATGTCCACCGGCTCGGCGCGTGTGCTCCCGAGCCGGCGCACCGCGTGACCCTCGAGCACGGCCAGGAGCTTGCCCTGCAGGGCGAGCGGCAACAGGCCGATCTCATCGAGGAAGATCGTGCCGCCGTGCGCGGCCTGGAACAGACCCGCCTTCGCATGCCGCGCGTCGGTGAACGCGCCGCGCTCGTAACCGAACAGCTCCGCCTCGAGCAGAGAATCGGGGATGGCCGCGCAGTTGACGTCGACGAACGGCCCGTCGCGACGGGGCCCAGCCTGATGAACGGTCCGGGCGAGGAGTCCCTTGCCGGTGCCGGTCTCTCCGAGGATCAGAATCGACGGCTGGCGTCGGCCGCCGGGTCGACGCGCGAGGAGCTGAGCGACCTGCGAACGGACCGCCGTCATCAAACCGCTCTCGCCACGCAGCGCCGCCAGCGGCGAGGTCATACCCGGGCAGCTTACCAGGCTTCGGCCTGGGTCAATAGCTGACCTCTTCACCCTCTCGAGTGGTCACACCACCTCACCGGGTCCATCACAACGCCTCGATTTTATGGACATGAGGGCTTGGTACGGTTCTCGCGAGAGTGCTCCGGAGGGGGCGAGTCACCAGTGGAGACGATTACCTACCTGATCGCGCTCGGGCTTCCGATCTGGCTCGTCGCCGAGGAGCTGCTCGGCTGGAGGTCGAAGGGAGGGCGCCGTGAACACCCGCAGGAAAACGCTGTGCGCGATCGGACTCGGTCTCTATCTGGTCGGGTTCGGGATGCTCGCGGGAGTCGCGATCGAGCGGATGCGCTGGGATCACGAGCGCGCTGAAGCATTGGCGCGCTACGACGAGGCCCTCCGCGAGTGGCACGCGTTCCGGATCGCGCTGGAGCGTGGCGCAGACCAACAGCCGAACCATTAGGAGGTCGCGATGCCGCGATGGGATCGATACCTGGTGGGTCTGATCCTCGCGTTGGTCGGTGGCGCGGGGGCGCCGGCCGTTCGCGGACACGACGAGCATGGCCTCGAGGGATCCGCGTTCACGGCGGACAACGAGTCCGGCCGCGCTGCCACCATCAACGTCGCGGGCTTCCCCGTCGTCGCCCGCACCAATCCATTCTTTCTCGACCTCGGCGTCAACGGACGGCGGTGCGTAACGTGCCACCAGCCCAGTAACAACATGACGGTGACTCCGGCCAGCCTGCGGGCCCGATTCGAGGCGACCGACGGCACCGACCCGATCTTCCGAACCAACGACGGCTCGAACTCGCCGCTCGCCGACGTGTCCACCGTGCGCGCCCGGCGCCACGCCTACAGCGTGCTGCTCACGAAGGGACTCATCCGGGTCGGCATCGCCATTCCGGCGGACGCCGAGTTCGTGCTGCACGCAGTCCGCGACCCCTACGGCTATGCCGGCCACAACCTCAACGGCGACGAGCTGTCGCTCTTTCGGCGGCCGCTTCCGGCGACCAACCTGGCGTTCCTCAGCACCGTGATGTGGGACGGACGCGAGACCGTCGAGAAAGGATCGGTCGCCGCGATCCATTTCGATCTCGCCAAGCAGTCGAACGACGCGACGCAGGGACACGCACAGGCGCCCCAGCCCATCGACCAGGCGACGCGCGAGCAGGTCGTCGCCTACGAGATGGGGAACTTCTCGGCTCAGGACTTCGATCGTGCCGCCGGCAGCCTGCACGACGCCGGCGCGCAGGGCGGTCCCAGGGCGCTGGCCTCGCGGTCGTTCACGTTCGGTGAGAACGACCCACTCGGCTGCGATCCGAGCGGCGAGACGTGCGATCCGGCGACGGCACACTTCGACCCGATCGTGTTCACGGAATACGACGCGTGGAGCCGCGTGCGGCCTCACGGCATCGACCGCGCGCGGCAGGCCGTCGTGAGAGGTCAGGCCCTCTTCAACACGCTGCCGATCGCGATCACCGACGTGTCGGGAATCAACGACGATTTCAACATGAAGACGGTGATGGGCACGTGCACCACGTGCCACGACACGCCGCACGCCGGCAACCACTCCGTTCCCGTCCCGCTCGACATCGGCATCGCGGAGCCTCGAGTACCACCCGGCGCCGGCGGTGACGGCGTGCACAACCGGTTCGGGCTACCCGTCGCGGATATGCCCGTCTACGTCCTGCGCCGGAAGGACAGCGCCGACGACTTCAAGATCGTGACCGATCCGGGACGGGCGCTCATCACGGGCCAGTGGAAGGACGTCGGGCGCTTCAAGGGACCGATCCTGCGCGCGCTCGCCGGGCGGGCGCCGTACTTCCACAACGGCTCGGCGGCGACCCTGCTCGACGTCGTGAGCTTCTACGACGTGCGATTCGGCCTGTCGCTCTCTGACGAGGACAAGCGGGACCTCGTCGCGTTCCTGCGAACGCTCTAGCGGCGGCGCGCTCAGCGCATGTTGCCGGTGTGGCCCAGGGAGTAGCGCCCGGGCTGCGGCCATACCGTGAGACCGTGAGGCTCCTTGCCGACCGGAATCGTGACCACCTCGCCCGAGGTGGTGTCGATCACGTAGACGACGTTGTCGTAGCGGCCCGAGAGCCACAGGTGCTTACCGTCGGCGCTGACGTTGCCCATGTCGGGGCTGCCGCCCTTCGGGATGGTCCACGTCGTCACGACCTTGCGCGTCGCGAAGTCGATGACCGCGACGCTCCCCGGGCCGCGCGGCTTGCCGCCGATCTTCGACGAGCCGCGGTTGGCCACGTAGAGCTTCGTTCCATCGCGGCTGGGATAGAGCCCGTGGGTGCCGACGCCCGTCTTGACGAAGCCGATCTCCTTGAAGGCGTCGCCGTCGATCAGATAGACGCCGCCGCGCTTGAGCTCGGCCACGTAGAAAACCTTGCCGTCGGGGCTGATGCGGATATCTTGCGGAATGCCGCCGCCGGACAGCTTGAGGTAGCCCAGCACCTTGCGGTTGATCCAGTCGATCTTCACGAGGCGGCCCTGATACTCGCAGGTCATCAAGAGATACTTGCCGTCGATCGAGTAGTCGCCGTGATTGATGCCGGCGCACCCCGGCGCCGCCAGCGAGCTCTGCAGCGCCATCGTCTTCGGGTCGCGGAAGTCGAGCCGCTTGAGCGCCTCGGCCACCACGATGGCCGAGCGGCCATCCGGCGTGAAGTACATGTTGTACGGATCGTCCACGGCGACCGGGGGGCCCGGCTTGCCCGTGAGTGGATCGATCGGGGTCAGCGTGCCGTCGGTGCGGTGCTCGGCGTTGTTCGTCACCCACAGGGTCGTCAGGTCCCACGACGGGACGACGTGCTGGGGATTCACGCCGACGGGAAATCGGTCGACGACCTTGAGCGTGGCCGGATCGATCACGGTGACGTCGTTGGACTGTAGATTCGGCACGTACACGCGCGGCAGCGCCTTGACGGCCACGGGACTCAGCTTGTCGGCGGTCGTCTCGCCGTAGAGGTTGGCCGGGTCGACCACCGGCGGCATGCCGGGCACGGTCTCGATGGCGGACGCGGGCGCGACGGCCGACACCGTCCCGACCGCGGCGACGCCGAGACTCAGGACGAGCGCGAGCTTCGTGAATGAGATCATGGGCGCGCTTTCACCTCTTCGAGCTCTCGATGGATCGGCGAATCGCCGTGACGGACTGCGTGACGATCAGGTCGACGCCGAGCCGGCCGAGCTCGGCGCTGGCCCGCCGCGGATCGCCCTCCACTCCGCTGGCCTCGCCGGGAGCGGGCTCGTCGCGCGGTGCGGCGCGCACCAGTCGGGGCTCGAGCGCCAGGGTGAGCGAGGTGTCCGAGAGCCCGGCGTGCTGGCCGATCTCCTCGGCGCGATACCCCCGCGCCTTCAGCAGCGCGTCGAACCCGGCCGTTGCCGCGTGGTAGTACTCCTCGATCGCATGCACGCGAG
>Ga0126370_10001571_pt1 | contig 10499 bp, 5 predicted proteins | sample PanSoiMetaPlot_3_FD_92586 | JGI IMG/M metagenome (GOLD analysis project Ga0126370, IMG submission 92586) | Tropical forest soil microbial communities from Panama - MetaG Plot_3 | ecosystem: Environmental > Terrestrial > Soil > Tropical forest > Bulk soil | place: Panama | collected 2016-02-17 | reverse complement strand
CGTCGTAGCGCTGCGGCGTCGCTATGCTGATAATCGCGTATGATCATCACGAATGTCTGTCGCTTGAAGCCCTTTGCGGTTGCTCGGGCTAGAAGCTTGGCTGAGGTGGCACTCCAAGAACCACATTATGCTGTAAGCGACCGCTGACGACACCAGGCCGCAGGCATTGCCCTCGGTACAACCTCGGTTCTATCATGACGGACGCTTCGCGACTCTGCTCGATACCGTGAAAAGTTACGATGCGCGGTTCAATCTAGGCCTGAGTGACCAGGAAGAACATGACTTGGTCGAATATCTCAAATCGCTATGAGACCCAGGTCGCGGAAACCAAACACCCGGTAGACATGAAGGCTAACCACAGAACGCGTCCCTCTAGAACACTTTGTGCAAACGGACGTCGATGCCGTATCCGCCGTATTGGTCGCGCAACACGGAGATTTTCCACTGCGGTTTGGGCTGATATTGCAGCTGCACGGTTTGCCGCTGCGTTGAGGTCACATCCGTGCTGAAAGTCATGAGGATAGTTCCCGTCACGCGCTGTTGAATCGCAACTTGTGCACCGGGGTCTCGGCTGGCGCCCATAGTCGGGTCAATCGTCAGCTGAGAGAGCCCCGTCAGATTCTGCACTCCTTTCGCGACTTGGCCCGCGACGCCTTGCGCAATCACCGACTCCGCTCCCAGGGAAGCGGGTGTAGAAGCGTTCGAGCTCCTTTCCGCTGTCGTCTGTCCAAAGGCGAGCAAATTGATAATGTCTAGCGGTGGCAGCGAAGGGTCAGACGTATAGTTTGTCTTCAGACGGTCGAGTGGTCCGGCAAAATTGATCGTGATGTTGTACTGCTCCACTACGGTTTTAACGTAGAGATTTATGAGCGGCTCGGTGATCGCCGGGTTCGAAAAGACGATGCTGCCGTTTTGAATTTCGAATCGCTTGCTTTGAAAAAACAATTCACCGTTCGTCAAGTTGATTCGCCCCAAAATGACGGGTTTAGCCGCCGTTCCGACGACCGTGAGGTTCGCAGCTCCCGCAATGCTGACTTGGCTGCTCGCGAGACTCAGGCTCTCGGCGGACTGGACCGCGACACCAAGCCGCATGTTTGAAGCGAACGGCGACGGCGAGCTCACCGTCGAATCCTCCGAGAGTTGGCTAACGAAACGAGAAAGATCGAAGCCGTCCTGAAAAGACAAGCGTTCCACTACGACCTGGCCCTTTAGATCGGACTTTTGTGGTGTTCCATTTAACTGCAAGTTGGCATTAAGCGTTGAGCGAATTCCGTTCGCCGCTGCGCGAACTCCTTTTGCGTGCAAGTCGACTGCGAAATTCGCTTCTTTGCCATAACTAGCCGAGCCATTTGCGGACAGAGATCCTCCGCCTGAGGCTGCTTCGAGCTTATCGATCTGCAACCGGTTCCCAGCAATCGAGAGCTGCCCGTTCAGATTGCTGATCGTAAGTGGTGCCCCTTCGATGGCCAGACCAGTGTCGACGATGCGGATCGTCCCTTGCGTTTCCGGGGCTCTTAATCCGCCGCTGGCACGCAAGTCGAATTCAACCTTGCCATGAGAACGGATATCCGGCGTGATGAGCTGAAGCAACTTGGCGTCGATTTCACCTTCGGCGGAGGCATTAAGCGGCACGCTGGCCTGGATGGGAACCACACCCTGGACTCTAAGATCGGTGCCGGTTCCTCTCATGCGGGCCTGTTCGATGGTTGCGATGCCATTTTGATATCGGGCGCGCAGGGGCGCATCGTTCGCGATTTCGATGCCCTTATAAGCAAAATTCAATCGCGGAATTTCCATCCTCCCCTCAAGGCGGGCTGGCTCTTTTAGCGGTCCCGTGACCGTCGCGTGTATTTCCGTGTAGCCCTCAAGGTCTTGCGCGATCCCAGTGCGCAGCGAATGGCTGGCTAGAAGCGCACCAATCGGCAGCGCACGCAAGTCGATCGTCGTATTCGTTTGATACTGATTCTTCATCTCGACCGTACCATTGGCGTGTACAAAACCTTGCTGCAAGACTGAGTCAAGCTTGATGTCGGCTCGCTGTTGCGCTACTTCGATTTGGGCTTTGCTTGCAGTGAAACTTTGACCGGCGATCTTCAGGTCCGGAATTTCAAGGGTTGCCGAAAGACGCGGATCTTTCACGGTTCCATCGCCGGTTACGCTTGCGGTTAGCAGTCCGGCGACGCTGCCGCCGCTCCGCTGCGCCGTCTGCAACTGATCGAGGCGCAGCCCCGGCGTGTTCAACTTAAGTTCGTAGTGTTGCATTTTGGGGTCATATCCGAGACTGGCCTTCGTCACGCCGGCGTCCAGCTGTAGCTCTCCAGTGAGCCGGACTGAATCTGAACGACCTTGAAAATCGAGTTTGAGCTGACGAATTGGCTCATTCCAAGCGGAGGCTTTGGTCAACTGCAAGGAGCCTTGCCCTTGCGGTTCGGTTTGCGAACCGGAAATCGCCACATTTCCCGATAAATCGCCGGTTATGGGGTACTGTCCTTTCGCCAATCGCTGTAAATCGGCTACCGAGATTTTCGTGAGCTTTGCATTCACTGCGATAGGATTTCCAGGAACGTAAGACCAGTGGTTGAGGCCGACTCTAGTATCAAAGGTGATTTGGCCCTGCCTCGTACCTTCCAGGTTCCCTTGTTGCAACTGAATGCTCGACGGATCGGCGCTCATAGTAACTTCTAGCGTTCGCCAGCTGCTTCCTTGCACTTGCAGATTCGTGGCGGATAGCCGGCCTTTGAGTCTCGGATCCTGAACGTTGCCTGTGACCTGACCGGAAAAATGAGCCGTGCCACCCAGCTCATAAGGAAGCCCGGCAGCTTGCGGTCCAGGCTCCTTTAAGCGACGCTGACTTTCGGCAAATCCGTAAAGCAATGCATTCAGCTCGCGCAGATCGGGCGCGGCAAGATCTACATTCAGTTGAGACGTACGGCTGATTTCGCCGTTCAACGTCAATGTGGTTTGCGCGACGCGAAGCCTCGAGTTGTCGAACGACGCGCGCCTTGCGGCTGCGTCATAGTTTGCGTTCACCGCACCGTTTACCGGCAGCGCTCCGGTTTGCTCAGGGGGAACGCTGCTGGGCCCCGAAATTGACGCGTGCAGTTGCCCTTTCAACGCAGAAATGTCCTTGCGCCATTGAGCTTCGGCGTTCAAGTTCAGTTGCCCTAACAAACGGGCATTTCTTCGATCGTTGACCATCAGCGCGTCACTTACAGCTTGCAGGGAAACATTCTTTAGATCGCCCGTAATCCGGCCCGAAGGTATCGCATCCAGCCCTGAAAGCGTGGCCTTCCCTGACAATCGGCCGTCAAACACGTTTGCGTCCAACTTTGTGACAGCGAGGTTTCCGTCCTTCAGCTGATAGACTGCGCGCACGTCCCGCACGAACACGAGCGCGGGCTGTGCGCGCACTGCAAGTTGCGGCGCATGCAGCCGCCCGTCGATCTGCAGACCGCGAACAGCAGAAAGACCCTGCATCCACTTGTAGTGCACGGTCCCACTGAAGGTTACCGCCCCGCGGGGAAGCGATGCGCTTCGCAGTACGCTCGCAAGGTCATCCGTTTGGATATAGCCGCGATATTCACCCTCGAGTTGCGGCTCCGAAGGGTTGCTGATGCGGGCGGCGAGTTCGATCTCCGAACGCAGGCTCTTCACTTCCAGCCGCTGCACTTCTAAAAACTCGCGATTCACGGCGAACTGCACCGACGCACTGTGGGGCGTGTCACGCCAACCGGGTGCCGTCAACTGTCCACTACGGTATGATGCATCGCCGCGGTACATGCCGGACGTCGCTTCATAGGTGACACGCGCGTTCAAATCGTCAATCTCGGCCGTGAGCGGGATTTCTTCATCGTTGAACCGCACGATTCCGTCGCGCAGAGATGCGTGCCGAATAATGACGCTAAAGTTGCTCGATGGACTTGGCTTAACTACGGGAAGATTTGAATTTCCAGCCGTGTCGATATGCGCATTCACGATCGGACGGTCCAGCCTGATCCAGTATAGATTCACTTCACGGCTTAGCAGGGGACGCAAACCCAAGCTGACCACGAGACGGTTGGCCTCAAACAGCGGCGGTTCATTCGCGCGCTCCTTTCCGTGCGCGATGATGCCAAAAAGCTCCGCAGTGAAAGGCGACCAGGTCAGCTTCAAGCTTTGAACTTCGATTCGCGTTCCGGTGCTCCGCTCGATTCTGGAAATGAGTTGCGCGAGCACGAACCGATTGAAGCTTCGAGTGCGCACCAGGAGCACAGCCGCGCTTATAAACAACAGCAAAGAAAGGAGGACCGCGGAGACGATGATTTTCAGTTTCTTTCTGGAACCCATATTTTCCTCTTCGCTGGGCTCTTCGCTGGTACTACCCTTCAGAACGCCTGCCCCAGTGTCACGAAGTACTGCCAGGGCCGTATGCCAGCTGGCGCGTTCAGGCTGTAGCCAAAATCAAATCGGATTGGCCCTACCGGCGTGCGATAACGCAAACCGAAGCCAACCGAATTCGTGTAGCTGCCAGCAAACTGACGAACATTGATGTTCCTGTAGACATTGCCGCCGTCGTAGAAAACGACGCCGCCCAACCCGCTTTTGAGAGGAATCGGAAAACGAGCTTCCGAGTTCACAATTGCCAACATCAGGCCGCCGACCGGGACGCTGATCAACGAGCAGGTGGAGGCATCATTGGGATTGCTGCATACCGTGACGGGCCGTTGTGGACCTGCCCCGTTAATAGGAAAGCCGCGAAGCGAATCGGGGCCTCCTGTAAAAAACCGCTCGCTTAATGGCACTCGGGAATTGGAAAACGGAGCCGCGAGCCCCAGCCGGAAGTTGTTCGCCCAAACGAGCCACGGCCGCAGCTGCAAATAGGATGCATTCTGCCCCAGAAAACGTGTGAAATCGCTGCTCGAGCCCAGCGCCGTTGGTGTAATGCCGAAGGAAGCCGTCTGGTATAGTCCCCGGTGCGCGTCGAGCGGATGGTCTCGAGTGTCTCGAACGAATTCCCCAAACAATGAGGACAGCCGGACGTGCTGGTCCTCGGGCAAAACGAGTTCGGGAATCGTGATGTTGCTCAGATTTGTGCGCTGAAAGCTGTAGCGAACGCGCACGATCTTGGTGCGTTTCTTATCCAGAAACCTTTCCACTTGCCACGACGCTTGGCCGAGTCGCGCTTCGTAAATTGGATTCTCCATGGTGCGTTCGCCGGAGATGCTGAACAGTGAGGCCCACGACGAGGTGCGCAGCCGCGGATCGGAGTAGGTGAAAGTGGCACGCTGATCCAGTCGCGAATACAGCAAGCCGATCGAAGCGGTTTCGGCGCGTCCTCGCAAGTTACGCCGCGCATACTGGAACACGAACCGCGGTCCATAAAAGCTTTGCTGGCTGGTACGGAACTTCTCCCCGAGGCTGACCTGCGGTAGCCCTGGCACCACGACGGCACCAACTGGAACATTTCCGCTTCGTGGCACAGCCTCGAAACCGACACCCACATCCATGGTGTTGCGTTTCGACTCGTGAACCTTTATCAAAACTTCCTCGCTTCCCTGCCCTTCGATTGGCCGGAGCGGGCCGACGCTGGCCCAATCGAAGACGCCTACGTTGTAGAGATCGCTTTCGGCAGCCAGCATCCTGCCTTCGCTGATCGGCTGCCCTTCTTTCACATTAGGTGCGGTAATTCTGCGCACTAGAGCCGGTTTGGTGCGCTCGGCGCCGAGCAGCGCCACTACTCCGGCTTTTGCGCGCGGGCCAGGATCGATGCGGTAAACTACATCAACTTGTTGCGGTTCGTTTGGCAGGTGCGTTGCTGTCGAATCAAAATGTGCGTTGAGATATCCGTCGTCTATGAAAGCGGCCAGGATTTGACTTCGATCGTCTTCCAGCAGCTTGCGGGAAAACGGCTTTCCAGGAGCGAGCACAAGCGGCCGCTGGCTGCGCGGCTGAATCGGTTCATTTTGCGCGTTAACGATCGCCAATGAATTAACACGGTCCTGAGGGCCTTCAAGGATTTTAAATGTCACGTCAATCTGCGGTTCGTGGTCGCGAACCTGTGGCTGAATTTTGACTCTGGAGAATCCTTCGTTCTGGTAGAGGTTTGTGAGAGATGCGATACTCTTCCGCAAAAGGTCATTGCTGAATTTTCCGCGCTGAAACAGGAGCTGGTTGCCTTTGCGAATGACGATGCGCTCTTGCAGTTGTTTGTCGGAAAAATACTGATTACCCTCGAAGTGAATCTCCTCGACGCGGTGCCTGCCATCCTTCCGTATTGTGTATACAATGCGAATTTTGTCGCCGCTCGTCTCCAGGAGCGGTTTAACGCTCGCGTCGAAAAATCCTTTCGCCTGGAAGTAGGAGACTAGATTGCGGCCGCCTTCATCCACCAACTCAGCGTCGATCAGGTTCTCTTCATAGATTGGAAGCAGTCGTTTGAGTGTGCGCGTCCAGATATGCGCTCCAACTATCCGCACGGAGACCAGAGGTCCGGGCTGCACCTCGAACGTAAGATCGGCGCGGTTTGTCTCTGGACGATACTCGGGCGGATTCAGCCGCACGATTGAAGTCAGGTACCCCGAGTTGCGCAAATGCGCGCGCAGGTAGTCTTGTGACTTCACTATGCGCGCTTGAGTGAAGCGTTGGCCTTTCCTCAGTGAAACACCTTTGGCTCTGGCCCAAGTCGAGGTTAACGCCGACCGCAGTTCTTTGGATTGTGAGTCCGATAGGCCAGGGAATTGGATCTCGCCGATCTTAGCCCGTCGATTCAGATTGCAGTGATAAATCAGGTTGACGGTAAGGTGCTTTTCGTCCCGCTGTGTCTCGGGTTCAACGGTTGCAAGAAAAAATCCGTCGGCATGAAACAGGTTTAACAACGCCCCTTTTCCATTCGAAACCAGGTCGTCCACAAATGGCGTCTGGTCCGGAATATTGACGGACTGCAGCATGCGCGTATAGGAAAAGGCGTCTGCACCGGGGAAGGAAACTAGGCCTACATAAAAAGCCGGTTGCAGCAGAAAGGTAATGTGTATCCCAGAAAGCTCCGGCTGAACCTTGACTTGAACCTGCGAAAACAGCCCGGTCTTCTGCAGAGATTCAACGCTCTCTTGAATATCATGAATCGAGAATGCGGCGTCGACCTTCTGCTTCAACAACGGTCGAAATGATTCGACGTCCCTCACCGGGCTCGCGGCGATATCCACTCTGTTTACTGCGCGGCCTTCAAAACCTTGATAGCTGCTCGGTTCCGTTTGTTGCCCGCCGTCCGACGTCGCGCCACAAGGGAGCAGAAGAAAGCACGCCGAGGCTACCCGGAGTAAGAATCGAGCAGAGTGGGACGGTAGGCCGCTAATCATCCACGTGCACCTCGGCCTCTCAGCTGGCCGGTCTCCAGATTGATCTGCGGGGCGACCTGCCGGACCAGAGTTCTGATCGGATCGCGCGGCTCGATGGCGCGATCTCCGTGCACAAGCTAGAAGGAAAACGGATGACAACGATGCGGTAGACCGATCGAGCGGCGAACTGTTTATTCCTCACGATCCGTGCCATTCCGTACATCTCACATGACGCAGCGCATACACAGAAACCCGCTCGCTTGAGTCTAGAAGTGCGAAATGAAAGGGGAGTATCCAGTTATCCTTGTATCTTCGATATTTGCTTCCTGCAACCCCGCGGTCTGCAAGAGAGCAAACACCCGACTTGGGCCGAGCCAAGTGGAATTCTTTCCATACAGCAGAATTACTAGGTTAAATCTGGTAACTGTGTTTGGTTTGGGCTTTTTTGTCCGGTCCGAAGCGGTTGTTCGATTGCCGATCAAAACCTAAACTGCCTCACTGTCGCTTCGCAGATCGGACGCCCTTACGTTGCGCACCCAGGCCTTGACTTATGCCGTTTGAAAAGGATTCTAAGAGCCGCTCGGAGTCCGGCGTTTAGGGCCCGCGCCTCGCGAAACGAGCCTGTAGTGATCCGCCACAGTTCGTGGTTGGCATATTCTGCAGTACGCGAGAGATCGCTCAGGAGACGGTCGATTGTCAATGCATGGGCTCGACTCCTGGCTAGAACCTCGTCGCTTACACATTCAGCGTGTTGCAGTCCACTTTGCACCTTTTGGCTCATTTGTGTGACGTTAAAGTTCAAGATCTCGACGCTTCGACTCGCACTCTCAAGAAACCTATGGACGTCGGAGGTGAATTGCTCAACTGATCGGCGCATTCTAGCCAGGGAGAGGGCAATTCCGATCAAGAGAATCGTCTGAAACAAGACTGCGATCGTAAGTATGACTACGTTGAATGTTTGTGTGGATCCACAATCCATTGGTCACCTGAATGGCCGCCAGGAGTCAACGCTCGACAGCGACTCGAACCTAAACTGTTCGAATACACTCGCGTAAATTCCGCGCCAAAGTACAAAAGCAGTGCGGAGTAATAGATCCAAGCGACCACGACCACCAAGGCGCCAGCAGCTCCGTAGGCAGATGCCGATACGCTCTCTCCGATATAGAAGCCGATCGCAACCTTTCCGGCGGTGAATAGGACAGAGGTCAGCAAAGCCCCCAACCAGACATCGTTCCAGGCAACTTGGGCTCTAGGCAGCAGCTTGAAGATCATTGCGAAAAGCACTGTGATAAAAGAGAAAGACAAGAGAACGTCTCCAACGTGCAATAAAAAACCGGGGACCGGCAAGAACGGTTCTGCGTATTTTGCCAAGGCCGCGAACGCGGCGCTGAGCAAGAGCGAAACCAGAAGCAAGAATCCAATCGCCAGAACCATGCCAAAGCTCAAAAGGCGCGTTTTACAAAATCGCCAAAGGGTACCGTTAGAATCGCCACGCGCACGCCATATGATATTCAGTGCGTCTTGCATTTCCGAGAAGGTGCCTGAGGCGCCCAACAGTAGCGCAATAACTCCAACCATGGTGGCAATTGCATTATCTGAGGGCCGGTGAGCTGATTGAATCAGCGCCTCGACGGTTCTTGCTCCCTCTCGGCCTACAAATGCTTGTATTTGATCTGAGATCTCGCCCTGCGCGGCCTGTACTCCGAAAACCAATCCTGCGACCGCGATTGCGATGACAAGAAGCGGTGCCAAGGAGAAGATGGTGTAATAGGCCAGTGCAGCGCTCATTCTCGTCACATTATCGTTGGTCCACTCCACGTAAGTGGACTTCAGCAGGGCTAAGAAGAGAGTCGGCTTAGCAAGAACCGTATGCGCTGGCACCGCGCTAGGCGCAACTTGTTGCGCTTCCGGTGTGCGCGGAGAGCTTGATCTTGAATCCGCTGGATCAAATTCAGTGTGATCTGGACTCGTGTCCGGAGAAACCATCGACTCCCCCACGAGTCTTCTCCGCACAACGCCGTTGGCGAGCGCGACTGGCGGTTCCCGCGTCAGTCTTAGCCGTTTCAAGGCGACGCGCTTCGAGAGAGTCTTTTGCGAGCGCAACCGTGTTGGCCATACCACCGATTCGGTAAAGCCGCGATTCAAAAGCCTCACAAAAGTCTCGGGTCCAATTCATGGCTTCGCGGTGCCAAAGTGGACGCTAACTATACCGTCTTCGTGGATTCTTCCAGCCGCTGTCGGTATCTACACGTCAAACGATTCGTAACTCTATTCCCTGGAAGCTTTTTAAGGCCGCATTTCTGACCTGGCGGCTGCTCGGGGCCGGCGCTTTCTAAGGGGCTTCGTTTGCAGTAGCCTGGCCGATACCTTCTGTGGTAAACCCGCGTGAGACGGAAGTGCCTGTGAGTCGTTGCGGTTAGGAGGGATGGTGAAGAATCGCAGGAAGCCTTGTAATCTCGCAAAAGTCGTGGTGTCGCGGCGTGGGTTCTTGGGCCAGGCGGCCACGGCCATGATTGGTTTCTCGATCGTTCCACGTCGAGTCTTGGGCGGAACTGGATACATTCCTCCGAGTGACCGGGTCAACACTGCCTTCATCGGCGTGGGGGCCCAAGGTTTGCGGGTGATGCTTCGCTTTTTGAGCCAGCCCGACGTGCAGGGTGTGGCGGTCTGCGATGCGACCGCGACCGCAGCGAACTATCCGCAATGGGACACCCACGAATTCTGCAAGTCCGTTCGCAAATTACTCGGCGTTGATAGCGGATGGGATTGGCTTAGCCCGGACGAACCCATTCAATTGACCCATGCATTGAAAGTAACCGGTGGCGTGGCCGGCCGCGATCCCTGCCAGAAAATCGTGGACGGATATTACAGCGCGCAGCAGCGTTCCGGTCGCTATAGTGGATGCGCAGCATATAGCGACTTTCGTGAGTTGCTCGAGAAACACAAAGATGTCGATGCCGTGGTAGTGTGCACCACCGACAACCTGCACGCGGCCGTATCGGCTGCTGCAATGAAAAAGTCCAAACACGTCTTTTGCCAGAAACCGTTGACGCACACGGTGTACGAGGCGCGGCGTATCGCCGAGATTGCCGGGGAAACGGGCGTCGCAACTCAGATTGCAGTTGCTAACCAAGCATCTGAAGACACCCGCCGGTTGTGCGAGTGGATTTGGAGCGGCGCCATTGG
>Ga0126370_10001567_pt1 | contig 10515 bp, 9 predicted proteins | sample PanSoiMetaPlot_3_FD_92586 | JGI IMG/M metagenome (GOLD analysis project Ga0126370, IMG submission 92586) | Tropical forest soil microbial communities from Panama - MetaG Plot_3 | ecosystem: Environmental > Terrestrial > Soil > Tropical forest > Bulk soil | place: Panama | collected 2016-02-17 | reverse complement strand
TCAAATGAGCCGTCTGGAAGCAGTTTGGAAACGAACGCTGCTGTTCGCGCTCATTGGGATTCTGTATTCGCTTCCCGTGCATGCGCAGTCCTGGATTGTGCTCGGTCCGGAAGGAGGCGATGCCCGAAGCTTTGGGTACGCGCCGAAAAATCCAGATCGGATATTGCTGGGTACGACTACGAGCACCATCTTTGTGTCAGACGATGGCGGAACGAACTGGTCACGCCTGACTCGTATTGGCGAAGGTCATGATGGGGATCATGACTATGTAATCGACCACATTGTTGTGGACCCCGGGGACCCCGATTCTATATTTGTCGCTGCGTGGAGCGTGAGTGATCGAACGTCGGGCGACATATTTTATTCGCGAGATGGCGGAAGATCGTGGAAGGCATCGCCAGGAATGCATGGGAAGCCGGTTCGTGCGCTAGCGATGGGCCCTCCGAATGCACACCTGCTCGTCGCGGGAGCTTTGGACGGAGTTTACGTCAGCTCAGACAGCGGCGGAACATGGGAACGCATATCGCCGGCGGATGATGAAGGACTCAGGAATATCGAATCAGTCGCTATCGATCCTAAGGATCCGAGTGTTATCTATGCGGGCACGTGGCACTTAGCATGGAAGACCAGCGATCGAGGGATTAGCTGGCACAAGATAGACAAAGGAATGATCGACGATTCCGATGTCTTTTCGATCATCGTAGACGCTTCGAATTCGTCCATTGTATTTGCTAGTGCATGTTCAGGCATTTACAAAAGCGAGAGTGCAGGCGACCTGTTCCACAAGGTACAAGGAATTCCGTTTTCCGCTCGGCGCACGCGGATTCTGAAGCAGGATCCTGCAAGTCCCAATGTGGTTTATGCCGGCACGACAGAAGGTTTGTGGAGAACCAGGGACTCGGGAAAAACTTGGAAACAGCTCACTGATGCAGATGTAGTGGTGAACGACATTTGGGTCGATCCGCAAAATTCCTCGCGGCTCCTCCTGGCCACAGATCGGGCTGGAATATTGGCAAGCACCGACGGAGGGACGAGTTTCATATCTGCGAATCACGGGTACGTGCATCGGCACATTACTTCGATTCTGCCCGATCGGAGTAATGCGGATGCGATCTACGTCGGAATTGATGGTGATCGGAAATGGGGTGGCGTATATCGCCTTCAGGTGGCAAGTAAATCTTGGAACCAGCGAAGTGATGGACTTGGAGGACGCGACGTGCTCACCATGAAGCAGGCCAGCGATGGCACGCTGCTGGCCGGCACCACGCAAGGCCTGTTCCTGCTCGAGCGCGGCAGCACATCTTGGCGGACTGCATGGCGGGCTACGGACCCGCCGCCCGTTGTATCGCCCAAAGTTGCTTCACTAAAGCGAGTCAAAAGTGAGACTACTCCACCAGTCGTTGCATCGGACCCGAATCGATGGCTGATTGAAGCAAAGGTTAGAGACTTAGACCTGACAGCTAGCCTGTGGTTGGTCGCTACCTCCGAAGGACTGTTCGCCAGTGAAGACAGTGGGCGCAGCTGGCGAGGTGGGTCAGTGCTGGGTCGGAAGGATTTCATTGCGGTGCAGTCAAATGGCGCACTGCTGGTCGCGGCAACTCCTTCCGAGATCTTAGTCACAGTCGATGGCGGGATGAATTGGCGCGTGTCGACCCTCCCACTGAAGAACATAACGATTCACGGGCTGACGATCTCGACACCTGAGAACTACATATTTGTAGCTTCTCGCGAAGGAGGTCTTCGCAGCCTAGACCTTGGTCGAACTTGGCACCGAATGTTAAATGGCCTGCCAGAGAAAAATGTGAGTTCTATCTCGTGGGAGCATGGATTGATCTACGCTACCAGCAAGGATACCGGTGTTGTATTTCAGAGCGAGGACCAAGGCCAGAGTTGGAAGCGAGGTCCGGATACCGGATATCCATTATTGCAAGTCAAGACAGCGGGTGATCGGCTGCTTGGGGCAACACCGTTCGATGGGCTTGTGACGCAGCCCTAGTGTTAGCAGCGCGTTAATAGCATTTCAGGCGTTTTCTGTGACAGTTTACAGTGTTCGAAATTGGCAATAAGCATATTGTGATCAACGGGTACTAAGGGGGTCGCCATGTATTACACGGAAACCAATGCCTACCCGGTACAACAAGAAAAACTCAAGGGAACGCTATGGCGGTGTGCGAAATGCGACTCACTCGTGTCCATCCATTCCGCGAGAGTGCCCGATGAACCGCTGTGCCCGACGTGTTTCGACAGCGAACTCGAGTTCTGCGGCAATTTTGACAGCATTCTCGGCCAGCGTTTCTCCGACGCTTAGCGCGGCTGGGCAACTCTGATCACCCGGCCGGCGCCGATCGGATCGATATCCCGCCATAGATCAACCTCGCGCTCATCTGCGCTCACTGACAAAACTGACAGGTGTTCTCTAGATTGGTGGGCGAGTAATTTTGTTGCGTGAGCCTTCCACTTAATCCAACGGATCTGCGTCTTCAGAATTCGCATTCCATTATTACGCCAAGGTCCGGCGCATTTCTAGAACATCGGTTTGCATGTCTCTTGGCTGAAGCCGGCGGACGACGGTGTCACTTGGGCAGTGATGGCCGCGGTCTCACAATTTGAGGCGATCACAATTAATATGCAGGAATCCGAAGAGAAATTCTCCAAGGTATTTCGAGCGAGTCCGATCGCGCTGAGCCTCGCTCGATTGAAAGATGGCGTTTACGTCGATGTGAACGACTCATTTCTGGAACTCTATGGTTTCACGCGGGAGGAAGTCATCGGGAAAAAGATAATCGATATCGGTTTATCGACGCCGGGGGCGCATGCTGAACTTCAGCATCAGCTTCAAAGCGGATCGAGAGTCCGCGACCGCGAAGTCCCAGTTCGCACAAAGAAGGGGCCGCTTCGCGCAGGTCTGATATCGGCCGAGTTGGTTGAGATTGATGGCGCACTCTGTTCGCTGATCTCAACGGTTGACGTCACGGCACTTAAGCAAGTCCAGGAAGCTTCGCTGGCGGAAAAGACTTTGACGGATGCTGTTTTCGCCACGATGCCGGGATTGCTTTTCCTGTTAGATGAGCAAGGGAATTGTATTCGCTGGAACAAACAGGCGGAGCGCTTGACGGGATACTCTGCCAAAGAAATTGCCAACCGCAACATTTTTGACCTGCACGTTAACAAGGAGCGGATCCTGGAGATGTTCCGCAATGTGCCTCATACCGGACATGCAGAATTTGAGACAGAGTTGCGGAGGAAAGATGGTACGCAGATTCCTTTCTACTGCACCGCCGCATATGTATCCATTGACGGAAGGCGATATTTGGTAGAAGTGGGAATTGACATTACCGAGCGGCGGCGAGCGGAACAAGAAAGGCTTGGCCTAAGTTCGCGTCTGATCTCTGCACAGGACGAGGAGCGCAGTCGAATAGCGCGTGAACTGCACGATGACGTCAGTCAAAAGTTGGCGCTGGTTGGAATTGAGCTCGAGCAGCTATTGCAGTCAGAATCGTTAAATGCGGGGTTCAGATCGAAAGTTCTGGACATGAAGACCCAGACATTAGAACTCGCATCCACTCTGCACAACTTGTCGCGCGAGATTCATCCATCCAATCTGAGTCGGCTCGGTTTTCGAATTGCGCTACAGGGACTTTCCCGCGATATGAAACAGCGGGGATTGACTGTCAACCTCAGCTGTCACGATATTCCGAACTCGTTGCCACCAGACGTTTCCCTTTGCTTGTTCCGGGTTGCTCAGGAAGCGTTGAATAATGTCCTGACGCATAGCGGCGTCAGAGAAGCGCAACTGGAAGCTGTGGGCGACCCTGGAGGAGTTCGGTTGAGCGTGCTCGACAATGGCAACGGTTTCGATCCGCAAGCCAAAGAGTTTGCAGCGGGTCTAGGCCTCCTCAGCATGAAGGAGCGAATTCGCTTGGTAGGCGGCGAGTTCTCATTACGAAGACGGCCCCAAGGTGGCATGGAGGTGACCGCGAGGGTCCCTTTGCATACCGTCCGGATGCCGTTAAGTGCCTGAGCAGTCACAATTTCCAATCAGGGCTAAGTCATGTCGTTCGGTCGTGGCAGCTTTGCTATTCTCCTTGTCTGATTTGGCGGCTGTGCTACCATCTACCGACGTTGCGGGACAGGTTCCTATGGTAACGCTTTCACGGAAGCGTATTCTGACGAATTCTCTACATTTTCCCCCGCCTTTCTTTTTACTCCTCGTGACTTCTTTTGTCTGGTCGCAATCGTCTCAACCTGAAAAACCGGTGTCTCAGCGAACCTATGGACAGTTCGGAACGCAGTCCGAAACGGTTCACGTCGAGGGGACGCCAAAGCTGGACGCCCACGTCAATCCTTTGCGAGTGAATGTTGACTTGGCTTTGGTATCTGTGGCTGTGACCGACGAGATGAATCACGCGGTTATAGGGTTGAAGAAAGACGCCTTCACTCTGTTTGAAAACGGCATAGAACAGGAAATCCAGCAGTTCTCCACGGAAGATGGTCCAATCTCAGTCGGCTTGATCCTGGACTTCAGCAAGAGCATGAGCAATAAGATGGAGGCTCAGCGAGCCGCGGTGGACGCGTTTTTCCAAAATGCAAATCCGGACGACGACTACTTTGTCATCACTGTATCTGACCATCCTCGGATGGTCGCCGCTCGAACCCAATCAATTCATTCCATCCAGTCCGCTTTGGGAGAACTCACCCCTGCTGGAAGTACAGCGCTGCTGGACGCGATTTATCTGGGAGCAAATCAAATGCGCAACGCACACTACCAGCGTCGGGCGCTTCTAATTATTTCGGACGGCGGTGACAACCATAGTCGATACAAGCTCAAAGATGTAAAGGCAATGATTCGGGAATCTGACATTGAGGCGTACGCTATCGGATTGTTCGACACAGCATTATTCAAAACCTACGAAGAATTCATGGGCAGGAAGTGGCTAAGCCAAATTACAGACGCTACTGGTGGGCGTACCGTTACAGTCGACAACCTGGCAGGGCTGCCCGACGCGGCGGCAAGTATTAGCTGGGAACTGCGGAACCACTATGTTTTGGGATATCGTCCGGGGAGCGCAGAAAGTTCGAATGAAAGACGCAAGATTAAGGTTTGCGTAACAGGCCAGGCTGGTCAAAATGCGTTACGCGCCTACTACCGCCAGCGAGTCGATATCTTTCGATAATGATTGTTCGCAACAAAAGAAGGGACCCTCAAAGGGTCCCTCTTTTTACGTTAGGAGACAGAAATACTATCTTCCGAATGTGAACGTGACACCACCCAAATAGCGGAAGTTGTTCTGATTCGAGTTGGTGAACCGGTTAGAGAAATCGGTCAGAAGATAGTCGACTTCACCTGGTCGGATCGATATCAGCTTTGTGACCGGGATATCGACGCCTCCTCCCACCGCCATCGCGAAGGCATTACTGGACGGTGAGCCGGAAAACGTACATGCACTTGCGGTTGGTTGGCAGATCGCACTGAATGCATTCCCATATACGTTTGAGTGTGCACCGCCTAACAGCACATGAGCGTATGGCTGAACCTTCGGTGTCCGGAATTTAATCTGGGGGCCGAACAGATACGTGAAGAGGTTTCCCGACACGCTGCCGTTGGCGCCGTTAGGAAAGTTAACACTGGGAGGAATCAAGAAGTTCGACGTCATACTGCCATACCCCTGCAAATCCATCTTGATCCCGAGGTACGAATTGAGATTTAAGACCGCGGTTCCACCACCACCATTCAGGCTGTGATTATTTGTCTGCGACGCACTCGGAACATAACGCACGTAGGAATAGTTTCCCCCCACCTCGTAGCGTGGAAATTCCTGCGCCATGGCGCCGGCAGCCAAAAGCACAATTGATGCTAACGAGAACGCTTTGGAAAGCTTCATCGCAACTTCCTCCTTTTGGGAAAAGTCGTTGACTGAGCCATCTCTCTTCTTAAGTCAGTCCGTTCAATAGCGCGACCCGTCGACGCGATTTATAGTCGCGCGACTAGATTGCTTATACCGATTGGGCTTCGGCTACGGGACTGTCAAAACATGCCGCAGGTCTCTCAAAATCTCTAGGACCGATCAGTGAACTGAGAGCTCGGAAGTTCTTTATTGAGGTGGGCCCGCGACGCGAATCATCGCGTCGCGGGGAATCATGGAGGGTGGGTTGGGCTTGAAGAAAAGGTATCGCTCCGCAACGAAGTCGTATGCCCGGAAAAATGACAGCCAGAATGCTAATTACTACCTGAGCTTGGCTGGTAGGAAAGGCTTCACACCGAATGAGGGCGTGGTGATAATCGCACTTCGTCGCCGTGCTGGAGAATGCGGCAGACGAGTGCAGGCTTCTAAGTCCGAGTCGCGACTGGGCAGTAGATATTGCGTTGTATCGCCAGAAGTTCTGCTAGTTCATGATAGGGGAGAGTCAGATCATACTCAGAGCCGTGGAGTGACATGAAGAACGATGCACCTCAGGGTACAGCCAATGAGTGCAGAAAATACAGACAACAAGTCGTTCGTAGCGGTATTTGAGGCGTACGACAGAGCGCGAAACGCTATTGCTGAACTGGGCAGCAAAGGGCACGAGTCGGGAGGTCTTTCTATTGTGGGCCTTGATCCTGCGATAGGCTGCATGGCGCAAGCAGCCGCAGTTATGATTCCGGGCTTTGGTCCGCTGATGGTGGTCGGCCCTGCTATCGATTGGGTCATGGAGGCCATGCAGGTTCCGGTGAACGTACAAGGCCTGAGCGCTTTGGGATCGGGACTGGTGAGCCGAGGAGTTCCACGGATCCAGGCGCGAAAGTATGAAGTGTGGGTGAAAGCAGGAAAAGTCTTGCTGATTGGGTCCGGTAGTCACCAACAAGTCCGAGCTGCGTGCGAGCAGCTGAAGCTTCTGAGACCGATAAGCATTGAGATTCAGTCCGCCCCACCAGAACCGATGACGCCGGCCGCCTAAATTACACTGGGCCGGCAGAGTGCTTCAGATTAAGGCGACAAAGCAAATGCGGAAAGCTAAATGTCGGATAAAATCCTCGGCATACCGTCGAGATCAATCATCGCGCAAAATAGCCGCGTCGGTAACGGAGACGAAGCTTATTGCGGGCCGAGACTGTGATCCGATGAAAGGATCCGTCTGGAACCATGTTGGCGGGCTTGTATCCGATTGCGTATTGGCTACGAAGGTCTCTGACCAGCTTTGAGAAGGCTGAGTCGATCGAGGTTACCTCACGAGTGTAGTGGAACTCTCCACCGGTCATTTCGGCTAGCTGCTTCATCGCATTTTGGGCCTCCTGGCTCGGGTATCCCAGATTCAAAACGTACACTGTAGTCTCATTCTGTTGGGCGAGCGTTACGGCGTTGTTGAGGTCGATATGGCTGGCGTTGTCTTCCCCGTCGGAAAGAAGGATGATTACGTGGCGCGATGGGCCATTTTCCTTCATCTGATTCAGTTGCTCTATTGCGACGTTCACGGCGTCGTAGACTGCAGTCTGTCCCCCCGGACGCAGAGCCTTGATGGCGTGTGCCAGAAGTTGAGTGTCACCCGTCGCCGTCTGAGCTACGAGCGTCTCCTGGTTGAACCCGATGATCAGGGCCAAATCCGAAGAACTGCGTGTGACGTGCTTGAGAAAGTCGAGTGCGGCGCGTTTTTCATCGTTAAAGGCAAAATAAACAGAGTCGCTTCCATCGATAACGAGCGCGATCCGGAGTGGCAGATCAGTGAATTGATTGAAGTAAGTGATCTTGTCAGGTGGCTTGGCGTTGTCCTGGATCGCGATGTCGTTGGCCGTCAGATTCGGAACAAAATGACCCTTTTTGTCGGTCACTACCAGCGATAGATTGACTTCCTGAACCTTGCTGGTTATGGCCATCGATTCGGATGCAGGTAGAGGTTCCGGGCCGTTGATGGCTGTGCTGGTCTGTGACTGACAAATGATCCCCTGCAGGACAATCGCAAAGGTCAAGTGGAACAAGCGTAAGGCATGTGGATTTGCTTTCTGCATGAGGATTCCCCCAGCGCTAGCTTTCAGCGCATCGGCCCTGATAGGGCCTAGCGACGAAGTTGCGTGTGCATATCGGTTCTTACGCTTTGACTTGTCGACTGGTGGGTGCACCAGTGTTCATTCCGTGCGTGCGTAGTACCCTTGCCGCGCGTAGACTTGCAGCGGAGGCAGTCCCTTCGGAGCCAGCAGCTTCACTTTGATTTTGTGCCACTTGCCGTCTCGGGCCGCTTTGGTGGGTCGATACCCTAATACGTATTGATTCCGTAGTTCCACGCCAATCTTGCTGGCGACGTCGGGCAAGTCATTGAGATTGTCCAAGCTGAAGCTCCTGCCTCCCGTAAGTTCACTGATATCGCTCAGTAAACCGGGCCCCAATCGTTCTTCTTCAGTGCGAAAATAACGGTCATAGACGCCGATCGCATAGACCATCACGTCTGACTCCTTCACGATGTTCTTCACGTCACGCTCGGTATAACGGCTATGGTTGTCACCGCCGTCGGAGATGATAAGCAGTGCCTTTTTCGAATATTGCGCCTGGCGCAGCTTCGAAACGCCGAGGTAAATTGCGTCGAGCAGAGACGTCATTCCGCGAGGTGTAGCAAAGAGGAGCTTGTTCTGAACTTCTTCCGTTGAAGTGGTAAAGTCCACGAGGCCCGAAGGTGTGTCGGCGAACGTGATAACGAAAAACTCATCCTGCGGATTCGCTGTCTTGAGAAAAGCGCCGACAGCCTCTCGGGCGCGATCGATTTTTGTACTCATGCTGCCGCTGGTATCGAAAATGAGTCCGATCGAGATCGGCATATCGGTGCGGGAAAACGTCTGCAGAGGCTGCGACTGTTTGTTCTCGAATATCTGAAAATTTTCTTTATCCAGCCCTAAGACCATGCGATGGCTGTCGTCGGTGACGGTGACTGGTACCAGGACAAGATCCACATCTACCTTGAGCGAGGGGCTGAGTTCTTTTTGGGGAGAACTGCTTTTGACAGTCGGCGAACTGGCGTGAATGTCCCGTGAGCCAACGTGGACGTCGCCAAGACTGGTCTGGCCGACCGATGCTGCTCCGAGCAACGCGAGCGCGATCGCCAGAACTGAGGGGAAACTATTAAAAGTGCGTGCGCCGCGGTTCATCTGCTCTCTCCTTTTGAGAGAGTACTAACCGCATGCGCACATGTGAGCTGTCACGAATGACAGAAAGTCATTCAGGATTCGGACTAATTTCGTGGGAAGAACAAACGGTTCATCACACTTCGTCTTATTCAGATTCCCCGGCCTGATTCCAGGAGAGTTGCATGCCTTGGGGATCCTCAGTATGGCCGTCGCGCTTACCTACAAACTGCAAAAAGCGAAACTGACCTCTTTTGATCCAATATCGAGACGCGTAAGAGGATACCTTGATGCCACTGTTAAGGGAGCTAAGGAAAGTATGTTGCTCCGGCTGCAGCACGACTCCGACGTGCCCTTGCCATACCACCAAATCTCCTGGCGAAGGATGGTTTGTGCGTGCGAATCCCGGGAACCCTTTATAGAGACGACGCGAGGTCGCATACTGGTACGCATTCCCCATGCGCTGATAGAGTGCGTGCACAAAATGGGAACAATCCAGCTTTCGTCTCCGAAGGCCGGAGCCGAGTTGGATCAGCAGGTTCGGTGCCGTACCACTGTTAGCGGTCGTTGGACTCGAACTCCGATCTGCTCTCGACCTAGGAGTTGTTATGACAAGGCAAATGCAAGTGAGAAGAACTGCAAAAGATTTTCTGGCCATGGTGTTGAGGGTAGGAAGATATTACTGGCGGAGTGGGTGAAGGGTCGTTGCGAGGTATCAACCAGCTAACCGGAGTGTTTTCAGTCGGTTTGGCTGGCGGGATGAGACACCGGTGCGCCGCTTTCCAAGCCATTCGCGCTAAAGCTGAGCGTCTTGGCTTCGTCGTAGTCTCCCTGAGAAGGGAGTTGAACTCCGTTGAACCGGAAGTCCAGGGCCCCGATGTTTCCAGCTCGGATCACGAGGCGTCGTTGTGCCGCAATCAGTCTCCGAGCGGGGGCGACAATTGTGCTCTGCGTGATCACCTTGCCATCAACGTTGATTGAAACCCATGCATTTTCTCGCGCGTTAATTTGTACGCAAATGGTGTTGGCTGCACATTCGGTAGGAGTTAACTCGTTCGTCTTGGGCGTGAGATCCTGATCGGGCTGCGATGTATTCGAATTGTCCGAGACAACGGTAGAGGGATGCTGAATCGAAGCCGCCGTGACAGGAGAGGCTGTCGCGACGGGAGAAGCCGTTGTGACGGAAGGAGCGTCCACAGTTGCCTTGGCATCGACCTCACTATCGACAACTAGAGGAGGGGTCGTGCGGGAATTGTGAGCGTGTAACAGGAACCATCCTTTGTAGTGCCGGCCTAAGAGAAACGATCCCGATGAAGCCACAATGAACAGAAGAACGACCAAGCTTATGCTTAAGAGACCTGCATGCGATTTACCGGGGTGATTCCCTCCAGTGGAGACGCTGCTGTGAGCGTCAAACGTGGTGGAGTCTA
>Ga0126370_10001566_pt1 | contig 10516 bp, 3 predicted proteins | sample PanSoiMetaPlot_3_FD_92586 | JGI IMG/M metagenome (GOLD analysis project Ga0126370, IMG submission 92586) | Tropical forest soil microbial communities from Panama - MetaG Plot_3 | ecosystem: Environmental > Terrestrial > Soil > Tropical forest > Bulk soil | place: Panama | collected 2016-02-17 | reverse complement strand
TGTTTTTGTTCGCGCTCACGCGGGCCGCGAACGTCCACCACCAGCGGCGGCTGATTCGACGACAGAAGCTCTGCGGCAAACGGCGCGCTCAATCGTTCGGTCTTGGCAATCAATTCCGGCCGCGAATCGAGACTGCGCAACCCATCCTGTAAGAATCCGGCCACATGATCGAAACCAATTCGGCCTAGCCTTATGGCGGATTCGGCTTCCCGCCCAGGCCCCGCGATGATGACAATTGGATCCTTGCGATTGAGCATCGTTCCCGCCCAGGTCGCGTATTGCCCGCCAAGCCCAATGTTGATGCTGCCCGCCAAGTGCGCCGCCCCAAACTCCTCTGGATCGCGCGTGTCAAGGATCTGCGCTCCATTGGCTTTTAGGGCCAACACAGCATCGAGCGTCAGGGGATTCATTTCTCGCGCCAACGCCTCGTCCAGCGTGGGCCGTTCTTCGCTATTCAACACCGCATCATAAGTGAAATAGGGTGGGGCTTCCGGCTGATCTGCTGTCACCACCTGAATGAACTCTTCCTTGCTCATGGGCTGCAACGCATAGTTCAACCGCCGTTGCTCTCCCAGCGTGGACACGGTCTCCTTGCTGATTGCCCTTCCGCACAACGAACCCGCCCCATGAGCCGGATAGATGAGACTCTCGTCCGGTAGCGCCAGCAGTTTCTTATGCAACGAATCGAACAACAAGCTTCCCAAGGCGGTGGCCGACCAGCCCAGCGCTGCCCGCAGGTCCGGGCGCCCTACATCGCCAATGAACAGAGTGTCACCCGTAAGTACGGCGTGCGGTTGGGAGGCGCTGGCGTTCAGGTCATATAGGAGAATGGAAATGGACTCCGGCGTGTGCCCCGGCGTTTCCAACGCTTTCAAGCGGATGCGGCCAAATTCAACCAGGCTGCCGTCGCGAAGGGGAGTAAATGCATAACCAGCCTTCGCGGCTGCTCCCAGATAGATCGTAGCGCCCACGCGGTCGCGTAATTCCAGATGCCCCGCCACAAAATCCGCGTGAAGGTGCGTCAGGATCACATGCTCAATCTGCAGCGCGTGCTCCGAGGCAAACGCAATGTATTGGTCCGTGTCCCGTTGCGGGTCAACGACTGCTGCAGTTCCTGTAGCCTCGTCCCCAACAAAGTAGGAAGCATGCGCCAGGCACGGCAGGTAGAACTGTTTGAAGATCACGCTGCACCGTCCTCGCTAACAGACAGCTACTTCGGTTGAGGGACAATTCTGATATAGGGCCGTGGCGCCTTCCAGCCGCCGGGGAACTTCTTCCGGGCATCATCGTCCGAAACACTCCCGCTGATGATCACGTCCTCGCCGGGTTTCCAATTCACGGGTGTAGAGACCTGGTGCTTTGCGGTGAGCTGGAGTGAATCAACCACGCGTAGCACTTCATCAAAATTGCGCCCGGTGCTCATCGGGTAGCTCAGCATCAGCTTGATCTTTTTGTCGGGGCCGACCACAAACACCGTTCGCACGGTGGCGTTTGTCGCGGCAGTCCTCCCGTCACAAGTATTCCCCGCGTCGGCCGGCAGCATGTCATAAAGTTTTGCGACCTTCAGTTCCGGGTCGCCGATCATGGGGTAGTTCACCTTGTGTCCTTGAGTTTCTTCGATGTCTACGGCCCACTTGCTGTGACTGCTCACCGGATCCACACTTAAGCCGATGATTTTGCAATTCCGCTTTGTGAAATCCGGCTGCAATCCAGCCATGTAACCTAGCTCCGTTGTACATACTGGAGTAAAGTCCTTCGGGTGCGAAAACAGAATGGCCCAGCCATTGCCGATCCATTCATGAAAGTTGATGGTGCCCTGCGAAGTTTCTGCGGTGAAATTAGGAGCTTCGTCGTTGATACGCAGCATAAGCTTTCTCCTGAAGGTGAGTTCCAGAGATTCGCACTACAGATACTTTTCCGGCCTTCCAAGTCAAGAAGGGGAGTTGTTGCATCCTACGCTTCTCCCACTTCGGATACAACACCTTAAGAGATGAAGCCCAGAGCGCCATCCTCCGCGGTGTGTACCAACCGCGCGGCCCGCTGGCCCAAACCTGTCCCGCTGGCCGTTGCTTTTAAGCTGCGATTCAGCTATGTATTTACTCATTAGTTGTACTTCGATAGGTCGTTTCTCGTTTACTTTCGATCCAGGATACGCATGTCCTGGTAAGGAGTTCTCCGCTCATGAGGACCCGGCCATCGAGCATTCCCTCCGCAGAATCGCGGCCCCGCACCCCGCGGGCGCCGTCCTTCGTCTCGAGATCTGTCTGGGGTAAGTCTTAGCAGAAAAAAGGAGACCCATGTTTCGCAAAACGGGGTTCCTCGCCGTAGCTGTCCTTGTCGCACTGACTGCCGCGCCTTCTGTTTTTTCACAAACGAAATCCGGTGCACAGACTCGTCCGCAAACCACTCAGGCTCAAATTACTCAGGCCCGCATCACGCAAGCGATTGACGAGACGAATCGCGTCGCTCTCCGCGGCAATACGCGGCCTGAAGTCGTCCTTGCAAACGACCGCGGTGCTGTGGCCAATGATTTCGCGATGGAGCACATGCTTCTGCAACTGAAGCGCTCCCCGGTGCAAGAGAAAGCACTTCAGCAATTTCTCGATGGATTACACACCGCAGGTTCGCCGAATTTCCATCACTGGCTTACCGCGCAAGAGTTCGGCGAAAGGTTTGGAGTCGCGAAGTCCGACCTCGATGCCGTCACATCTTGGCTTGAATCTCACGGTTTTCGCATCAATGTGGTCTACCCCAGCGGCATGCTCATCGATGTTTCCGGAACTGCCGCTCAAGTACGCCAGGCCTTCCAAACGGAAATCCACCATCTCGTCGTCAATGGGGAGAAGCATGTTGGCAATATCAGCGACCCGCAGATTCCCGCGGCCCTCGCTCCTGTTGTGGCAGGCATCGTCTCTCTACACGATTTCCGGCCCAACGCGATGCACAAGATGCATCAACCTCGCCCACAATTCACGTTTCAGGATCAATTTGGCTTTGACACTTACGCGGTGGTCCCTGCGGACCTGGCCACGATTTACAACTTGAATCCTCTCTTCAATGCCGGCATTTCTGGACAAGGTCAGACCATCGTACTGATTGAGGACACCGATGTCTTCACTGCGGCAGACTGGAGCACCTTCCGCTCGACTTTTGGCCTTTCCAGCTACACTTCGGCCTCCTTCACTCAACTTCATCCGCCCGCACCGCCTTCTCAGCCCGGCAACAACTGCGGCGCACCCGGCGTGATTTCTCCGAACGACGCGGAAGCGATTTTGGACGCCGAATGGGCCAGTGCCTCCGCACCCAGCGCCGCTATCCAAATGGCCGCATGCGCGGACACCACGACCACCTTCGGAGGGCTCATCGCTATCCAAAACCTGATCAACGCCGCAACTCCGCCGCCGTCGATCATGAGCATCAGCTATGGCCAATGCGAAACGGTGAATGGTGCCGCTGCGAATGCCTCCTTCAATTCGGCTTATCAGCAAGCAGTGGCAGAGGGTGTCTCCATATTTGTCGCGGCGGGCGATAGCGGCGCGGCTGGATGCGACAATAGCGTCGCCGTAGCCACTCACGGCGTTGCCGTCAACGCCTTCGCTTCAACTCCCAACAACGTAGCAGTTGGAGGCACAGACTTCAGCGACACATACTCCGGCACCAATGCCACCTATTGGAATTCCAGCAACACTTCTGCATTCGGCTCGGTGCTTTCGTACGTTCCTGAAATCCCCTGGAATGATTCATGCGCTGGACAACTCGTCTCTGCCTATGAAGGCTACAGCCTGACTTACGGCTCTTCGAGCTTCTGCAACGACCCCACAATTGGGTCGCTTCTGCAAACTACGGTTGCCGGCGGAGGCGGACCCAGTGCCTGTGCAACAGGTAATCCTTCCATTAGCAGCGTGGTGAGCGGCACCTGCGCCGGGTGGCCTAAGCCTTCGTGGCAATCGGTTCTGGGCAATCCCCATGATGGAGTGCGCGATACGCCGGACGTGTCTCTCTTTGCTGCAGACGGCCTGTGGAGCCACTTCTACGTTTTTTGCTGGTCCAACACCAGCCAAGGCGGCGCGGTTTGCGGATCCGATCCCAGCGCCTGGTCAGGTGCAGGCGGAACTTCTTTCGCTTCTCCCATCATGGCGGGCATCCAGGCGCTCATCAACCAAAAGGCTGGCGGCCCGCAGGGGAATCCGGCGCCTGTCTACTACCAGCTCGCCGCGGCCGAGTACGGTTCGAGCGGCAGCACTTCCTGCAATTCCAATAACGGGAATGCCGTCGGGGCGACCTGCATTTTTTACGACGTGACCATGGGCGATATGGATGTGGATTGCACGGGTCCGAACTGCTTCCTCTCGGATGGTTCTGTTGGTGTGCTTTCCACTTCCAATACGGCGTTCGCGTCAGCCTATGGAACGACCATGGGTTGGGATTTTGCCACCGGCATCGGCACGGTCAATGCTGCCAACTTGGTGAACAACTGGCCCGGGTCCGCAACGCAACCGAGCTTCACGCTTTCTGCGTCAACCACCAATTTGACAATCCTGCAAGGCGCATCCGGTTCGGCCACGGTTACGATCAATCCTTTGAACGGATTCAACGGCAGCGTGAGTTTGGCCGTCTCTGGTCTGCCGAATGGAGTCACGGCAACCTTCGGCACGAATCCCACCACATCCAGCAGCCTTCTAACTCTTTCCGCTACTGGCATCGCCACGGTCGGCACCCTCACGGTAACCGTGAAGGGCACTTCAGGTAGCCTGACGAGCACCACGACAATTTCTCTAACCGTGAATCCGCAGGGCAACTTTGGTCTCTCCGCGTCGCCAAACAGTCTGACAATTGTGCAGGGAGCCAGCGGCACGAGCACGATCACGGTCACGCCTCAGAACGGTTTCAATGGAAGCGTCAGCCTGTCGGCCTCTGGATTGCCGGCCGGCGTGACTGCATCGTTTAGCCCGAGCAGCACCACAAGCGCAAGCACCTTGACTCTGACGGCGAGCAGCACCGCGACAACAGGGCTTGCCACCGTAACCATCGCGGGCACGTCGAGCAACCTGTCCAGCACAACGACGATTTCGCTAACCGTCAATCCTCCACCGAACTATACGATCTCCGCATCGCCAAACAGTCTCACGGTTACGCAGGGCGCTTCAGGCACAAGCACCGTCACGGTGAATCCCGTGAACGGCTTCAATGGCAGTGTCACTCTGTCCGCTTCCGGCGTGCCCTCGGGTGTGACCCCTTCGTTCAGCCCCGGCAGCACAACTAGCACCAGCACGCTGACGTTGACTGCGAGCAGCACGGCAGCTACGGGAACGGTCACCGTAACGGTCACCGGCACCTCAGGTACCCTCACCAAGACGACAACCATTTCACTCACGATTCGCGTGGTTCCTACGCTTCCCTCAGTCTGGTCGGATGGCGATATTGGTTCGGTGGGCGTGACGGGCAGCGCCAGTTACGCGAATGGAACCTTTACTGTCGCAGGCGCGGGCTCAGGGACAATGATCACCAGCTCCGATAGCTTCCATTTTGTCTATCAGCCATTCAGCGGGGACGGGTCGATCACCGCGCGCGTGCTGAGCGTGCAGGGAAGCAGTGCTGCACAGGCGGGCATCATGATTCGCGAGGCGCTGGGCACCGGTGCCAACCACGTGTTTCTGTTCGACTACTCTTCGTCCATCCTAGCTACTGAGCGTACTGGCACAGGAACGAGCAGTTCCTATCAGTCGGTAGGGAGTGCGACGTTGCCCAATTGGATCAAGCTCACGCGGAGCGGGAACGTGTTCAACATGTACGGCTCCTCCGACGGTGTGAACTGGATACAGTTAGGAACCAGCCAGACGGTAGTCATGGCGTCGAGCGTGTACGTTGGCCTTGCGGTGAGCAATCGCAACACGGCTTCGCTGGCTACCGCGGCGTTTGACAGCGTGTCGGTGAACTCCGCAACCGCACCGGCTCCGCTGATTACGGCGGTATCCGCCACCACGGGTTCCATCGGCAGTCAGGTGGTGATCTCGGGTTCTGGTTTTGGAGCTACGCAAGGAGGCAGCGCGGTACTGCTGAACGGCGCTCCGGTCACAATCTACAGTTGGAGTGACACGTCTATAACGATCACCATTCCATCGGGGGCAACGACGGGACCGCTGCTCGTGTCCGTGGCACCCGGCATGAATGACAGCAACGCGGTGCGCTTCACGGTGACGGCGCAGCCGCTGCCTACATCGTGGTTGGACCAGGATGTGGGTGCGGTCGGAGTTTTTGGGAGCGCCAGTTTCGCCAACGGCACGTTCACGGTGTCGGGAGCCGGAAATGGGACGATGATCACCAGCGCTGACAGCTTCCATTTCGTATACCAGCCCTTGTCCGGCGACGGAACGATTATCGCTCGAGTGGTTAGCGTGCAGGGAAGCAGCGCGGCGCAATCAGGCGTGATGATTCGCGAGATGCTCGGTGCCGGGGCGAATCACGTTTACATGTTCGACTATTCTTCATCATTGCTGATGACCGAGCGCACCAGCACAGGGGCAAGCAGTACTTATACTTCGCTGGGAAGCGGGGCGCCTCCGAACTGGATTAAGCTCACGCGGAGTGGGAGCGTTTTCACCATGTTCGGGTCGAGCAACGGAACAACCTGGACGCAATTGGGGGCGAGCCAGACCGTCAGCATGGCGCAGAACGTGTACATAGGTCTTGCGGTAAGCAATCGCAACACGGCCTCCTTGGCTACCGCCACGTTCGACAACGTCTCTCTGACTACGCCTGCTCCACCGTCTCCGAATTTTTCGCTTTCGACCTCTTTGCCCAGCATGACCATGACGCAAGGAACCAGCGTCACAAATACGATCACCATTACTCCGCAGTTCGGTTTCAACGGCAACGTCACTTTGTCGGCGTCGGGTTTGCCTGCTGGGCTGACGCCGACGTTCAGTTCCAACCCAACGGCCACCACGAGCACGCTAACCCTGACCGCCGCAAGCACGGCAGCCGTTGGAACGTTCCCGTTGACGATAATGGGCACCTCCGGCAGCTTAACGAACACGGTCGCGATTTCCCTCACCGTGAATCCTCAGGGCAGCTTCACTATTTCCGCGGCGCCAACCGGGTTGACGGTTCCGCAGGGCTCCAGCGGCACGAGCACGATCACCGTCGCTCTCCAGGGTGGCTTCAATGGCACTATCAGTTTGTTCGCTTCCGGTCTGCCCTTCGGTGTCACTGCTTCGTTCAATCCCGGCAGCACAACCACTACGAGTTCACTAACGCTGACAGCCAGTCCCACGGCGGCCACGGGAACCGTCGCAGTAACCGTCACAGGATCCTCGCTTGGGTTGACCAGCACCGCAACGGTCTACCTGACCGTGACTCAAGTTATCTTGCCGCTGCCCGCGGTCTGGTCTGATGGCGATATCGGTTCAGTCGGAGTGGCCGGGAGCGCCAGCTATTCCAACGGAACTTTCGCTGTAACTGGCGCCGGTTCAGGGACGATGATCACCAGTTCCGATGGTTTCCACTTTGTTTATCAGCCACTCAATGGTGACGGAACGATCTTGGCGCGCGTACTGAGCGTGCAGGGAAGCAGCGCCGCGCAAGCGGGCGTCATGATTCGAGAAACCCTGAGCAGCGGCGCGAATCATACCTACCTGTTCGACTATTCCTCACAACTCCTAATGACCGAGCGCACCACTACGGGTGCCACCAGTTCATACACGTCGGTAGGCAGTCTCACCCTGCCGTATTGGATCAAGCTCAATAGGAGCGGCAACGTATTCACCATGTACGGTTCCGCCGATGGCGTGAACTGGGTACCGTTGGGAACGAGCCAAACAGTGACCATGGCTCCAAACGTGTACATGGGTCTGGCGGTGAGCAACCGCACCACTGCGTCCACGGCGACAGCGACTTTCGATAGCGTGTCGGTGAGTTCGGCGGCCGCTCCAGCGCCGGTGATTACGGCGGTCTCAGCGACTACAGGATCCATCGGAAGCCAGGTAGTAATCACCGGAACGGGTTTTGGCGCCACGCAATCCGGCAGCGCCGTACTGATGAACGGCACACCAGTAACAATCAACAGTTGGAGCGCTGCGTCGCTGACGATTACCATTCCGTCGGGCGCGACTTCGGGTCCGCTGCTGGTTTCTGTAACGCCAAGCATGAATGATAGCAATGCGATCCGCTTTACCGTGACGTCCCAGCCCCTGCCGGCACCCTGGCTGGACCAGGATGTGGGTGTGGTAGGAGTTCTCGGGAGTGCGGGATACGCCAACGGAACATTTACCGTGGCTGGCGCAGGCTCGGGAACGATGATTACCACCGCGGATGGCTTTCACTTTGCGTATCAGCCGCTGACGGGAGACTGTACGATCATTGCCCGGGTGGTGAGCGTGCAGGGAAGCAGCGCCGCGCAAATTGGAATCATGATGCGCGAGACACTCAATTCTGGCGCAAACCATCTCTTTTTGTTTGACTATGTGCCTTCCGTGTTAGCGACCGAGCGCACCACCACCGGCTCGAGTAGCACGTATCAGTCGGTAGGAAGCGCTACTCCGCCGAATTGGCTAAAGCTGGTGCGCAGCGGGAACGTGTTCACAATGTATGGGTCAAGCAACGGAACGACTTGGACGCAATTGGGGACGAGCCAGACGGTCACCATGGCGCCGAACGTATCCGTAGGGCTGGCGGTGAGCAATCGCACAACGTCTTCATTGGCTACAGCCACCTTTGACAACGTTTCACTTACAACGCCCTAGCGAGTTGGGCAGATGTCATGGAAGGTTGCACGTTTCCGGCGGGCTTTTGGGGAATTTGTCCCTTTGTCCTTCGCCGCCTGCTGACATAATCTGTTCAGGGACATGTTTCTTAGTGCGCCATTTTCCGGGCTGCTCACCGACCTCTACGAACTCACCATGGCGGCCGGATACGTCCAGAACCGCTTCGAGGCGAGCGCCACGTTTGAACTTTTTGTTCGGCACCTCCCCAGCCGTCGCAATTACCTCGTAGCAGCAGGATTGGAGCAGGCCATCGACTTCCTCGAGAATGTGCGTTTTTCGAGCGAAGACGTCGCTTATCTCCGTGCCCTTCCTTTTTTTCAGAATGTTCATTCCGACTTTTTTGACTATCTGCGGCGTTTCCAATTCACAGGCGACGTTTGGGCGTTGCCCGAGGGAACGATTTTCTTTCCCGGCGAGCCCTTGCTTCGTGTAACCGCTCCCATCGCCGAAGCGCAGCTCGTCGAAACCGGTCTTCTCAGTATTCTTCATTTCCAAACGCTGATTGCCAGCAAGGCGTCGCGCGTCACGACGGCTGCTGCCGGGCGTCCCGTTGTGGAATTTGGCTCTCGCCGCGCTCATGGCATGGAAGCGGGAGTTCTCGCCGCGCGCGCCGCGTTCGTCGGCGGCTGCGAGGGTACGTCCAACACCTACGCAGGCCGCCGCTTTGGCATACCCGTTTACGGAACGCAGGCGCACTCCTGGATTATGGCGCACGAGGATGAAAGCGAAGCCTTCAGCGATTTCCTGGACGTTTTCCCGGAGGAGTCCACTCTTCTCGTTGACACCTACAACGTTCACGCAGCCATCGAGAAAATCATCGCGCTTGGGCGTAAGCCAAGTGGCGTTCGCCTCGATAGCGGAGACGTTTTGTCGGATAGTCAGTGGGTGCGCAAGCGGCTCGACCAGGGCGGCTGGGACGACGTAAAGATTTTTGCCTCTGGCGAGCTGGACGAAGAACGCATCGAAGCACTGGTACGAAGTGGCGCGCGCATCGACGCTTTCGGCGTAGGCACGGCCCTCTCCACTTCGTCGGATTCCCCAAACATCGGTGTCATTTACAAGCTTGTCGAAGTCAACGTCGGGGATATCGTTCGAAGCGCGGCCAAGTTCAGCCAGGAGAAAATCACTTATCCCGGACGCAAGCAGATTTTCCGGTTTGCCAAGGAGCACAAGGAATTTTCGGATGACGTCATCGGTCTGGATTCGGAGACCTTTCCGGGAGGCGACCCGCTGCTGGTTCCAGTGTTGCGGGCGGGCAGACGCATTGCGGCCGCAGGCCAAGACCCGCTCGCGACCATGAGAAGGGCGCAGGAGCGCCACCTCTCTGATCGGGCCCGCCTTCCAGAGCACGTCCTGGTTCTACGCTCTGCCGAACCCTCGTTTCGTGTCCGGTACAGCGAGCGACTCGAGGAGTTACGGGATCAGGTGCGCCAAGCGGTTGCGAGAGGCGCGCGCACCGGGTAGGGGAAGAAGCGGTCAGGCCTGACTGGACTTTCGTTTAGATTAGGATCAGTCGAAATGAGAACAGTTTTATGGGAAGTGGATGCTCAGGCGGATTTCATGCTGCCGGGAGGCAAACTGTACGTTCCGGGAGCCGAGAAGCTCATACCCAACATCAATTACCTGGTCGGCAAAGCCCGTTTAGGCTGCGTCCTTCTGATTTCTTCAGCCGATGCGCATCGGCTGGATGATCAGGAATTTCAACAATGGCCGCCCCACTGTGTGAAAGGCACTCCTGGCGCGGAGCTGATTCC
>Ga0126370_10001564_pt1 | contig 10519 bp, 11 predicted proteins | sample PanSoiMetaPlot_3_FD_92586 | JGI IMG/M metagenome (GOLD analysis project Ga0126370, IMG submission 92586) | Tropical forest soil microbial communities from Panama - MetaG Plot_3 | ecosystem: Environmental > Terrestrial > Soil > Tropical forest > Bulk soil | place: Panama | collected 2016-02-17 | reverse complement strand
GGTGAGGGGTTTCGAGCGCCTCTTGCTTCCCCCCACACCCCAACCCTCTCCCCACAGGAGAGGGGGCTTATTCGATGCTGCGCTTGGGCGAAGTGCGCGAGGACGGGAACCCCCCTTCGGCACCGTAGCGGTGCAGGCTCGCGCCGTGCTTCCTGAGCCAGCTCCGCGCCCCTTCATGACGCGGCATCGTGCGCTCGACCAGTCCCCAGAATCTCGGCCCATGATTCATGTGACCGAGATGCGCGACCTCATGCGCAGCGAGATAGTCGAGCACAAAAGGGGGCGCGAGCACGAGGCGCCACGAGAAGGAGAGCGCGCCGCTCGTCGAGCACGATCCCCAGCGCGTGGTCTGGTCGCGCACGAAGATCCGCTTCGGCGTGAGATCGAGGCGTTTTGCATGTACCGCCACGCGCGTCCTGAGGTCGAGATGGGCTTGGCGCTTCAGCCAATCGAGCAGGCGGCGCGGTGCGTGCTCATCCTCGCCTGCCACATACAGCCGTGGCAGCCTCCTGATCGACACCCGCGCGCCTTCCGGCCAAGCCGGAGCAGCCTTCGCGTCTTCCGCTTCTTCGAGCCACACGACCCCGCGCTTCCGCACCGACCCCGCGAATCTGAGCACATGAGCGAATCCCCGCAGCGGCACGATGGCGCCATGCGAAAAAGGGACAGGCTCCGACAATCCCGCGAGGCGTTCCTTCAGCCATCCCAAATGGCGCGACAGGAACTCGTCGGCGTCGGCGAAGCTCGAATAGACCGGCATGCTTAACACGGCACCGCGCCGCGCTTCGCTCACCTGCAAGCTGAAGCGTCGCGCCCGCGCGCTCCGTTTCAGCACCATTGGGATGTTGAGACCGCGGATTTTGACCTCGATGGTCTCGCCGCGTGCGAGATTGAGCCTCTTAAGCATTTGTACGCTCCCTACTACCGCCCGGTCCCCCTCCCGATTCGGCGGCCGATACACTAGCACAGGCTTTACGGGGAGCGCTCGCCTCTGCTTTAGGCAGTTCGTCCGAAGAGCCTCGAGACCAGGCGGCCGCGGTGCTGGTGCGTCCTCGTGAAACGCGTGATTTTCGGAGCTATTTCAGCGCGGAAGCGCGATCCGTTGAACACGCCGTAATGGCCGACGCCCGACTGCACATGGTGCTCCCGCTTGTTGTGGGGAAGATTCTTGCACAAAGTTTGTGCAGCATGGGTCTGGCCGACGCCGGAGATATCGTCTCGCTCTCCCTCCACGGTCATCAGCGCCGTCTTCTGGATCTTGGTTGGGTCTATCAGAGTGTTCCGGTGGGTCATCACGCCCCGCGGAAACCTATGCTCAAGGAAGACGGTTTCGATGGTTTGCAGGTAATACTCGGCGGTCAAATCCATTACCGCGAGAAACTCATCGTAAAATTCGCGATGTTTATCGGCGGAATCGCCGTCTCCTCTGATGAGATTATGAAAAAGATCGCGGTGCGCCGTGACGTGGCGATCAAAATTCATCCCCATGAAGCCGCTGAGCTGCAGAAATCCCGGGTAAACGTTGCGCATCACGCCGGGATAGGGCCACGGGACCTGAGTGATGACGTTGCGGCGGAACCATTCGATCGATCTCGCCTCGGCAAAGCGGTTGACGGCCGTGGGGTTGTCCCGCACGTCGATCGGCCCCGCCATTAGGATCATGGAGCGCGGCACTGCCGGGTCGTCCTCCGCCTCGAGCAGGGCGACCGCGGCGAATACCGGGACGGTCGGCTGGCACACCGCCATGACATGGACGTCCCCGCCGAAAAACCGGAAGAATTCAAGGATATAGTCGATATAGTCGTCGAGGTCGAAGGAGCCTTCGGCGCGCGGCACGAAGCGGGCATCCTGCCACTCGGTAACGTAGACGTCGTGATGCGGCAGGAGGTCACGCACGGTGCCGCGGACCAGTGTCGAGAAATGGCCGGCCATTGGCGCCACGATCAGGAGCTTGGGGTCCCTGTGGCGGCGCCAAGCCGAAACGTTCCTCTCGAAATGAATGAGGTGACAGAAGGGCTTAGAGATGACGACGTGCTCCTGCACGGCGACCTTTCGGCCCCTGATCTCAGTCGAGTCGACCCCCCACAAAGGCTTGGGATAGCGCCGCGTAGTCCGCTCGAATAGCTCAAGCGCCGCCGCGGTGCTCCGGCCAAGCGGGGTATAAGCCGCCGGATTCAAAGGGTTACGAAAGAGGAGCCGGTAGGCGTCGGCTGCCGCCCGAGCTGGGCTGAGCGCCGCCTGGTTCAGCTCATATAGATGGTAAAGCATGGAGCGACCTCCCGCCTAGAAACCACGACCCAGCTAATGCTGCATCGCAAAATCAGATGGTGATTCTATGTTGCGGCGCAACGGCAACTTGCCGCGGGAGCGTATCGGTCGCGCGGCTAAAGGTAGCGGCGCATAGTTTCCGTCATTTTTGTAGCAGGAGTTCCGTAAGCAAAATGAACTAAATACTTGCCGTCTTTGTCCATGAGGTAGACCAGCGCAGAGTGGTCTATGCTATAGCCGTAATTACCATCCTTATCTTTGTACTCAAATTTTTGATAGGCGACACGATAAGCATTCGCCGCATTGGCGATAGCAGTGGGCGATCCGGTCAACCCGACAAAAGTCTTGCCGAAATTCTTGACATAGGCGCCGACGGCCTCAGGCGTATCGCGCCCAGGGTCCAAGGTCACAAAAATGGGAACGACATCGTCGGCCTTGGGGCCGAGCGCGTCGAGGGCGGCTGACATCACCTGCAGCTCCGCCGGGCAAATGTCGGGGCAATGGGTAAAGCCGAAGAAGATCAGCATGTATTTTCCGCGGAAATCGCGGTCAGTGACCGTCTTGCCGTTCTGGTCGACGAGGGTGAAGGGACCGCCGATCAGAGCCGTGCCAGTCGTCTCGACCTTTGGAGTTTGCGCGCCGCTGGTGAGGATCAGCGCACTAGCGCCACCGAGCGCGCCGATGAGAAACCCGGCAAGGATCGCTATGAGCAGGCGGCCGCGCATCTATTCGCCCAACTTGAGAAGCGTGCCGTTGACCCGCGCGCTCGCAAGGAACCGGCTGAAGACGATATAGCCGACGAGGAGGTACACAGCATTTAGCGAGAGCGCCCACCACAGCTCCGTCGGATCGAATGTGTTGTGCAACAGGATCGAGCGCATGCCCTCGAACACATGGGTCGGTGGAAGCGCGAGCGCAACGACTTGCAGCCAGCTCGGCAACACCGAGGCCGGGTAGTAGACGCAGCAAAGCGGGAGAAGCAGGAAGGCGAGAGACCAGGCAAGCTCCTCGGCGCCCAAGCCGTAGCGCAAGATCACGCCCGCCGAGATCAGTCCGAGCGACCAGCTTGTCAGCACAAGCACTGCGAAGAAGGCGACAAGCGGCAGGCCGAGATCGAGCAGGTTGAAGCCGAAGATGAAATAGGCGGCGGTCGCAACGGGGATCATGCTCACGCTGAGGCGGATCACGCTCCACACGCTGAGCGCAATGATCAGTTCGTAGGGACGGAGCGGGCTCGTTAGCAGATTGCCGAGATTGCGCGACCACATCTCCTCGATGAAGGTGGTGGCGAAGCCGATGTTTGAGCGGAATAGAATGTCCCACAGCAGGATTGAGCCGATCAGTACGCCTGCCGCCTGCGCCAGAGGGTTGGTGGTGCCCGCGAGATATTTCTGCAGGAAGCCCCAGGTCAGCATCTGCAGGAAAGGCCAGTAGATCAACTCGACGAGGCGCACGCCAGAGCTCCGCAACAGGTAGATGTAGCGACGCACCAGCGCCTTGACGCGCCTGATGGACCCGCCGAGACCTGTCGGCGCGAGAAGGATGGGCTCTGCGCCGCTTTGCACTGTGCGCGCTTCGCTCATGGCGCTTTCCGCCTGGCGTGTCCGCGGACCACGTCGAGAAACACTTCTTCCAGAGTCTTCCGCCCAAAAGTCGCGATCAGAGCTTTGGGCGTCTCGTCCTCGATGATGCGGCCTGCGTCGAGCAGAATGACACGGTCGGCGAGCCGCTCGACCTCGGTCATGTTATGCGAAGCAAGCAGCAGAGTGGCGCCGCGCGACCGCGCATAGTCTTTGAGCTTCCGCCTGATCCAATCTGCGGTGTCGGGATCGAGCGAAGCGGTTGGCTCATCGAGCAGCAGAAGCTCGGGCGCATTGAGCAGCGCCTTGGCTAGTCCCACGCGGGTCTTCTGCCCTGCCGACAGCTTGCCGGTCTCGCGATCAAGCAGAGGCTCGATCTGCAGATCCTCGGCGATATAGGCGATGCGCTCCGGCGTATTGGCGATGCCATATAGCCCGGCATAAACGCTCAAGTTCTGCCTGACCGTCAGCCGCGCCGGCAGGTCGACATATGGACTCTGGAAATTCAGCCTGTGCGCCACTGCGCCGCGGTTCCGGCTGACATCCGCCCCGAACACCCTGACCTCGCCGGAGCTCGGCATGACGAGGCCGAGTAGCATCGCGATGGTCGTCGTCTTGCCGGCGCCATTGCCGCCGAGCAGAGCCACGGTCGTTCCCTGCTCCAGCTTGAAGCTAATATGATCCACCGGGGTGACAGGGCCATAGACCTTGGTAAGGTCGCGCACCGCCACTGGAACGATTGCCTCTGCGGCGCTATCTCCAGCAAGCTCAGCGCCGGTCTGCTTGCCGAAACCGTCAACTCTCTCGTCCATGACCTTGCGCTGCTCGTCCGCTTTGTCGGAATTATGGCTCGACCCCGCGTGTTAGACTTGAGCTATGGCCGCCCTCGACAATAGTCAAATCAGCCGCCGCCCCCACGTACCGGACTGGCTGCGGCAAGGCGAAAGCCGCCTGCGCCTGCAGACCATCGTGCGGCTCCGCTGGCTCGCCGTGCTCGGCCAGACCATCACCGTGGTGGGTGCCTATTGGGTGCTCGGCATCGACCTGCCGATCGGCGGCTGCCTCGCTGTGATCGCGCTCTCAGCCTGGATCAATGTCGCGCTGCGCATTCGCTATCCCGCAAGCCAGCGCCTTCGGGCCCACTATGCCTTCATCATGCTGGCGTACGACGTCCTCCAGCTTGCCGCCCTGCTCTATCTTACCGGCGGGCTCGAGAACCCGTTTGCCTTTCTGCTTATCGCGCCGGTGACGGTGTCAGCCTCGACCTTGCCGATCAGGATCACCGCCGCGCTTGGCGCTCTCGCCATCGGCGCTGCGACGCTGCTTACGACCTTCCATCACCCGCTGCCCTGGTTCCACCATGCCAACCTGCTGCTCCCCTTCCCTTACGTGATGGGCGTGTGGGCCGCGGTGGTGTCGGGCATTCTGTTCATTGGTTTCTATTCCTGGCGCACCGCTGAGGAGGCGCGGCGCATGGCAAAGGCCCTGGCCGCCGCCGAGATGGTGCTCGCCCGCGAGCAGAAGCTGTCGGCACTAGATGGGCTCGCCGCTGCCGCAGCGCACGGGCTCGGCACACCTCTTGCCACGATCGCCGTTGTCACCAAGGAGCTGATGCGCGACGCAAAGCCAAGTGACCCGCATTACGACGACGTGGTGCTGCTTCGTGCGCAGGCCGAACGCTGCCGCGAGATCCTTGCCGAGCTCGCAGGAGGCGGAGAGCAGCACGATCTGATAGTGTCGCGCCTCCCCTTAAGCCACTTGATCGAGGAGGTGGTAGCGCCGCACCGAACGGTCGCGGTGCCGATCGAGGTCAGGATCGCAGCCGCGGACAGCGTAGCGCCGCGCAGCCCCGCGGCCCAGGAGCCGGTGGCAGAGCGTAATCCCGGCGTTCTCTATGGGCTTGGCAATCTCGTCGAGAACGCAATCGACTTCGCCTCGAGCAAGGTTGAGGTGGAGGCGCGCTGGTCTGACGGCGCGGTCGAAATAGTCATCGCCGATGACGGCGCGGGCTTCTCGCCCAACGTCCTGGAGCAGCTTGGCGAGCCCTTCGTCACCACACGTCCGGCGCATGGCTGGCGGCAGGAGGCGCCCGACGAGCATATCGGCATGGGGCTCGGCTTCTTTATCGCCAAGACCTTGCTCGAGCGCTCTGGCGCCACGCTTGCGCTCGCCAACCGGGTGAAAGGAGGCGCAAGCGTCACGGTGGCCTGGCCTCGCATGAAATTCGAGCAACGCCCGGCGCGGACCGAGGTCAGGCCGGAGCCGGTCAGCTAAAGTTCCGGCAAGCGAGATAAAGTGGGGCAAAAAGCCCGGCTGCCGAACGTTACCGGCAGTTCATTTTTCAGTGACCCCCTACTTTGGTATCGTTGCCGACCGGCGCAAAACCGCTTAGCTCGTGGCAAGGGCTGGAGCAGGGTCATAGGAGAGCTTGGCCATGGACGTTCAGCAGGTCTCGCCCACGCCGTCGCAGTCAACCGGCGTGCCCGACAATACTCTTCTCATCGTCGATGACGACCGCGCCTTCCTGGCGCGGCTCGCACGCGCCATGGAGACGCGCGGCTTCTTGGTCGAGGCGGCCGCCTCGGTCGAGGACGGTTTGTCCTCTCTGCGGCGCAGGCCTCCTGCCTTTGCGGTCGTGGACATGCGTCTCGATGACGGCAACGGCATCGACGTGATCGCCGCGCTGAAAGAGGTGCGGCCCGAAGCCCGCGCCGTCGTGCTCACCGGCTACGGCAATATCGCGACCGCCGTTACGGCGGTGAAGCTCGGCGCCGTCGACTATCTGGCCAAGCCTGCCGACGCTGACGACGTCTACAATGCGCTGGTTGCGTCGACGAGCACGGTGAAGGCGCCTCCGCCGGAGAACCCGATGTCAGCTGACAGGGTGCGCTGGGAGCACATCCAGCGAGTTTACGAGCTTTGCAATCGCAACGTCTCGGAGACCGCACGGCGGCTCAACATGCATCGCCGCACCTTGCAGCGCATCCTCGCCAAGCGCGCCCCAAAGTAAGCCTAAAGCTCGAAGCTGCAGCCAGGGTCTAGGTGCTGCTGCAAGCGGAGCGCGGCAGCGCGAGCGAAGGTGAGCATCATCGCCTTTCGGCGTGCGGCCGATAGGCGCTCCTCCAAACCCTCGCGCACGAGCTCTGCACCATAGCGGTCGGCAAGGATCAGCCCCGCCTCCTCGGGAATAACCTCGCAAGGGAAGTCGGCCCGTACCGCGAAATAGAGCCTGTCGCAATAATCGAGATAATCCTGCCACTTGGCGTCGGTCCGATAGTCGAGTAGGCAGGATTTGATCTCGACGATCAGCACATCGCCGCTCCCCGAAAGCGCAACGACATCGGCGCGGCGGCCATTGGCAAGGGGCAGCTCGGTAATAACCGAATGGCCTAGGGTACGAAATGCCCGGCAGACGCCGCGTTGCAGCTCCGCCGCGGCCTCCGCCTGCCTCCCGTCGAAGGAGTTGACCGGATCCTCGCCCTTGGCACCGTATTCCAACATCAAAGACTCCAAGAGAAAATCAAGTCGCGCTCACAGAGTTGTGCATGATTATGCATTTAGGCTTTCGGAACAAGCTGCTAAATCTCCGCGTTGGGTGCGATTGCCGGAAGGGAACCAGTGATGAGTGCGCGGAACGCCGTCCTCGCCGAACCGAACTCCAGCGCCGAATCGACCTCATCCATCTTACGCAATCGCCTGTTCGAGACGAGGGTACTCTCAACCGACCTCGCGCGGCTCTTAAGCGACGAGGACCAGGTCGTCCAGGTCATGGACGACGCGAGCCCAACCAAATGGCATCTCGCGCACACCACCTGGTTCTTTGAAGCCTTCATCCTGAAACGCTTTCTTCCCAGCTACCAGGTGTTCGACGAGCGCTTCGAATATTGCTTCAACTCCTATTACGAGAGCGTAGGCCCGCGGCAGCCACGTCCCAAACGCGGCCTGCTTACGCGTCCCTCCGCCGATGAGGTGCGTGCCTATCGTGCTTTCGTCGACGAGGCGCTTGGCCGGCTGCTCGAGCAGCCGCTTCGGCCCGAGGTGGCTGAGCTCGTCGAGCTCGGCATCAATCACGAGCAACAGCACCAGGAGCTGCTCCTCACCGACGTTCTTGCGCTATTCGCCGCAGAGCCGCTCAAGCCTGCCTATCGCGAGGCGCGGCCCGGCGTGGCCGCGGGCGAGGCTGCGCCGCCATCCTTCGTGTCCTTTGACGGCGGGATCTTCGAGGTCGGGCATGATGGCAATGGCTTCGCCTATGACAACGAAGGCCCGCGGCACGAGGAGCTGATCCGTCCGTTCAAGCTCGCCACGCGCTGCGTGACCAACGCCGAGTGGATCAAGTTCATCGAGGATGGCGGCTATGCCACGCCGACGCTTTGGCTCGCAGACGGCTGGAACACAGTGAACGGCCAGGGTTGGCAGGGGCCGCTTTATTTCGAAAAGGCGGAAGGCGGCTACATGCAAATGAGCCTGATTGGCTTCCGGCCGGTAGACCTCGCCGCGCCCGTGACCCATGTCAGCTATTACGAGGCCGATGCCTTTGCCCGCTGGGCCGGGTATCGGCTCCCCACCGAGTTCGAATGGGAGGTCGCGGCGGCGAGTGTCCCGCTCCAGGGCCGCACACTCGGCCAAGGTCATTTGCAGCCGATGCCAGCCAAGCCCGGCGCCACGCTCCAGCAGATGTTCGGCGACGTGTGGGAATGGACGGCAAGCGCCTATCTCCCCTATCCCGGCTTCAAGGCGGCAGCAGGCGCTGTCGGCGAGTACAACGGCAAGTTCATGGTGAACCAGTTCGTGCTGAGGGGCGGCTCCTGCGCGACGCCAGACGGCCACATCCGCCGAACGTATCGCAACTTTTTCTATCCCCATCAGCGCTGGCAGTTCGTGGGCCTGCGCCTCGCCTCCGACGCGTGATGGAGGGCGATATCTCCCTTCACCTCCCCTCCGGGACGCCGGCTCATGCGCTCGGGCTTCGCGCGAAGCAGGAGCGCGCCCAATCCGATTTTGCCGCCGCAGTGCTGTCGGGCTTTGGGCGGACGCCGCGCAGCATTCCTTGCCGCTTCTTCTATGACACGGTTGGCTCAGAGCTGTTCGAGGAGATCGTCAAGCTCGAGGAGTATTACCCGACGCGCGTCGAAGCCGGACTGCTCGAGGTCCACGGCGCTGAGATTGCCAAGCTCGCCGGCCAGGGCCGCGTCTTGGTCGAGTTTGGATCGGGATCGAGCCGCAAGACGAGCCTGCTCATCAGCGCACTCGGGAAGCTCCCTGCCTATATCCCTATCGACATCGCTGCCGAGAGCCTGAGAGAGGCTGCTGAGTGGCTATTGAGTCGGCATGCCGGCCTCACCATCCTGCCCCTTATCGCCGACTTCACGACGACGCGGACCCTTCCCAGTGTTGCGAAATTTCACCGCAGGCTCGGCTTCTTCTCCGGCTCGACCATCGGCAACCTGACCCATATTGAGGCGCAAGCCTTTCTGGCCAACGCCGCGAAGCTGCTTGGGCCGGGCAGCGCCTTCCTGATCGGCGTCGATCTCAAGAAACCGGCATCGATTCTGATTCCCGCCTATAACGACGCGCGCGGGGTCACAGCGGCTTTCAACCTCAACTTGCTCGCTCGCATCAACCGCGAGCTCGATGGCGATTTCGACCTCACTCGCTTCGCCCACGACGCCGTTTATAACGAGTCGCAAGGCCGCATTGAGATGTATCTCGTGAGCCTTGCGCGGCAGACCGTGCGCGTGCTGGGCCGCACCTTTGCCTTTGCCGAGGGCGAGCGCATCCACACCGAGAACTCGCACAAGTACACGGTCAGAGAATTCCAGGCCCTCGCCGGCGCCTCAGGCTGGCGGCCCGTGAGAGCCTGGACCGATCCGGACCAGCTCTTCAGCCTGCATCTACTGCGGCACGGCTGAGCGGCCGGGCAGCCTCGATCCGTCCGCTTCAACTCTTTCCAGGGAGCGCATGCTGTGGCCGAGCATCGATGGTGCACGCGCTTGTCGCGCGCCAGTGATAGATTTGTGCCAACAGGCGTTCGTTAGGAGGGCAGCCACGGCTATAGCAACGCACTTACAGCGGCATAGGAGGGAGCCATGAGGAGAGTTCTACTTCCGGCGATTACGATCGCAATAGGATTGCTCGCAGCGTTGGGCGGCAGGGCCATTTCCGCGCAGGACAAGTACACTGTGCAAGTGCCGGACGGGCTCGCCTTCTCTGAGTTCAGGGGCTACGAAGTCTGGCAGACTATCGCCGTCAGTCAGACCGGAGACCTGATCGAGGTAATCCTCGGCAATCCTACGATCACCGACGCCTACCGGGCCGGCGTGCCCGGCAACGGCAAGCCTTTCCCCGACGACTCCAAGATGGCGAAGATCCATTGGAACGCGAAGAAGAGCGCGGAGGCCCCGGCTCCGACGCCGGTGCCCGACACCCTGCATGACGTTGATGTCATGGTGAGGGACAGCAAGAGATTCGCCCGACAGCGGCAATTGGGGTTACGCCCAGTTCAACTATGACGCCGCATCCGACACGTTCACGCCCGAAGGCAACGGCGTCAAGTGCGGGTTCGCGTGCCACACGATCGTGGCGGCAAAAGATTACGTCTTCACGGCTTATCCTAAGAGGTAACTTCGCGTGGCTTGCCCGGCACGCCGATCGCACACTCGAGCACAGCG
>Ga0126370_10001563_pt1 | contig 10520 bp, 9 predicted proteins | sample PanSoiMetaPlot_3_FD_92586 | JGI IMG/M metagenome (GOLD analysis project Ga0126370, IMG submission 92586) | Tropical forest soil microbial communities from Panama - MetaG Plot_3 | ecosystem: Environmental > Terrestrial > Soil > Tropical forest > Bulk soil | place: Panama | collected 2016-02-17 | reverse complement strand
CGGGTTTCGGGATCGCGCTCGCTAATGATCTGCTGGTTGCGGTGGGTGTGCTCCTGCACCGCCTCCACTGCGACGGTGCGGCGTTGGCGGTCGTAGCGATCGAGCAGCCGGTCATCGGTGCCTGCCCAGATGTCCTTGAACTTGTCGGCCAGGTTGAAAGCGTCCTGGATGCCACCGTTCATGCCCATGCCGCCCAGCGGATTGTTGATGTGCGCGGCATCGCCGGCAAGTACCACGCGGCCGTGCCGGAACCTTTTTGCGACGCGCTGATGCACCTGATAGATCGAACGATGCGCGATCTTGTAAGGCTCGGGACGCGGCACTACGCGATGCAGCACGCCCTGGAGCGATTCGTCGGAGAGCAGTTTTTCGCTGTCGGAATTTTCTGGCGCTGGCACCAACACGCGCCAGAGACCGGGTACCCGCAGCAGTACCAGCCATTCCAGCGGGTCGGCAATATAGTTGACATGGGCGATATCGGTCAGCGTTTCCTCGAACTTAAAATCGGTCGAGGCGATCAGGAACAACTCGGGATAGGTAAAGCCCTCGAACTCGACGCCGAGCGAGCGCCGCACTGCACTGCGCGCGCCGTCGGCAGCGATCAGATACCGCCCGGCAATCGACACGGGACCCGATGGCGTCTGAGCCGTCACGGTAACGCAGTCGCCGTCTTGCCGCACCGACGTGACCTCGTGACCGAAGCGGATGTCAGAGCCGGGAAGCTTGCGCAGCTCAGCCTCGAGAAAGCGCATCAGCTTCCATTGTTCACACTGCACGCGATAGGGATGGTTGGTATCGCCGGTGAGCAAGGATAGGTCGAATGTTGCGACCGGCCCGGTCTCGCGGTCTCGAAACTGCCAGGTCGGCGCTTTCAACCCGACCTCGATCATGCGCGGCACGATCTCAAATTCGTCCAGAAGGTCGAGCGTCGGTGGATGAAAGGTCGAGCCGCGCAGCTCCTTGACGAGCTCGTACTCGGCCGCGAGCAGCACCGTCGGAATACCGCGGCGGCCGAGCGCAAGCGCAGCCGTGAGGCCGACCGGACCGGCGCCGACGACGATGATGCGGTTGTACTCATTTAACATCGATGACCTACTTCCGATGGGCAGCCAGATATAGCAACCTCGCCCATGGATCCCGAAGGGAGCAATCGGGCTATGAGAGATGTTCTCGGTTGGCGGTGCAAATTCGGTGTGCTCGGACCTTCGACGAATACCATTGTTCAGCCTGATTTCGAAACGATGCGGCCGGCCGGCGTCACTAACCATTACAGCCGGATTTTCACCCCCAACGCTCAGGCGGTCAGTAACGATACGTTCATGGCCGGCACCCAGGTGATCGGCGAGAACACACTCGACGCCGTTCGCAGCGTAATGACCTGCTCACCGGACTATCTGGTCATGGGCATGTCGGCGGTGACCTTTTACGGCGGCGGCAAGGGGGCCGATGAGTTCCAGGCCAAGATCGAGAAGGCCTCGGGGGTAGGCGTGAGCATCGGTTCGCACTCCTGCACCGCCGCAATGAAGACCTACGGCGGCATCAAGCGGATCGCCGTTCTATCGCCTTACTATCCGGTCGCCAACGAACAGGTCGCGCGATACTTCACCGATTCGGGATTCGAGGTCGTCCGCGACATCTGTCTTCAGTGCAAGAACTGGACGGCGATCGCCGAAGTCCCGCCGGAGCTGCTCCGCGGAAAGCTGATTGAGCTCAACGGCAACGGCCGGGATGTGGATGCGATCGTGCAGGTCGGCACCAATCTCAGCATGGTGCGCCTTGCCGCGGCGGCGGAAATGTGGCTCGGCAAGCCTGTCATCGCTATCAATACGGCGACGTATTGGCACGCGCTTCGCCAGAATAAGATCATGGACAAGATGTCAGGGCTTGGCCGCCTGCTTGAGGAATTTTGAAGCTTGTCGATTCGAGGCGTTTAGGCCCTTCGCGGCATGTGCCGGCCCGCTTCGCCGAGATACCACGAGGCGATCTGTTCGCGGGTCGGAAGCCAGACGTTCGATTGTCCTTTGATATATTCGATGAACTCGCGCAGCGCCGCAATCCGGTGCGGCTGACCGATGACGTGCGGATGCAGGCCCACGTTCATGATCCGCCCGCTGCGAGCGCCTTCGGCATAAAGTTGATCGAAACAAAGCCTAAGCATATCGACGCCGTCGCGCGTCGAAAGGCCACCGCGCGCGAACATGTTGAAGTCGTTGATGTCATTCGAATAGGGCACGCAGACGATCGGCCCGTGGACCGTGTCGATTAGATAGGGCTGATCGTCATTGAGGTAGTCGCAATAGGCGATCAAGCCGAACTCTTTGAGGAAAGCCGGAGTGTGCGCCGTGCCGCGGATCGCCGACGACAGCCAGGCCTTCGCTGGCTTGCCCACGACCTCGGCGTACTTGTCGAGCGTGCGACGAATGACGGCTCGTTCCTCATCCGGCTTGTGTGCGTAATATGTCAGTAGATCATTCTGCACCCAGTTGTGCGGCACCAACTCCCAGCCGCGCTCCTTCACTGCATCGATGATGCGGCGGCGCTCCTGCAGGATCATGCCGTTGCAGGTGCATGACGGCGCGATGCCGAGCGTGTCGAACGCGTCCATCAACCGCCAGATGCCCACGCGCTGGCCGTACTCGCGCCAGGTCCAGTTCGCAGTATCGAGCACGTCGCCTGGCAGAGCATGGGGAATGGTTGCAGGTCCGCCGGGAAATAGTGGCTCCTTCTGGCCGGGTCGAGACGGCTCCCAGTACTCGATATTGATGGTGAAGATCAGTGCCACATGCGCACCGTGCGGAAATTTCAGCGGCGCGCGGTCGGGCAGCGGCACGAAGGCATAGCTCGAAGGCTGCACCATCAGGCTTTCCTTTCCGCGCGGTCGAGACGCCAGGCAGTAACGCGCTGCAAGAGCTCTGGCGCGTCGAGCACAGCGATGGCGAGCAGAATAGCACCGGTAACGAGATCGTGGACGTGCGGCTCGACGCCAATCGCGCTCAGGCCGGAGCGCAAAATGCACAGCGTCAGTACGCCCGCAGCAATTCCGAGCGGACTGCCGCGGCCGCCGACGACGGACACACCGCCGACGATCGAGGCCGCGGCCGCCGTCGGCAGCACATCGGCGAGCGCCACTGGCGATGCCGCGCCCAGGCTGTAACTCAACAGCACGCCGGCCAAGGCAGCCGAGGCGCCCGAAGCCGCAAACACGCCGATGATCACTCGGTCGGTCTTGAGACCTGCGACCCGGCTCGCGCGGCGATCGCTGCCGGTGGCGATGATGTCGCGGCCGATGTGGGTGTAGGTCATCGCTAAGGCTGCTATGACAAAGACTGCCAATGCCGCAACGCTTCGCACCGAAACGAGACCCCCGATCGGCGCGTTGAGCCCGAGCGCCACTGCGATGTTCGGATAGCCGATGGTCTTGTTTTCGGTGAGCACGTAGGTGAGGCCCTGCAGTGTCAGCAGCCCGCCGAGCGTGACGCCGACCGAGCTCAGATGCAGCCGTGTCATGATCAGGCCTTGGATCACGCCGCTGACCACACCGGCGCCGACACCGAAGAGCACGCCAAGCCATGGGCTGGACGCGCCAGTTATCACCGCGATGCAGCCAGCAAGCCCGACGATTCCCGCGACCGAGAGGTCGAACTCGCGCACCAGCATGGACAGCCCAAGGCCAAGCGCGACGAGGCCGAAGGTGGCGAACAGCTGCATCACGCTGAACACGGTGCCAAGGCTAAAGAAATAACCCTCCCCCTGGTCCATCAGGGCGAGCACGATGACGACCGCGGCCATGATCGTGAAGGGCCGCTTGTTCGGCTCAATCAGCAATTTGGTCGCGAATTGCACGGCTAACGCCTCTCGCCGATGGTGTGCAGCATGATGACCAGCAGAACGATGATACCGGTGATCAGATACTGCAATTGCTGACTGAAACCGCGCAGCAACAGCACCACTTCGATGATCGAGATGACGGTCACGCCAACGAGAGTGCGCAGCACGGAACCAGAGCCGCCTTGGATGCTGGTGCCGCCGACCAATACCGCGGCAATGGCGATGTAGTCGTAGCCCGCACCGAGCTCCATGTCGCCCGAACCGTAACGTGCGGCGAGCAAGACGCCGGAAACCGCCGAGCAAGCGCCGGCGATGACATAGGCATATGTGATGGCGCTTGTCGTCCCGATGCCGGCGGCCGTGGCAGCGCGGAGGTTGCTGCCGACCATAGTCATCTCGCGGCCAATCCGCGTGTAGGACAGAATGATCTGGCCGATGACCACGGTTGCGAAGAAGTACAGCGCCTCGACCGGTACACCGGCGACGCGACCTTTGAACATCTGCAGGCCTTCGCCCGAGGGATACATGCGCTGGCCGCCGGTGATCAGCGCCGCGCCACCGATCAGCAGCGAAAGCCCGGCGATGCTGACCAGGATTGGATTGGCGCGGATCGAACCGACCAGGAAGCCCTGCACCGCGGTGATGGCGACACCGAACAGGAGGGCAATCAAAAATGCAGCGAACACGCCAAACGACAAGCTGGCGAGGAAAATCAGCGCCGAGGCCGATACCGTTGCGCCCAGGCAAAGGGACATGATGTTGCCGGTCAGCGTGATGAAGGTCATGCCGATTGCGACGCAGCCGATGAGTGAGATGGCGTTGAGCAACGCGTTGATGCTCAGCGATGACATGAAGCCCGGCGTGCTCAGCGCGAAAGCCGCGATCGTTCCGCCGGCCACGACGCGGACGGCCAGCACCAGATGCCGCGCTCGCGCCCCGCGCAAACGGAATCGCGCGCGCAGCAAGACCTCGCTCATGCCGCGACCGGATGTGTGATGTCAGCCAGGATGCGATGCAGATCGGCCTGGCCACGCTGGTAGATCGCGACCTGCTGGCCCCGGTACATACTTATAATGACATCGGCCATGCCGAGCACCTCCTCGATGTCGGAGGAGGCCATGACCAGACAGTAGCCGCGCTCGCAGAATTGGCGGATCAGCCGGTAGATGTCGGCGCGCGCTCCGACATCGACGCCACGGGTCGGCTCGTTCATCAGCAGGACGCCCGGCTCGTCGCCGCCGATTGCGCGGCCGAATGCAACCTTCTGCTGGTTGCCGCCGCTCAGCTCGTCGGCCTGCGAACGCAGCCGCGCGCGGTCGACGCCGACCGTCGCGGCGAGCTTGGTGGCCGTGGCGCGTAAAGCCTGCCGGGCCAAAATGCCAAGCCGGCTGTGATCGCCAAGCCTGGTGGCGACCAGATTCTGGCCGACGTTCAGCCGAAGGAATATGCCCTCGCCGGCGCGATCCTCGGAGATGAATTGCATCTTCGCACGCTGGGCCCTCCTCACCGAACGAAGCTGCACGGGCTGCCCGGCAATGCGCACCTCGCCAGTCGCGTCGAACGCGAGCCCGGCCAGCGCCCGCAACACTTCGGTGGCGCCTGACCCGACCTGGCCGGCGAGGCAGATCACCATGCCGCGCTGTGCTGTCAGATTGAAGTTCTGCATTACCGGCGGCACACAGAGATCCTTCACCTCCAACATCGGCGGTCCGGGTCGGCTCTCCCAGCGCGGATACATCTCGCGCAAACTGCGCCCGAGCATCATCTCCATCAGCTGTGCACGATCGATCTCTGCCGTCCGCCGCGTCCCAATCAGATCGCCGTTGCGCAAGACGGAGACGCTGTCGCAGATCTGGAACACCTCGCCGAGCCGGTGGGTGATGTAGATCACCGACTTGCCCTCGGCCTTGAGCGCGCGCAGCGCCGCAAAAATGCGCTCGATCTCGACGTCGGAAAGCGTCGCGGTCGGCTCATCCAGGATGAACACCCGCGCGTCGCGGGTCAGCATGCGCGCCAACTCCACGAGTTGCCGCCAGCCGATGCTCAATCGCGACACCGGCGTCTCCAGCGGCAGCTCCGCCAGCCCCACCTTCTCCAGCGCCGCCCGCGCCCGATCGCGCAGCTCCCTGCGCCGGTGAAACAGCGGCACCTCTCGGTTGCCGAGCCAGATGTTGTCGAGCACCGAAAGTGCCGGCGCGAGGCTGAGTTCCTGCGCGACCAGCGCGATGCCGAGCTCTTGCGCATGGTGTGGATCGGTGATTTCCGTCGGCATGCCGTCAACCAATACGGCACCGGTGTCCGCGGCGTGCACGCCGGTGGTGATTTTGACCAGCGTGCTCTTGCCCGCGCCGTTCTCGCCACAGATCGCGCGGATCTCGTGCGCTTCGAGCGAAAGCGAGACGTTCTTGAGGACCTCGTTCGGACCGAACCGCTTGGTTAGCCCGTCAACAGCGAGTATTGGCATCTAAGCTCAATACGAGCAGCCGGCTTCGAACTGCGCCAGGTTGTCCTTGGTGATGCCGTGCACCGGTACGAGCTCGTATTTTTGCAGCTTCTGGCCGTTGAAGTAGCCCGCGATCTTCTTTGCCGCCACCTCAGCCTCTTCGGTCGGGATTTGCGTCGCGGTGGCGTATTGCTGACCCGACTTGATGTGCACCATGCCGTCCTTCATGCAGTTGCTGGCGACCACCACGATGCCGTTGCTGGCGACGCCGAGCTTTAGCCCCGCCGACTCCACCGCCTGGATCGAGCCGGTCGCCTGGTTGTCGGCCATTGCGAAGATGCCATCGACACCGCCGCGACCACTGAAGCGCACGAGCAGCTCTCCGGTGATTTTCTCGGTCATCGCCGTATTCCACCTGCCGTCTTCGTTGGCGACAAGCTCGACGCCTGGATGCTTGGCCAGCACTTCTTTGAACGCCGCCATACGCGTCTGGACGTTGAGCTGCTGGGCGGCGCCGGTGATGGCCACGACCTGAGCCTTCGTCTTGCCCTCTGCCTGCAGGCCTTTGACCATGCCCTCTGCAGCCAGACGTCCGAGCTCGGCGTGATCGGTCCCGATATACGAGATGAAGAGGTCCTCGTACTCCTTCTTCAGCGGAGTGACGATCAGCACCACCGGAATTCCCGCGGCCTTGGCTCGCGTCAGCGCCGGGATGATGGCCTGGTCGTTGACGTACACCACGGCGATGAGGTCGAACTTCTGCGCGATCGCATCGTCGACCTGCTGCGATTGCACGGCGGCGTCGTAGTTGGAGCTGAGATTTGTCACCTTCATGCCGGCCTGGGTCGCGAACTTGATGAAGGTCGAGGTCCAGGCGCCGATATAAGGATTGGTATTGGCGGTGCCGAGCAGCATCACGCGCTTGCCCTCCGCCGACGCAACGGCGGCGTGCCCCGTTACAACTGCGAGAAGAAGCGCACACAGACCCGCCAAGAAGCGCATGGATGTCTCCCGTTCCAAGGCCAAGAACCGGAAATGTTAGCGTCAGTCGGGCAAGTGCACCAGGAGGCGATGCGACGCAGGATTGCCGAAAGATGCTTCTGCAAGCGACCGCGCAGGCGGTCAGCCGCTCGTGGCAACGGCCGAGCATTGCAACATCAGATCAATTTGGACGTAACCGGAAGTCCGAGCAGCACCTGACCGGCCACTTCGAAGTTGACGAACTGGGCCTGTACCTGCTGCGTCGCCGCGTGCACATCGCGCAGCCGCCGTTCGAACGGCTCGTTTTCGAAAATTGCCGTGCCGCCGGCGAAGTGATAGGCGGTCTCGGTCACCTCCTTGGCCTGGTGCCCGGCATGCACCGCGGCAAGCCGCAGCGCGGCACGCTGCCGCAAGGTGAAGCCCTCCCGCCGGCAGGCCGTCTCCCACATGTCGCCCAGCGCCTTCCTCAGGAAGGCGTGCGCCGACTGCCATTGCGCCTCGGCAACCGCCACCTTGGATTGAACGACCGGATTGTCGCGCAACGGCTTCGAGCCAAGCATCGGTACCTTGGTGCCGGCGATCTGGATAAACGCATCGAGCGTCGCGCGTGCGATTCCGAGCGCCACGCTGGCGAAGGCCGCGCCGTACATCTGATAGGTGGTGAACCGATAGAGCGGGCCGCTCTCGCGGCGGTCGGCCGCCGATTCCCGGGTGAAGGTGTAGCGCGCCGGCACGAAAAGATCCGTCACCGTATAACTGTCGCTTCCAGTCCCTTTGAGGCCCATAACCTGCCAGACGTCGCGTATGGCAGCCTTGGTTTTCGGAAACAGCATGGTGCGGTCAGTCGGCTTGCCATCGGCACCAAGGCACGGCTTGCCTTCGGCATCCACCAGCGCCGAATGTCCGCCAAGCCACTGCGCATGGCGGCTGCCGCTCGCGTAGGACCAGGTCCCCGTCGCGCGGTAGCCGCCGTCGACTGCCGTCGCCTTGACCGTTGGCCCGAGCGGGCCCCAGGCGAGAACGGCATCTTTGCCGCCGAAAATCTCTTGGGCCACGGCAGGCTCGACGTAGGCCCCGGCGATCGAGCAGCCCGACGCCTGGGCAACGCACCAGGCGGTGCTGCCATCGGCTCTGGCGAGTTCCTCGATTGCAGCGATGAACGTCAGCGGGTCGATTTCGTCACCGCCGACGCTGCGCGGAAGCAGCATCTTGAACAGGCGCGCGTCATGCAACGCGGTCAGAAGCTTCGGCGTCAGGGCACATGCACGCTCGACCGCCGCCGCCTCCGCCTCGATCAACGCGCGCAACTGCCGCGCCCGCCGGACCGCATCCGGGGCTTGGTTCGTGGCGATCGACGCGTCGATGTTCATCACGCGATGTGGGAGTGGTGATTTGTCAGATACCACTCCGCGATCTCCTCGCGGGTGGCGAACCAAACATCATCGAACGACTTCGCATAGGCAATGAAATCGTGCAGCGCGCGGATGCGGAACGGCTGACCGATCACGTGGGGGTGCAGGCCGATGTTCATAAACCGGCCGCTGACCGCACTTTCGCGGTACAGCCAATCGAAGCCTTCCTTGAAGACAGCAAAAGCGCCGTTCACGTCCTGGCCTTGCCGCATGAACACCGTGAAGTCGTTGACCTCCGACGTATAAGGTATGGAAACGATCGTTCGGCCCGATCGCGTTTCGATCAGATAAGGCTGATCGTCATTAAGCAGATCGGTGGTGAAAATCAGGCCTTCCTCGGCGATCAGGTCGATGGTGTTAAGCGTGCAGCGCAGCGAGCTCGATAGCCAGCCTTTCGCCGGCTTGCCGCACACCTCCCTGTACACCCGCAGGGTCTCGCGGATCACCGCGCGTTCTTTGTTCTCATCGAACGAATAATCGGCGAGCAGCTCGGTTTGCACATAGTTATGAGCGACGATCTCCCAGCCCCGCTTGAGCGCTGCGTCGATCACCGCCCGTCGCTCCAAACCAAGTTTCGCGTTCATGGTGCAGGTCGACGGCACGCCGAACTCGTCGAAGACGTCGAACATGCGCCACACGCCGACCCGCTGGCCGTACTCGCGCCATGTCCAGTTTGGGTTGTCATAGACATTTCCCGGCAGATCGCCGCCGACGATACCGGGACCTCCGGGATAGAACGGCTTCTCCGTATCCTTGGTTGTGTCCCAGTACTCGAGATTGGTCGTGATCATGACAGCGAGGCGCTTCCCGTTCGGCCAGCGAAGCGGCTTTCGCTGCGAAATCGGCACATACTTGTATTTCATTGATCGCATTCCCGCCCTGTAGAGCACCCGATGACACGCGTTGTTACGGTATCATCTCAGTGCATATTTGCACCGCGTGGGGTTCTACCCCATCGGCGCAGGCGGCGCCTGCTTTCCAAAGCCGCATTCCGTCGCCGCTTCCGGGCGCCGAGCCAGCCGCCCACCAATGGGCCATCGGCGTGCAGCCCTTACGGCGGGGTGACGTAGCCGCCGCGGCTGATCGTCCGGTCGCTTATGAGGAAAATGCTTGCGACGCAATGGCTGGATGTGATGCTCGCTCGCACGCGGCGCCGGCAGGCGTCTCGCTTCGGGGTTGCTACTACTTGACCTTGGTTCGAGCGCGCGTGCGCGCTGCCCAACCGGTCTTGCGTCCGTCATAACGGCGCGCCATGCGACGAATGATCTCACCCAAGTTGGGCTCGTTCACCCGTTCCGCCGCTTGCGCGGCGGAGAGCCACCTGACCAGGCGTTCCGGCTTTTCCGGCCACTGTTTGCTTTGGCGGCTAACTTCGAGCGCAAAGACGCGCACGGCGCAGACCACAACCGCCCCATTCTTCAGCCGCTTTTCATAGGAGAACGAGCCAACCGGGCGCTTGGCAATCGCGCCCACGACGCCGGCCTCCTCGAACGCTTCACGGGCGGCGGAGTACTGCGGCGATTTGCCCTTCTTGGGCCAGCCCTTCGGAATGACCCAGCGGCGGGTCTCGCGGGAGGTAATGAGCATAAACTGCGGGCTGGAGGCGGCGCGCAATCGATATGGCAAGGCACCGTACTGAACGCGCCTGACGACGGCGCTCTTACGCGAGTTACTCATCGGCGTGCACTCAACGCCTGTCTTCGACACACAACACAACAAACACAACAATGCGCGGCAAAGTTACTCCGGCGGGCCGCGCTAGGAAAGACAGCTCATAAAAGGCTGCGGCGAACAATGCCGCGGCCGGCAAGGTGACGATCCAGGGCCAGGACGACGTCGCTGGCGACGTTCCAGCG
>Ga0126370_10001560_pt1 | contig 10523 bp, 11 predicted proteins | sample PanSoiMetaPlot_3_FD_92586 | JGI IMG/M metagenome (GOLD analysis project Ga0126370, IMG submission 92586) | Tropical forest soil microbial communities from Panama - MetaG Plot_3 | ecosystem: Environmental > Terrestrial > Soil > Tropical forest > Bulk soil | place: Panama | collected 2016-02-17 | reverse complement strand
TTAATTTTCGGGCAAGCACCGCCAAGTTGCGTTGGTTCTACATTCTTCGGCAGTTCAGGCACTTTTTCGTGGGGGGATGCTGCGGTCTCGTCGCGCTTACGCACCATGACCCACCGCGCATAGTCGAGCACGGCATCTCCGGTGTCGTCGAAACCACGGGACCGCACATAGACGATGCCGGCTTTCTTGTTGGAATTTTCCTTGAGTCCGATGATTTCCGAAACTGCGTTTAGCGTCGAACCTGGAAAAACGGGTTTGAGGAACCGGCAATCAGCGTAGCCGAGATTGGCGACAGCATTGAGCGAGATATCCGGCACGGTCTTGCCGAAAACGATATGAAAAACCAGCAAGTCGTCGACCGGAGCCCGCGGAAAACCGATTTTTTGCGCAAATAAATCGGACGATTGCAACGCAAAGCGGTTGCCGAACAGTCCCTGATATAGCGCGACATCGCCTACCGTGATCGTCCGGGGGGTCGCGTGGCGGATCTCCTGACCGAGGCGAAAATCCTCAAAAAAATTGCCCGGACTGGTTTTTTGGGCGGACTGCGCGCTCACAAGTTCACTCCTTCACTCAGTCGTGTCCGGCCGCATCATTCTCACAAAACCGTGAGCCAAACGCCAGCTTATGAAAACAGGAAACTGATAAGGATGTGTGCTGCGGCCGTGGTAGGGCAGGTGTTTAACGTCAACAATGGCGGGATATTTTATGAAAAAGAGCATACCGGTGACGGCTCTTCTCGCGGCTGGGCATCGTGCCTATAGCGCCGGCCGCGTTTGCCAACGATATAGAGAAAGAGAGCATGTCCAAGGACGGGACAGGCAAGGATTCACTGTGCAAGGACAAGATGTCCGAAGACTCGATGGAGAAAGGCGACATGTCGAAGGACAGCATGTCTAAAGACGGCATGAACAAGTAACCCGGACAAGACTGACCGGGTTGGCGCATCCGTGGGCCCGGTCCTTTCGTATATTAGCCGAGGAACCTTTAAAGAAGGCCGAGACGAGCAAAGCCGCGATGACTGCAGAAACCATCAACACGATGCCCGAGGGTACGATTATTCACCCGCGATGGGTGCGGATCTGCCATTGGATCAATGCGCTCGCGATCTTGGTGATGATCGGCTCTGGCTGGCAAGTTTACAACGCGTCACCATTATTCAACTTCACATTTCCCGCGGGCATAACTCTTGGCGGGTGGCTCGCGGGTGCGCTGCTTTGGCACTTTGCTGGGATGTGGGTATTTGTCACCAACGGTATCATTTACGTGACACTCGGAGTTCTAACGAATCGCTTCCGCCGCAAGCTTCTGCCCATTCGTCCAGCCGAAGTGATCTCGGACATTTGGGCAGCGCTGAGTTTCAAGCTCGCCCACGACGACCTGTCGCATTACAATGCGGTGCAGAAGCTGCTCTATTCCGGTGTGATCCTAGCCGGTATCGTAATTGTATTGTCCGGCTTGTCGATCTGGAAACCGGTGCAGTTTCAAGAGCTGACCACCTTGTTCGGTGGGTACGACACCGCGCGCTACGTGCATTTTTTCGCGATGGCCGCAATCGTCGGATTTCTCGTCGTGCATATAGCGCTCGCGCTGATTGTTCCAAAAAGCCTGCGCGCGATGATCACCGGACGTTAGGAGAACGACAATGCGCCAGCGCAAGATCATTCCCGGTGTTGATCCGAAGCTGCTGATAAAGGACGCAGCCAAACTAATGCCGGAGGCCAGCCGGCGCGGCTTTCTGCGTGGCGCATCGAGCCTTGGCGCGCTCGCCTTTCTAACAGGATGCGACATCGTCGACGGTGACACTGCCGAAGGTGTGTTGCGGAAAGTTTCCGATTTCAATGACGGGGCGCAGGCGGCCATCTTCAGCAGCACCAAACTCGCTCCAACCTATCCCGAAAGCGCTATTACCAAGCCGTTTCCTTTTAACGCTTATTACGACGAAGATGATGCGCCGGAGGTGAACGGTGAAAGCTACAAGCTCGAAGTAGCCGGTCTGGTTGACAATAAAAAACCATGGACTCTCAACGAGCTTTACGCGCTCCCGGAAGTTTCCCAGATCACACGTCATGTTTGCGTTGAAGGCTGGAGCGCGATCGGTTCCTGGCAGGGCACGACGTTATCGGAATTTCTCAAGCGCATCGGCGCCGACACACGCGCGAAATATGTGTGGTTCAAGTGCGCCGAAGGCTACACCAACACGATCGACATGCCGACTGCGTTGCATCCGCAAACGCAGATGACATTCAAATTCGCCAATCGGATACTGCCGCGTGCCTATGGCTTTCCGATGAAGATTAGGATTCCCACGAAGCTCGGATTTAAGAATCCAAAATACGTAGTGGCCATGGAGGTCACCAACACCGACAAGGGTGGTTACTGGGAAGACAAAGGCTACAACTGGTTCAGCGGTTTATAGGCGGGGCTGCTATCATTTTGCACGGGTATTCATGGCTCGCCGGTGCTGATGCTTTGCTGAGTGGATCGTCGTTCCGGTTCCGCATTACGCCCAGACCCGTGTGATACTTCTGTGATAAGGCGTGCACCACGCTGAAACGTGATGTAGTCCCAGAACCAGTTGAAAGCCACGACAAACCGGTTGCGCAGCCCGATGAGAAAGTAGATGTGGGCGAGGCTCCAAAATATCCAGCCCACGAAGCCTCTCAGTTCCAGACGACCAAATTTCACGACTGCGGCCCGGCGGCCAATTGTCGCCAAATCTCCGAGATGGACGTAATGAAATGGTTTGCGTGCCTCGCGCCCAGCGATGCGTGCGGAAATCAATTTTCCCACATATTTTCCCATTTGTTTTGCGGCAGGCGCGATACCCGGCACCTGATGACCTTGGGTATCAGAAACGGCGGCCGCGTCGCCGATGACGAAAATCTCGGGGTGTCCAGGCACCGAAAGGTCAGGCGCGACTTTGACGCGGCCGGCGCGATCGGCTTCGACATTCAGCCAGCGCGCCGCCGGTGAGGCTGTTACGCCAGCGGCCCAGATCACGGTCCCGGCTTCAATCCGGCCGCCTTTTATATCGACACCACGCGCATCGCATTTCGTTACAAGAGTGTCGGCTTTCACTTCGACGCCCGCACGCGTGAGAGTGTCGCGTGCATAGTCAGAAAGGCCTGGGGGGAAACTCGGAAGTAGCCGCGGTCCAGCTTCGATCAGTACAATGCGCGCGGTGCGGGGGTCAATGCGTCGGAAATCGGCGGCCAGGGTCTCTCGCGCAACATCGGCGATCGCGCCAGCCATCTCGACACCGGTCGCGCCGCCGCCGACAATCACGAAAGTCAGCAGGCGCCGCTGCTCGTCCCAATTCTGTATGACCTCGGCCTGTTCGAAGGCGATGAGGATGCTGCGGCGAATCCGGGTGGCGTCCTCAATTCGTTTCAACCCTGGCGCAAACTCGGACCACTCATCGTGGCCGAAATAGGAGTGCATCGCGCCGGTCGCGATCACCAAATAGTCATAGGGCACAACGCCGAATTGCGTATGAATGCTTTTTTTGTCTGCATCGATAGCTTGCACCTCTTCCATCAGCACTGTCGCATTGCGTTGCGGGCGTAAGATATGACGGATCGGCCAGGCGATATCGGCGGGCGACAATGCCGCGGTCGCCACCTGATAGAGCAATGGCTGGAAGCAATGATGGTTCTGTCGGTCGATTATGGTTACGTCGGCCGCTGCGCGCCCGAGGGCTTTGGCGGCTTCCAGACCACCGAAGCCGGCCCCGATGATCACGACGCGAGCATTGCCTGTTGGCACGGTTCACCTCAATTGGCGTAATGGCACAGTTTCAGCTGATGAAGGGTAGGTTGCCAAGCCTGCCGCGAGGCTTTAGCAATCCGCGCAGCAAGTTCTCCGCGAGGTAAAGTGCATGGCGACCCACAATCTGCTTCTTCTTCCAGGTGATGGCATCGGCCCCGAAGTCATGGTCGAGGTGAAGCGCGTCATCGACTTCTTCAACAAAAAGGGACCCGATAAGTTCAGTTCTGAAGAGGCACTGGTTGGCGGCGGCTGTTATGACGCACACAAAGTCGCAATCACCGATGCCACCATGGAAAAGGCAAAAGCCGCTGATGCCGTGATTTTCGGAGCCGTGGGTGGACCGAAATGGGACAAGGTGCCATACGACGTGCGGCCCGAGGCGGGTCTACTGCGTTTGCGCAAAGACCTCGCGCTGTTTGCGAATATCCGCCCGGCCATCGTCTATCCTGCGCTGGCCGATTCCTCGTCACTCAAGCGCGACGTCGTTGAAGGTCTCGATATCATAATTTTGCGCGAGCTCACTGGCGGCGTTTATTTTGGAGAGCCAAAAACCATCACCGATCTCGGGAATGGTCAGAAGCGCGCGGTCGATACCCAGGTTTACGATACCTATGAAATCGAGCGTATCGGCCGTGTTGCCTGCGAACTTGCACGCAAGCGGCGTAACAAGGTCACTTCCATGGAAAAACGCAACGTCATGAAGACAGGCGTTTTGTGGAATGAGGTGATGACCCAGATGCACGCGCGAGAATTCAAGGACGTTCAGCTTGAGCACATGTTGGCGGATGCCGGCGGCATGCAGCTTGTCCGCTGGCCCAAGCAATTCGATGTCATTGTGACGGACAACTTGTTCGGCGATGTTCTTTCGGATATCGCGGCGACCCTGACGGGTTCTCTTGGCATGCTGCCGTCCGCTTCGCTTGGCGAAGTCGACCCCAAGACGCGCAAACGCAGAGCGCTCTATGAGCCGGTGCATGGCTCGGCGCCTGACATCGCCGGCAAGGGGATCGCCAACCCGATCGCGATGATCGCGTCGTTCGGGATGGCGCTGCGGTACTCCTTCAACCTAGGAAAGCAGGCTGATTGGATCGATCAGGCAATTTCTACAACCCTTGCGAAGGGACTGCGTACCGCTGATATCAAATCAGAGGGCACCGAAGTCGTTTCAACTTCGGGCATGGGTTCGGCGATTCTGGCCGAGCTTGAAAGTATCGCCGCTTAGGCTCGATCATGAAAACGAAAACGCGGCCTTCCATACGCTGCGGGGCCTAATATTGCAGCCAAGGATTGTTTTTGCTCGGCAGGGTCCACGGCCCAGGCAGTGCTGACTGCGTGTTAAGCAGGCCAGCAGATGTATTATCGATCACACCGGACGCTCGCTGGTTTGGATTCTCAACGTAACCAGTATTGCCGACACGCTCGCCCGGGAATGTTTCCGTGCCGGGATCAAGAAAAGACCGTTTTTGAATGATGACGCGGGTCCGCGTCCGCCCATCCTCGTCCCGGCTGATCATGACCGTATGGTCGCGGTTATAGACTACGGTCTTTTTTTTCGTTCGTTCGGTCTGAGCGTCGGCCGAGGCGCCCAGCAGGGCGCCGGCTCCAACCAGAACGAATGCCGTAAGAATGACTTTCAATTGCATGGGGTCCTCGACCTTTGCCCTATCTTCTCAACGCAGTTTAGCCGGATTCTGTTTCAGGCAATAGGGTCTAATCCCGCAAATGCCGGTAAATTCAAAATAAAAGACCGTGAGATGGCCGAAGCTTCTTCCTCTTTAGTGCCTCTCGGGCAACCTAAGTCAGCTTCCATAGTTGCTTTTTAGGTACTCCGCGATGGCCTTGGCGTCGGCATCGTCGATCGGCGCTCCATAGGCTTTGATCATTTTAGTGACCTCGGCGTCCCACAGCGCAGCATTCGGGAAAGGAGAGTTCATCGGGATGTAGTCGAGGCTGTGACACGCTTGGCAATTGGCCTCGACCTTGTCGAGATTTGGCGCCTTTTTCATCGGTATCGCTTGCTCGTCGGCGACCGCGGGGAGAGCGACCAGTGCAGCAATCGCGGCGATCGGCAACACTCGCATGATCCCCTCCCTTATGCGTTGAGCGTGATGTTTTGCATCACGTTGTTGTGGTACCCGGCCGGATTGAAAATCAGCTCGGGCGTCTGGCTTTGGCCAAGCTTGTTGATGGCGTTGACCATTACAGTGCTCTTGCCCATCTTGGCGACGAGATCGAAGCGCCACGGACGGAAGGCGAAGCGACCGAGGTCCTCGCCGAGTGTCGCTGCCGACCAGGTTTTCCCGCCATCTGTGGAAACTTGCACGGAGCTGATGCCATAGCCACCATCCCAAGCCATGCCACTGATGGCGACTTTGCCTGCCTTTACCTTGCTGCCGTCACGGTGGCTGGTGATTAAAGAATTCACCACCATTTCGGTGATTGGCGTGCTCGTCGCATTTTCTTGCGTAATAAAGCGGTCCCTGAGTGGGAATTTCCCCAGGGGAATGCGGTACGCGGGATTCATCCAGAAACCGCCTTGCGGCTTGGTCAGCGCGTTGATCGCAACGACGTGCTTCATCCAATATGTGCCGGTCCAACCCGGCACGACAATGCGTGCAGGAAAACCGTTCCAGTGCGGCAACGGCTGGCCGTTCATCTCGTAAGCGATGATGGTTGCTTCATCGACTGCCTTCCAGACAGGGATGCTTTTGATGAAGTCGGGCGTCTTATCAACCGCCGGTCCGTCGGCGCCGTTGAAGGAAACTTCGATTGTCTCTTTCTTTAATCCAGCTTTATCGAGAACGTCCTTGAGGCGGACGCCTTTCCACCGCGCGCAGCCCATAGCGCCGTAACCCCATTCAACCCCGACGACGTGCGGCTTCGATAGACCGCGGCGGTTACCGGAGCACTGGTTGACCGCGACCACTTCAACTGTTGGCATCTTCTTGAGGTCGTCGAAGCTGATCTCGACCGGACTGTCGATGCCGTCGCCGCCTACGGCGATCTTGTAGGTTTGGGCGTCCACTGTCGGGATGTCCGCCAAGTGGTAGCGCACGAAGAACTCGTCGTTCGGCGTGATTGCGGTCCGGAAAGTCTCCAACGGCGATTCGTAATTCGGCGGTCGGTACGAAAGTTTGATCAGTGGCTTCTTGCCCGGCAGCGCCTCCATGGTGGCGACGGTGCTGAGACCTTCAGGTAGACCGGGGGCCAAGTTAGCGCCGGCGGCCTCCGCTTCAAAAAAATTTGGACTTAGTCCCGACATCGCTAGCGCAGCGCTTGCGCCCGCCGTTCCGAGCAGGTGGCGTCGTGTAATCATGGGTCCTCCCTCGAGGCTCGCCGAAGCCAACGGCCTACGCCGCAGCTTCAAATATTTTTATTGGAATATGATCCGATGGATTTGCCGAATGTCAATTATGATCGTGAAGCAAGTGCAAGGAATTCGCACAGTCGCGTGCGCGCAATCTCATCGAGTGAGATTTCAGTAGCAACGCAAATGGAGGACTCCGCTTAGCGCCCGATACGGCGCGGCTCGGGCCGAGTCGCCAATGCTTTCCAAAGCAAATGATACTTTGGTGTCGCCGCAAGGATTGTATTGCGCTGGCCGCAATAACTGCGATTGAGTTCGGCTTGCGCGAACAGCACACCAACTTTCGGCTCGCTGCCTGCGGCAAGCAGTGTCAATCGGTCGAGCGCGCATGCGAGTGTGCTGTGTTCGATGAATTCGCCGCCGCCTTGGCAGAACCAACCGGACAATTGCAATCGTGGAACCTGGGACGTATGGACGAAACCAAGGCAACTACGTGGTGTTCCTTTCGCCGTGGTGAAGGAAATGATCGTTAGCGGCCCAAACTTACTCGCGAGAGGCTTGTCCGCGCGTTCAACGTCAACCGGCGCAAGCGTATCGGCATTTGCCAGGAGTTCGGTCTTTGGATCTGCAAAGTCTCCAATTTCGCTTCCAGGTCGATAAATCTCGACCTGGAGATAAGGAGACACGCCATCGGTTTCGCCGAGTGTTAGAATGTCCTTACGGCCGCCACCATCTGCATGTCGTCGGATTGCGTAGCTCGAGGGAACGTCGGCGGCCTCCGGTATGGATAGCGCAAATGAGCGGAATGGCCGCTCCACTTCGATCCATTCCGGTCGATGCACCGCCGTGATGGCAGTCATCACTTTTGGCGATTGGAAAAAATGCGCCAATCCTATGGACAGCAACGCAATAGCACCCAGATATGCGAGGAAGCGCACAAAGCTGGATGGCAGTTCTTCACGCCATGACCGCAGGGCCGGGTGCATGCGATTGCCGGAAGCATTGTGCCGTTGTGTTGAAGGCTATTCTCGCTTAGAAGCGCTGCCATCCGGTTGCCCTGTACCAGCAGTCGGGTGGTAATTTATTCCGGAGCGTTAACAATGGGTTACAAAGTCGCTGTGGTCGGTGCCACCGGCAATGTTGGGCGCGAGATGCTCAGCATTCTGGCTGAGCGCAATTTCCCTGCCGACGAAGTGGTTGCGCTCGCATCGCGCCGAAGTCTGGGGGTTGAATGCTCATTTGGCGACAAGACGCTCAAAGTGAAAGCGCTCGACCATTTCGACTTTTCTGACGTCGACATTTGCCTGATGTCGGCGGGCGGAGCGGTGTCAAAAGAGTGGTCACCAAAGATCGCAGCGCAGGGAGCCGTGGTCATCGACAATTCCTCTACCTGGCGCATGGATCCGGACGTGCCGCTGATTGTTCCAGAGGTGAACGCCGATGCAGTTTCCGGCTTCACCAAGAAAAACATCATAGCCAATCCAAACTGCTCGACCGCCCAGCTCGTGGTTGCGCTCAAGCCGCTGCATGACAAGGCAAAGATTAAGCGCGTTGTCGTTGCGACCTATCAATCGGTATCGGGCGCTGGCAAGGATGCGATGGATGAACTGTTCTCGCAGAGCAAAGCGGTGTTTACCCTCGATGAGGTCGAGACGAAGAAGTTTTCGAAGCGGATCGCCTTCAACGTAATTCCGCACATCGACGTCTTTATGGAAGATGGCTACACTAAGGAAGAATGGAAGATGGTGGTCGAGACCAAGAAGATTATCGATCCGAAAATCAAGCTTACCGCAACTTGCGTCCGCGTGCCGGTGTTCGTCGGTCACTCAGAAGCGGTCGACATCGAGTTTGAGCAGCCCATCACGGCGGATGAGGCGCGCGAGATTCTGCGCAATGCTCCAGGGTGCATCGTGATCGACAAGCGAGAGTCGGGCGGCTATGTCACCCCTTACGAAAGCGTCGGCGAGGATGCAACGTACATCAGCCGCATCCGTGAGGACGCGACAATCGAAAACGGATTACAGCTGTGGGTCGTATCTGACAATTTGCGAAAAGGTGCCGCACTCAATGCGATACAGATCGCAGAATGTCTGATCAATCGTAAGCTGATCCAGGCGAAACGGCGCGCAGCGTAAACATCCCGCTCGATCGCAGTTTCCGTCTTTTGTCCGACGCCGATCAATACGGTTCCGCGAAATGAGGGGCTCTCGCTGAATCAAAAGCGCGGTTGTGCGAACATTCGCGTATAGTCGTCCACCGCGACCTGCAGAAATTTTCCCGTCACGCGATCGCGCGCCGACAGCTGGCCGTTGGCGACGCCGAAATAAGCTCCATGAACCGCGACTTCGCCGCGTTCGATTAGTTTTCGCAAGCGCGGAAATGTCATTAGGTTATCGAGACTGTTGACGATGTTCGCCTGCTCAAGGTGCATCAGATAGTCCGCCGGCGACAATGTGCCGCGCGGTCCTACTTTTTCCGCCGCCGGCCTCATCAATTTCATCCAGTTGCCAATGAAATCGCCCGGCGACAGTGGTTCAGCATCTTCGACATAAGCTTTGACGCCGCCGCATTGAGCATGGCCGAGTACGACGATGTGCTTGATCTTGAGCGCGCCGACCCCGAATTCAAGGGCGGCCGAAACGCCATGCGCCTGTTGATCGGGCGCGTAGGGCGGAACGATATTCGCCACGTTGCGCACGACGAACAGCTCGCCCGGCCGAGCATCAAAGATCACTTCCGGAGATACGCGGGAATCGCAGCAGCCGATCACCATGACCTGTGGCGACTGGCCACTTTTGGCAAGCTCGCGATAGCGGTCCTGCTCATGGCGCAATCGTCCAATGAGAAAGGCACGATAGCCATCGATCAGCTGTTGGGGGAGTGCCATAGCTACTGTTCACACAAAGACCGTCGCGCACGCCCACACAATCACGGTCGGATCGTTTTTGGCAACCCACGCTTGCGCGGTAGTGGCGTATCGATTCTGCGAGGGTTAGGCTTACGTTTAAGAATAGGGGACAGGCTTGGATGACCATCCGCCCACGCCGCAGCGTGCTTTATATGCCGGGTTCCAATGCTCGCGCGTTGGAAAAAGCGAAGACTTTGCCTGTCGACGGCGTGATCCTTGATCTAGAGGATTCTGTTGCGCCGGAGGCCAAGGAGGCCGCGCGCCAGCAGGTGGCTAATTTTGTCAAGGCGGGCGGCTTTGGCGCACGTGAAGTCTTCATTCGGGTTAACGGCGTCGATAGCCCTTGGCACGCCGACGATCTATCGGTGGCTGCCCGCGCAGCACCTGACGTTATTCTGGTGCCGAAAGTATCGAGCCCCGATACGCTGGAGTTGATCGGTCGCCGTCTGCTCGACATGGGCACGGATCACAAGACGCGTGTATGGGCAATGATCGAGACGCCGCTTGCGATTTTTAACATCCTCTCGATTGCCGCTG
>Ga0126370_10001559_pt1 | contig 10523 bp, 9 predicted proteins | sample PanSoiMetaPlot_3_FD_92586 | JGI IMG/M metagenome (GOLD analysis project Ga0126370, IMG submission 92586) | Tropical forest soil microbial communities from Panama - MetaG Plot_3 | ecosystem: Environmental > Terrestrial > Soil > Tropical forest > Bulk soil | place: Panama | collected 2016-02-17 | reverse complement strand
TCGTCTCGACTGCTTCGCTCGCCGTTACTGCCGGGATCACCGGCGGGCGTGCCGCAATGGGACCAAATGACAAATTTGACCTGCTTATTAAGGGTGGTGATGTGCTCGATCCCAGTCAGTCGCTGCGCGGCCGCCGCGATATCGGCATACGCTTCGGTGTGATCGAAGCGTTCGAGCCGGATATCGCCGAGGCTCGTGCCCTGCGCGTGATCAACGCGTCCGGCAAGCTGGTGACGCCGGGCCTCGTCGATCTACACAGCCATGTCTATCCCTATGGGTCAGCCATCGGCCTTCCTGCCGACGAATCCGTGGTCAATCAATGCGCCACGACATGTGTTTCGGCGGGTGACGCCGGTGCAAACAATTTCGCCGCCTTCCGGCGCTTCATTGTCGGGCAGACCCGCACCCGACTCTACGCCTTCGTGCATATCGCCAATATCGGGCTGACGCCGTTTCCCATCGCGGAGCTCTACAACATCGATTTCGCGCAGGTGGACGCCTGCGCCAAGACGATCGGTGAGAATGCGGATATTGCACTCGGCGCCAAAGTTCGCATGTCGGAGAATGTCATTGCCAAACACGGGACCGAGCCGCTCAAGCGCGCGATCCTCGCGTGCGAGCAGTCCGGAACGCCAGCGAAGATCATGTGCCACATTGGCGGTGTCGAGACCCGCGAGCTGATGTCGCAGATCCTCGACCTGCTGCGGCCGGGCGACATCCTCACGCATGCCTATTCGGGCGCACCCAATATCGCCGGTGCATTCACCAATATCGTGCAAGACGGAAAATTATTGCCGGCGGCACTCGCCGCGAGACAGCGCGGCGTGATCTTCGACGTCGGGCATGGCGGCGGCAGTTTCGATTACACGGTCGCCGAAGTGGCGATCCCGGGCGGATGCGGGCCCGATACGATCTCATCGGACCTCCACGCGGTTTCCGGCAACACGCCGGGCATGCCTTACCTCCCCTGGGTAATGTCAAAGTTCATGGGACTCGGTTTTACGCTCGAGCAGGTTGTCGCGATGGCGACAATCAATCCGGCGAAAATCATCAACCGCGTGCCCAAGATGGGCACCCTGCAGGTCGGCGCACCCGCTGATGTCGCGATCATGGAATTGGTTGAAGGCCCTGTATCGTTTGTCGATACCCGCAACAACAAACGCGAAGGGAAAGCCTATCTGAAGCCGGTGCAGACGGTGACGGCGGGTGTCGCGTTCGGTCGGCCGTACGCCCTGCCGTTTTCTGTCAGGTGACCTAGGCCATCTCCGCACGCACTTTCGCGCGCAACTCGTCGATGAGCGTGAGGCCCTTTGGCGTCTCCAGATGCCAGAAGGTCCAGCCGTTGCAGGCGTCGAGGCCTTGCGCGATCGCCCCGATCCGATGGATCGAGCCGACCGTGCCGTCGAGAGACACTGCGCCATCGGCGCGTACAAGCGCCTTGTGACGTTTCTTGGAATCCACGAGGCGGGCGCCCGGTGTTACCAGTCCACGTTCGATCAAGGCAGCGAAGGGTACGCGCGGCGCCTCACGTGCCGTGACGAAGGGCGCAATGGATGGCGCTTCGAGCGGCTTGGTCGCGGCAATGCGCTTCTCGGCTGCCTTTGCGTATTTCGCGTCCTGCTCGCAACCGACAAAGCGACGGCCAAGCCGCTTGGCAACTGCTCCGGTTGTGCCGGTTCCGGAGAATGGATCAAGCACGAGGTCGTCGGGGCGTGTGCTCGAAAGGAGCACGCGCGCGAGCAAGGCTTCCGGCTTCTGGGTCGGGTGAAGCTTTTTGCCGTCGGTTCCCTTGAGACGTTCTTCGCCCGTGCACAGCGGCAGCGTCCAGTCCGAGCGTACCTGGATATCTTCGTTGCCCGCCTTGAGCATCTCGTAGTTGAAAGTGTACCCGCGCGCATCTGCGTCGTGTGAGGCCCATATCAGAGTTTCGTGAGCATTGGTAAAGCGGCGGCCACGGAAGTTGGGCATCGGATTAGACTTGCGCCAGATCACGTCGTTCAGAATCCAGAATCCAAGATCCTGCATGATCGTGCCGACACGAAAAATATTGTGATAGGAGCCGATGACCCAGATCGTAGCTACCGGCTTCATCACGCGACGGCACGCTGTGAGCCAGCGTCTGGTGAAATCGTCATAGGCTGAGAAACTCGCAAATTTGTCCCAGTCGTCATCGACTGCGTTGACGTGCGAGTCGTCAGGTCGCTTTAGGTCGCTAGCAAGCTGAAGATTGTAAGGCGGGTCTGCAAAGACGAGATCGACCGAGGCCGCCGGCAACTTTGCCATTCCGGCGATGCAATCACCGACGACAATGCGATGTGGCTGCGGACTCTCTGAAACTCCACGGGGCGCCCTCGAGGGCGCCCCGCAACGCGACACAACCATGACTCAGGACTCTGATTCAGGCGACGCGGTCGGCGACGCGGGACCTACAACCGACAGGCCTGCATCTTGAGCGCGCAAAGTAAAAAAGCGGTTTATGATCGCCGCTCGCAAGTCGGCAAATTCTGCCTATTTAATACTGACTTAGAGGTAAGCAGTTCGGCCAATTTCGACGGAGTTGGACGAGCGCGCGCAGTTCGGCGATTATTGCGACAATCTTCGGAGGAACCCGTCATGCGTTGGGATGATTTTCGCCGCAGCGACAATGTCGAGGACACGCGCGGCGACGAAGGTGGCTTCGGCGGCGGCGGTATGGGCATCCCGATCGGCGGCGGCGGCATCGGGATCGGAACCGTCATCATTCTCGGCTTGCTCGGCTGGGCGCTCGGCATCGATCCGAGCATCCTGATCGGCGGCGCCGAGATCGTGAACAGCGGCCGGCATGTCGAGCAGCCATACCAACCTGAGTCACGGCAAACGGGCAAACCGAGCGACCAGATGGGCGATTTCGTCGCCGCGGTGCTCGGCAACACCGAGGATACCTGGCGGGAAATTTTCAAAAATAGCGGGCAGCAATACAGCGTGCCGCGTCTGCGCCTTTACTCTGGTGTTGTCCAAGGCGGCTGCGGCATGGCGCAGGCGGCGATGGGACCGTTCTATTGCCCGAACGACCGGCGCATTTATCTCGACACCTCTTTCTTCCGCGACATCCAGGCGCGTTTCCGCGGCTGCAGCGGCAAGGCGTGCGAGTTTGCTGAAGCTTACGTGATCGCGCATGAGGTCGGTCATCACGTGCAAAATCTGCTTGGCATCTTGCCGCAGGTGCAGAACGCGCAACGCTCGGCAGGCAGCAAGGTTGAGGCGAACAAGCTTCAGGTGCGGGTCGAATTGCAGGCCGACTGTCTCGCCGGCGTCTGGGCAAACAATTCAAATCAACGTTGGAAGACACTGGAGCCGGGCGATGTCGAAGCGGCAATGCAGACCGCGGCGGCGATCGGCGACGACAGGCTTCAGCAGCAGTCGCGCGGTTATGTCGTGCCGGATGCTTTTACCCACGGCTCGTCTGCACAACGGCAGCGTTGGTTCATGACCGGTCTGAAAGAGGGGAAGGTATCGGCATGCAATACCTTCTCTGGACAGGTTTAGTGGAACGCGATGGCGGGTATAGACGAAAGCCGACAATTCGTACCGCTGAAGATCGCGGTGTTGACGATTTCGGATACGCGCGAGGCTGCCGACGACAAATCCGGAACGACGTTGGTCGAGCGCATTCGTGCGGCCGGCCATGCCGTGGCTGCACGTGCAATCGTTAGGGACGAGGTCAGCGCGATCCGCGAGCAGGTTAAAGTCTGGATTGCCGACGACCTTGTCGACGTTGTCATCACCACCGGAGGCACCGGCTTCACTGGTCGTGATGTGACGCCCGAAGCGGTCGAGCCGCTGTTCGAAAAGCGCATGGACGGCTTCGCCACCATGTTTCTGCTTGTCAGCGAAAGAAAAATCGGCACCTCGGCAATTCAGACGCGCGCAACGGCCGGGGTCGCCAACGCGACCTATGTGTTCTGCCTTCCGGGCTCACCAGGCGCTTGCAAGGACGCCTGGGACGAAATATTGGTGCACCAACTCGACTACCGCTATCGGCCTTGCAACTTTGTGGAAATTCTGCCGCGGCTTGACGAACACCTGCGCAGGCCGAAGGCAAAAGGCGCAACCGCCTGATTTCTTGCCGGCTACAAATCGAGGTCCCAGAATTCGGCGACGACGTCCTTACCCCAACTATGGCGCGGCTCGCTCGAGGTGAGCGTGAAGCCGGCCTTTTCATAAACATGGCGCGCGGCGCTCAGCACGCTGTGGGTCCATAACGTGATCTTTGTGTATCCGACGAAACGCGCAAAGCGCACGCATTCGTCGACGAGCCGCGCGCCCAAACCCAGTCCGCGTGCTTTCGGATCGACCAGAAGCAACCTGATTCGTGCCACGCCGGGCTGATCATCCTTCACCAGCATGACGCAGCCGACGTTTTCGCCGTTCAACTCCGCGATCCAGCATCGCTCGCACTTTGCGTCGAAGTTGTTGAAGAAGTCGGCGACGATCTGCGCGCAGAGGCCTTCGAATGGCTCACCCCAACCGTATTCCTGCAAGTAGAGCTCGGCATGGCGTGAAATGACCCAGCCGAAGTCGCCGGCCCGCGGTTCGCGCAACGTATAACGGGGCTGTGCGCCGGACTTCACCGCCTGTCCGTTGGTGAGCAGAGTTTCGATCGATGTCATGGCTGCGACGATCTGTGTTTGTTGCGAGGGTTCAAGCTTGTCGAGCATGGCGCCGGCGTCGCGCTGCGAACGTTCCTCCATTGGAGCGAACAGCTTGCGTCCGCGTGCCGTGAGCGCGAGGTGGCTCTGCCGCCCGTCCTTCTTCGACGTTTTGCGGCTGATCAGGCCGCGCTTTTCGAAATTGCGAAGAAGGCGGCTGAGATATCCCGCATCAAGGTCGAGGGTGCGCGCGATGTCGCTTGCAGTGAGCTGGTCGGCATGTGCGAGCTCGTAGAGCACGCGCATTTCGCCCAGGGAGTAGGGGCTGTCCAGGTACGTCTTGCGCAGGACGCCGATCTGCCGCGTGTAGAAGCGGTTGAACTGGCGGACGGCCGCAATGCTGGTCCGGGCTGCCATGGCCCGGGCAGCGTCGGCAAATTAGTTGATAAAGTCAAGTATATTGACGGGCGGGCGAGAGTGTCACTGGCAGGGTGATTATTCGGCGCCGGCCGAGCTTGCGCAGAAGATCAGCCTCCGCGTCCTTGCTGGCGTCGTGCCCGCCGACCGCCTCGTAAAGACTGCGAGCGATGAGCAACCCCTGTCCGGGCTTGGGTCCCCCGCCAAGTGCGGCGACAAGCAAACTCAGAAATTCCGCAAAGCCCGGACGCTGAAAGGCAGTGGCGTCCCTGCGGAATACCGCGGCCTTGGGGCCATCTGACGCCTCAGTCGTGCTGATGAACTGGTCCGTGGCCTCTATCCAGCCCGGCTGCGGTACGGCGCCGGCCCGTAGAAACATGAGCCAGGGGCTTCGGGTCGCGGCGGCGGCGGCCTTGAGGCGCGCGCCTATGGGTTGATGTGAAGCCATGAAGCGGCAGCCCGCGATATCGGCCACCTCGGCCGTCGCGTCGCGCGAATTCGCGTCGGCAATGATGACGTCCGCGACCAGTCCCGTCGCCGCGGCAGGCACCAGCGCGGACAGGGTCGGAACGAGCGAACGCTCCGATTCGTGGGTCGAAATGATCGCGCTCAGCATGGAACTGCAGCCCCGGTTGCCGATTGCCACCATATCAGGTGGGCATGCTCGACCACCCCACGAGATCAAGGTGCGGCCGAGCAATTTTTAAGCCGCACAGAAATGTTCTTGTTATGTTCACATTCAAGCATTAGGTTGCAGGCATGGCTCGATCAAACGCAGCCCAAAGACGCCCGCCGGTTAAGGAGCTGCCCTCCGCTCCGGCGGGCGCCTTTGACGACGTCAGCGAACTCCTTGGTGTCGTTGTCGACCACGAGCGCCGGCGGGGCCGGGGTGCCCAAAGCAACGCCTCGGGGCGTTACGAGCCGCTAGCCCGAGTCGCCTTTGACGACGGCTGGAGGACGCTCGACGAGCTTCCGCCCTTCAAGACGACGGTTACGGTCGACGCGACCCGGAAAATCATTACCCGCAATGAGTCACCGGACATCGGCTTTGATCGGTCGATCAATCCCTATCGCGGCTGCGAGCATGGCTGCATCTACTGTTTCGCGCGCCCGACCCACGCCTACCTTGGCCTGTCTCCCGGGCTTGATTTCGAATCCAAGCTTCTGGTGAAGCCTGAAGCCGCTGCCTTGTTGGAAAAGGAGCTGTCGGCGCCCGGCTACGAGCCGAAGGTTATCGCGATCGGCACCAATACCGATCCATATCAGCCGATCGAGCGTCGCTACAAAGTCATGCGCCGGATCCTGGAAGTGCTTGACCGAGCGGGCCATCCAGTCGGCATCGTTACAAAATCGGCGCTGGTGTTGCGCGATCTCGACATCCTGGCCCGCATGGCTGAAAGGAATCTGGCGAAGGTCGCGCTCTCGGTGACCACATTGGATCCCACGCTCGCCCGCAAGATGGAACCGCGAGCGGCGACGCCTATGCGCCGGCTCGAGACGCTGCGACGTCTGACCCAGGCCGGCGTTCCGACAACCGTCATGGTGGCGCCAGTCATTCCCGCGCTGAACGACATGGAAATCGAGCGTATTCTTGAAGCGGCGAAAACCGCACGGGTGAAAGAAGCCGGTTACGTACTGTTGCGGTTGCCGCTTGAGGTGAGGGACCTTTTCCGGGAATGGCTGATCGCGAATTATCCCGATCGCTATCGCCATGTCTTCAAACTGGTCCGCGATATGCGGGGCGGGAAGGACTACGATTCCACATGGGGAACCCGAATGAAGGGGACAGGACCCTACGCCTGGATGATAGGACGCCGCTTCGAAATGGCCTGCGAAAAGTTGGGGTTCAACGCAGCGCGAAGTGCGCTGACGACTGAGCATTTCCAAAAGCCAAGGCCTGGCGCCGAACAATTGAGCCTGCTCTAGAACTTCGCCGAGCAGTCCCCGCCATCCACATCCCACTCAGGCTTTGCATTGACTTGGCCTCTCTTCCGCGCACTCATCGCGGCAATGGCCAAAAAACCAAAAACTAGCCTGCGATTGCCGCTCAATGAGCCGATCTTGCGTCCTACGTTTCGGCGCGAGCGTCGCGCACTCAACAAAGGCATCTACCCGGTGGCTGGGTGCGACGAGGCGGGAAGGGGCCCGCTTGCGGGCCCGGTTGTAGCCGCGGCAGTTGTGCTTGATCCTCAACGCATTCCCCGTGGTCTCAATGATTCGAAGAAGCTTGACGCTGAGGCGCGCGAGAAACTGTACGCAAAAATCTGTGCGACAGCTCAAGTGGCGGTGGCGTTCGGCGCTGTCGATCGCATCGACCGCGACAACATATTGCGCGCGTCACTGTGGGCACTTGCCCGGGCGGTCAAAGCGTTGCCAGTGCGACCAAAGCTCGTGTTTGTCGACGGAAACCAGAAGATCGACTGCGGCTGTGATTGCGAGGCGGTCGTCTCCGGCGATGCGCTGGTCGTGTCGGTCGCCGCGGCGTCGATTGTGGCCAAAGTGACCCGCGATCGCCTTATGACCCAGTTAGGACGGGCTCATCCAGGATATGGGTTCGAGCGGCACATGGGATACAGCGTACCCGAGCATTTTGCCGCACTGGCACGCCTTGGGCCGACCATTCATCACCGGAAATCCTTTGCGCCGGTGGCGGCCAAATTGGCCGCTCTCGGCTGTGCCTCCGATGAAGCTGTCGTCGAGTTGTTGCCTCTTTAGCGCGGCTTCTCTATGCCTGCCTGGGTACCACCTTCATAACCCCGCGCGGGCCAATGCATTACGTTTCCCTGCTTGTTGAATTCCTGCGTGGACGCCCGGCCGTGGTATTCTGGACCGCTGCGCTGACGCAAGCCGCGCTTTGGACCCTGATACCCGCGATCTTTTACGGCGCTCCTCCTGGCGAAGTGCCGCTGCTGCTCGCAGTCGGCCGCGAATTTGTGCTCGGCAGCTATCTCGGACCACCACTGGCCTTTTGGCTGGGGGAGGTGGCTTTCAGGATCGCCGGCAGCTTCGGTCTGTATGCATTGGCGCAGGCCTGCATCGTCCTGACCTACTGGGCGGTATTCGTTCTCGGGCGCGGTATTGTCGGTACCCGCCATGCGATCCTTGCCGTACTGCTGATGGTTGGAATTGCGGCCTACGGAGTGCCCAGCCCGAATTTTGGTCCAGCGGTCCTGGCGGCGCCATTATGGGCGCTAGGTCTGCTTTTCTATTGGCGCGCGGTCGGCGAGGGGAGGCGTGGCTATTGGTTTCTGCTTGCGCTTGATCTTGGCTTACTACTTCTGGCCAGCTATGTCGGCGTGATCCTGCTTGTCCTCATGATCGTCTTTACCGCGGCATCCGCTCGCGGGAGAAGCGCCGCGCAACGGCCCGAGCCATGGATCGCCGTTCTGCTCCTGTGTATCGTCGTTTTTCCGCACGTCATTTGGTTCAGGAGCGGTCGTTCGCTGATATTGGAAGGAATTGACGAAAGCTTCGCGGCAACTGGACGACTATCACCGGCGCTTTGGTTGATCTTCGCGCTGCTTCTCACACATCTTGGGCTCGCATTATTGGTGGCGTTGACAAGCGGGTGGCCACGCCATCCTCGAGAACGCGCGCCGGAAATCGACCGTAACCCTGTCGACCCTTTCGCTCGCACCTTTGTGTTTGTCTTCGCGTTGGCGCCTGCGCTTATCGCGGTCATGCTCGCTTTTGCAAGCGGCCGACTTGGGCCGCTCGGCAGTATCGCGCCGCTTGTCGTGCTTTCGGGGCTTGCGGTCATAGTCGCTGCCGGCGACAAAATTCTGCTTTACCGAGAACGGTTGGTTTCTTCAACCTGGCTTGGTCTGCTGGTGGCACCGCCTGTGCTGGTCGCGCTTTCGATCGCGATTTTCCCCTGGGCGTTGGGTTCCGATCTCAAGATCGCACAACCGGCGAACGCCGAGGGTCGCTTCTATGCGGACATCTTTCAGCGGCGCACCGGCAAGCCGCTAGCCTATTTGAGCGGTGATCCGCGAGTTGCGCCACTCGTCGCGCTCGCCGCGCCGAGTCGACCTCACCTCTATTTTGCCTGGGCGCCGGAGCGGAGCCCCTGGGTGACTTTGACCGACATGCGCACACAGGGCGGCATTCTGGTTTGGCCGGCTGCCGACAATAGTGGCACCGCTCCCGAGACGCTGAAGGTGCAATTTCCGGAAATGGTACCCGAGGTGCCGCGCTCTTTCCCACGCGCGGTGCAGGGAATGTTGCCGTTGATCCGCATCGGATGGTCGATGCAGCGGCCACAATAGCTAGTGATAGCTTTCACCCTCTCGCACCTTCCCGCGGAAGAGCCAATAGATAAAGGCGACGTAGCCGAGAATGATTGGCAACAGCAGAAGCGTGCCCAGCAGCATAAAAATCTGGCTCGCCGGCGCCGCCGCTGTATCCCAAACGGTGAGAGATGGCGGGACCAGGTAGGGAAAGTTGGAAATTACGAGCCCAAGAAAGCCAAGAAGGAAAAGCGCCATGGTTGCCAGGAATGGCGGCACCTCGCGCCCGTTTTCGATCCATCGCCACGCGAGATAGGCGGTGAGTGCCGTAACCAGAGGCACCGGCCAAAGAAAATAGAAATTGGGCAAAGTGAACCACCGGTCTGCGATACGTGACTGGCTGAGTGGCGTCCATAAGCTCACCGCGGCCATGCACACGAGCACCGCCAGCAGCAGAACTTTTGCCTGGCCGCGGGCGCGTTGCGCCACCGGTCCTTCCGTTTTCATCGCAAGCCACGTGGCACCCAGCAGTGCGTAACCGGCGATCAGGGACAGTCCGCAGAGGAACGCAAAAGGTGTTGCCCAGTCGAACGACCCTCCGCTGAAAGCGCCATCGCGCACGGCAACTCCCTGGATCAGGCCGCCAAGAATCACACCCTGACAGAAGCTCGCAAGAGTCGAACCTACATTGAAGGCAATGTTCCAGCCGGTCTTGCTGTACGAAACGTGGCGAAATTCGAATGCGACACCGCGAAAAACCAACGACAGAAGCATCACGATGACGGGCAGGTAGAACGCCGGCATGATGATCGAGTACGCCTTCGGAAACGCGACGAACAGGCCAGCGCCGCCCAATACGAGCCAGGTCTCGTTGCCGTCCCAGTATGGCGCAATAGTGCGGGTCATCTGATCGCGCTCGCTCTCGGTGCGCGCGGTCGGAAAAAGTATGCCGATGCCCAAATCGAAGCCGTCGAGAAGTACGTACATGAATACGGCGGTTCCGATCAGGGCAGCCCAGATCAGCGGGAGGTACCATTCCATGACATCGTGCCTTTCAACGCTGCATTGCCTCGCGCCCGGCATCCTGTGCGGCGGAAATCGGGCTCGGTGAAAATGGGACCGGCTCCGCCGAAGGTTTGTGCGGACCCTGCGCAATCAGACGGTTGATGTAATAGATGCCAAACCAGAACACGACGCCGTAGGCCAGAACGAATAGCGCCAACGTGCCAGCGATAGTCGCGCTGGGCAC
>Ga0126370_10001557_pt1 | contig 10529 bp, 11 predicted proteins | sample PanSoiMetaPlot_3_FD_92586 | JGI IMG/M metagenome (GOLD analysis project Ga0126370, IMG submission 92586) | Tropical forest soil microbial communities from Panama - MetaG Plot_3 | ecosystem: Environmental > Terrestrial > Soil > Tropical forest > Bulk soil | place: Panama | collected 2016-02-17 | reverse complement strand
TTGACCACCATCGGAGTCATGCTCGACTTGCCCTTGAGCGGAACCAACCCAAAGGCGTCACGCCCAAAGTAGAGCACAGGGTAGACGTCCCAGTTCACGCCGCCGGTCGAGCGATAAGTCGTCGCGCCAGAGGTCGCGGCGCCCGCGTTGATGAACGGTGCGATCACCGTCGAGCTGAGGTAGCGGCACTGCTCGACTGACCCGATTTCACCCTCAAAGGGGCTCGTATGAGGGCCATAACTGGCGACGGGTATGAAGCCAGTCATGTTGCGAATGTCAGACTCCAGATCGGGATGCACAAGCCCAAAGTACGCGGCTTCGACCGATCGCGTGTTGAAATCTGGGTTGCTCGCGACGACCTGAGAAATCTTCCTGGCATTCTGCCGGTTGAGGCCAGTCGTCACGCGACGCTGATCGGTGAGTCCTATAACCCCAGCAACGTTCGCGCGCCCGGCAACCAGATTCTGATACCATACGTTGGTACCAGCCTTGAGCACGTTGAACCGCAGAGTCTCGACAGTGACTGCGGCTTGCTCGCCCAGAATATCGGTGGACTGCTGGAGCACCGGATCGGTGTGAGTGTCTTCGATCACGTCGGTGATCGTGATGTAATCACCGTACTGGTATAATTGAACCGTGTAATCTTGGTTCGCCAGCATAGAGCCCGCGGGCGTCACGCCCTCGACCAGCGGCGTCAGGGCCAGCGGAATGTAGAACGGCTGGCCGACACCATTGGTGCCGCCGGCATCCGGACCGGCCGCACCAGTTGCTCCCTGCAAAAAGTAACGTCGGAACTTAGCTGTCTGCGTCGAGTTCGTCGGCAGGGGATATGTTTGTCCGAATTTTTCTATATGCAAATATGGCATTGCACGCTTGAGCATGCGTACGACCGAATATGCAGCTACTGCGGGAGATATATCGCCATAACTAGTAACTGCGACCATGGATCAACTCCTGGCTTAAGACGCCTTAGCAAATTCAGCGAAGGCAGTGTCAAAGTCGGTGGGAGGCGCAACCACGTTGGTACGCTTGGTCGCCACCGGCGCGAGGCGCGCTGCGGCAGCCGCAAGCGCAGGATTGACTGGAGCAGGTGACACGGCAGCAGGCTGGGCAGCAGCCGCAGCCGCAGCGGGCGTAGCCGGCTGTGCTGGCATGGTGTCCTGCTTGTACCGGTTGATCAAGTCGACAACCTCGGCAGCCGTTCCAGACTTGATAACATGCTCGTATGCTGTACGCAAATACGCAGGTTGTCTAGACGCCCAGGAGGTCAACTGCCCGGATACAGTGTCGTAGTCGGATACTTGTCCCTGTAGCTCGGACAGCTGGGATCGATCCGCCAAAATATCGATCGTTTGCAAATAGGGCGCCAAGGAAGACGCCATATCGGCGTACATACGCCGCGCCGTCTGCGCTAACAGACCCCGGATCATCACCTCGGTGGCGCGCGCCACATCCGGCCACTCGCTATAGAACGATTGCAACTGAGTGGCCTCTTCCGGATTAAATAACGGCGGTTCCTGGTACGTCCGCGGCTGAGGCTGAGGCTGAGGCTGAGGCTGAGGCTGAGGCTGAGGTGGCGCCGACTGTGCCGCCGGACTCGGCGCAGGTGGAGGAGGTGGAGGAGGTGGAGGCGGTGGAGGCGGTGGAGCCACGGGTTCCGGCGCCGGCTCGGCAACCGGCTCAGCCGGCGGCGCAGCCGGTGGTTTGGGCGCAGCTGGAGGGGGCTTCTTAGGCGCCACCGCTTCAGGCGGCGGCTTTTCCAGCTCCTCGATCGCCGCCGCTGCCGCCTCGGCGAATGCCGCATCGAACAGGTCGGGTTGCGAAGGTTCGACAGGTGCGGGTGGGGTAACGGGTGTAGGCACAACCAGCGCCGGAGGCGCTGGAGCTGCAGATGCAGGATTCTGTGCAGGAGTTTCCAGTACTGGCGCCGCCGGCTCAGCCGCTGTTGGCGCGGCGCGTGCAGCTTTGGCCATGACTCGTCTCCTACTCGCTTAATGTCGCACGTTCACCCGATAGATCACGCAAAAGCTTCTGGAGTGTACGTGCTTCACCTTGCAACAAAGCTACATCATCCAAGGGCGCCTTGACCAGGTGGTCCTGGCATCGGAGCAGGCGGAGCGACAGGAGCTGGCGCACTACCAGGAGCGCCGGGTCCAGCCGCATTTGATGCAAGCGCTTGAGCAAGTCCGTCTCCTCCTGGCGGGCCTGGGACGGCTGGTTGCGCTGGACCTGGTTGAACACCGGGTGCGGCCGGGAGTCCTCCTGAAAGCTCATCCTGCATACCTTTTTCTAAGATGTTTAGCGCGGTCTCCACGAGCTGCGCATCGGCATTGGCTGTGTTTTTCTGGCCTTGAGCGATGTTCTTGAACGAATCGGAAAGAATCTTGCGGAGATTGGCCTCGATCATCTTAGTTTGCTGATCCTGCTGCTCCTGCTGAGCTTGCTGTGCTGCCTGCTGGCGCCGACCCGCTTCATCCTCTGTAACCAGAATATCGTCCATATCCCTGGCTTTAATCTGTGCCTCGACGAGCTTGCGCTCATCGACGTGGATCATTTGTTCTGGCTTGAGCGTCTGCACTAATGAATCAGCCTGCATGCCACGTAGCTCCTTGGCCATGAGGCTGGTCGCACCACGAGCAACTACATCGTAGTCGCCATCGGGCGCCTGAGTAGGGTTGAACACCCGATTGAACAAAACCATGCTGTTGATCACAGACTGAGTGAAGGTGTCGAAGCTGCGGATAACGTCCTTGAACGGCAGCGCCGCCTCGCCACGAAGCATGGAGGCGCCCGCGGCCGTGCGCATCGGCTCGCTGGCTGTCTTCTCCATGTCGCCACCTGTCGCCGGACCAACAAAGGTTTCACTATCGGCGAACTTAAGCCCCAGCTCCACGATCTTGAGCAGGCTATCAAGGTGCGCATCGATCTGCACATTACGTACGGCAGGCCACTGCGCTTCGGGACCAGAGCCCTCGCGGTACCAGACTTTATACGCAGCGATCGCTGCCAAGTCCTGATCAAGCCGCAAAAGATCAGTATTGAGTTCCAGGTTAGGCCCACAGACTACACTGGCGTTATCGAGCAACATGCGCACGGCAGCAGCGACCATCATCTGGCTGTCACGTATTGCCTGTGGCAACCCAAACCCGATCGGACTCGTATCATCCTCGTCAAACAAGAACGTGTGGATCATCGGCGGGACAGGGATACTCGGCATCTCTTTGACGAGATCGGCCCACGGGTTGAGCCGCGCGCCAATCACGTTGGCGTCGAGCATCCAAATTTCCGCGTCGATGTAGTCGGAGAGCTTGTCGGCAGGGACCTCCACGCCAACCTCCTGAAGCAACATGCCGTCAACAGGACCATGCCATACCATGATCTCATATTTCATGGTCTCCGTTTTCATCTCGTTGACGTTTACTTTCACTCCCATCGCTCGCAATTCTTGCTCAAACTGCTGCGCGCGATAGTTACCCAAAGGATATCTCGTGAGATAGCTGTCGATTACATCCGAGAAAAAATCAGGACGGTTTCCCAGTTGTTTGACCTGAGTTTTGGACATGACGTGACGCACGAAATAACCATCCATACCTTGCAGGGTTTTGGCGCTGAGATCAGGATAGAAATCCCAAACAGGGAGAAACTCAAAGTATGGCTTGAAGACCACCTGCTTCTGCGGCCGCACCACTGGTGGGGGTGGAGATGAAGCCTGTGCAAGCGATATCGGCGCACCACCACCGTTCGCCTGCGGAGGCAGTGCTCCACCGTTCACTGAACCAGGCAAGGGTGAGGGTGGTGCAAGTTGTAGCTGCGGCGCAGCCTGTTTCGGTGTCGTTACCTTCCATGTCACCGTCTCCGACTTACGCACAAAGGGGCCACGTAGCACACCAAGTCCGTAGATGATCCCACTGCGGATCACCGCACGATTGAGCGCCACGTAATCCAACGCCTGGTGCCCACCCAGTTCCTGAAGCTGGTCGTCGATCAAGGTGGATAACTTATCAGCGCGCAAGTCCGCGTAGCGGTCTAACGCTTCCATGACGTAATTGTTGTAGGCAAAAGAGTCTTCTGGGCTGGGCGTCGACACGCCCATCTGCTGATCCTTCTCTTGCGCCAGGTTAATCGCATCCTTGATCTCGGCTGTTGTGATATCGGGCCATGGCGCAGCATGGATTTCCCAATTGCGCTCATTACCCTGGAACATCAAATTCATTATCCTGGCGAGCACTGAAATACACTTTGTCCTGGTAATCTTAGGATATGCCTTTGACCGGTTTGGGCTAAAAGCTGCCTCGACCTCAGGATCATAAAGTCCAAGATATTGTCTCTGGTTGGCTAACCATCTAATCTCGGTGATACGTCTATCTGAAACGTACTGCATAAAAAGACTATTAAATCTTTGCCCTAAAGTGCGTAAGGTTTCCGAAGAAATTTTCTTGACCGGTGGATCATGCGAAGCGGTCGACTCTCTCTGCGACGCCGGCACGCCGAGCGCAGGAGGTTTGAGCGCCGGATCAGGATACGCTTTTGAGGTATTTAATGGGGGTTGAGATGTCGGGGGAGCATTTGCCATTTATTTATCGCACATGATAGCTGTTGCGCTCGGGCTGACGCTGCCAGGGAGCACCTTGGCGCCGAGCTGCCAGGAACCCCTGCGGCAGACGGTATCGCGTTTCACGCTGGCGGTCACGATGGAAAAACCTGCATAGATAGCCGAAGGCATCCCCGGGATGGGAGTAAGCGTTCTTCTCGGGATCATGACCGCGGAGAGTCTCGCGCTTGAGATCGGCAGCGTAGCGCCAGCCACCCTTGAGCGCGCGGATCAACGTTTGACAGGATGGGTCGATTTGCAGTGCCGCTCGTCCCTCGACGAGAGAAGAGACGTAATGGTCGATCGCATCGAGGCGGAGCGGCAGGCGGTTGTTGGACTCTACGTCTACCTCATAATGCTGTTTGAAAATCTTGACTACGGTGCGCTCGTCGGTCTGGGTGCGGCTGGCAGCGGCCGGGTCGGCAGCAACGATAACGCGCGCAACTTGCGGGAACCGGTTGCGCAGGAGCGGCTGGAGTCTCTCTTGCACGAGACGCTCGGCACCCATACCCTCCTGGCAGAGTTCGGCGAAGACCTTGATCCGGCCGTCATAGTCCTGCTGCCCCAAGATCATGGCTGAGCCTGTGATGCCAGGATCGAGACCAACAACCAACGGAAAGTAGGGATTCGGTTGGAGCGTATGAGGGAGAGCAACATGGAGATCAGCTCTGAATCCTGGAATCACGGCTTTCCCGGCGATGGAGAAGCCCCATTCAGCGTCTACGAACTGACGGACCCAGACCTCGGACTTGCCGGCGACGGCGTCCCGGTAGTACTGGACTCCGCCGGGAAGATTCTCAAGGTTCTCAGCATCAAGCGTCAACCCGCCGGGCTGATGGTAGTAAGACGCAATAGGTTCCAGCGTAGGGGTAGCTAGCGCGATCGCAACATCGCTCGGGCTATCCGGGACTGGCTGCGGCGTGGGAATGCCAGGCAGTCGCTTGAACCGGCGCACCGCCGGGCCATGCAAGTAGTCGTACCACCACACGTCCTCAGTACCCGGGTTGCTGGAGCCCCACATCCCCCAGATCGTGACCGGCGTGCCGTCGGGTTGGCGGTAACGTCCCAGCCGGGCTGAGAGCGCGTCGACGATCGCCTTGGGGATTTCCACGAACTCGTCAATGATCGCAAAGTTGATTTCCAGAGAAAGCACGCGCCGAACATCGTCAGGAGTATCAAGAGGCCGGAATAATACCTGACACTCGACATCACCAAAGCGCAGCGTGAAATTTTTGTCGGTGGCGTTCCAGGTGCCGGCGATGCCGTCTTTAAACCAATAATCGAAACTAGCTAAAGTCGTGTCCTTGAGCATCGGCAGCGTGTTGCGGACGATGACGGCTTTGGTGCGTTTGATCCCGTCAGGACTGGGGGCCTGTTTGGAAGCGAGGTAGATGAGCTTGAAGAAGAGGGCGGTGGTCTTGGCACTACCAACTGGACCAATTATCCAACTATAAAATAAACCAGACAAACGATAGTCTTTAATAAAAGCTTTGATCGTCGGCGAAGGTTTGTAATCGATAATTGATGCCATCACACATTACCTGCTATAAACAGAACAGCAACGATGTATCGAGCACCGTTGCTGTTCCTAACCTTGACCGCATTGGAGGTGCGACCATGGGTAGACCACGTATACCACTTGCTGAACGTTTTTGGACAAAAATTCAGAGGACTGACAGCTGCTGGGAATGGACCGGCGCCACAGACCGCAATGGTTACGGAGTAATTTCTGTACCCACTCAAAACAAGCGATATCAAGTCTTTAGAAAAACGCACCGCGTTGCCTGGGAGCTGGCGTATGGCGCAGTCACCGGCGAACTGTGCGTCCTCCACCATTGCGACAATCCAAAGTGCGTCAGACCTACTCACCTCTTTCTCGGTACGCATAGCGACAACGCACATGACAAGTACGCAAAAGGACGACAAGCAAAAGGAATGCAACGAAGCAGTCTCACCGATGTAGACGTGTGCACCATTCGCGCTAAATATGCCACAGGTGGAATTTCCCAGCAAGCTCTAGCGGTTCAGTACAATATCGGCCGCGAAGCCATCGGGAAGATCGTCCGGCGGGATAACTGGAAGCATCTCCCTTGACGAGTTCCCGTCCCGGCCTGATATTGAGAGCGAGCGCGCCACCAGGCAGCTGCCCTCCCCAGCCCCCCAGCCAAGGCGGTGTCATGGTTTGCGCGCTCACCCGCACGCTCATTGGCGCCAGCATGAGGCTAATCTGTGGCCGGGACGTTACGTAAGGATCGTAATGTCGGCAGCGGCGCTCAAGACTGCGAAGAGCCCGGTCTTGAACGGCCACGGCGTAGAGTTCCCTGAACTTGGATTGCCTTTGCTGATATCAATCACAGCCATGACGGCGCCCGTCGCGTCGATCCCGTCGTAGAGCACGAGTGATCCCGAAGCGCCCGTCGTGTTGATAGAAACCTCAGACAGAAAACCAGGCCGGCTTGCAATAAGGTAGCTCCCCGCCGTGGTCAGGTGCGTCAGCGTTGCCGCGATCTCGCGTGATGAGAATATCCAGCGGGTCCTCTCGCGCGGATGGTCCTGCCAGACGGCGACCAATTGCCAGCCGGCCTGGCCCTGCGCGGTCAGCATCGCCTCGGGCGCAGTGGAGTCTGACCGACTCCATGGCTGATCGAGCACCTTGTAAGCTACTAAATCTACCATTTAATCCACATGGCTTAATCAAGATCATGCCCAGGCGTGACGCCTGGGCCGGTCCCGGCCGGGATGGCCTTGCCGAACTCTTTTCGCGTAGCCTCGAGTTGAGCGTCGCGCGTCTCGTATTCAGTGTCCTGATTATCCAGATGGCCCGAATAACAGGGGTCGAACGATCCACGCTGGGGGCAGTAGTTGTTGTCCTCTGGAGTTGTCGCAGGGGTGTAAGTCTCTTTCGCCTTGGCCATCACTTGTTCTCCTTTTTGCCAAGTGGAGTTGGCGCGCCCTTTCGAAGAGGAAGAGCGGCGAGCTGCGCCCTGGAGCGCTTCTTGTCGGCAGCAACAAAGTCAGCGCCGACGCTCTGCGGGATGCCGATGTTGGACTTGCCGGCTTTGGCGATCTGCATCGCTACGCGTTGCTTCCGGCTTGTGCTTGGCATTATCGGTTATCTCCTCTCCTGTTTTTTGTCTTGCGGGTCAATGGATCAGCCGTCCCTGCCGCGGCGGTCGATCCAGCCGATTGTATAAATCGAGTATGCGCTGCCGGCGGCGCCATCGCCCACAGCCCTGATCTGGGCAGCATTGCTGGTCCGGATCGAGGAGATAAATGTCGGCGTGTTCGTGCCGCTGATATTGCGAACCGTGGCATTGGTCGCGGTAACCGTCTGCGCGGCGGCATCGAGCGGATTAAGCAGCAATGCCCCCACCCCCGTTGCAATCATGCAGGCATTGAGCATCGCCCAGACCTGTATTCCGGTTGGAACCGTCAAAACGGGCGTCAGTGGAGTTGCAGTGATCGCTGCCGCCGTGACGTCGGCAACCATGGCGGTCCACAGAAATTCATCGCCCATTTGATTGAACGCCGTCCATTGCCCGCTCGCGTTCGTCCTCATCGCCCCGATGCGCCGAAACAGGGTATAACCTGCCGACAATGTCGGCGCCGTTGGCGACAGTGACACGAGCACATCGACAACCTGTGTATCGGTGCGCTTGATGAGATGGACGTGGTACCATGTCGAGTTGGCAATGGTGCCGGTATCGAGAGCACCGTTTCCCGATCCGACGACCCATGCGCCCGTCGTCTTCGAGATTGCTGCCGCGAGCGTCATCATATTGGCATTGGTGCTATCGGCTGCGACGCCCGCGGCAACCGAGAACGTCGCCGACGATCCCGCCGTGGATAGCGTGAGCCCCGCAAGGTAGCTGCGCAGGATCACCGATGGTGCCGGTACAAAAATCAGGTTGTCGGTCCCCAGTGTGGCGACGTTGCCGGCATTGGCACTGACGGCCGAGGGACCTGCCGGACCTGTTGCTCCTTGCGGGCCGGCCGCACCAGTCGGACCCTGGGGACCGGTCGATCCCTGGGCACCAGCCGAACCAGGTGGTCCCTGGGGTCCCTGCGGCCCCGTTGCACCCGTCGCCCCAGGGTCGCCCTGAAGCCCCTGCGGGCCGGTCGCGCCGGTTAATCCCTGGATACCCTGCGGGCCGGCCGCACCAGTCGGACCCTGGGGACCGGTCGATCCCTGGGAGCCGGCAGGACCCTGGGGTCCAGCAGGACCGGTTAGACCAATAGGGCCCTGAGGACCTTGGGGACCCGTTGGACCAGGGGGTCCGACCGTACCCTGCGGCACCTGCACCCAGGCAGCATTCTCGCGACCATAAAGGTTGCCATCCGTGGGGGCCTCGGGGATACCACCGCCTCCGCCGGCGGCGGTGCCCTGACCGAATACCCAGCGGGTCCGCTCGCGGAGCGAATCCGGATAGGCCATGATCAAGGACCAGCCCGACGACCCTTGAGAGTTCAGAAAAGCTTCAACGGCTTGAGGGTCGCTCGGCGACCACTGCTGGTCGACGACGTGATAGCTGGCGGTGCTGCCCTGACCGAGTATCCAGCGGGTGCGCTCGCGGACCGGACTTGGATAGGCAGTGATCAAGGACCAGCCCTGATTCCCCAAAGATGTCAGCATCGCCTGGGTATCAGCCGAGGTTGAGGGGTTCCACTGGGCGTCGACTACCTTGTAGCTCGCAGCAGCGGCCGCTACGGGGGCGGGGGCAAGGGCAGCCTCGTCTCTCCCTGTCCCGGCGGACAGCTTTTCTTGCCCGGGCTGATCAACCATCATTTACACCGCTCCACCAGCAACTCGAACTGCCGGTGCTCGTAGCCGCTTTGCTCGTGGCTTATCCATACCACAGCTGCGAGCACAATAAACTGCAGCAGAACCAGCGCCAGCAGCAATGGCGAGCCCTTGAGAGCTGCGATCGCTTCGCTGGTGCTGACTGCGATTTTTTCAATCATTGTCGCCAAGATGTATGTTGATCTGGAGTGCGGTGAGCGTTGCGGCCTGCGCAGTCGCGCTGGCACGCGCTTTTTGCTCGATCGACGCATCCAACCCTGCGCAACGGATGGTCATCTGGATCAAGGTCGCCTTCACGCTTGCACTCACCTCGTCGAGCGGACGATGGATCAAATTCCATGAGGTTTTCAGCAGTTCCTCGGATTGCGCACGAGCCTTGAGCCTGAAGCTGGCGCCTTCCTCCTGGAGAGTGTCGTGTGCCGCCGCTACTGCGCGGCGGAACGCCGGGTCGAGTCGCAGACGCTCGTAAGTGAGACGGTCGATACCATAGGATTGGCAGATGTCCTTGACTGGTTGCTGCGCGAGCACGAGTTCGAGAACCAGGGAAGGCGGCCATCCAAGCGCACTTGGGTCCGCGGTCAAGTCCATGTACTGGGTCATGATCTCCTATCTACCGTGAAACATCAGCGAGATGCAATGTTTCACAGTTCCACGCACGTGCATTAACACGGGTGGCCTTCCAATAAACGATTTCTCATATAGTTGACTACACGTAGCTTGTGGTAGCTAAATGCATAACTTATAAATTTTAAAATTTTGTAAAAATTTTTTCTAATGCACTTAGTTATAATTTGTAAATTTCTAAAAATTCAGGAATTTTATGGGTGGGATGGGTAAGCACGCGGCATGCTTCACGCCTTCCCCCTTCTACCCCGTTGAACGGCCACAAGTAATTCTTTTCGGCCGGCGCGACGATCGCGTGGTGTCACATTATGTGACACCGATTCCAGCGGATTTGACAAAAATGCATTAAATGGTGTATTATGATTTTAGTTGATACAGCTGTATCAACGTAACGCCCAATTGGGCAGAAAGAGAATGACTATGTCTATCACCTCTATTGTGACTCCATCCGGGATGACTCAGCCCAAAAGCAAGGCAACGCTTAAGGCGTCAACAGCCTTGAACGGGAACGGG
>Ga0126370_10001556_pt1 | contig 10532 bp, 7 predicted proteins | sample PanSoiMetaPlot_3_FD_92586 | JGI IMG/M metagenome (GOLD analysis project Ga0126370, IMG submission 92586) | Tropical forest soil microbial communities from Panama - MetaG Plot_3 | ecosystem: Environmental > Terrestrial > Soil > Tropical forest > Bulk soil | place: Panama | collected 2016-02-17 | reverse complement strand
GGCGTTCCGCGAGGCCGAGGCCTACGACGGGCCGTCGCTGATCATCGCCTACAGCCACTGCATCGCGCACGGCATCGAGATGCGCGACGGGCTCGGCCAGCAGTACCGCGCGGTGGCCAGCGGTTACTGGCCGCTGATCCGCTACGACCCGGTGGCCCGCGCCGACGGCGGCAACCCGTTCCTGCTCGACTCGCCGCGCCCGCGGATGCCGCTGGCCGACTACACCCGCAGGGAACTGCGCTACCGCGCGCTCGGCAACACCGACCCGGCCGAGGCCGAGCGGCTCGCCGGGCTGGCCCAGCAGGCGGTGGACCAGCGCTGGGACATCTACGAGGAGATGGCGACCCACGGCCCGGCGCGGTTCCCGCCGGACGCTCGAAAAGACAGAGCCGCGCGGACGGACGGGGCCACGCGCGGCACCTAGGAGGGACACCGATGACCGACCTGGCAACGCGCTACCTGGGGCTGGAACTGCGCAACCCGCTGGTCGCATCGGCCTCCCCGCTGTCGAACTCCGCGGACGGCGTCCGGCGGCTGGCCGACGGCGGGGCCGCCGCCGTGGTCATGTACTCCCTGTTCGAGGAGCAGTTGCGCCAGGCAGCGGCGCGCGACGCGGCGGCGGCCGAGGCGGGTACCGAAAGCTTCGCCGAGTCGCTGTCCTACTTCGCGGCAGCCGCCGGCGGCGACGGGGGCCCGGGCCGCTACCTGAGCCTGCTGGAACGCGCGGCCGCCGCGGTGGACGTCCCGGTGATCGCCAGCCTGAACGGGTCCACCACCGGCGGGTGGACCGACTACGCGAGCGCCCTGCAGGACGCTGGCGCGGCCGCGATCGAGCTGAACATCTACCACCTTCCCGGCGGCTCGGTGTTCGCCGGCCGGGACGTGGAACAGCGCCACGTCGAGATCCTGACCACCGTGAAGGCGGTGGTCAGCGTGCCGGTGGCGGTGAAGCTGAGCCCGTACTTCAGCTCGACCGGGGAAATGGCGCGCCGGCTGGACCAGGCCGGAGCCGACGGCCTGGTCCTGTTCAACCGGTTCCTGCAGCCCGACATCGATCCGGAGACGCTCACCGTGACCGTCCGGCCGGAGCTGTCCACCCGGGCGGAGGGGCGGCTGCCCCGGACCTGGATCGCCCTGCTCGCCGGGCGGGTGCGCGCCTCGCTCGCCGCAACCAGCGGCGTCGAAGACGCCACCGACGTGGCCAGGTACCTGCTGGCCGGCGCCGACGTGGTGATGACCGCCTCGGCACTGCTCCGGCACGGGCCCGGCTACGCGGGCGTCCTGCTCGAGGAACTGTCGGGCTGGATGACACGCAAGGGCTTCCGCACCGTCGGCGAGGTGCGCGGCCTGCTCTCGGTCCCGGCCGGGGCCGACGCGACGGACTACGAGCGCGCGGGTTACGTCACCGCCCTGGATGCGGCCAACCGTGGCTACGCCCCCTGGTGACGGGCTCCAGCTGACGACCTCACAGCCCCGGCGAGCGGGAGAGTGCACCACTGTTGCCCGGCCAAGGGAAGGCCGGCGGGGAGGCATCGGCCGCCGGCCTTCTCCGGGCGGACGCGCTCAGCGCGGGCCCGCCGCTTCCTGATGGATGACTTCTCCCTTGCGGGTCTCATTTCCAGGATCGCGGTACGCCGGCCACGGCGGCAGGGCCGGAAGTCCCCCTTCCGGTCACCGGGGTCCCCGGGTGCGGCGACGGCGCTCTCGTGCTCGCGCTCTGGGTGTCGCCGAGGGAGAGGTAGCTCTCGTCCTCCTGGGTGGTGTGCAGGCTGAGGATCGCGTGCAGCCCGTAGAGCAGGGCGCGGAGGTCGGCGATGTCGGCGGCGTCGGGCTCCGCGGTGCCGATGTCGTCGATGAGCTGCCCGAGCCGCCTGGTCTGATGGGCGATCTCGGCGTGCGTCCTGCTCATGACGGCGGTGGCGTGGCTGCTGCCCAGCAGCCGGTCCATGACCGGGTAGAGCTGCTCCTGTTCCGCCTTCTCGTGCGGCCCGATCTCGTTCACCAGGAGCTGGTGCGCCCGCTTGACGGCGATCATGGCCTCCCGCGCCGGAACGACCCCGAGCGCGTCCGCGGCCGTGCGGAGCTGTTCGATATCCGCCCAGATGGTCATGTGCTCGCGGGAGAACCGGCTGTTCAGCGCGGCGTCGGCCGCGGTCAGGCGCGCGTGCGGGCCAGCCGGGACAAGCACCCGCAGCGCGTTGAGGATGACCGCAACATCGATCGCTTCCTGGAGCAAGGCGCCCCACACGGCCGGCAGCAGGCCGGCCGCCGCGGCCACCATCGCGGCCACCGACATCCCCATTCCGGCCAGCACGCTTTGCATGGCGATCCGGCGGGTCCGGCGCGCCAGCGTGCGGACCTCACCAAGCCGGTCAAGGCGGTCGACGGTGAGCACGGCGTCGGCGGCTTCGGAGGAGGCGCTTGATCCGCGGGCCCCCATGGCAACCCCGACGTCGGCCAGGGCCAGCGCGGGAGCGTCGTTGATTCCGTCGCCGACCATGATGACCGGCGCGCGCGTGCGTTCTGCCCGGACCGCGTCCAGCTTGTCCGCCGGGGTGCGCTCGGCGAGCACCTCGTCCACACCGATCACCGCGCCGATGCCGTGAGCGACTTCGGCCCGGTCCCCGGTGACCATGACGATCCGGCTGATGCCGCCGTCCCGCAGCGCGCCGATGGTCCGGGCGGCATCGGGCCGGAGCGGGTCGTTCAGGACCAGAACCCCGGCCGGCTCCCCATCGACCGCGACGAAGACGGTGAGCGCGCCATCGAGCCGCGCCCGGCGGCGTGCGGTCTTCACCCATCCGGGCAGGCCGGTCACCCCGGCCCAGCCGGCCTTGCCGACGGCGACCCGCCGCGTGCCTACGGTCCCCCGGATGCCCTGCCCGGGCACCTCTTCCACCTGCTGGGGCAGCACCAGCCGGCAGCCGCGCTCCGCGGCCGCCTCGACCACGGCGCCCGCCAGAACATGCCCGGACACCTGGTCCAGCGACGCCGCCAGCCGCAGAACCTCGGCCGGCTCGTGCGCCCCCGCCGGGATGATCGCGGAGACCTTGGGGCGCCCGCTGGTCAGGGTCCCGGTCTTGTCCAGCAGCAGCGTGGTGCACCGGGCCAGCCGCTCAAGCACTCCCCCGCCCTTGACCACCACCCCACGCCGCGCCGCCACCGACAGGCCCGAGACCAGGGCGACCGGGGCGGCCAGGATCAGCGGGCAGGGGGTGGCGACGACCAGCACCGCCACCGCCCGCGCCGCCCCCGCCACCAGCCACGCGGCGCCGGCCCCGGCCAGGCTCAGCACCAAGAACCACACCGCGTAGCGGTCCGCGAGGCGAACGAACGGCGCTTGCGAAGCCTCCGCCTCCGACACCAGGCGCACGATCCCGGCGTAGGTGCTGTCAGCGGCCGTGGCCGTGACGCGCAGGTCGAACGGGCCGCCGGCGTTCACCACCCCGCTGCGCACCGGTTCCCGGGGTGCCCGTTCGACCGGGCGCGCCTCGCCGCTCAGCGCCGACTCATCCAAAACCGCGGTGCCGCCGGCGACGGTGCCATCGACCGGCACCAGCTCGCCCGGCGCCACCAGCAGCAGGTCACCAGGGATAACCGCATCCAGTGGCACCGTCTCCAAGGCCTGGTTCCGGTACCGCCGGGCCGTCCTCGGCGCCCGCTCCAGCAGCGCATGCAGGTCACGCCGGGCCCGCCCCGCTGCCCACGCCTCCAGGGCCCGCCCGCTGGCCAGCATGACAGCGATCACCGCGGCCGCCAGCAGTTCGCGAACCGCCAGTGCGCCGGTGAGCGCGAGCAGGGCGATGACATCCACCCCGACCCGGCCGTGGCGAAGAGCATCGGCCATGGCCCAGAGGGCGTAGGCGGCACCGCACGCGCCGACGGCGGCCCAGATGGCATTCCCGGCACCGCCCGCGCCGACCGCGTGCAGCAACAGGCCCGCGGCCAGGCCAGATGCCGTTACCGCCAGCATCACCGCGGCCGAGTGCCGGGCCAGCCACGCCCGCCCGCGACGGGCAGGGCCAAGAGCCATGTCAGTGATCATGAGCGGACTGCCGGGTCTTCGGCCCTGGTGGCGGCCATGCGCACCGAGATGATGATGAGGGCGCATGCGATCAGTGTGAGCACCGTCCCGCCGACCAACAACTCGGTAGCCAGCCACCCCAGTGCCGGAAGTGAGGCGCCAAGTTCCGCGCGGACACTGACGCCCGGCGAGGCGTCAGCGTTCCACCCTGCTGCCCGGGACGGCCCTTCCAGGCCAGGACCGTGCCCCGCGGGCGGACCGCCCCGCGCCGTTCCCGGGCTCGGGCAGGTTTCTGCGACGCCCACCAGGATCACCTCCTTCGGAGTCCCCAATGGCCACGTTGCCGCTTCGGGAGCAGGTCGCGCCGCGGGCAAACGTCCCCGTTCCAGCGGCACAGGTCCCACCTCGGTGCTACGCAGGCGCGCCTCCGGATTACCCTGGTCTTCCTTGCCGTCGCACTAGTCGCTGACGATGGAGTGGAGGATGTCGAGCTTGGCGGCGCGGCGGCTGGGCAGGATCGCCGCCACCACACCGGCCAGCCCGGCCAGCACCACCATGACGACCAGGCTCAGCATTGGCAGGCTGAACTCCGAGACGCCCTGGCTCTTCATCGCGAGCACCAGCGCCCAGCCGAAGAAGACCCCGACCAGCACGCCCAGGACGGTCCCTTGCAGGGCGATGATGACCGACTCCCACCGGATCATGGCGCGTAGCTGGCGCCTGGTCATCCCGACCGCACGCATCACGCCCAGTTCCCGGGTGCGCTCGAAGATGGACAGCGCCAGTGTGTTGCCGATTCCCAGCAACGCGATGAGGATGGCCAGCGCGAGCAGCACGTAGACGAGCATCAGCAGTTGCTGGACCGGCTTGACGCGCTCGGCCTTGAACGCCGCCTGATCCATTACCGAGGTGCCGGAATACCTCGTCGCGACGGCCCGCACCGCCCGCAGCGCTGCCGCGGTGCTGGTCCCGGGCGCCTTCTGGATCACCACGGCGCTGTCGTAATGCAAGGTGAAGTTGGCATCGAACGCGGACGTGCCCAAGAAGTACCGCGGCGCCGGCGCCGCCATGGAATCGCCGTAGATCAGCGCGACCCGCAGCGTCTGCGGTCCGGTATCCCGGAACACGACCGGCACTACGCTGCCCACCCTGAGATGGCGGGCGGCGGCGATGTCCCGGTAGACGGCGATGCCGGTGCGGCCAAGGCCACCGGTGGATCCCTGCGTCGGGCCGACGTGGAAGATCTTCCCAATCGTCTGGGGGTCGACGGCGGCTATCTGCTCTGGCGCGCCGAAGATCTCGGCGAGGCCGCCCCGGACGCCGGCCACGGTGGACACCTGCGGAAGCTTGGCGAGACGCGATGCGAGCGCCGGGTCGATCCCGCCGGTCAGGCCCGCGCCGGAGTCGATCACGATGTCCCCGGCGAAGCTGCGGTCGATGGTTGAGTTGACGGACGCGGTGGTGGACGAGGCCAGGATCGTGATGAAACCGACCAGGCCGACCCCGATCATGAGCGCGGACGCGCTGGCCGCGGTGCGCTTGGGGTTCCGCATGGCGTTTGCCCTGGCGAGCTTGCCGGGGATGCCGCGCAGGCGCGGCAGCGGGGCGCCGATCGCACGGCTCAACGGCAGTGAGACGGTCCGGCCCAGCACGGACACGGCGAAGAACACCAGCAGCGCCCCGGCACCGACGACCAGCACCCGGCTGCCGACATGAGCGAACAAGCCGGTGAACAACGCGGCCACGCCCAGCACGAGCAGGGCCGTGCCGACCAGGATCCGCTGCTTCGAGCCGTAGCCCGTGCTGCCGGCCGGCACCTCCTGCATGGCGACGACCGGCGATACCTTGGCCGCCTTGCGTGCGGGCGACAGGGCCGCGGCCAGGGTCACCGTCAGCCCGGCCAGGCCGGCCACGATGACCGTGCGGCCGCCGAACACGATGCCACCGGCGGGCATGCCGAAGCCGAGCGCGTTGAGCAGCGCCTCCAGGCCCGCGGCCACGGCGACCCCCGCCGCCAGCCCGATCGCGGACGCGATGATGCCCACGACGGCCGCCTCGGCGAGCACCGTGCCGAGGACCTGGCGCTTGCTGGCACCCAGCGCCCGCAGCAGGCCGTTCTCCCTGGTGCGCTGCGCCACCGTGATCGAGAACGTGTTGAAGATCATAAAGGCGCCAACCAGTAGCGCGATGACCGCGAAGATCAGCATGAAGGTGTTGAAGAACGCCAGGGCCTGCTGGAACGAGTCCTGCATCTCCTTGGTGACGGTGGCCCCGGTGACCGCTTCCAGCCCGTGCGGCAGTGCGTGCCGCAGGTTGGCGGCCAGTTCCTGCTGAGAGACGCCCGGGCGGGCGACGAACAGGACGCTGGTGAGCTTCCCGGGCCCGGCGACCAGGCGCTGCGCGACCGGCGTGGTGAACAAGGCGACGCTCGCGCCGCCCGGGCTGTCCGCGGTCCCGAACTTGACGATCCCCACCACCCGGTACCGCTGCGGCGGGCCCAGCGCCAGCACGGTCGTCAGGTCGCCCACCCGCAGGTGGCCGTCGGTGGCGCTCTTGGCGTCGATCACCACCTGGTCCGCCGCCCGGGGCGGGTGGCCTGCCACCAGTGTCCAGGGGTTGAGCTGGGAGACCTGGTTCCAGTTACCGCCGAGCGTGGGTGCCCCCGCGGCCGGGTTGCCGAGCGCCTTGCCGTTGTTCCCGGTGAGCCTGGCATACCCGTAGGCGCTGCCTTCGTCGGCGGCGACGCCGGGAACCCGGCGCAGGGCCTGCACCAGCGAGGCGCTGAGCAGCGGCCGCTGGTCACCGCCGCCCATCGCCGGCCCGGTGAAGGCGGCCTTGGCCCGCACCTCCGCATCGGTGCCCTGGTACACGCCGGTGGACAGGTCGTTGAAGGTGTGGCCGATGGTGTCGGTGAGAACCATCGTCCCGGCCATGAACGCCACGCCGAGCATCACGGCCAAGGCCGTGGCGAACAGGCGGAACTTGCGGGCCAGCAGCCCGCGCGCGATGACCCTGAACATGTGGGCTCACTCCCCGAACCGCTTCATCCGCTCCAGCACGGCCCCGGCCGTCGGCTGGTGCATCTCGTCCACGATCCGACCGTCGGCCAGGAATACGATGCGGTCCGCGTAGCTCGCCGCGATCGGGTCGTGGGTGACCATGACGATCGTCTGGCCCATTTCGTCCACCGCCCGGCGCATGAAGGTAAGCACCTCCGCGCCCGCGCGCGAGTCGAGGTTCCCGGTCGGCTCGTCGGCGAAGATGATCTCCGGGTGGCTGGCCAGCGCCCGGGCCACCGCGACCCGCTGCTGCTGGCCCCCGGACAGCTCCTGCGGCCGGTGCGTGAGCCGGTTGCCGATGCCCAAGGTTTCGATGATCTTGGCGATCCACTCCCGGTCGCCCTTGCGGCCAGCCAGCAGCAGCGGCAGGGTGATGTTCTCCGCCGCGGTGATCGTCGGCACCAGGTTGAACGACTGAAACACGAACCCGACGTGGTCCCGCCTCAAGATCGTGAGCTGGTGGTCATTGAGGGTGCTGAGGTCGGCATCCCCGATAAAGGCCTTGCCGGTGGTGAGCGTGTCGAGGCCGGCCGCGCAGTGCAGCAGCGTCGACTTCCCCGAACCGGACGGGCCCATGATGGCGGTGTAGCGGCTCGCGGCGAACCTCACCGTGACGCCGTCCAGGGCGCGCACCTCGACCTGGTCCTTGCCGTAGATCTTGACCGCGTCCTCGGTCCGTGCGGCCGCCTGCTGCTCAACGCCGGCGGCCCTGGATGTGGTGACGGTGGTCATCGCGCACTCCCCTCCGCCCGGCAGGAGGGGCGCATCTCCTCGTGCCCAGCCCGGTCGGCCGCGGCAGTGCGCCCCATCGCAACACAGGCGCCAATCCCACTCATCAACAGCGTTTCGATGGCCGCTCGCGCGCCCAAGGGGCCAAGGGCCGGCGTCGCCGGGACGAACGCCCCTGCATCGCGCGCTGCCTGGCGACCAGGGTGGTATCGATGGCCCCGCGCCCGCGGGGCCGGCCAGGCGGGAAGGAGCGGGCAGATGTACGGCAGTCGCATCCCGGGTCCTGGTGACCTGGGCAGGCGCGTCGCAGCCCGCCGTCAACAGCTTGGCTGGAGCCGCGCGCAGCTCGCGGCCAAGGCGGGCCTGTCGGTGAGTTATCTCACCCACATCGAGACGCACCCGGCCCTCGTGACGATGGCCTGCCTGGTTGGGCTGGCCGACGCCCTGGGGACGACAGTAGAAGCCCTGCTGGGCGCCTGCTCCACCGACCAGGAGGCGGCAACGGCCACGCCCGGCCTGGATGGTCTGTGGCCGGCCGATGTGCGAACAGGCAGGCCCGGTGAACGACCAGGGCCATTCCTAGGCTGACGAGGTGCCTACCCGCGTTCAGCACGGGGGCCGAAGGTCCCCGGCAGTCAGAACATTTGCCTCTAAGGAGCCACGCCTGCGCGCGCTCGAATGAAGGCATCGGCACGAGCAGAGAGGAGGTGTGATCGATGAGTACGCTGACCCACCGGGACTTCCGGGGCCCGTTCATGGACGTCTTCGACTGGCTCGAGGCGCCGTGGACGATGCTCCGCCCCGCCGCCAGCCACCCCATGCGGGTGGAGGACTACGTCGAGGACGGGACCTATGTGTTGCGGGCGGAACTGCCCGGGGTCGACCCGGAGAAGGACATCGAGGTCACGGTGTCCCACGGCATCCTCACGATCAGTGCACACAGGCAGGAGGAGACCGAGGGCAAGCACCGGTCGGAGTTCCGGTACGGCGCCTTCGCCCGCAGTGTCACGCTGCCTGAACGCGCCGATGAGGACCGCATCCGGGCCAGCTACGACAGGGGCGTCCTGGAGGTGGTCGTCAACCTCAAGGACGAGGCGGCCGCGCAGGCGGAAAAGCGCATTCCCGTCCAGGCGAAGATGCACATCAAGCCGACCTGACCGGCACACTCCTGTGTTCGTGGTTCCCGCCGGCCGAGGCCGGCGGGGACCACTCGTTGTTCCGCTTGGGCCGGCATCAGGCCGACTGCGCTAACACCCGCCGGGATGACCCGGCGGCGCCGGGCGAAAGCATCATCGGCAAGACCGCCGCTCGTGAACGATGGCGACCGGGCACGGCGAGTGATGCAGGACTGCCAGGCTCACCGAGCCGAGCAGCATCCCGCGCAGCCCGCCCCGGCCGCGGGCGCCTACGACCAGCAACTGGGCTCCGGACGCCGCATCGAGCAGCGCGCCCCGCGGCGCCCCTTGGATGACCTGGCGGCGCACAACCACTGCGGGGTAGTCAGCCTCACATTTGACAAGCGCCTCCTCGAAGTCCGCCTCCAGCAAACGCGTCCCTCCGAGGATGCTCGGCGTATCTGCCAGGGCGCAGACCGCCAGCAATGGGACATCCCGCAGCGCCGCCTCGGCGAACGCGAATGCGACCGCCGACCGCGAAGCGCCCGACCCGTCAGCGCCGACCACGACGAGGCGCGGCACATAACCGGGTACTGGCCGCCAGTGACCGCGCACGACGACCACCACCCCGGGCGCGTGCGCGGCGACCTGCGAACTCACCGACCCCAGCAGCAGCCCGGCCCGGCCACCGCGGCCGCGGGACCCCAGCACCACCATGTCGGCGCTCCCGCTCGTGTCACACAGCACGTCCGTCGGCGACCCGCTGACCAGCAGCGGCCGGACATCGCCAGCTCCCATGGTCGCTTGAGCGCGCTGGACACCGCGAGCGATGACGGACTCGCCGTATTTCCGGGCCAGATCCGCGGCAGCGTCACCCGGCACCGCACGCCCCCACACGTGGCACACCGTCAGCGCCAGCCCCTGCGCCCGTGCCTCCCACGCCGCCCAGTCCAGCGCCTCCTGGCTGGCCGTCGAGCCGTCATATCCGGCCACTATCCCGTTCACTGTGCCAGCCATGACGAACCTCCCTTCTCCCTGGGCTTCTGCTGCCAACATGCCGCGCCTCAGGCGCCTGGCGCAGGGCCGATCCTCCTTTCCCGCCAGGACGTTCGGGCCGGGGGCGACAAGAACCCCGGCGGCGATCTCTACCCCATGCCCTGACGGCAAGAAGTGACGGTGGCGGGGCCCCCATCGTTGCTCCCGGGTGCCAGAGGACCTTGGGGCGGGTGACCTCCGGCACTGTCGGGCCCGGGCCGCGGGCACGGACGATCCAAAGAGCATCAGGTAAGTGAGCGGCCGAGGTGGAAACAATGATCACCAACAAAGATCCGCAGCGGCGCGGGCCCGGAGGCCCTGCCGGGCGACCGCCTGGCAGGCCCGGCATCTGCCGGCTGAGCGACCAGGCTCCGCTTCGTTACGACGCGGCACTGCGGGCGCTCGCCGGTTGTATCGTCAGCACGGCGCGCCTGTTGTGGCGGGGCCGGATACATCTTCCGGCTGAGCGGGTGGGGCGGCGGCTGCGGTTCGCCGATGGGACCTCGGCCCGGGTGTACCGGGAGACTGTGGTCCGGCGCGGCGCCGCGGCGGACCCGCGCGTGGTCGCTG
>Ga0126370_10001553_pt1 | contig 10539 bp, 8 predicted proteins | sample PanSoiMetaPlot_3_FD_92586 | JGI IMG/M metagenome (GOLD analysis project Ga0126370, IMG submission 92586) | Tropical forest soil microbial communities from Panama - MetaG Plot_3 | ecosystem: Environmental > Terrestrial > Soil > Tropical forest > Bulk soil | place: Panama | collected 2016-02-17 | reverse complement strand
GGCAGGGACAGGCCGTGCGCTTCGTCCTCGACGGCGGGCGGGTCGCGGGCATCGAGGACCAGATCGGGGTGCGCTACGGCGCGCGCGCGGTCGTCGTCACGACCGGCACGTTCCTGCGCGGGCTGATCCACGTCGGCCTCGCCTGCCACAGCGCGGGCCGCGCCGGCGAGTTTGCATCGGTCGATCTCTCCAACGCGCTGCGCGACCTCGGGCTCACGCTCGGGCGGCTCAAGACCGGCACGTCGCCGCGCCTGCGGCACTCGACGATCGATTACGCCCGGCTCGAGGCGCAGCGCGGCGACGCCGAGCCGTGGCCGTTTCACTGGGCGACCGCGCGGCTCGAGCTGCCGCAGATCGCGTGTCACATGACCTACACCACGCCGCGCACCCACGAGATCGTCCGGGCGAACCTCGATCGATCGCCGCTCTACTCCGGGGTCATCGACGCGACCGGGGTCCGGTACTGTCCCTCGATCGAGGACAAGGTGAAGCGCTTCGCCGACCGCGAGCGCCATCAGGTGATCCTGGAGCCCGACGGCCTGGAGACCGAAGAGGTGTACGCGAACGGCATCTCGACGAGCCTGCCTGCGGACGCGCAGGAGGAGCTCGTCCACTCGATCGCCGGCCTCGAGCGCGCCGAGATCATGCGCCCGGGCTACGCGATCGAGTACGACTTCGTGCACCCGACCCAGCTCGCCCCCACGCTCGAGTGCCGCGCGGCGCCCGGGCTTTATCTGGCCGGCCAGATCAACGGCACGACGGGCTACGAGGAAGCGGCCGCCCTTGGGCTCTGGGCCGGGACCAACGCCGCCTCGGCGGCGCTCGAGCGCGAGCCGTTCCTCCCGGATCGCTCCGAGTGCTACATGGCGGTGCTCGTGGACGATCTGGTGACGAAAGGCACGCTCGAGCCCTATCGGATGTTCACCTCGCGCGCGGAGTATCGTCTCCTGCTCCGCGAGGACAACGCCGACCTGCGCCTGACCTCTGGGGGCTATCGCCTGGGGCTGGTCCCGCCCGAGCGCTTCGAGGCCGTCGAGCGCCGGCGCGCGCAGACGGCGGCGGAGATTCGCCGCCTCGAGGGCACGCGCGTGGGCGGCACCCCGCTGCTGCAGATGCTCCGACGCCCCGAGGTCACCTACGCCGACCTGCAGCGGGTGGACCCGGGGGCGCTCGCCGACGTGGCGGTCGCGCGCCAGGTCGAGGTGTCCGCGAAGTACGAAGGCTACATCCGCCGCATGCTGGACGACGTGGCGCGCTTCAAGCGCCTCGAGCAGCGCCTGATCCCGGACGGGCTCGACTACGGCCGCGTGCCCGGCCTCTCGACCGAGATCCGCGAGCGGCTGGCCGAGATCCGTCCGCGCTCGCTGGGTCAGGCCTCGCGTATTCCTGGCGTGACGCCGGCCGCCATCTCGATCCTGACGATCTGGTGTCGCCGAGCCGACCCGGCAGAGGCCAAACGCTGACGCGGTCGACGGCCGTGACGCCCGAGGAGTTCCTCAAGCGGCTCGCCGGGTGGGCTCGCGGCACGATGATCGAGAGCCATGGAACGCGGTTCGTCTCGGTGGGCGCCGGCCGCGCGGTGGCCCAGCTCGACTTCAAGCCGTCGCTCACGCAGCTCACCGGGCGCTTCCACGCCGGCGCCATCGTGGCCCTCGCGGACGAGACCGCCACGTGCGCGTCAATGTGGGAGACGAATCCCTCCGGCGAGCTCCGTCCCGAGCTCTTTCCATTAACCCTCCAACTATCGGTAAACCTTATCCGAAATGCCAGCAGCGGGACCTTGACAGCTGAGGCCCAGATCGTCCATCGTGGTCGTACGACTCTCGTCGTCGACGTCTCCGTCTTCGACGATCAGCGGCGGCTCGTCGCCAAGCTCGCGGCGACTCAACTCGCTCCGGCGGCTCCGCCGGCTGAGGCTCGATCTCGCACAGGGTGAGAGGCGGAATGCGGCTCGCCTCGAAAATATTTCTGACCTCGGCGGTGGTGGTGGTCGTGCTGGGCGTGGTGGGTGTCCTCGGCCTGCGCGCCGTCGGCCGGCTCGCCTCCGTCAACCGCGAGATCACCACCCGCACCGTGCCCGCGCTCCGCCTGGCCGCGTCGACCCGTGATGCCGTCCCCGCGCTGGTTCGCCTCGAAGCCCGATTTCTCGTGCTCAACGACACGCGCTTCATCGGCGCCTGGAACGAGCGCGCCGATCGGCTGCGCGTGAGCCTGATCCGCCTGCGCGAGTACGCGACGAACGCGCAGGAGATCCGCCTGCTCGATGACGCCAGCGAATCCTTCGAGCGCTATTACGGCACGGTCGGACAGATCCAGGCGCTGCTCGCGCGCGGCCAGCGCGGCCGCGCCGCGGCCCTGTCCGAGGGGGCGTCGCGCTCGCTGGCCGAGCGGGTCGAGGCGAGCCTCGAGGCGCTGACCGAGTCGATGCACGCCGACGTGCTGCAGGCGCAGGCGGAGGTGGCGCGCCTGGAGGCGCGCACCTGGTCGGGTGTCTTGGTGGCGCTAGGAGCGGCGGTCGGCCTGGCGCTGCTCGGGAGCGGCCTCGTCGCGCACCGTCTCACCCAGTCGCTGCAGAAGCTGTCGGCCGCGACCTCGGCGGTGGCCGCCGGCTCGTTCGAGGAGCCGATCACCGTCGAAGGCCGCGACGAGGTCGGCCAACTGGCGCGCTCGTTCAGCGCGATGGCGCGCGAGCTCCGACGGATGGAGGACACGAAGGAAGAGTTCTTCGCCTCAGTGTCGCACGAGCTGCGCTCGCCGCTCACGTCGATTCGCGAGGGCGCACACCTCCTGCGCGACCGCGTCTCGGGCCCGCTCAACGACAAGCAGCGGCGGCTCGTCGAGATCATCGCGGCCGGCGCCGACCGCCTGCTGGGCCTCGTCAACCAGATCCTCGAGGTGTCCCGCCTGCGCGCGGGCGTGCTGCCGATCCAGCGCGTACGCTGCGACCTGGACCGCATCGTCACGCGCGCCGTCGAGGAGCTCAAGCCGAGCGCCGACCACGCCGGCGTCGCGCTCGAGCGGGAGAGCGTAGGCGAGGACTTCGTGATCCTGGGCGACGAGACGCGGCTCTTGCAGGTGATCGTCAACCTCGTCGGCAACGCCATCCGCTTCACGAAGCGCGGCGGCCGAGTCGTGGCGCGCCTCGTGTCGACGGGACCGGAGCTCGAGATTCAGATCGAGGACACCGGCATCGGGATCCCGCCGGCCGAGCTGCCGCACGTGTTCGAGCCCTATCGGCAGGCGCACGGCGATCGCGGCGGCACGGGCCTCGGCCTGGCGATCGTCCGCGGCGTCGCGCAGGCCCACGGCGGCCGGGTCACCGTCGAGTCCCAGGAGGGCAAGGGGAGCCGGTTCACCGTGCTCCTGCCGCGCTCATGAAGCGCGCGTGGACGGCGATCGCACTCGCGCTGGCCCTCGGCGGCTGCAGCTCGTGGGGCCTTACCAATCTTTTCGGCGAGTCCTCGACGATGCTCGCGAAGGCCGATCGGCTCACCGCCGACGGCGATTACCGCTCGGCGGTCGCCGCGTACGACGCGTATCTCGCCCAGTACGCCGACGACTCGCAGTCCGTCCGGGCGCGCCGCGACGCGGTCGCCTCGATCATGACGAGCCGCGACGAGATCGCGCGGCTCAATCAGGAGCTCGGGCGAATCCGCGACGAGCTCGCGAAGCGCGATGCCGACGTGGCGCGGCTGCGCCAGGAGGCCGAGAAGCTTCGCGGCGACCTCGAGCGGCTCAAGCAGATCGATCTTCAACTCGAAAAGCGAAAGTGACGGGGATGTGAAGCAGAAGGTCCTCGTGGTCGACGACGACGCCGCGATCGTCGAGGTGCTCGAGATGCGCCTCACCGCGATGGGCTTCGACGTCACCGCCACCAGCGACCCGCGCCGGGCGCTCGAGGCCGTCGAGGCCGGCCGTTTCGATCTGGCGCTGCTCGACCTGCGCATGGAGCCGACGGACGGCATGCGCCTCATGGAAGGGCTCCACCAGCGGCAGCCGCGCCTGCCGGTGCTGATCATGACGGCGCACGGCACGATCCAGACGGCCGTCGAGGCGGTGCGGCGCGGCGCGTTCGACTACCTCACCAAGCCCTTTGTACGCGACGAGCTGCGCTCGAAGATCGCGCGGACCCTGGCGACGCGCCGCTGGGCCCGCGACCGCGAGCGCCTCTTGACGGTCGGCCAGGCGCTCGCGTCGTCGGGCGTGATGGCCCGCGTGCTCGACTCCGTCGCGCAGGCCACCGTGGAGGCGACCGACGCGGACCGCTGCGTGGTGTTCCAGCTCGAGCAGGGGCGCCTGGTGCCGATGGCCAGCGCGGGCTCGCCGCCGCCGGTCTGGAACCGGCTCGAGGCGGCGGCGTCGGCGGCGATGGACAAGGGGATGCCGATCACCATGTCGGGCGCGGCCGAGGGCGCCGACAGCGGCACGATCGTGGCCGCGCCGCTCGTCGTGCAGCGCGGTCCGGCCGGGGCCCTGGTGATCGAGACCGCCGCGCGGCTCGAGCCGGGCGAGGACGACCTCGAGCTCCTGGCGTTGTTCTCGTCACAGGCGGCGATCGCCATCCGCAACACACACGACCTCGAGAGCCTCAAGAGCGGAGGCGTCGCCGCCCTCGGCCGCATGGCGACACAGGTCGCCCACGAGGTGAAGAATCCGCTGGCCGGCCTTCGGCTCTACGTGCGCCATCTCGAGCAGCATCTGCAGAAGGTGGACGACGCCGCGGGGCGGGACCTCGCCGGCAAGATCGCGGTCACCGTCGATCACCTGACGAGCGTCGTCGCCGAGATCACGGCGTTCGGCCGGCCGCCCGAGCTCCACCGCGTGCCGACGGCCCTGCATCCGCTGCTCGACGAGTGCCTCGAGCTCGCGCGCGCGCGGCGGCCGACCGAGGGCGTCGACATCGTCACGGCCTACGACCCCGCGTGCCCGGATGCGCGGCTCGACGCGCGCGAGCTCAAGAAGGCGTTCCTGAACCTCATCCTGAACGCGCTCGAGGCGCTCGAGGGCGCCGGCCGGCTGACGGTGGCCACCGCCTACTCGGCGGCGACCGGCACGGTCACGGTGACCATCGAGGACAGCGGCCCGGGCATGACGGAAGAAACCCTGTCGCGCGCCTTCGACCTGTTCTTCACGACCAAGCCCGACGGGACCGGCCTGGGCATGTCGATCGCGCGCTCGGTCGTGAACCTGCACGCCGGCGAGCTCACGGTATCGAGCCGGGTCGGCGAGGGCACGCTCGTCCAGGCCCGTCTCCCACTGGAGCTTCCAAGCGATTCCTCCCGCGCCGCGGGCACCGGCGTGTGACCGAGCAGGACCGACCCGCCTTGCCGCCAGCTCACCCCGTGAACCGCGCTCTTGCGTCCTTCGTTAGGATGGTACGGTGACTACCCGAGACACCGCCGCGCAATGAAAACACCGTGCGGAGCCGGCTCGCATCTGTCTCCGGCCACGCTCGCCGCGCCACGGGGCCCGCGGCCGAGAAGCGGGGCTCGGCGATCGCAACGCGATGAACTTCCCGTGCGGAGCCGGCTCGCGCCTATCTCAGCCCACCCTCGGTCCAAGCCGGCCTCGAGGCGCCCGCTCCAATGAAACGCTCTCACACGATTCTCGTTGTCGACGACGAGAAGACGATCGCCGACGGCCTGCGCCTGACGCTCGAGAGCGAAGGCTATGGCGTGCGCACCGCCGGCAGCGTGCGCGAGGCGCTCGGCGCGCTCGTCCAGGGCGACCCGCATGCAGCGATCGTCGACCTGATGCTGCCCGACGGCGACGGCCTGCAGCTCACGCGCGAGCTCAAGCGGCGCGATCCCGCACTCGAGGTGCTCGTGATCACCGCCTACGGCTCGGTGCGCAAGGCGATGGAGGCCACGAAGGGCGCCGGAGCGTTTCACGTCCTCGAGAAGCCGTTCGAGCCGGACGAGCTCCTGGGCCTGCTCGAGAACGCGCTCGAGCACCGAAAGCTGGTCGGGGAGAACGCCGACCTCAAGCGCCGGCTCGTCGACCAGGTCGCCGACACCGAGATCCTCGGCAGCGCCCCGGGCATCCAGCGCGTGCTGGAGACGGTCGCGGCGGTGGCGGACGCCGACGCCAACGTGCTTATCGTCGGTGAGAGCGGCACGGGCAAGGAGCTCCTCGCCAACGCGCTCCACGAGCAGAGTCACCGGCGCAACGGGCCCTGGATCAAGATCAACTGCGCTGCGCTTCCCAAGGACTTGATCGAGTCGGAGCTGTTCGGTCACACGCGGGGCGCGTTCACCGGCGCGACCACCGAGAAGGTTGGGCTCCTCGAGGAGGCCGACGGCGGCTCGCTCCTCCTCGACGAGATCACCGAGATGCCGATGGACCTGCAGGCGAAGCTGCTGCGGGTCCTCGAGGAGCGGATGGTGCGCCGCCTCGGCGCCGCCAAGGCCGTAGCCGTCGACTTCCGGCTGGTTAGCTCGACCAACCAGAGCCCCGAGGTCGCGCTCCGCGAAGGCCATCTGCGCCAGGACCTCTACTTCCGGATCAACACCGTGTCGATCGAGGTGCCGCCTCTGCGCGAGCGGCGCGACGACATCCCGATCCTCATCCGCGCCTTCCTGGATCGCTATCGCGCCAAGCACGCGCGCGCGGTCGAGGGCATCGATCCGGAGGCCTACCGACGGCTACTCTCGTGGTCGTGGCCGGGCAACGTGCGCGAGCTGCAGCACGCGATCGAGCGCGCGGTGCTCGTGACGCGCGGGCCGATGATCATCCTGGAGGACCTGCCCGAGCAGCTCCAGCACACTGCGCGGGAGGGCGGCGTCGTGCCGTCCGCGGTCGCGCCCTCGCAGGTGCCGGCCGGGTCCCTCGAGGAGATCGAGCGCGCTTCGATCCTCAAGGCCCTCGAGACGACGCGCTGGAACAAGCAAGCGGCCGCCGCCCTGCTGGGCCTGCGCCGGCCCACGCTGTACTCCAAGATGCGCAGGCACGGCATCCCCCAGCGCCGGGCCTAGCCCGCCCGTTCTCCCGCCCGAATCACGAGCAATGGGAGCCGCCTTGCCTATTCGTTGGGCAAGGCCTGCCGGGCCGGCGGATCTGCTCCCCGGTCAAAGGGGTGATTTTCCTCGGCTCCCCGGGTGCGCTCTCCGGGCATGGGGGTTGCTTGACCGAACCCGCCGGGAGGTTCCAGATGAAGAAAATCGAGGCCATCATCAAGCCTTTCAAGCTCGACGACGTCAAGGAGGCGCTCACCTCGATCGGGGTCATCGGCATGACCGTCTCGGAGGTGCGGGGGTTCGGGCGGCAGAAAGGCCACACCGAGCTCTATCGAGGTGGCGAGTACACGGTGGACTTCCTCCCGAAGATCAAGATCGAGGTGGTCGTGCCCGATCGCATCGTGGACAAGGTCGCCGAGATCATGTCGTCGGCCGCCAAGACTGGCAACATCGGCGACGGCAAGATCTTCGTTCACCCCGTGGAATCGGCGGTGCGCATCCGCACGGGCGAGCGCGACGAGAGCGCGCTCTGAGGCGAGGCGGGCTCGGCGCTGAAAGAAAGGGAGGATTGACCGTGAAGCGATTCATTCTCGCACTGGCAGTGCTGCTGGTGCTGGGTGCCACGATGAACGCGGCGATCGCTCAGCAGCCGACCCCGCCGGCGGCCGAATCGTCGGCTCCGGCCGCCGCCGCGCCTGCGCCTGCAGTGCCCGCCGCCGCGCCCGCGTCGAAGATCGACAAGGGCGATACCGCGTGGATGCTCACCTCGTCGCTCCTGGTCCTCATGATGACGATCCCGGGGCTGGCGCTGTTCTACGGCGGCATGGTGCGGCAGAAGAACGCGCTCGGCACCTTGATGCACAGCTTCATCATCGCCGCGCTCATCTCGGTGCAGTGGGTGCTCTGGGGCTACAGCCTGGCCTTCGGCCCCGACAAGGGCGGGATCATCGGCGGCCTGGACTGGATCGGTCTCCGGAACGTCACCCTCGAGCCCGTCGACGTGTACTCGAAGACCATCCCGCATCAGGCCTTCATGCTGTTCCAGATGATGTTCGCGATCATCACGCCCGCGTTGATCACCGGCACCTTCGCCGAGCGCAAGAAGTTCTCCGCGTTCCTTCTCTTCACGCTCTTGTGGGCGACGTTCGTCTACGATCCGCTCGCACACTGGGTGTGGGGCGACGGCGGCTGGCTCAAGGCCAAGGGCGCGCTCGACTTCGCGGGCGGCACCGTCGTGCACATCTCGTCCGGTGTGTCGGCTCTCGTCTGCGCGATCATGATCGGCAAGCGCCGGGGCTTCGGGCACCAGCCCATGCAGCCGCACAACCTGCCGATGACGGTGATGGGCGCCTCCTTGCTGTGGGTCGGCTGGTTCGGATTCAACGCGGGCAGCGCGCTCGAGGCCAACGGCCTGGCGGTCAGCGCGTTCACCGCGACCAACACCGGAGCGGCGGCCGCGGCGCTCGGCTGGATGTTCACGGAGTGGATGAGCCGCGGCAAGCCGACCGTGCTGGGTGCTGCGTCGGGCGCCGTCGCGGGGCTCGTCGCGATCACTCCGGCCTCCGGGTACGTCACGCCGATGGCGGCGGTGATCATCGGCGCCGTGGCCGGGTGGCTCTGCTACACGGCGTGCAATTTCAAGACGAAGCTCGGCTACGACGACTCGCTCGACGTGGTCGGCGTGCACGGGGTCGGCGGGACGTGGGGGGCGCTGGCGACCGGCCTCTTCGCGACCAAGGCCGTCAACGACGGCGGCGGCAACGGCCTCTTCTACGGAAATCCAGGCCAGCTGTGGATCCAGATCGTCGCGGTCGTCTCGACCTACATCCTGGCGATCGTCGCCACGATCGTTATTCTCAAAGTCGTCGACGCACTGGTGGGGCTGCGCGTCAGCGCCGAGGACGAGATGGCCGGCCTAGACCTCTCGCAGCATTCGGAGACGGCGTACGCGGCCGCCGGCGGCTATGGCGAGTTCGGCGCAGCGGCGGGCAGCGCGATGAGCGAGGCCATGCGCGGCGCGGAGAGCAAGCCCCGGGTGGCGCATTGAGCCGGCAGGGCTTGATTCACCCCTCGGTTCACCTTAAGGTAGGCGGACTGTTCAACACTCAGCCCAGAAGGAGTCGCGCATGACGGCAAAAGACGTATTGAAGCTGGCCAAGGAGAAAGGCGCCAAGATCGTCGATCTCCGGTTCATCGACCTGCCGGGCCTGTGGCAGCACTTCTCGATCCCGGTGTCGGAGCTGACCGAAGAGATCTTCGAGGACGGTCTGGGCTTCGATGGATCGTCGATTCGCGGATTCCAGACGATCGACGAGTCGGACATGCTGCTGATCCCCGATCCGAACTCGGCGGTCATGGATCCGTTCACTGCCGTGCCGACGATCGTGCTGATCTGCAACGTCAAGGATCCGGTCACCGGCAAGCCCTACACGCGCGACCCGCGCTACATCGCCCAGAAGGCCGAGGCCTACGTCAAGAAGACGGGACTGGCCGACACCGTGTACATCGGCCCCGAGCTCGAGTTCTTCTTCTTCGACTCGATCCGGTTCGACCAGAACTACAACTCCGGCTACTACTTCATCGACTCCGAGGCCGGCGCCTGGAACACCGGCAAGGAAGGCTCGACCGAGCAGCCGAACCTCGGCTACAAGCCGCGCTACAAGCAGGGCTACTTCCCGGTCCCGCCGATGGACAAGTTCCAGGACATCCGGTCGGACATGGTGCTGGCGCTCGAGTCGGTCGGCGTCCGCGTCGAGGTGCACCACCACGAGGTGGCAACCGGCGGCCAGACCGAGATCGACATGCGCTTCGACACCCTGACCAAGATGGCCGACAAGGTCCTCTGGTACAAGTACTGCGCGAAGAACACGGCGCGGAAGTGGGGCAAGACCGCGACGTTCATGCCCAAGCCCCTCTTCCAGGACAACGGCTCGGGCATGCACACGCATCAGTCGCTCTGGAAGGGCGGTAAGAACCTCTTCTACGAGCGGGGCGGCTACGCGGACATCTCGAAGACCTGCCTCTACTACATCGGCGGCATCCTCAAGCACGCCCCGGCGCTGCTCGCGCTGATCGCGCCGTCGACCAACTCGTACAAGCGCCTGGTGCCGGGCTACGAAGCACCGATCAATCTAGTCTACAGCCAGCGCAACCGCTCGGCGGCGATCCGCATCCCGATGTACTCGAAGTCGGAAGGCGCCAAGCGGATCGAGTTCCGCACTCCGGATCCGACCTGCAATCCGTACCTGTCGTTCGCGGCGTGCGTGATGGCGGGCCTCGACGGCGTCGCCAACAAGATCGATCCGGGCAAACCAGTGGACAAGGACCTCTACGAGCTGCCGCCGGCCGAGCAGAAGAAGATCAAGCAGCTGCCGGGCGATCTCTCGATCGTGCTCGACAACCTCGAGAAGTCACACGACTGGCTGCTCAAGGGCGACGTGTTCACGCCCGACGTCATCGAGACGTGGCTCGAGTACAAGCGGAAGAACGAGGTCGACGCGGTGAGGCTGCGTCCGCATCCGTGGGAGTTCGCGCTCTACTTCGATATTTAGTTTTCATTCAGATAGGGGGGAGCGACGCCGCT
>Ga0126370_10001552_pt1 | contig 10541 bp, 6 predicted proteins | sample PanSoiMetaPlot_3_FD_92586 | JGI IMG/M metagenome (GOLD analysis project Ga0126370, IMG submission 92586) | Tropical forest soil microbial communities from Panama - MetaG Plot_3 | ecosystem: Environmental > Terrestrial > Soil > Tropical forest > Bulk soil | place: Panama | collected 2016-02-17 | reverse complement strand
GTTAACATTCTTTCGCTGTCGGTCGAGGCATCCCATGGCTACTTCGCGGCGTACGTTCTTGGGCGTCACTGTCGGCGCGGCTGCGTCGACGATGGTTCCCCATCTGGCTAACGCGGTCGTTCTGGGGGATCAAAACTCAATTTCGTCTCCGGCGGCTCCCGCTGTGGCCCGGGTTCGCGCGGCGCAAATCGTCAACTCTTTCGACCCTGACAAAGCTCTCGCGACCTCGATGGATATTCAGTCGCGTGAATCGATCAACAGGATCTATACACCCGAAACTGTAAAAGTCTGTTTGTCCGCAGGCTGGGGACCGATCAGCTATCGACTGCACACTCCCGAAACCGTCGATTATTGGCACTGGAATCCCAACGGCCGTTGGTCCGACGAAGCCAATCAGCGCGGATACTTCATTGGCGGCTCGGAAATGGGCGAGCCGATTCGCGATTCGTTTGGATACAGCCTCCCGCACCGCGGTTGTACGCACAATGGCGGCACGGACCGCGGTTATTCTCGCCTTACTGATGGTGATCCCACCACGTTCTGGAAGAGCAATCCTTACCTGACCAAAGCGTTCACTCAGGAAGATGACTCATTGCATTCGCAATGGATCATCGTCGATCTGGGCCAGTATTACGACGTGAATGCGATCCGCATCGACTGGTGCGAACCAAGCGCCCGCGAGTACGAAGTTCAGTACTGGGTCGGAGCCGATCCCATGAACTGGGAAGAGCCCGCCCTCAACTCCACGGGTCAAGGCGGCGAATACCTTCCTGTCGCGAATCAGGCTATGGGCGACTGGCACGGTTTCCCGAACGGCGTTGTTCACGACGGCAAAGGTGGAAGCGTAACTCTGAAGCTTGCCGACAGGCTGATTTCGACGCGCTGGGTTCGCGTCGTCATGACGCAATCGTCCAATCAGCCGGGGCCGCACGGAACCGATGATGTGCGCCACCGCGTTGGATACGCAATCTACGAAGTCTATGTCGGGAGAATGAAGGCCGACGGCAAGTTTGCGGATCTCGTGAAGCACGCTCCGGACGGCCAACAACAGACCGCCACCTATTGCTCTTCTACCGATCCATGGCACACCTCCAAGGACGTGAGTCCGCATGGAGATCAGACTGGGTGGGATATCTTTTACACCAGCGGCATCACCAATGACCTGCCCGCGCTGATCACCGTTCCTCTTATTTACAGTGTCCCCGAAGACGCCGCCGCGATGATCGCGTATCTGAAAAAGCGGGGCTATCCCATCAGCTGGGTCGAAATGGACGAAGAGGCCGACGGGCAGTTCTACATGCCTGAGGACTATGCCACACTCTACATCCAATTTGCCGATGCAATGCTCAAAGTTGATCCCACCCTCAAGCTGGGAGGGCCGGTGTTCCAGGGAATTAACCAGGACGTTTCAGTCTGGCCCGATGCGCGCGGAAACAAGTCCTGGTTCGGCCGCTTCTACGACTATCTGAAATCGCACAATCGTCACGGTGATTTATCGTTCGCTTCGTTTGAGATTTATCCGTACGACGCCTGCACGATGAAGTGGGACGATCTGTACCGCAACCGTGAGCTGACGCGCAAGACTTTGCAGGCATTTCGCGATGACGGTTTGCCAGATTCCGTTCCACTCATGAACACCGAGAGCAATCTCTGCGGTTCGCTTTCGGTCTGGATGTCCGATATCTTTTCGGCCCTATGGCTGGCCGACAACGTCGGCGCCTTTTTCGCCGAAGGCGGCGCGCTTTATATTCATTCGCCCATCGAACCAAGCGTCGTTCACAAAGGCTGCCAGGGCTGGGCAATCTGGGGCAACGCGCTTTGGGATCACGATGCAAAAGTCACCGGCTACACCGCCTTTTACCACGCTGGGCGCATGATCAACAACGAATGGGTGACTCATCGCAGCGGCACGCACCACCTCTATTCCGTGGACGTCGGAATCGAAGATTCTGCCGGGAATGATCTGGTCACGAGCTACGCTGCCCGCCGCCCGGACGGCCAGTGGGCTTTACTGCTCATCAACAAGGACAGGGATCATGTGCATCCGGTTCGTATAGCTTTTGAAGACGGTACTCATGCCGGACATTTTTCCGGCACAATTCGCATGGTCACGTTTGGCAGCGAACAATACGTTTGGCACGGCAAGGATGCCACCGCTCATGCCGATCCAAACCTGCCGCCTGTGGTTTCGTCCGTCGCTGCCTCGGCGCAAACTGTGTTCACGCTTCCAAAGGCTTCGGTCACCGTTTTGCGCGGTGAAGTTGCTGGTCTCAACGCGTAGGAGGAATTCATCGTGATGAAAAAGTCTAAGAGTTCTGATGATCGTCCTAATTACTCACGTCGGAGATTCCTTCGTGCTTCACAGGCCACAGTCGCCGCGCTGGGTGCTGCCCCCATGCTGGGCAGCGCAAAAAATGTCTTCGCCTCCGCGGTGCCAAGTGCTTCGGCAGAGGTGCATCCGGACTACTACGACAAGCTGGGTGTAACGAAGATCATCAATGCCGCGGGCACGTACACGGAGCTCACATCTGCGGTGATGCCTCCTTCCGTGCGTGCGGCCGTCGCGCAGGCTGCGTTGCATCCCGTTCATCTCCGTGACTTGCAGGAAAAGGCAGGAGCATACATTGCAAAGAAGCTGAGAACGGAAGGCTGCTGCATCAGTTGCGGAGCATCTTCGGCGATCACACTTGCGACGGCAGCCTCGGTTATGGCTGCGAACAACTGCAATCCACTGGACATTCCGACGCTGATCGGCACTCCCCAATTTCCGAAGAACGAAGTTGTCGTACAGAAGATTCATCGCTATGAATACGATGTGGCCATGCAGATCTGCGGCATCAAGATCGTGGATGTGGTCACGTTGGACGACTACAAACAGGCTCTGGGCCCAAACACCGTGATGACAAATTATTTCAATGCGGCAGATGACATGGGCATCAGCCGCGAGGATTGGATCGCCGCAGCGAACGAGAAAGGCGTACCGTGCCACCTGGATGCCGCTGCCGACATGCCTCCGATCTCAAATCTCTGGAAGTACACAGGAATGGGATTCGATATGGTGTCTTTCTCCGGTGGAAAAGGTATCCGCGGGCCGCAAAATGCGGGTCTAATGCTGGGCAAGAAAAAATATACCGATCTTGCTTGGCGCAATCTTTGCCCCCTTGACTCGGTCGGTCGCGGCATGAAGGTAGCCAAAGAGCAGATCGTAGGTATGGTGGCTGCTGTGGACTGGTTGCTCACGCAAACGGATGAAAGCCTGGAGAAGGAATCGCGGGATCGTATGGCAGTGATCGCCGGCATTGTAAAAGACATTCCCAGTGTGCAGACCAGCATCATGCTTCCGGAGTTGGCTAACCATGTTCCTCATTTGATGATTAATTTTGATCCGAATGTCATCGGCGCTTCGGCACATGAACTCCGGGTTCGGCTCCGCACTGCAACACCCTCCATCGAACTAAATCCTCACACGGCGAGCACAAGCCCTTCCCAGGGCGTTCCGGCGCAACCCAACGCGCTCGTCGCCACGACTTTCCTGCTCAATCCGGGAGAGGAAATCATCCTCGGCCGGCAACTTCGAAAAGTGCTGAAGTATCCAAAATCTGTAGGCACGTATCCGTCTCCGCCTTCCTCGATGGACTGATTCCACCGTTGTAGGGTCGACGGGGTCAGCCACATGGCTTCGATTTGCGCTCCTGCGGAGATGGTGTTTGGCACAAGAATCCATGTTTGCCGATCTCTTCAGGGTGGCAGTGCGTGATAGCCCCGGAGGCTCACCATGCGAGTTCAGTCTGCTTTGATCCTTTCGATATTTGTGTTCACCAGTTTTGCCAGCATCGGGACAGCGCAGACTTCCAAGGCCGGCTCAGACCTCGGGGGTACATCGTGGCAATTGGTAAAGTTCCGCGGCGGTGATGACACCGTGTTATCGCCTGGGCACAAGGCTAAGTACACAGTCACATTCGATAAGGCTGGCAGCGTGAGCGTGCGCATCGACTGTAATCGCGGGCACGGAACCTGGAAGTCTGCAGGCCCGAATCAATTGGAATTTGGACCGCTGGCTTTGACGCGCGCCATGTGCCTCTCCGGAGAGCCGTTCAATGACCGCCTGCCGAGGGATTGGGCCTATGTGCGTTCATACATCCTTAAAGATGGTCATCTTTTCCTCTCGTTGAAGGTGGATGCGGGTACTTATGAGTTCAAACCAATGAACGCAAGTTACGGAGAAACCGCTCTCTCGAATTTGCCAGCATCGTTTGCCGGTACTCTTCCGTGGGCGGATTGTCCCGGTATTCGTTATCGGCTGGACCTGATGCCCGACAGGACTTTTTCTTCCTGCATGACCTACGAGGAGCGAAAGGGCAGATTCGGCGACCATGGACATTGGCGCCTTAGCGATGACGGCAAGATGCTCGTGTTGGAAGGATCAGACCCCGACAATGCGGACCAATACGCGGTTCGAGACCCCAACACTTTGCGCAAACTGGATACGGAGGGTCACGAGATCGAGTCGAAGCTGAATTATGATCTCACGCGCGCACCGAAGTTCGTCCCAATTGCGGCGTGCGGGACCAGCAATATCCAACTGGAAAATACCAACTGGAGGTTGAAACAGCTAGGCGACGCACCTGTCAAAGCTGCCCCAGAACAAGAGCAAGCATATTTCGTCCTGAACTCTGAGAATCACCGTGTAAGTGGATCGGGCGGCTGTAACCGGTTAATGGGGAGCTATGAATTGAGTGGAGATCGCCTGACCTTCAACCAGATGGCGAGCACAATGATGGCTTGCACCAAGGGCATGGACACCGAGAAAAAGTTCTTGGACGCCCTCAACCGGGTAAAGACGTGGGAGATTGCCGGCCATCAACTTTTGCTGTCCGATGCCGATGGCAAAGTGATCGCCCGTTTCTCGGCGGTACATGCGAAGTAACTCAGCCCGCCAGTCTGGGCCACGATGGGTTCCGGTCACCAACTCCAAAACGAATACAACGCTCGCCTTTCGCGCGGAATCAAACCTCAAAAGCAGCTATACCGTCTATTTGCCGACGAGTGAACCTGTCGGCTGCAAATTGGGTAACATAGACACTGCACGCTTCCAACCCTCACTAGTCTATGCAAAGACGAGAAGTTCTACGACTGCTCGCGACTGGGGCCGCGCTGCAACTGGCGCCGGCAAAGCTTTTCGCTGTGATGCGCGAAGCCCGAAGACTGGTTCAAGCTCACACTTCTCCCCAGATCCTGAGCCCTCACCAGTACGAAACGGTGAAGGTGATGGCGGAAAAGATCATTCCTCGCACCGATACGCCCGGTGCAACCGACGTCGGTACTGCCGACTTCATCGATCTGGTACTAACGGAGTGGTGCGACGAACTCGACTGCAAACGTTTCCTCGATGGTCTGGCTGATGTCGACTCGCGAGCGCAAAGTCTCTTCGGCAAGGACTTCGTGGATTGCTCGTCCCTCCAACAAGCGGACATCTTGACTGCGCTTGGTGAAAAGATGGTGGAGGAGGCGAAGGCATCCCCGAGCCAGCCTACCCGTATGCGCGGATATTCCTACAGTCCGAGTTTCTACCCCATGTTCCGGAGACTGACCCTTACTGCCTACTACACCTCCGAAACGGGAGCCACGAACGAATTGCATTTCGAAATAGTCCCCGGTGAGTACCAAGGTTGTGTCGAAGCTGCTCCCGTGAAGGAGGCATCGGAGCACCAGTGAGTGAACAAAACACTTTTGACGCAATCGTGATCGGCTCAGGAATCACTGGAGGCTGGGCCGCAAAAGAACTAACCGAGAAAGGTCTGAAGACGCTCGTGCTTGAAGCTGGACGTCCCATCATTCCGGAACAGGACTACATTGAGCACGTTCCTCAATGGGAGATGAAATTCCGCGGGATGGGCGACCGGCGGCAGTTGAAAGAAAATCAGCCCATCCAGAGTACCTGTTATGCGTGCGATGAGTGGTCGTCAAAATTCTTCGTCAACGATAAGGAACATCCCTACACCACTGGGGACGGAAAGCCATTTCGCTGGATTCGTGGGCGTCAGGTTGGTGGCCGCTCCATCATGTGGGGACGCCAGAGTTATCGCTGGAGTGATCTCGACTTTGAAGCGAATCTGCGTGATGGTATAGCTATCGATTGGCCCATCCGCTATGCCGACATCGCGCCGTGGTACGACTATGTCGAAGATTTTGTCGGGATCTCAGGCGAGGCGCTCGGTCTTCCGCAACTACCCGACAGCAAGTTCCTGCCGCCGATGGAACTAAATTGTGTCGAGAAGATGGTGCGAAGCGAGGTAGCAAAACATTTCGGCGGCGAGCGTGTGCTGACCATCGGCCGCGCTGCGATTCTTACGCAAGAGCATCAAGGACGCGCCGCTTGCCACTATTGCGGTCCTTGCGAGCGAGGTTGCATCACCCGTTCGTACTTCAGCAGCCTGAACGCGACTCTACCGGTGGCTGAAAAGACGGGGCGAATGACGCTGCGGCCCTTCAGCACCGTGCACAGTGTCAGTTTCGATTCGAAGACGCGACGAGCGACCGGCGTGCGGGTCATCGATTCCAAGACTAAAGGTTCGGTTGAATTTCGCGCGAAGGTCGTATTCTTGTGCGCCTCCACAATGGAATCCGCACGGATCTTGTTGAACTCGTCCACGACTGAGTTTCCCAACGGCCTCGCTAACTCCACCGGAGAACTTGGTCATAATCTGATGGATCATGTGAGCTCTGCGGGCGCTTCGGCATCTATTCCAGGACATGAAGATCATCTGGAGGTCGGCAGAAGGCCGAATGGCATCTACATGCCCCGCTTTCGCAACGTGAAAACGAAGTATCCCGACTTTGTGCGCGGATACGGCTTTCAAGGCGGCGCGCACCGCGAGGGGTGGGTACGTGGTATCTCTCAGACCGGCTTCGGAGCTGACTTCAAGAAGTCCCTGAGTCGTCCAGGCGGCTGGCGCTTTGGTTTCGGAGGTTTCGGTGAGTGTCTTCCGAATCACAACAACTTCGTCGAACTGAATAAGGATCAAGTCGACGCCTGGGGCATTCCCACGCTGAAAATACACTGCACGTATGGCGAGAACGAACGGGCCCTACGCAAAGATATGGCCATGTCCGCTGCCGAGATGCTCGCCGCTGTTGGCGGCAAGGATATAGAGCCATTCGCGGCCGACGATCCGCCCGGCTATTCCATTCACGAAATGGGAACTGCCCGCATGGGGCGCGATCCGAAGACCTCCGTCCTGAACTCTTTCAATCAGGCGCACGACGTCAAGAATCTGTTTATCACCGACGGGTCTGCGATGGTATCGTCGTCGTGCGTAAATCCGTCGCTGACCTACATGGCGCTTACCGCGCGAGCCTGCGATTATGCTGTGCGACAAATGAAGAAGGGAGAACTCTAATCCCATGCAGAATCGTCGAGAGTTCCTGAGGACCTCATCAGCTGTACTAGGGGCGGCTGCGATGTCACCGATGCTCTTTGCGGACACGAAGCCAAGCCGCATTCCGATTGCATTTTCCACGCTCGGTTGCCCGGCATGGGATTGGCAGAAGATTCTCAGCTTCGCTCACGACCACGGCTTCTCCGCAATTGAACTCCGCGGTTTGCAGGGAAGTATGGATCTTCCGTCGAATCCAATTTTCTCTGCCGATCACATTGAGCAGACGAAGAAAGACATTCATACGGCCGCTCTGAAGATCGCCTGCGTAAGCAGTTCAGCGAATTTGTATTTTGAAGATGCAGCTAAGCGAGAACAGCAGATCGCTGACGCTCGCCGCTTCATCGACCTCGCTTCAACACTAGGTGCGCCTTATGTGCGTGTTTTTGGAGGCAAGGCGGAGTCGGACAAAAATCCGTTTCCCGATGATGAGACGAAAAAGCGCGTCGCCGCCGGATTGCGTGAGCTCGGACGATACGCAGGTCCGAAAAACGTCACAGTGATCATCGAATCGCATGATCACTTCACATCATCAGCGACCTTGAAGGATGTCTTCCAGGCCGCGGGTTCCGACCACGTAGGTCTGCTCTGGGACGCGCACCACACATTTGCAACCTCGAACGAAGAGCCTGAGTTCACGGTTAAGGAGCTTGGCCAGTGGATTCGCCACACGCACCTGAAAGATTCAACCGGCAGCGGCGAGGACCGCAAGTACGTACTCACAGGTCGAGGCACCGTTCCCATCGAGCGCCAGATCAAAGCCCTGCAATCGATCGGATACAAGGGCTTCTATTGTTTCGAATGGGAGAAAGTCTGGCATCCCGATCTCACAGATCCGGAGATCGCGATTGCAGACTATGCCCGCGTCGCCGGCCAATGCTTAGGGAACGCTCACGCCTGCGGGCTCTAGATCGATTTGGGAATTGCTGTATACCATTCCGCTTTGTCATCCTGATGGCGCCGCTTTTTGGCGCCGGAGGACCTCTGCAACTCTGCCTGCAATGCTCATGAGGCCGGAGACTGCATAGGTCCTCCGGCCTGCAAAAAGCGCAGGCCATCAGGATGACACTGCAGTGGATTACTTCAAAAGCTAAAATAGTCTAACTGGGCTTGCTGTCCGAGAAAGTCTCCGTCTTCGTATCCCAATAAATCTTCTTTCCAGCCCAGTAAGACTCCGCAGCCATCATGCAAGCGACCGAATGCGCGAATCCTTCATGCACCGTGCAGTGCGGCTGCTGGCGCGAACGCATGCACTCGAACCAGTTCGCCATGTGCTCGGTCGTCAGGTCATCGATACCCATCGGCGGGATTTGCGTCTCGCCCGGCAGCAGAACATATTTCGACTCGCGCTTCCGATCGATATCAGAGTCGTCTTCGTGCGTTCCTTTTTCTTCGATCACTTGATAGCGAGGGCTGCCTTCACCGCCAATATTAATCAGCGTCGCTTTCTTGCCCATGTATCGCGTGAAACTGGGCGCGTCGTTGCCGAAACTTGTTGAATAGCTGACTAGGAATCCCTTCGGATATTCCAGCAAAGCCTGGAAAGTGTCGGCATTTTCTCGTCCGTCATGCCAGGCAAATACGCCGCCGTGCGACATCACCGATGTCGGATAATTGTCATCCATGAACCAGTGCACCAGATCCATGGCATGACTCATCCACTGGTCGGGAATGCCGCTAGAAAAGTCCTTGTATAGCCTAAACTCGAAATACAGCTGCGGATCAAACGGTCGCATGGGCTTCGTCAGCAACCATTTCGCCCAATCCGTGTCCTGCTCGCGAATCTGCTTTACTTCTTTACGCCCACGCCACCGCGGTCCGTGGTAGTTCCACTCGACCTCAACCTTGCTGACATCTCCGAGTGCGCCGCTGCGTGCGATCCTCTGCGCCGCTTGCTGATGAGGTTCGCTCCGGTGCTGCGTGCCAACCTGAACCACGGTCTTGGCTTGGATCACGGCGTCCCGAGCCGCTTTCGCCTCCTCGAGAACGTTCCCCATCGGTTTCTCGACATAGGCATCTTTGCCCGCGTCAGTTGCCATCTTGAGAATGGGAGAATGCGAATGCTCAGGTGTCGAGATCAGGATCGCGTCGACATCCTTCATCGCCAGAATTTCTTCGACGTGCTGCACGGCACGCGGAGCCCTACCGTAATATCCCGTATTGGTCGCGACCGCTTTCTGGCGGTTACCAGTCCACAAATCGCACACGGTGGTCATCTCAACGTTGTGGCTCGCCTTGAGCTTCGATGCGATAAGATCGAGATCACTGCCGCGGTTGCCACAGCCAATGTGGCCAAGAGAAATGCGGTCGTTGGCTCCAAGCACGCGCGCATAGGAGAGTGCGGTACTGGGCAGAGCCGCGGTTGTCGCAATGGCGGCAGCAGACTTTTCGAGGAAATCACGGCGGCTGATGGCAGACGAATCGTTCATTGTTTTCTCCTAATAGTGTGAGTCGCTGGTTAACTTACCTTCAGCCCATTCGGAACCAACGGCAAAGATCGTAGCCGAGTTCCAGTCGCATCAAAGATGGCGTTGGCGATAGCAGGAGCCAGTCCAATCATCGGGCACTCACCTGCACCCACAGACGGTATATCTTTGCGATCGACAAGGACCGTTTCCAGCTTCGGCAAATCGCTGAACCGAGGCACGCGATACTGCGATAACCTTCCATTCAAAATCTTTCCGTTTTCAAACTCGATTGCTTCAAACAGCGCTCCACCCAGCCCTTGCACGTTGGATCCTTCAATCTGATTTCGCAGATTATCAGGATTCACGATCGCGCCGCACTCAAACGCGGAAACGACTCGAACCACCTTGACCTCGCCGGATTTCACATCGACATTCACCTCGGCGAAGGTGGCGATGTTTCCTAACTTCTCGTAACCGCCGCCCATTCCGAATCCCTGGCCGGCCGTCTTGGTCTTTCCCCACCCGAACTGCTTGGCGGCTGCGTGGAAGACGGCGCGCAATCTCTCATCTTTCAAGTTCTTCAGCCGAAATTCCAGACAATCCATCTTCACCGCGTGCGCCAGTTCGTCCATGTGCGACTCGCGAGCGAAATGATTCGCAGTTGCGGCCAGTGCGCGGTACGATCCCTGCCGCAATG
>Ga0126370_10001550_pt1 | contig 10545 bp, 9 predicted proteins | sample PanSoiMetaPlot_3_FD_92586 | JGI IMG/M metagenome (GOLD analysis project Ga0126370, IMG submission 92586) | Tropical forest soil microbial communities from Panama - MetaG Plot_3 | ecosystem: Environmental > Terrestrial > Soil > Tropical forest > Bulk soil | place: Panama | collected 2016-02-17 | reverse complement strand
CTAACGCGGATCAGTGATACCAACGCCTTGCTCTTCACGCCTATGCTTGCCGAGGTTGCCGGTAGCAGTCTTGAGCCCACGCACATCAGCACGCCTTTGCGCAGCAGCCTCCATCGCACGGAGTTCATTCGCGGGCAAGTTTCACGTATTGATTTGGAGAGTCGCGGCATTTTCTTGGCGAGTGATCCGACGGCGCCCGAGCGATCGCCGACCCGAGAGGTTTCCTACGATCACCTCGTATTCGCGCTCGGTGCCGTCTCCAACTACCTCGGGATGGCCAACCTGCAGAAATATTCTTTCAATTTCAAGAGTCTGCTCGATGCCATCCGAATCCGCAATCACGTGATCGAAATGTTCGAGCGCGCGGACCGGGAGCCGGACCCCGACCGCCGGAGGGCACTGCTTACGTTCGTGGTCGCTGGAGGCGGTTTCGCCGGCGCGGAACTTGCGGGCGCCCTGAACGACTACGCCCACGGGATTTTGGCAGATTATCCCAAGTTGCGGCGAGAAGACCTCAGCATTGTGCTCGTCCATTCGCGCGATCGCATTCTGCCGGAACTCAGCGAATCGCTCGCTCGGTATGCGCAGGAAAGAATGGAAACACGGGGCGTTGTTTTCCGGCTCAACACGCGCCTGATCGACGCAGGGCCTGGCGTGGTCACCCTGAGTGACGGTGAGATTCAGGCCGAAACGTTGGTCTGGACTGCCGGGACAGCACCAAACCCGCTAGTGCAAGCTCTCCCGCTCGAGAAGGACAAAAGGCAGGCTCTGGTCGTCGATCGAACCCTCGCGGTTCCAGGCCGACCGGGGCTATGGGCCCTCGGCGATTGTGCCGCAGTTATCGACGCAAAGACAGAAAAACCCTGTCCACCGACGGCCCAGTTTGCTCTCCGCGAGGCACGGGTTCTGGCAAAGAACATCCGCGCGCACATCGAGGGGCGCTTTCTCCGCGAGTTTCATTTCGACTCCTTGGGAGCCCTTTGTGTCGTAGGCCATCAGACTGCTTGTGCGGAACTGAGTGTACCGTTTGCACGAAACAAATCGGTGCGATTTTCTGGCCTGCTCGCGTGGGCCATGTGGCGAGGCATATACCTTTCGAAGCTGCCCGGGCTCGAACGGAAGATCCGGGTTGCGATGGATTGGGTTGTCGAACTGTTTTTCCCACGAGACATTGTTCAGACGATTGAGTTGAAGTAGGAGCGATGATATGGCTGAAGCTCAAAAAGCAGAAACGGTGCGCCTCGAGTCGTATATGAAGGCGTTGTCGCCGCGCATGACCGAGATCCTGCTGGGATTGTGCATTGGCGCAGTGGGAGGTGCGGTGCAAGGTATGCTGTTGTCCGCCACACTCGCACAGTCGATCTTATGCGGGCTCTTATTCGGTGCAGCGTTTGCTTTGCTCTTTGCGAAACGCGCCACTAGTCCCGGAGCAGGATTGATATGGGGTTTGGCTTTCGCGGTGCTGATATGGATCGTGTTTCCGGTCGGCATCGTGCCGCTGATGGCCGGGGCCGCTGCCTCCGGATCGATGTTGCACGACACGCGGGAGCGGTTTCCGCAGCTTGTTTCTTTCTTGCTTTGTCTGGGAATGCCAGCGGGTCTGACGCTGGGTTTGTGGGCGGAACTTCGGGGCAGCGTCGCAAACCCGAAATTCAGTTGGGGTCGAGCCATCGTAGCGGGCGGTTTTGCGGGGACGTTGGGCGGATTGATTTTTGGCCGTTGGGTCTCCTCGGGAGGCTATTTCCCGCTGCTTGCCGGATACGGAACGCTGAATTTTTCCCGCGGGACCATCATTCTGTTACATTTCGGCATGGCATTGCTGATTGGAGTCACCTTTGGCGTGCTATTCCAGCGCGACGTGCGTGGGTACGGTTCCTGCATGGGCTGGGGCCTGGGGTACGCGATCTTCTGGTGGTTTCTTGGCCAGCTTACCCTACTTCCCTTGGCAGCACATAAGCCGATCGATTGGTCGGCAGACCAAGCCAGCTTCGTGTTTGGCTCATTGGTCGGCCACATTCTCTACGGATTGATTTTAGGGGTCACCTACGCAACCTTGGACCGCTTTTGGGTCCGCCTATTCATCCAGTCAGACCCGCTGAACAGGGAGGTCGGCGGAGTCGGGGTTCACGTCTTGCAATCGCTGGGCTGGGGATGTGCCGCCGGCCTTGTGGGAGGAATCGTTGCGAGCCCTGTGCTCCTCGCAACTCACGCCTTACCCAAGATCGTCGGTTTGGATACAAGCCTTTCCGGATCCCGCGGGTTGCTGCTTCATCTTTTGGTCAGCGCCGCAATCGGAATGACCTACGGCCTTCTGTTTCGCAATGAAGCTTCGAGTCTAGGGCTCGGCGTAGCTTGGGGATGGCTCTTTGGTTTGATCTGGTGGTTTGTGGGACCCATGACCATACTTCCGTTGCTGCTCACCGGTGTCTGTGACTGGAGTACCGATGCGGCTTCAGCGTTGCTCCCATCTTTAATGGGTCACCTGATTTACGGCGCGACGACAGCCTTTGTCTTCTTGTTGATGGAGCGTCGCTACATGAGTGTGCTCCTCTTAGATCCGCGCATAGCTGCCCGCGAAGCCAGAAGGGTACGTCCTGTGGGAACTCCGGCTCCCGCCCTCTGGCTTTTCGCGCTCGCTCTCGGTGTGCTTCTACCGATCCTTCTGGGCTGAGTCCCAGACCAGCATGGTCTTGTATATCGGCGTCGAAGCAGTGTAGAAGGACGAAAACGCGCGAAGCACCGAAGTGTCGCCCCCCTGGATTACTTGGCGACGGAAACGACCGGGAACAAGGTTCGGGTGGAACTCGCCAGCTTTTACACCTTTGATTTGCCATCAGGGAAGTTGGTTTCCGAGAGAATCTATTTCGACCAAGGGGGACTCTTGTCCCGGATGCAGACCAAACAGGTCGTTGCGGTCTCCTGAAGTGAGCACCTCATGAAAATGAAGTCAGCGTATTTTAAGTTTCCCCGGTAAACCCATCGCTCGGGCACGGAGCCTCTCGATATCTCAAGGAGATTGCTGAGCGGGGTGATTCCCAGCCCTATCACCCCGTTCGAAGCCCCGCGCCCGTGAGAAATTCGACACTCTGCGAAGGCAAGAGTCAATAGTACCGCGCACTAATTCTGGATTCGCTCGGCCCTTCACTGAGGAAGGCCCGGTGGTCCTACTCCGGGCGCTTTGGTCCACTCCTTACCAAAGCTAAGGCGGCAGCATCACGAATAAAGTGCTGTTCCCAATTTCCGTATTTCATCGAAAGGAAAATCAATGAAAAAGACAAAACTGCTCCTCCCTCATCGTGTTCTGCAGATCGAACGAATGCGAAGGTGGCGGGGCGTGTGGTACATTACCATACGATACTAGGCGAATCGTATTTCTTTAATAGTATATCTGCAAGTTTTGCGAGCGCTTCCGTAATTTTCTCGAGAATTTTAGCTTCAGAAGGGACGGCTCCTGCCAAAGCCGCCCCTTCGGGGCGTGTGCCTCTGACTCAGAATCTGACCGTAGCGGAATCACCGTAATTCCCAGGGGGTCGTAAAATGAGAGGCGGTTCCTGTCACGCAGCCTCTCTTCGTTGCAAAGCCTAGTTGTTCGAGGCGCAAGCGTCAACATCATTTTCTTGTATGATCCACGCTCCGCTCGACGGTCCACTTTCATCGACCGATGGCATATTGTCACCAGTGGCGTTGGTATCCGGAAAATTCTGTTCGACTTCAATCATCACATCGTCACATAGGTACGCTGAGATATGGGACCTCTCCGTCCGCTATCCAGTCAGCGAGGAAACAGCTAATCCGCTAATTTAGTGCGGGATGGCCGTAGCTTGAGCGAGGCAGCGTAAACACCACGATGCAACTAACCAATGCCAAGATCGGCAGCACTAAGATGCTGCCCTCAGGGCCCGTGGCTCCGCCACTCATCACCGGGGCGCCGTGCGCGTGCGTGGCAACGAAATGGTGCTGAATCATGAGTCCACTATCGGCGACCCCATAAAGAAACGACTGGGCCCAATCCCAGGATGTGTGGAAGCCGATGGCCCACCAGAGAGAGCCTGTACGCCAAAGGCTGAGGGAAAAAACGAGGCCCGCTAGGCCAGCGGCAAGCAGACCTATCGGAGACTCGCCGGGGTTCTGCTTGTGCCCGACACCGAAAAGAACAGAGAGAAGAAGCGCAGCCGTCCAGAAGCCGAAAGCTTTGCTATGGCGGGTTTTGAACAACCAGGAATACATACCCGCAAGGCCACGGGTGAGAGTGAAAAGTACATAGCCGCGGGTGAGATACTCTTCGAGGAGACCAACCATCAGAAAACCCAGCAGCCAAATCACTCCGTAGCGGACCGCCTCCGCTCCAGACAAAAGTCGGCTGTCAACAACCAGGAGGCCGGCCTTCCACAATGTGAAAACGAGGAGGGAAAGGCAGGTAACTCCCCAAGCCAAACCGCCGAAAAAGTTGGGAAGCGCTCGCTGGCCACCCAGGCCGTAGACGGAGTTCGGACGCTTCTCGATCTTCGACATGATCCAGGTGGCAACAAAGGTCATTAGGAAGGGAAGAGCATCGGCGAAGAACCCGAAGCTCGGAGAGATTTCCACCGTCGGGGCGCTTTTGGGGGGCAGAAGATGCATTCTGTCAGCCATCATGCTTACTCCCCGTAATAACAGGCCCACGATCAAGATGAATATGAGGAGACTCCAGCCGGCACGGAGACCGTCTGAGCCGATAAAAATCTTGCGAAGAACGGATGCCTGCGGGGGAACCGACTGCGGTGGGAAAGATTCAGGCGGTCCGCTTCCGGGTTCGGGCGCAGAAAGGTCGATTGAATCGTTCAAAGGGTCTCTCCTTGGATACTCGAGTATATACGCGGATCGGTATTCTGAAGTTCCACAGCTCTAGGATGGCTCTTGAATTCAGGCAACTCGAACTAATCTTACCGGTTAGTGCCGATTGGTGTTGGCATTCGACAGCAAGAGCGTTAGCTTGTTGTCGGTCATCGACACGAATGGCAACCCGACCGACCTCGGGTCCTACACGTCCCAAATTCCAGCGATGCTCTTTGGGAATCGCGTGATAGATATAAGTTGCCGTAAGGCCCAGGAAGAAGTAGAGAAAGCGTTCCTGAAGTGGGGGCGATATCGGTTGCCGCTCGATAAGTACACGGGGGACCTGGTTATTGTGTGAGAAAAGGCACCGGGAAGGCTGCGAATCCGACAATCAATGGCGGGCCGGTCGATACACGTCCCGGAACCATCGAGACATGCAGGGATGGAAGCTGGAGCGGAAGACGACACCTTCATGGTGTTTCAAGGAGGAGGATTGCAGTACCCTTTGGATAACGCGCCGGGTGGAGGTATATTGCGAAGGATGGCTTGAAATCGCCGCATGTCGAAGCGGTCGAAGAGTTTCGCAAGGCGTTGGAGGAGTCGGAAAAGGCAGCGGCACAGGAGCAGCAACGGCAGCAACAACAGGGCCAGAAAAAAAGTCCGTGAGGCAGGCACGGCGCTTGCTCCATTCGACCGCCAGAAACACTGTCTTTAGGAAGGCTCCAGGTGATGGAATCGCTGGGACCCGGCCCATTGAGCCTAGGCGAGCGTGAGTCGACCGGTTCACGGTGAGCGCGCCAAACGTTTTCTGAGTTCAGGAGATATGACGTCATCGGGAATGCCGTTATGATAGACGCGTATGGGGCATCCCCGGCAATGGCAGGCTCTTCGCCCAAGGCACAATGGTGGAAAGACCAATGGGTCCAAGAAAAGAACTGCAGGTCGCCGTACCATGTGGAGGTGCTGGACACTCTAAAATTGGTGCCCCGACGGTAACCGGATGCTGCGGCGAGCAATGTTGGGGCGCCTCACGAGTCTTTTGGGGTCAATGTTGAGAACGCGGAGGAGGTATCATGGCAACTACAAAGGTCGCAATAACACCAATAAAGGTGGCGCAGATTCCGAAGGCAGGAGCCGATTTTCAGATTGTCGAGCGCGACATTCCTAAGGCGGACACAGGCCAGGTGCGCATCAAGGTGCAGGCCTGTGGTGTTTGCCATAGTGACATGTTCACAAAAGAAGGCGCTTGGCCGGGAATCCAATATCCGCGCGTTCCGGGACACGAGGTCGCGGGCGTTATCGACGAACTGGGTGCTGGTGTTTCTGGGTGGAAGAAGGGGCAGCGCGTCGGCGTCGGCTGGCACGGGGGCCATGACGGCACGTGTCTCTCGTGCCGGCGGGGGGACTTCGGTAACTGCCAGAACTTGAAAATTGCTGGCATTAGTTACGACGGTGGATACCAGCAATACATGGTCGCTCCCATAGAGGCATTGACGGCGATACCGGAGGGTCTGAGCGACGCGGAAGCAGCACCGCTGCTCTGCGCTGGAATTACGACTTACAACGCGTTACGGCACAGCGGCGCCCTCCCTGGCGACCTTGTTGCGGTGCTGGGTATCGGAGGACTAGGTCATCTTGGAGTTCAATTTGCGAACAAGTTTGGCTATAAGGTCGCGGCAATCGGGCGCGGGGCCGAAAACGAGGGGCTCGCGAAGAAACTCGGGGCGAGCGTGTACATCGATAGCAAATCGACGGACGCGGCAGGGGCGTTGCAAAAGCTGGGTGGCGCACGGGTAATTCTAGCGACCGCCCCGAGCTCGAAAGCGATGTCCGAGTTGATCAACGGACTGGGCCCGAACGGCAAGCTCATGGTGGTGGGTGTGGCAATGGAGCCCATCGAGGTCACACCGGCGCAGCTCGTTAGTGGAAGTCTCACGATTCAAGGCTGGGCTTCAGGAACACCGGCAGATGCGGAGGACACGCTGCACTTCGCCGAACTAAGCGGCGTGCGTCCGATGATTGAGACGTATCCGCTCGAGAAAGCGGCCGAGGCCTACGCGCGAATGATGAGCGGCAACGCTCAGTTCCGGGTGGTGCTGACGATGTAAAGTCGACCAGCAGATCCACTCGATAGAACTGTTCCCGGGCCGAGCGTGGGACGCTCAAGCTGGCTTTCTCGACGCTACGTATCGCAATCTGCTGAGGTTTCCTATGCGATCTGACATTGTTCCAGGGTCTATATTTCCCGACTATGAGCTCTCTGACCACACGGCGAAACGCCGTAAGCTCTCCGAACTGCAAGGACAACATCCGATGGTTCTCGTCCTCAGCCGCGGAGCCTTCTGCCCCAAGGATCGCCGGCAGGCTGAAGGACTCGTGGAACTCCATCGCGAGCTCGAGGTCGCCTATTGCCGGCTTGTCACGATTAGCACCGACAATATCACTCAGACGAATGAATATCGCAGCGGAGTGGGTGCCCACTGGCCTTTCCTCTCCGACGCAGGTCGTGTGGTCCAAAAGGACCTCGATATCGCCGAATACACGGATCCAGTCAATAATCCCATGATCCCTCACGTGATAGTCCTCGAGCCCGGTCTTGTCATTTACAAGATCTACAACGGCTACTGGTTCTGGGGCCGACCCACGATGGAAGATCTCCGCCAAGACTTGCGAGCCGTCACCAAGAAATGCCGGCCGGACTGGGACATCACAACGCCCGAACTCAAAGCGGCGTGGCAGCAAGGCCGCAAGGAACTCTTCTATCCGTACGGTAGAACGTATGTCCAGACTCTCGCTGAGCAGGATTAGGGGCGGTGTCACACGCGTAACGCTCTGCCAGCAATCGAAGCTGGCAGCTAAGGCTGAAGGGACTTAACGATGAAGAACGCAGATGGCCCAAAGGGTCTGCAGGGTGTCCGCTAAGGCAAAGCGCATTTATATCGCTCTGTTGTTATTATCTACAACCGGGAGCACCCTCACGGATGATGGCAACGATGCAGGCGTGCCGCGTGGCGCCCGACAGCGCGGCGAACGTAAAAGTCGGCCAAAACACCCCGTGTGCGCTAGGGTACTACGATTGTGATCATTAATCTCGCTCGGCGCGCTCACGATCATAATTGGGAACTGGACCCGATCACGCGGTCCCTCCTGGACACTGACTTTTACAAACTCCTGATGCTCCAATTCATCTGGAAGTGCTTCCCACGGACGCAAACTTCCTTTTCGCTCCTAAACCGTTCGGTCGGCGTGCGTCTGGCCGACCTGATTGACGTCGGTCAGCTTCGTGAGCAGCTCGATCAGACTAGAACACGCCGCTTTAACAGGTCCGAACTGATTTGGCTGGCTGGCAATACCTTTTATGGAAGCCGCGGAATCTTTGAGCCGGCGTTTCTTGATTGGCTCGAACGCGACTTTTGCCTCTCCGACTATGAGCTGTCAGTTCAAGACGGGCAGTTCCTCCTTTCCTTTCATGGTCTATGGACAGAAACGACCATGTGGGAAATCTATGCGCTTTCGATTATCAGCGAGCTAAAGACCAGAAGCAGCCTAAAAAACCTCAGCGAGTTCGAGCTCGACATTCTTTATGCGCGGGCCAAGACCAGGCTTTGGGAAAAGTTGTCGCGACTGCGCGGCGTCCCGGCATTGAGCCTAAGCGACTTTGGAACACGCCGGAGGCATAGTTTCTTGTGGCAGGAATTTGTCGTGAAGGCCCTGAGCGACGTACTTGGCGACGCTTTCAAAGGAACATCAAACACCTACCTTGCGTACAAACACGGGCTCGAAGCCATCGGAACAAACGCCCATGAACTCCCGATGGGGCTGGCAGCAATGGCCAAGGATGACGAGGAACTGAAAGACTCTCAGTACCGTCTGCTGGAGCTGTGGCAACAGACCTATCACGGAGAGTTGCTCATTCTGCTCCCGGATACCTTCGGTACCACCCAGTTTCTCCGCGATGCCCCGAAATGGGTCGCTTCGTGGACCGGGCAGCGTGCCGATAGCAAAGACCCTTACGCGGCAGGCGACGAATTCATCGCTTGGCTCGAACAGAGGGGAAGTGATCCGCGCCGAAAGCTCTTCATCGCTTCGGATGCTCTTGACGTCAATACGATCTTGGGCCTACACGCCTATTTTGGAGGGACGCTTCGCAATGGAGCTTCGCCTGCTGATTTTCACCAGGCTGACGATTTTCTCGATGAACGGAAATGGGGTTCGGAGGCACGCATCCGCTTCAGCGCCGGATGGGGTACGCTACTTACAAATGACTTTCGCGACTGCAATCCGAGAGGGGACGACACGTTTGATCCTGTCAGCCTGGTATGCAAGTTGCACGATGTCGAGGGCAGGCCGGCGGTCAAACTCTCGGACAACTTTCAAAAAGCCCTGGGGCCCGCGGCAGAGATCGAGCGCTATCGGCGGGTATTTGGCTTGGCGGGCGTTGCGGAGGTGCCCGTCACAGTATGATGTTCAGCTAGTCGCGCAGGCTGAGCAAGCGCCGGCACGATGTGCCGCTGGCTAGGTTTGAAACCAATCTTCAGGATCTGACCTCCATGGGCGACGAATCATCCGTCCGCGTTGCCCGCCTGAATTTTTCGCGCTGAATTCTCACCAGGGCTGAGGTAAAGTGGTCCGCTCGCGCTAGTCTATGCAGATGGTGCACAGAAAATATCGGAATCATGCATCACATACCACCCTCCTGCTACTCCTGTTTGCCAGCAATGGAAATGTTCTTGCCCAAACCCGCTGGATCGCGAAAAACCTCCGGGCGGGATGCGCTCTAATGGCTCAGGGTGTCCTCCCCCTGTTATTCGGCTCGGACTCTCCCGCAGCTGCGGACCCGCTGATGGCCATCACCTTTGACGATCTTCCGGCACATGGTTCATTGCCCCCCGGAGAGACTCGCGTTGCGGTTGCGTCGAAGATGATCGCGGCCCTGCGCGATGCTCAGGTCCCTCCAATCTACGGCTTTGTGAACGGCCTACCTATCGAACAGCAACCCGCCGCGGCCGTCGTCTTGCAAGCCTGGCGGGCGGCCGGCTTTCCGCTCGGCAATCACACCTGGTCGCACATGAATCTGAACGAGCATTCCCCTGCGGAATTTGAGGCTGACTCCAGCCGCAACGAGCCGTTGTTGCGTGAGTGGATGCAGGGTGAAGATTGGCACTGGTTCCGATTCCCGTTTCTTTCCGAAGGCGATACACCAGAAAAGAAAAGCACCGTTAGGTACTTTCTCCTGCAACGCGGCTACAAAGTTGCAGCGGTCACCATGAGCTTTGGCGACTATCAGTGGAATGAGCCTTATGCCCGCTGCAGGGCGAAGGGCGATGACACGGCGGTTCGGTCCCTCGAAAGCAGCTACCTTGAGGGGGCGGATGACAGCATCCGCTACTACCGCGACATCTCACGTACTCTATACGGCAGGGACATTCCTTACGTGCTCCTAATGCACATCGGCGCTTTCGACGCCGAGATGCTTCCGCGGCTACTAGCCCTGTACCGATCCAGAGGTTTCCAATTCATAACCCTGCAGGAGGCCGAGCGAGATCCGTTCTATGTCAGAGACACCGATCTCAACCTGCCACCCGGCGCGAACACGCTCGAACGGGCGATGGCGGAGGACCAATTGCCGCTTCCGAAGCATCCTGTTCCTGCCGTGCAACTTACCTTTCTATGTCGTTGACGACATCAAGTAGACTCCGCCACCTGCGACGTTCTGTCGCGTTATCGTTG